>Ga0068863_100002773_pt1 | contig 17354 bp, 32 predicted proteins | sample KBSSwiS62_FD_66596 | JGI IMG/M metagenome (GOLD analysis project Ga0068863, IMG submission 66596) | Switchgrass rhizosphere microbial communities from Kellogg Biological Station, Michigan, USA - KBS Switchgrass S6-2 | ecosystem: Host-associated > Plants > Roots > Rhizosphere > Soil ...
TCCCCCGCGCAAAAGCAGCGAGTTCTATTCGAGTAACCTGCACACACTCAGCGATGCCTCCTGAGCGGTACTCGGAATCGTTGTCTCCATGCCGGCAAATAACTGAGCGCCCTTTGCCTCCCTGGCACACATACCAATCACCGTGGGAGTCTACACAAAAAAGACGGCACCCGTCACAGTTGTGTTTGAACTTGGGGGTCAACACCGAAACCTCAGATGTGGTTGTAGGTGATTTCATTTTGCTTGTTGATGATTTCTTGGTTGAAATCGTAGTTACGAAAATCGAACTCGTAGATGGAGAGTCGACGAACAGTGTTGCCGTCCTTGATGGACACTGTTTTTTCAGTAATCGACGTGATCACGCCGAGATACTTGAGGTTGTACGAGTCGTACTCGGCCGGATCTCCGACCTTGAACTCGATGCGGTATTCGTGGGTCTTGGCGACGCGGACGAACTTACCGTTTTCGCCCTTCACGTAATCGCTACGATCCTCAGAGCCGAAGAGCACAATCTTCACCCCAGGGACGATTTCAGCCTTGTGGCCGTCCTTCTTGTTCCCTTTGCGATCCTTGATGGTGTCGAGCGTGATGGTCTTCATGTCGCGTCCCCTTCAAAGGGAAGTAACGTCTCGCTCGTGGAAAGTCTAAACCTTCACGTTGAAATTTGTGTCGGTTACGTCCAACTGCTCGCAAGTATTGGCCACTGCGGTCAGAGCGTGACCCAAGTCCCGCATCTGATCGCCGGTGAGCCGCTCTTCTTTGTAAAGGCAGCTGGCTACACGCCGCAGAGACCTCAGCTGTTCCGCGTCGATGAGATAGAAGCGAGCGTCGACCATGCGCGCAAAGGTTAGCGCAGAAGACGTAGAGGTTCAACTCAAGTTGAGCACTCTGGCTCTGATTTCGCTAACTAAATGCTTCCAGTCATCGTTGTCGTGCGTTTCCCATCGATCAAGGAGTCGCGCTACGAGCTCACGGGGGGCTTTGCGAAGCATGTCGATGGTGTGCGGGTCGTGGAAACGCTTAGGGGAACACAGGTAGTTAATGTCCGTGACCACCCCAGGCTCGAACACAGTCATGGATTCGATGCGGGCGAGTACAGTACCGTTTGGGAAAAACGCTTTGAGGACACAAGCGATGGCATCCGGTTGGTATGGCCCAATCTCCACGATGACCCAGCTCCCGTACCCCGTCTCCTTGTACTTGTACAAGAGGTAGCCCATGGCCCGAGTAAGACACAAGAGAATCCTGCAAGCAATGGTGTAGTCGAACACATGGGAATGTACTCAGGATACACTAAAGCGGGAGCTTGCTGGAATTGTCGAGGTAGTGGGGAGTGTCAGCAGGAGGACATGAATGGGGGAGTCTACCACTACAAGTGCACCGTGTGTGGTGGGACGGGCAAACCAGGGGAAGAGCAACTTCACAAAGCAATGCTGGAGGAAGCCAATCTCTGCACGTCCTGTGAAGCCTCCATGCTCGACCACCCGACTTCGAGCCCGTATGGGTGCATCCTCGCTCTAGCGAAAGAGGTCAGGCGTCTGAAGGGCCTCTTGGAGGCACACTTGAGCGAATCGTGATGTCCCGAGCCGAGGGAGGGAGCGAGGGGCGGACAACAAGCCCAAAGACCGCAACCCACCCCATCCCGTCAGGGCTCAACACGATAGGGTTGCAGTCTTTAGAAGCTAGGGCTTCTATGATCTCAGTGAGGTAGATCGGCTCAGGAGTGAGGGGGACAAGAATACGCCCATTGTGTCCTACAATCTCCGCAATGGAGTCCCCACACCAAGTAAAAACCCTCGCGCTAGGATACACTGAGAAGTATGGTTCAAGGCCGTTGAACCTCGGGTGGTATCGAATCTCGGCCAAAAGACACCTCAAATAAGACTGTGATAGGCTGAGACAATAGCATCGTCAACGGGCAACTCGCCAGATTCCCAAGCTAAAACCCGCTCGCTGTCCACTGAAACCTTTCTGGCGAAATCACTCAGATGTACACCTGACGTTTTGCGGATAAATCGCAAACCTTGAGGGCCACGATGTTTCATGTCCACGAGGCGGCGTGCAACCTCCAGGTGAGCCTTCAACAGATCCGAGCCGACATACACGAGCTCCAAGGATTGACCTTGCCGTTTCGGCAAATGCATCTCTACAGATACACCGTCAAATCTGCGGTTGCGGACGTCGTAACCCACGACTGGGCCGTACCTAGCGTCAACATCTTTTACCCAATGCATCCCTCTCCATAGCAGGGAAATCAAGTACGAGGATGTCTCTTTTCGTAGTCTTGAATCCTTTCGTCCGCGTCTTCCGGTGCCACAAGATCGAACAGATTGCGCCGGTAAGCCCTCAAGAACCAGAGAAGTCCTGACCTTGCATCGTCAAAGTTGTCTCCCTCCCACTGAGCAACCTCGGCGTGGAGGTACCCGTCCAGCTCGGTGATGTTATGGATACCCTCAGAGTAGATATCCATCGCGACGGGCTTGATTTCACCGTCCTCCACCCGAAAACAAAGTAGCAGGTGCGCTTGTGCCATGGTTGTGTAACACCAGCAGAAAGCTTTTGTGCTTTGGAGGTTGATGATGACTGACCTCTTCCAGATGGTGCAGCAAGCTGTGTTGAGGATTCGTGGCGCGACAAGACCCATCGAGGTCGAGGTGCGCGACGCCAAGCTCCCCGACACAACCACGTCCTTCGGGTTCATGGTGGACGACGCCATGGGAGACCCAGTGTCCTTCGTCGTGGCCCCGATGGCGGACAACCTCGTGATGCTCGCCGCTTACGATGGACGCCTGACCGAAGCAACAACCTCGACGAACCTTGAACGCGAGCGGGTTCGTCGAATGACGCCCGCCGACATCGTGGAGTTCGTACAAAACGTCCTCGGGTTGCTCGCTGAAGGCGTGAAACTAGCAACGGTACACGACGGAATCCGAATTATGCTTGCATCAGAACCAAGCTACGACTACGACTTCGGCGCAAAGTAGTCAAAACGCTGCACGTTCTGAGCAACCTCCGCTGAGGCCTGACGGCGCTCGGCCGGTGTAGTAATTCGTGGAGGCCAACGATGCCATTGGTTGATATCAGCGCAACTTCCTTGGTTTTGCCGTTGCGAGAACTGGGCAGACTCCCAGCCGACGTCTCCCTCCTACCCGTTCTGAAGGCCTATCGAGACTGGTGTGTAGGGGTGAAACTCGCTGGAACGGCAGAACCGCTTCAAGGCTCAGTCTCTCTCGTCGACCTGATCCGAGTAGAGCGGATGGATTTCGACAAACTGTGTGAAGTAGCTGCAAAAACAACGATGGAGAAAAACAAGATGACGACCACCTCCGAGAAGAACACGGCCAGTGACATCGTGTTAGCCGCGAAGCTCGGTGCCAAACTCGCCATCGCGAATGAGGCGGGGGAGCTCGTGCTCTCTGCCGTCGTGGCAGCGTTCCCGCATCTTGAGCAGCACTTCGAGGATCCGACTGGCCGTGCCATCGGCAAAGCGGTCTCAGCCATCGGGCTCGCCTATCTCGCGGAGACGCTGGGAGTCGAGGATCGAGAGAAGATCAACACCATCTGCAACCTCGTCGTGACGTCTTCGACCCAGGAGCTGGCAGAGGACAAGCTCAAGGCCATCCGACCCCTCTTCTCGAAGCTAGCGGCCATCGCCCAAAATCTCCCTCAGGTCACGTCCTCAACGCCGGCCTAAGCCCCCATACCGTTGAGGACTGCGCGCACGATCAAGCGAAGCACCCACAAGACGGAGAAAACGGCCGCTGACCACAAGATGATGCCAACGGGAACGATGATGGCCCAGTGGATGCTTTCGCAGTTCAAAACTACCCCCACCAACAGAAGATACGGAAGACGGGCTCGCCTGGTTTGAGCCCAATCTGTAGCAGCTTCTCGCGCAGCTCCGCAAGCTCTGCGTTGAAAGTCCTAGTCGCTGGAATCACCGTATGGTGGACAGTTAGGTGGTTGCTCGGGTCTTGCGCCTTCCCGTTGTACGGGTCGTTGACGCAGAACATCACGGACTCACGTCCGTCGTTGTCTCCACCAATCCAACCGAGCTTCACGCCAAATTTCTTGGCCAGAGTCTCGATGACGTCCCAAGCGTATAGAGTGCTGTCGTCGAGTACATAAGACTCTCTTCTTGGTACATCGATGATCTTGACTGGGGGTAGTTTCGCTCCTGTCTTGGAGTCGAACCTGTCCTCCATGTGAGACTGCTCTGGCACTACCCTCAGAAAAGGGGCGAGCACTTGTTCGGCAGTGAAGACATAGCCGATCCCAAGACCCACTGAATAGTCCGTTCCCATTCCTCGACTCCATTGATGTTTAGCTAGGCGTCGTACACCGACCAGGCACTGAACATAGTGTTCCTTCGCAGTTAAAACCAAAAGTCATTTTCAGGTTTGCGAAATTGCGGGGTGACAACGCTGTAGAGTTGTGCTTCGCTTACTCGGGGGCGTGGCAGTCTTCTGCCCTTGCAGTAGAAGTCGCAAACACGAAGCTAAAACGAAACACCGTAAGTCCCTGTTGTGGTGTTGAGGTATAAGGCTGCCCACCTGGACAGCCTGAACTCGAAGGCCACTACTTCACTTATGGGTTATGGAATCGAGGTGTGCGATGCCTGAAGCGCCAATTCCACCATGGGAGGCTGCTAGATTGGCTGCCCTGGACAGACTTCGCCTATTCGGCACTCCGGCCGAAGAGCGGTTTGATCGAATCACACGACTTGCCAAGAAGATGTTGGGCGTGCCGATCGCTATGATTGACCTGCTAGGTGAAGACAGTGTGTGGATTAAGAGTGCACAAGGGTTTGATAAAAGTCTTGCCCCAAGAAGCACGTCTTACTGCAGCTACACGATCCTGTCAAAGGAATTCCTTGTCCCAAATGCGAAGGAAGAGCCCAAACTGGAAGGGAACCCTTACACCCCCTCTTTGCAGTTCTATGCAGGCATCCCACTGAAAAGTGAAGGGATGCCAGTCGGAGCGTTCTGTGTATGCGGTTTCGAGCCTCGCGAGCTCAGTGATGAGGAGCTGGAGTGCTTACGCGACTTCGCAGACCTGGCCGAGCGCGAGCTCAGTGTCAACCACCTCTCCGAGTCTCAGATTGCTCTTGCAGCCGAGAACGAGCGCCTCTCACACCGAGCTCTGGTCGACGACCTGACCAAACTTTGGAATCGCGGAGCTGTCCTCGAAGTTCTAGGGCGCGAGCTACGCAAGGCCCGAGAGACGGACACCCCCACAGGACTTCTCTTGCTCGACGTGGACTACTTCAAGAAGATCAACGATACCTATGGACACCCAGCCGGCGACACCGTGCTCAAAGAGGTATCGGAACGCATGCGCTCGGCCGTCCGTCCAGGGGACACTGTTGGACGGTTTGGCGGGGAGGAGTTCCTCGTGGTTCTCCCTGGGTGTGGGAAGAACAAAATCATCGAGGTTGCTGAGCGCATTCGAGATGCAGTCGCGATGGCACCCTTTGAGAGCGATGGCACCCTCATCCCTGTGACCATCTCAATCGGTGCAACCATGGCTGTCGAGGAACAGACTGAAGAGCTTCTTGTACGAGCCGCAGACCTGGGGCTCTATCGAGCCAAGCAAGGTGGGCGTAATAGGGTGGAGCCCAAATGGATGACCCCCTCGTTCCTCAGCCTGCGAAGCAGCTCTAAGCCAGGAGCTTCAGGCTGAGCCTTCCACAATGACCTCGCACAGCTCCCAGAGAGACGCACGGCGTTTGGATCCGTCGGAGAACACCGACATGAGATTGGCCCCGAGTTGTGGGTAGTCTGGGTGTGGATCGTCAGTAGCATCGAAGACAAACTTCACGATGTTGGGGTTCCCACCCGACCGAACAATCTGACCGTCCATGATGAGCTTGGAGATCTCCCTGATCCCCGTGCTGATTCTCCGTTGTCCGTTCACTGCTTACCTCTTACTTTGGATTTTTGTCTGTACCAACAGATCAAAGCATCGATGTACTCCAGACCACATTTTGGAGCCGCGCTTCCAGGGCCTCCATTCCCCTCGTCAAACGAGCCCATTTCACCGCTGCAAAGTTCCACGTCCACTAAAGCGCGGATCTCCAATAGCCCTTCGATCACCTGGGGAGTCAGTCTCGGCCGCCGCATCTTGCACCTCGGATCCTACTGTGCGTCAGCCGTGGTGAAATTGCGCGAGCAGGTCAAAAAAGCGCAGAACGAGCCAAAAATGTTCGGGAATTTGGCAATCGATTTCCCGTGGCGCGAGCTGAGTTTCGAAGCTATCTATCAATCCCCAACGATGTGGTAAATCACCTGACAGAGGAGATCTATGAGCCTCATACAACAATTGGACAATCGCATGCGCGAGCTTGGTTATGTCCAAAAGTCGGGAGCATACGAACAGTGGGACGGAGAGAGACTGCGCAGAGTGGCCGTCGTCGACAACATCCTCGAAATCGAGGTCATCGACAGAAGCAATGAAGATGGCAACCGCTTACGTATGCGCAAGCTGACTCGCGACAACATCCTGCAGCTCTCCTAAGTGGGACGCTCGGGTTGAGTGCGAATGATCTCTTCAAGGCGCTGAAGCTTGCGGAAGTCGATGAGATCTTCGTCAATCCACCACACCTTGCTGTAAGGATCCCATTTGAACCTTCGGCTCCTCAGGGTGGGGATGATATCAAACATCTCGTCATAAGGGCCGGAGACAGTCACTTTTCCGTCGGACTGCCTCATTTTGACATGGATGCGGTACTTGCGCCCAGTGCCATTACACTTGACGCAAGTCTGCTTCCAGTTCTCCTCGCCGTGGTAGCCCATACCGCAACAAGTCTGGCAGGTGGTCTCAGCTCGGAGCTTAACAGCTCTCTGTTCCGCCGCAGTCATGGCTACCGTTGCCCTAGAAAATCCCCATTGCCGATCTCATCGGGACGTGGGGCCATGACGGGTCGAAGAGGCGAGCCACCGTCCACAATGCGTTCCCGCCGGCACCAGACGGCTTTGGTGGGAACGTCTTGCACGTGGGCATAGAGTGCGCAGGACTTGCAACAAGCGACCTGCTGGCCTTCGTTGCGGCCCTCCAAACACGTCCAAAATGGAGTCGGCTTCCGACAGAAACAACAAGGCTCGAAAGGCGGCTCCGCGTCGGGTTCTTGTTCAACCTTGATCACGCTGCCACTCTAGCTGAATTAATCTCAGTTGGGTAGCTCTGGATCGTTACGGAACACATGATCCGCCGCTCTCTGGTACAACGACTTGAATCGGTTGTAGATAGCATTACAAATGCGACGCACAGGATCGTTGAGGAAAGTGCCAACCAACGAGAATGGCCACAGCGCGATCCACGCGATGATGCGGCTTTTGTTCTTGGCTGCCGTGGGCCGCTCTCTCAGGTGTCGAAGCTCATACCGGTGATCCATGTAGTCACTGAAGGTGAACTCTCCCTCTGGAGGCATGGTATGGGTGCGAATGTACTCTTGATGCGCCTCTTTTGCTTCTCGAAGGTCGTCACGGAAACGGTACAAGTAGCTGAACCACTTGATGAAAGACCAGACGACGCCTGTGGCAAGATAGAGAAGTGTGTACAGACCCACTGTAAGTAAGTGAGTCTTCAAAAAAGTGTATACATCCACTATGTTGAAGTAGTGGAGAGCCGCAACGGACACTCCCAGAGTGAGCGTGGCGAACCCCCAGTGCTCCAGTTCTGTGAGCACGATAGCTGCAATGAATACAATTACAGCTATTGCCACTATGATGGAAATCGGCATCTAGAACCCCCGTAGGTCGTTCTAGTACACCGTAGGCTCAGCCTTCTTCCTCTGGAAGTAGCTCCGCGAGCTCGCGCTTGAGCTCCTTGATGCTGTCCTTGACCTCTTCGATGCATGCCACAGCCACGGTGTCCTTTTCGCGGCGGGCTTCCTTCTTCGCCTCTTTGAGGGCTTCGAGGAGCTTGGGGAGAGCATCGGAGATGTTCTTGAGGTTCAGGTCGAGGTCGATTTCGTTCTCGCAAGAGAGGGCACAGGACACGGAATCACGAATGTCTTTGGACAGTTCCTTGACTGCATCGAAGTCGTTGAGGAGCTCGCTCTTGCGGACAGCGCTTTGGATCTCGTCGGCAATCTGCTCGCAATCCATCGCCGCGCTCTGACGTTCCTCGAACTGCTCTTGCTTCGTGCTCATGTTCCGCTCTCCCTTTGTCTTTGAAGTAACGACGTGAGCAGGTAAAGCCTGAACCGAATTCAGTCCCTCGGGATGCCCAGAAGCTTGGCCGCCCCCATGGCCATGAACCGAGCCTCGTTGGGCTCAAGGGAGCCGTACCCGATGCAGATGAGGATCGCGCCCTCAATCGTGAGCGACCCAGCCGCCTGCTTGCCGTCCACGTACGCCGTGTACTCGACTGGCTTCTCTTCGGCTTCGACGTAGGGCGTCTTCGGGTTCGGGTGGAACTCCACCACGGAATACCGAGGCCCAAGGTCGTGTATTTTCACGAGTTTGCCCCATGTGTAGTTCGCGCCCTTGCGGAGTAGTGCTAGATCACTCGTTCTTTCGTTTCCAATTCGCATTTTTATCCCTCTTCTTTTGACATTTCAAGGAGGATCTCGTCCGCCAGACGAGTCTGCTCCTTCAGAACTTTGCCAGATCCCACACCTTTGAAGGCGGCTAGTTCACCCCACTCCGCATCCGTCTGCGGGTCACGTTTGAGATAGAAGGTGGGGGCTCCCATACGGGTCGCCCTTTTGCACTTCACCTCGATGTCCTCACCTTCGGGAGGCTCGTCCTCTCCTTGGCAAACTGGGCACCACTCCTCAGGGTGAGAAAGCCAACCTTCAGCGTTGCTTCGAGTATCGTGGTAGACGAGACCCGCGTGATCCTCGCAAACTGTGACCCAATCACCACAATCGGGATCGGCCAAACTGGACGTCTTGGAGGCCTGGTAGAGGCCCACCACGGTTCCTGTGCTGCGAGACTTGCGCAGCGCCAAACACCCTGGTCTTCGCTTCTGTGTCTCTTTGAGACCCATGGCACCCTCCATCAGAAAGGCGCGGTGGCCTTGTGCGACGCCACTTCAGCGCGCAGGTCTTCGACCGCCGTGAGCAGCTCTTTGCCGCGTTTCGTGAGGCCTTCGAGCTTCCTGGAGAGCCCGATCTTCTTGCCGCCACGAGCAGCGGCAACGAGGCTGTTGTACCGGTGCCACTCAAGCCGAAGATCTACGAGGTCAGCTTCCCAAGTCGCCAACGTCCCCTGAACGTCCTCCCCCGTGCCGAAACAGCGCGAGCAAGGAAGGGTGCGACCCTGGACGGGGTTCGTCTCTTTGCGCCCCTCACAACGAGGGCACACGTGATGCTCAGCGCGCTTCGTGTTTTCGTAGTGGTTCAACATCTTGCATGGAGTAACGTCGGCGAAAGCGTTGCCCTAAACCACTTTGCGAAGATTTTTGATCTGGTCTTCCTCGTGCGCGATGGCTTCTTCGCGGCTCAACCACGGAGGAGGCTCGTAGGTGCCGTCGCGGAGGCGAGCGAGATTGTCCTCGTGCTCTGCTAGAACCTCGGCGGTCGACGGGCGATCATTGATCAGCCGACCGTAGGCATCGACCTTCCCGCCCCAGATCTCCCGTCGCGCGTCACTCACTGGCCAGCTCCACCGGCTCGACGTCCGCCGGATCCATCGGATCCTCGCCCAGCTTCTGCAAGAGCCGGACGTTCACGTCATCGAGCATGCTCTCGGCCGTCTTGAGCCCAGGGTTGAGTCGGTGCTTTTCCTCTTCAGTTTCGCCGCTGTCGTCGAAGTTTTCGACGTACTGGGTCAGGGCGTCCGCGAGGACTTTGAGCTGTTCGACGGTGAAGTGGTTAAAATCCATGGTGTTCTCCTTATTGTCGGAGAACGCCGGAGAAAGACAAGCCCTAAACCAAAGGTTTAAATAAAAACACCCACAGGCTGTACAACCCGTGGGTGCTTGCACTCTGATTTTGGTTCGAGGCCAACCGTCTGGAAAGCACTCAAAGGGAAAGCCGTTGTACCCTCGTCAGCTTTCACGAGGGAGCCCGCAAATCGGTTTCCAGATCCAATCTACGAGCATGTTACCGGAGCGACGCCAGAGACCCATGACTTCCGTTAGGGCATTTCCGGCTTGTGCTTTTAGGACAGTCCCGACTGGCCACACATCAGTAACCCTGTTGGAGGAGATTCTGTGTGGAGAAGTTCCAGCGCTGAGTTGGCGGTATCCTGGCCCACCTTCCCCTACCCGTCAAGCGGCAATTGCTTCGGCAAGTCGATTTCCGAAACGGGCCGCTTCTCCCCAGTTTACCCCCAAATCACGTAGGATACTCTCAGCTCTTCGCCGTCCCATGTTTAGGTAGTAGCAATCCGGCTCTTCGTTCGTCCAGTAGACGAGGTCAAGAGCGCGAGCGAACCGGAGCACATCCTCGACGTCAACGCCCTCGTAATAACAAGGTGTCCCAGGCACAAGGAGGCTCGCTACCGCACTCTTGCGCCAGCCTTCGAGGTCGAGTACACCGTGCCCTGTGGAAATAACGTACGAGGCCACGAGAACCTCTGCGGCTCGTTCAGCTTCCCTTGGGATGACTCGGTAACGTGTCACGCGAGTGGGACACACCAAACCGGTGTAAATTTGCACGTGTTGATTGACCTTTCACTTGGCACACGCATCGAGATCAACCTCTTCGGAGGTTGTTGGGGGCAACCCTTCGACGTGGATCTCAAGACAAATTTCAAGATAGCCAGGATGTTCTTTCGCACTAAAGACGAAGGAAAACAAGAGCTTAAGATAGATTCACGATGGATTGGAGACCGCTACCCTTACGAGTACACGGTATGCCGACCCCAAGCGATTGTTCGCAATGTGACGCACCTCTGCGTGATGGGGAACCCGAAGCAGAAGTGGTGCACAGCTTGGCCGGCTCGTTTCGACTCTCATACAGGAACGGTCTACTGGCAAATCCACGCTCGAACTCCAGCTCATGAAGACGACCTTGAGCGGACGATCTGGGTGTCGTTGTGGGATGGGCTCGAAGAGGACAACGACCAACTTTCATTCGACTGGAATATCAACAGGTTCGACCTTATCGAGTGAAAGTGTTGGCTCGCAGCCCCGCCTCCACTGGGCCAACACCCTCCACAGCTCGCCTGAAGGCGTCATGCGCCTCTCGGATTGTCCGGCCGTAGCAGAAGAGCTTTGGCATCGTGAACTTTCCGGCCCCGAACGACCACACGATGCATCCTTCACGTTCTCCGTCCTGCAGCTCAAACCCATATTTGGGCATGAGAGAGCGATCCATCATGACTCGATTGATCGCCACTTCAAACCCTTGCTCAGTCAGGTCTTTGGTCGCCAGCTCCACATCCCACCGGTCAGGAGCGAGGAGCGCATCGAGAGGCGCCGTCGTGTCGAGCGAGACATACTCTTCGCCACAATTCGTACACTCTGGCAGCCTGATATGCTTTGGGATGGGGAGCACTCTCCCTTGGCCGTAGTCACGAGTGCGGCCAGCTTTTGCCACGAGCTCCACGTCCCCACCACATTCACCGCACATGCAAACAGGCACCACACACCTCACTTGGCGAAAAACATGCGACGACACTCAGCCCCGCTTTTCCCGTTGCACCACCGTCGAGCTTTACCGTAGAGAGTCGAGCCGCACTGGATGCACTGGTAGCCATTCACCGGCCCATATCGCTCCACAAAAGGTGCCAAAGCCAACTCACGAGCCTGCTCGGGGGCATAGCAGAGTAGATGGTCTACCGATTTCTTCACACGATAGGCCAAAAGGCTACCTCAGCTGAGATACACGAGAGTGACGACAACCCCAAGAAAGAGCCCGAACCCGAACCCAATGGCAAACGACTGGTCACGTACATGGGCGACACTAGGAGCGGGTTCTTCAACGTAGAGGGGTTCCGTAACCGCAACTTTATCACAGCGCCGGAACTCTTCCAAGGTGATTTCTCCGTCCAAGTAATCTCGAAAATGGTCAAGTGCTGGGTAGTACGTGACGGATCCAGCTTGTCGTCTCTTGGGGTCGTTCATCTCTACTCCTCGTTAGTGTCTACCCCGTCATCCTCGTCCTCAGCATTCTCCTCATCCATTTCCTTCTCTTCTTCCGCACCCTTTTGGGAAACGCGGAGCATGCTTTGCATGTACTCGTGCTGCTCCGTCCAACCCCAACACTGAGGCCCGATGGGGTAGCTCGGTCTCCACCAGTAGCGAAGAGTCTGTAAGACCCTGTGGATGAAAGCGAACTCAGCCACAGTGTCTATGAAAGCTTCCGACGGCGGCCCCTTCAACAACATGAGCTCCCAGTGTTCACTCAAGCCAAGAATTGATGTTCGGGGTTGGCCACTGAGGATCCAAGAACCTGGAAAATCATCGGATACCTCTTGGTCACGAAGGTGGCTCATGAGGTCGTAGATTTCTGCAAACGATTGTTCTGTGTTCGTCCCAAAGGTTGTTGAGAACTTCGCCTCTCGGTCAGCGTGAAAGTCTCGGATCCCCTTTTTGTAGTCCTCGATTGTGTGCCAGGTCTGGTTGTGTTTTTCGAGATCGTATGGCCCTTCGACTTTGAGGGTCAGCAGTTCCTGCCAAACGTCCTCACGGATCATTGCGTGTTCCACCAGGACAGGCTCACGGTAGGTCTTGGATTTACCCCAGTTGAGTCGATAGTTCTTGGTGTCAGGTTTGGGCGCCACGATGAGTTCAGGTTCCATGTACGAGCCACTGCCTGGCGTAGCCATCGAGGCAAATCGATCGAGCGCCCTCTGGGCCTCTTCAAGCTTTGCAATTTGGACAGCAGAGTTACTGCTGTAGTCTTGCCAGCGCACACGCACGAGCCCATGACGAATCCGATCGACAGTGTACCCTCCTTGTTGTCCCTCGAAAACCACCAGCCCAGCCTTTTTGAGGCTTCTCTTGACTCGGGTCATCGTCGGGACGCCTTTGGTCGTCTTGACTTTGTGCTTAGGGAGAACTGTCCCGTCACGTTCCCGCGTCCTTTGATTAATCTGGTCAAGACGCTCCAGAAGAACGGACTCGTAACCCTGCTTCACCCGAACTCTCTTTTCCCAGATAGCGCTCAAGAGCTGTTCAAAAGTCATGTCTTTGGACGTGGGGAGGTCATGATAGGTGTTGTCACCCCACCCCACCGGCACAAGATCACGTTTGAACGCATCGAGCCAAATATCCTGTGTCGCCCCCGTCTCCACCTCTGTGATTGAGCCGTGGTCGTTGTACTTCGCTTTGAGCGGGAAAGTTCTTGGCGTCCACAGCTCGTGCATGTAACAAGGGCGGCTCACCTTATCTCTGCCCTCACTGAGGAGAAAGTATCGAACCTCGTCTCCGTATTGAATCGGAAATCCAGTGATCGCACAGGTGTAATTGAATGATCCCATGCCGAGGCATACACCAACGGTGTACGAAATGCCATGGGTAATTATGCGCAAATCGCTACGGAGAGACGCACCTTAGGGTGGGTTTAGACTTTTTGTCCCCGCGGTAGAGAGATGAACATCGTCCTCCGAGTGGCAGCAGCTTACGAGACCCAGAAGAGCGGCATGGCAATCGGGGACGTCCCCGATATTGTCCGCAAGTGGGAGGACTTTCTCCAGAAGTACCGTGATTTCGCGCCGGACGTCGCACGCGTAGAAGAGCTGGCTAAGACACGACATGAACGTGACGCGTGGCAAAACCTAGGCCGTGAGGTATGGGCCTTCTATGCGGACGCTGAGTCAAAGCTCAGGATGTTCCCCAAGACGTCCTTTGCTCATTTCCAGCGCCTAGGCGTCAACATGTTGTTCTTGGCCATCTTGCAACAATACGAGTTGTCTCCAGCGCTCCGCAAGAAAGTTGAAGTTGCTGCAAGATTTTGGGCGAAGGAAAGCCAGAATCGCATCAACAATGTCGAAGATGGGATCAAGGCCTACAAGAAACTCATGGTGACATACGAGACTCAGCTGACTCTTGCCAAGACAGCTCTCTCGCAAGGAAAGCTTCGAGGGTCGGAAGAGGAAGGAGCAGCGGCGCTCAATGCTGGCCCCTTCAAGCTCGTCAACACTGGGCACTTCGACCAAGAGACCATGGAGACGTGTGCGGCCGTGGTCAAAGAAGCCGTAGACCGTCTGCAGAGCAAAGGGCTCTCCAAAGTCTGTTATGGGGAAGTGCTCGTCTCAAACCGCCTCGCTAAAGCAAGCGTGCTGGCGTTCTATCTCATCTCCAAAGACGAGATGTTCATTCGCACAGATCTCAAACGAGAAATGCCGGCGGCTATCAAAACCGTACTTCACGAGCTCGGGCACCGCTACTACTACCAGTTTGCCAAATCCAAGCACGCGGACATCCACAATATCTACGCCCGCCTCAAAGGACAAGCGAACGCTCTACAGAGCCAGCTCGTGGATGAGGTCATGAAAGACCCTGCGAAGCGTCCACAACCTGGAGACACCTACGACAGTAAGGGTGAGGTCTACGTTGTAGAGAAGGTCGAGTACAAAGGACTGAAGAGCGGCTATCAAATCAAGATGCACAAACAGAATGACCCTGCGTCAAAGGGGTCGCTCCCGTTGGACTCTTGGATAAGGGTCAAAGGGTACAAGCTAGAAAACAAGCCAAGCGGGTTCATCACACCTTACGCTGGCACCAACGCTTCAGAGAACTTCGCCGAGATGTTCGCGTACTACTGCCTCAACAAATTGCCGGACGACCAAGTGGAGTCCCTCAAGGCTGTTCTGGTGTAACAGACAGTATGGTCTGTAGACATAGTCCAGGAGATCCTTCGTGCAGTAGCCACCCGTCGAACCGCTACCGGTACGAATCGACTCCAGTGACCCCCGACGCGAAGAACTACTCCATCGAAGATGTAGCTCGCGTTGGACGAAACCTTGTCATGAAGGTGAAGTACCCCAACTGCTCATCGTGTGCTTACGAAGGTACGAAGGTGTTGGTGTTCCTGAAAGTCACCGAGTTGGAAGCGCTGAAGTGGAAGGAGATCGATCCCCACTTCCGTGACCCAAAGCGAACGATGGCGGCCAGGGCGCCTAGCCCAGCAGCACGCTTCCCAGCCTCCAATGAGGGCTGGAACGATGCCGTTGAGTACGCTAAAACCAAAACATGACCGACGACACCAGCCTAACATCTCGTCTCGACAAGTGGCTAGGTAAGGACGGGCGTACGTTCTTCGCCGACGTCAAACGCACGCGAGGGACAGTCCTCGCGGTCATCCCAGGCCCAGTCATTAATGGGCGCTCGATCCCTCACGCGGTGCACTTCAGGGAGGGGATGCAAGTGCGGAACTGGCTCAGGTCTCAACCTGAGTGTAAGGACTGGACAGACCAAGACTTCGACAACAAATGGGTTGGACTCGTTGAAGAAGTTTTGACGCGCTACTCGTCTCGTGCTTTGAAGTGAGCCTACAAGCAAGTTTAAATCGTTTGTCTCAGCCGTAGGTATGGACATAATCCTCCGTGTGGCCATGGTGCACCCATCAGAGAAGGCCCTCAAGCAATATATGGGCGAGCACCCGAAAGCCAACCCCAAGAATCACACAGTCAAACAGACTAAAAAACGCTACCAAGCAGTGAGCAAAGATGAAGTCGCCAGAGCCAAACAAGTGGCTAAAGACACATCTTGGCACAAACCTGATATCAACGAAGAGATTGGCGAAGTGGAGCGCACTGCAGATGACCTTGGCGTTGACAAGAAAAAACTTGTCAGTGCGGCCAAGAGAGGTGAGTTGGAAACCCTCGATGACAAAACATGGTCGAGGATGGAGAACACAGACTCCTACGACACAGACACTATCGAAAAGGCTGCCAAACTAGCCGAAGAGTATGATCGAGACATCCGCTCTGTCGTTAAAGGCATGGGAGGCAAGCTTCCTGCCCCAATTGTACTCATACGCAAAGGCAAAGCTCCTTATCTCATTGGAGGTAACACTCGCCTCATGACCTCACGAGCGTTTGGGGTCAAACCAAAAGTGCTCATGGTTAGAGTATAAAGTTCACTCGAAGAGGTAGACCCTATCTCGACCCTCTTTCTTGGCGCGGTAGAGGGCATTGTCCGCGGCTCTCACAAGAGCCTCAGGAGTGTTCCCATGCGAGGGGAACTGGGCCACGCCAATCGAGACCGTGACAGGGCCAATCGAGGTTCCGTTCTTCACTACCGTGACCCTCTTGATTGCCTCCCTGAACTTGTCTGCCTTACTGGCTGAATCCTCAATAGAGGCGTCTGGCATCATCACCAGAAACTCCTCCCCTCCATAACGACACACCACGTCGCTCGCTCGGAAACTGTCTGTCATGAGCTTGCCGACCTGCTTGAGGATGGAATCGCCAGCCTCATGCCCATACTCGTCATTGAACTTCTTGAAGTAGTCCACATCGATCATCATGACGCCTATGGTCGAGTTCACTCTCGTAGCTCGGCTGATCTCTCTTGCCAGGGTCTCTTCCATGTACCGACGGTTGTACAACTCTGTGAGCTGATCTCTTGTGGACTGCCGGCGAAGAGTCTCACGCATTTTTAGGTTGGCGAGGAATAACGCGAGTTGCTCGCCGATGATGACTAGAAACGCCTTCTCCTCATCTGTGTAAGCATCACAGTCAGGACAGTTGAGGTGCACAATGCCTACTGCTTCACCGTGAGCCACCAAGGGTAGACAATAACTGATTCCTTCTGACGTCACGTGCTTGCACTTGAGCCCACTGTCAGGGGAGTAAAGTCTCCCATATCGAAGTGCCCGACAATCCTCTAAGAGGAAGGTCTCAGCATGCTCGAACTCACCCCATCTACGTTGAACGATGGCAATGTCGCGAGACGGGTTGATCATACAAAGGGCGCCAGATCTCTTGAGGAAGAGTTCGCCAGACATGTGGTGGATGACGTCAAATGCTTCTTCGAGACTCAAACACCCTTGAAGGTACTCGAAGATCTTGTTCTGAAGAGTGACCTCGCGCATTCGCCTTGAGAGGTTGGTGTTGAGCTCTTGAATCTTGTCTGGTCGAGGGTAAGACACAGCCAGCGGAAGCGCTTTGTACAAGATAGCGGCGGTTGAGACGGACGCAATCGCCGTGATGACCTTAATGAACCCAGCCAGCCAGTAGTAAGGCAGCCAGAGGTTGACAATTTCCATTGCATGCGTCCACCCACATGCAATGATGAACGCCCCGAAGCACAGAAACATCCAATGGAATGGCAAGTCTCTCCGCTTGCGTACAATCTGCACGAGCATAATCGGAATAGCCGTGTAGGCCCCGAAAATGATGGTATCGGAGATCGCATGCAGCCAGATGAGCCATGGATCCCACAGATAGCAATGCCCGTGAGGCATGAACCCTTGAATAGAGAAAAGCCTCTCTAAAGGGCCGTAATGACGA
>Ga0068863_100002774_pt1 | contig 17351 bp, 15 predicted proteins | sample KBSSwiS62_FD_66596 | JGI IMG/M metagenome (GOLD analysis project Ga0068863, IMG submission 66596) | Switchgrass rhizosphere microbial communities from Kellogg Biological Station, Michigan, USA - KBS Switchgrass S6-2 | ecosystem: Host-associated > Plants > Roots > Rhizosphere > Soil ...
TTCTCGATCCAGTGCAGCGCGTCCACGCGATAGATCACCTGTTCCAGTGAACCGCCCGGAATTATCCTGGCGAGAACGACGTCGGCGTCGAGAAGGGAAATCTGGTCGCTGGTCAGGCGGGCCTGAAGGCCCACCTGTACACGGAGCCTCGCGGTGAGACCCTCATACGGCACGAGCGCGGCGAGGTGGCCGCGCTCGGTCAGCGCCCTGATCAATTCATCGGTGTGCCAGCCGGTGCGCGCGCTCAGAATGACGACGCGCATCATCAGCCTCCGAAAAGAGAGGCCCGCAGCACATCGACGTTCGGCTGCCCGGCGTGAAACGTGCGCCCGCTCGAGGCGCTCGTCAGCCACACCTCCGCGGGACTGAACAGCATCGGATCGATCTTATAAAAGTCGTTGTTATACCGCTTGAAGATGTCGTAGAAGGGAGTGCCGTAGTCGGGCGATGTCGATGACGGCAGCCTCTCGGCGAGCTGCGCCAGCTCCTCGTCCTCGCTATAGATCGTGTAGCGCACCTGCCCGCCGTAAAGCACGCAGTCGTTCGTCCTGCCGATCGCTCGGAGATCATTCTTCGCGACCGGCGGCAGTGGCGCGGTACCAATGGCGCTGGCGACCCTGGTCACGTCGAATCCGAGCGTGTCCATCTTGTGCAGGCCGGTCTCGATCGAGCGCGCGACGATTTGCACCGTCCCGGCCAGGCTCGCCGTCGGCGCGACGGCAAAACTAATTCCGTCCGGCGAGACGCCCGCCTTGCGTGCCACCCAGGCGGCCACGTCATCGGTCGGCAACGCGCGTCCTTCCAGCACGAGCACACCGCGTGACGCTTCTTCCGCGTAGCCGAGTTTCTCGAACAGCTCTTTCTCGACGCGCGCTTTCGCCCGGAGCGGTCCCGAGCCCATCGCGAAGAATCCCTCGGGGTTGATGGCCCAGCCGGCGTACTGCGACGCCATGCACGACGCAGCTGGGTGATCCGTCCAGACCTGCACTCCCGACAAGCTGTCGCTGCCGATCGTGAGAGGGACATACGCGACGTGCCCCAAGCCTCCCATACATAACTCAGCCAGCATCAATCCGGCCTCGAGTCCGCCCGGCACGTTGACTCCCGCATCGATCACGCGCGCTCCGGAGGGAAGGGCCTGAAGGCCCATGCGGAGATCGTACGCGCGCGCGGCATATCGATTGGCGAGCGCCCACGCGCGCTCGTTCATCCCGAGCTCACTCACTCAGCCTCCTCAGCGTTGCGAAATATCAGGGATCTTCGTATTCTTCGTGTTCTTCGAGATCGTTGTGAACTTCCTGAGTGTGATGATGACACGGCTTACGTGCGCACTGCTTCTCATTGGCGCAGGACTGCTGCCTCTCGCGGCGCAAGCGCCAGGCACAGCGACCGGCCCTCTGCTCTTCGAAGGCGCCCGCCTGATAGTGGGCGACGGCCGCCCGCCCGTCGAGAACTCGGCCTTCCTCGTCGAAGGTTCTCGCATCACGCAAGTCGGGACACGAGGCTCTTTAAAGCGGCCGGCAGGAAGTACCGTCGTCGATCTCCAGGGCAAGACGGTGATGCCCGCGCTCATCGACGCGCACAGTCATCTTGGATACACCGACGTACGAACCGGCGACACATCCTCGACGCACTACACGCGCGAAAACCTTCTCGATCATCTGCGCCGGTATGCGTACTACGGCATCGCGGCCACGCTCAGCATGGGGCTCGACCGGGGTGATCTGCCGTACGAACTACGGGCGAAGCCGGTCGATGGCACAGCTCTTTTCCTCACCGCTGGACGCGGCATCGCCATGCCCAACGCGGGACCCAACGCGTTGTATTGGCGAGACGCACCTTACGGCGTCACCACGGAGGCTGAAGCGCGTCAAGCGGTGCGGGAGCTGGCCGCGAAGAAAGTAGACTTCGTCAAGATCTGGGTCGACGATCGGAACAAGACCGTCACGCCGCTTCCGCCGTCGCTCTATCGACCGATCATCCAGGAGGCGCACGCCCAGGGGCTGCGTGTCATCGCGCACGTCTACTACCTCGCGGACGCCAAGGAGCTGCTGCGCGCCGGCATCGACGGGTTCGCGCACGGGATCCGAGATCTGGAAGTGGACGACGAGATCATGGCGTTGTTCAAAGCGCGCCCGCAGTTCTTTCTGATCCCGAATCTGCCCGACACGCCGCCCTTCGGCAACGATCTCGTATGGCTCAGCGAGACGTTCCCGTCGTCCCAGATCGAAGCGCTGAAGCGGGCCGCCGCAACGACGCTCTCTCGACCGCGCCTCTTCGACACGCAGGCGCGCAGCCTGAAGAAGCTCGTGGCCGCCGGTGTGCGCATCGCTTTCGGAACAGACGCCGGGATCGGAGCGCCGTACGGCTGGTCGGCACATGCCGAGATCGCCGATATGGTCGCCGCCGGCATGACGCCGGCGCAGGCCATCGTCGCTGCGACGCGCACGTCAGCGGAAGTACTTCGTCTCGATCAGCTCGGCACGATTGCCGCCGGCAAGAGCGCCGATTTCATCGTACTGAATGCCAATCCGCTCGACGACATCATGAACACGCGGCGCATCGCGCAGGTCTACCTGCGCGGCCGGCAGATCGATCGGACGTCGTTGAGCCAAAGCTGGAACCGAAACTGATAGCCACGAAGACCACGAAATCCTTAAAGGCCACGAAGCACACGCAAGATCAGGAAGATCACGAAGGCTACGGTGGAACGTCGCCGAAGGGGCGGCCTCCCTTCAGGAATTTCAGCACGATGTCGTTGAAGAGCGCGGGCTCTTCCCAGGCGATTGAATGGCCGGCTTCTGGAACGGTGGCCCATTGAGCGCCTTTGACGTGGCGCGCCCACATCTTCATGAGTCCTGGCGGCGCGAGCAGATCCGCGTCCGCGGCGATCACGAGCGTCCGTGTCGTGATCGTCGCGAGCTTGGCGAACGTGTTCGGCGAGCTGAGTGGCTGCGCAGGAGCGTTTGGTTGGCGCGCATGCTCTTCGATCTCGAGCCAGCGTTTCGTGCCTTCGGGATTGCCGCCGCGATACGAAGGGCCAACTTCGCGAAAATGCGCCGGTAATGCTCGGATGCCGGGGATTTCGAGTCGTGCGATGACGTCCTGTACTTCTTTGTCGCTGACCGATCCGGTGCTTGCCGCAACGATGAGGCTCGACAATCGTTCGGGGTGAGTAGCCGCGTAGTCGAGAGCGACGAACCCGCCACCGGCAACGCCGACCAGGTGGAATCGGCGGAGCGACAGGAAATCCGCGAGCGCATGCAGATCGCCGGACGTATGCCCCGGCTGCGGACCGGTTGCTGGATCGGCCTGGCTGCGACCCCACCCGCGCCGATCGAAAGCGATCACGCGGTAGCCAGCCTTGCCGAGCGCGTCGATCTGAGGTTCCCAGCTTTCGCTCGTCCCTGTATTCGCGTGCAGCAGGACGACTGGTTCGCCGTTGCCGCCGGTGTCCGTGAACCACAGGCGAACCCCCGGCAACGCTGCCAGTTCGTGACGCGGCGCCGGGGACTTGGTGGACGGCTGTTGATCGGCGCCAGCCACAACCGTCGCAGTCACAGCCAGGAGAAATGCAGCGGTCTTCGAGAAACGCACGGCGGACGAAGTCTAGCATCGAGGGGACGGACATATAATCCGTCGCACATCGGGGGTTATGACGATGAAGAGATTCAGCGCGAAGTCGGGTCTGAAGACCCGCGTCTACGTAGCAGCGTTTGCGGTGCTGCTGCACACCACGGGGGTCTTCGCTGACGAAATCAAGGTGTTGTCGTCGGTGGGCATCAAAGCCGTTATCGATGAACTGGCGCCGCAGTTCGAGAAGGCGACGAAGCACAAGGTCACCACGGTGTTCGGTCTGGCGGGCGCGCACAAGACCAGCATCGATGGGGGCGCGCCGTTCGATGTGGCCATCCTGACGCCGCCGCTGCTCGACGATCTGATTGCGAAGGGGCGTGTCTCGTCGAAGTCGAACGTGGCACGCACCGGGCTCGGGCTGATGATCAAGGCGGGAGCGCACAAGCCGGATGTCAGCAGCGTTGACGCGTTCAAGCGGACGCTGCTCGCGGCGAAGTCGATCACGTTCGCATCCGCCGGGGCGAGCGGCATCGCCTTCCTCGCGACCGCCAAGCAACTCGGCATCGCTGATGCCATCAAAACAAAACCCGCAGCGTCAGGCGACGAGGTCAACGCGAACGTTCTGAGCGGCGCGTCCGATCTGGCCGTCCTGCCTGTGAGCGAGATTCTGCCGGTGAAGGGCGCCGAGCTCGGCGGTGTGTTTCCGGCGGACGTGCAGACCTTCGTAATCATGGCCGCTGGCGTCAACGCCAAGGCGTCAGGAACCGCCGCGAAGGACTTCGTCGCATTCCTGATGTCGCCGGCCAATAACGGCGTGATCAAGACGAAAGGAATGGAACGACTCCCATGAAGCGAATCGCACTCGCTCTCGTTGCCAGCGTGGGCCTGCTCACGACGGCCACGGCCGCCAATACCTACAACGTCGTGCCAGACTGGCTGAAGCTCCCTCCCGGCCATGAGCAGCTTGGCAACCAGCATGGCGACATCGCCGTCAGCTCTGCTGGCGAGGTGTATGTCAGCGTGCAGGATCCGGCCGCGGGACTGCAGGTCTTCTCACCGGACGGCACGTTCCTTCGCAACGTGCCTGGCGCGCCCAGCGATTTTCACGGCTTCGTGATCCGCAAGCAGGCCGATGGCGAGTTCATATACGGCGCGACGCTGCGCGGGCAGACGATCGTCAAGATGACGCTCGACGGCACCATCATCTTCACGATCGGCTCGTCGGCGATTCCCGATCAGTACAAAATCAGAAACGCACGCAGCAATCAGCTCGCGGTGCTGCTGACCGGCCTCGACGTGGCGCCCAACGGTGATCTGTATGTCACCGACGGCTACGCGAGTGACTACATCCATCGCTTCGACAAGACCGGGAAGTACATCGCGTCGTTCGGCGGCAAGCAGCCGCCATACAGCTTCAACACGCTGCACAAGCTCGCCATCGATACCAGGTTTCAGCCGGCGCGCATCATCGCGTGCGATCGCGCCAACAACCGGGTCGTGCACCTGTCGCTCGACGGCTCCTTCCTGGGCGTTGTCGCGCAAGACCTGAAGTTGCCCGCGGCCATCGTGATCGATGGCGACAACGCGATCGTGGGCGAATTGAACGGCCGCGTGAGCGTGCTCGACAAGACCGGTGCCGTGATGACGCGGATCGGCGCCAACACCGAGCAGGGGACCGGCACGAACAAGATTCCGCCGGCGCAGTGGCGTCACGGCTTCGTGCTGTCGCCGCATGGTGTCGCGCTCAACGCGCACGGCGATCTCTTCGTGTCGGAGTTCAGCGCGTTCGGCCGTGTCCATCGGTTCAATCGGCAGTGACCTCGATGGACGAAGGCCGGGTCCTGATTTGTGGACCCGCCGGTTTTCGCGACACGGTCCCAACTGCCGGGTCCAAAGAACAGGACCCGGCCTACGGTGAATGAGATCGTTATGAATAAGTCACTCGCGATCGTTGTCACGTTCGCCGCTGTCCTCAGTGCGATTGTCGGTGCGCAATCGCCTGAACCCAAGCCGGCCTTCCCCGGGCAGACTGATGCTCCTCGCCCCGCCAAGGCATCGTCACCGTTCAACACGCAGACGATCGCGACCGGGCTTACGGGCGCGTGGGCGATCGCGTTCCTGCCGGACGGCAATCTGCTCGTGACGCAGAATGCCGGAACCATGCGGATCGTCAGGCCAGACGGTGTGGTGTCCGCGCCGCTGGCGGGCGTGCCAGGAGTGAAGTCGGTCGCCGCGCAGGGTCTGCACGACGTCGTGCTCGATCCGGATTTCGCAAAGAACCGGACCCTGTACTTCACTTACTTCGCTCCCCCCAAGGGTGAAGCGCCGGCGACGTGGCCGATCGAGTATTTCTACGAGCGCGTCTGGACCAGGCCCTTCACCGAACGCCGAACCATGCAGCTTGGATCAGAGCGTGTGGCTCGCGCGCGACTGAGCGCGGACAACATGAGCCTCGAGGACGTGGATGTTCTCGCCGAAGGTGTCGAGCGTCGCATCGTGATCGCCCGCGACGGCACGCTGCTCGTCTCGGGCGCGGATCGTTTCCGCTTCTACGATTCGGACCTCGACGGCGTGGAGCACACCTTCGCCGACAACCCTGACATCCGCCGCAACTTCACCGGCCGTGTGATTCGCATCAACCGCGACGGCTCGATCCCCAAGGACAATCCCTGGCTCAGTCGCGCAACCGTGCTGGCCGACACGTTCGCGCACGGCTTCAAGGATCCAGAGGGCGCGGCGCTTCATCCGCAGACCGGCGAACTCTGGATGATCGATCATGGGCCGCAGGGCGGCGACGAGATCAACATCGTCCGAGCGGGCAAGGACTATGGGTGGCCCGACGTGTCGTACGGACGCCAGTACGACGCCCGGCAACTCGACGGCCGCAAGAACGTGCGGGTGGGCGACGGCGCGACGTCGAGGCCCGACGTCGAGGAACCGATCTACTACTGGGTGCCCTCAATCGCACCATCGGGAATGATGTTCTACACCGGCGACATGTTTCCCGAATGGAAGGGCAACCTATTCATCGGCGCAATGGCTGGCCAGCACCTGGTGCGCCTCGTGTTGAGCGGCGAACGCGTAACAGCCGAAGAACAACTGCTCGCGGAGCAGAAGCAGCGGGTCCGTGAGGTCCGGCAAGCTCCGGATGGATCGATCTACATACTGCAAGGCGCGTCGATCGTGCGATTGACTCCCAAGAAGTAGGCGTGGGGCTCGACACCGGCACTCGACAGCTCACGCACTTCGCCGCCGACGGACAGGAGATCTCGGACTTCGACTGGTCCGCGGACGGCAAGCGGCTCGCTGTGGCCCGCGCACGAATGGCGAGCGACATCGTGCTGTTCCGTGGACTCACGACGAAGAAGTAGCCACGACGGCGGATCGAACGTACTGCGATACGTGAAGTCGCTCGATGATCGTCGATCGCCTGTGATTCAGTGACGGGAAAACTGGGTTGCTAGGTTGCTAGGTTGCTAGGTTGCTCAGAAGCTCGGTTGGCAAAATCGACCCAGCTACCCAGCTACCCAGCTACCCAATTACCTCGGGTTGTCGTGGTGCGAGCCGTCTTTGATCAGATCGAGGTCGCGATCTTCGCAGCGCGGCGATTCCTCGATCTCGCGATCGGTGAGCCACAGCGTCTGCGTCCGCTCCTTCCACGGCTCGACGAGCACAGTCGGATCCTGCGCGACGGCCTCGTACTGAATCGTGTCGCCGACACGGCGCAAGCGCTCGATCACCTTGAGGTCCTTCGAGTGAAAGGCGCCGTTGTCGGTCAACCAGGTCTCCTCGTTGAAGTTGACCGTTTCGATGACCAGCGTGTCGCCCTCGTATCGGCCAATCGAGTCGCCCAGGTAGGTCGCGGGAAGACCTTTGCGATGGGGTCGCCCATCGGTAGGGATGATGCGGAAGAAGGATCCGCTGATGTCGTCGTAGAGAAACACGACCTCGCGCGCGGTTTGAACGATCTTCGCGGGCGGCCCGATGCGCGGCACACCGGGCGGCTGACACTGGAGTGCGGTGTCGACCTCGACCTGACGTTCGCTCAGGTCTTTCACTTTGGCGAGGAACTCCGGTTTGTACTTCGGGAAGTTCGCTGCCGGCGGCGCTGGTGCTGGCCCGCCTGGCCTCGCGCCCGCTCCACCTGCGCGTGGCGCTGGAGCCGCAGGCGGACACCCGACGACGCACACGGAACCGCCCTCGAGCGACTGCGGTCTCACGAACTCGATCCCACCGAGATGATCCCAGGTGCCATTGAGATCCAGCTTGCCATCGGCCAGCTTCGGTGTGGCTTTCTTCGCCATCTCTGCAAGACGATCCGCCGTCATGCGGGGCGCTTGCGCAGCGAGCGGGGCGACTGCCGCGAATGCCAGAACAGCGAGGAGATATCTCTTCATAGTTATCCTCAATCCCGGCCGAGCTGTACGTGATGTCCGTCTGCGTACGTGATCTTGGAAATCCACCCGAGCTTCTGCGTCTCGTCGCGCGCGGCGATTGCCGTAATCGTGACCATTTCGCCGGGCATGCCCTGCAGCGACTCTTTCGTCAGACCCGCGCGCCGCATCATCGCCGTCGGCAGCGTAGACAAGGTCCAGGCCGTGACGGCGCCGTCCTTCTCTTTCACGTCGAGATGCAAATAGACATGCGGGTTGATCCAGTCGACTTTCGTGATCACGCCTGTCAACGTCAGCGGTTTGGATGCGTCGTACTGACCCGAGACGGAATGATGCGCGGACAATGACGCGCCCATTACCCCCAGGGCGGTTGCGACGAGCACGACGAACGGCATAGCGGTCCAGTGGCGCATCGAAGACCTCCGGGCGTGAACGCTGCGGCAAGCGTATGCCTGCCCCCGCCGTCGGTCAAGCGAGGTCGCCGACATACGGGAAGAAAATCACGAACGTCGTGCCACGGCCGGGTTCGCTCGTGACGTCGATGTGCCCGCCGCTTTGCAGAACGATTCCGTGGACCACGGCAAGGCCCAGTCCGCTGCCCTTGCCGAATTCTTTCGTCGTGAAGAACGGGTCGAAAATGCGTGCCTTGACGTCGGGCGTCATACCGTCGCCCGTGTCATCGACGGACAGCCGAACATATCGCCCCGCAGGCAAAGACGGGTGATTGCCGCCGGTGGACGTGCCATCGAAGTCGACGACGCTGGTGTGAAAGGTCAGCCGCCCGCCTCGCGGCATGGCCTCTTGCGCGTTGATGGCCAGGTTCAAGAGGACCTGCCTGAGCTGATTGGGATCCGCCTTCGTACGAGCGGGTCTCTGGTCGCTTGTCACCGAGATTTCGACACGCCTGCCGAGCACGCCGGGCAGCGCCTGCGCCGATTCCTCCACCACCGCTCCTACATCGACGATCGTCGGCTGCCGCATCTGTCGACGGCCGAAGGCGAGCAGTTGGTTGGTCAGTAGCGCCGCACGCTCTCCCGCGACTCGCACGGCTTCGAGATCCTGCCGCGTCGGATCCTCAATCGCGAATCGAGCCAGCATGAGATCGGTGTAGCCGTTGATGATGGTCAACATGTTGTTGAAGTTGTGCGCCACACCTCCGGCCAGCAGCCCGACCGCCTCCATTGTCCGGGCTTGCGACAGCTGGTCTTCCAGCAGTCGCTGTTCAGTGACATCGAGGGCGGACCCGATGTACCCGCGAAACGCGCCGTCAACTATACGGGGAACGCCTTCGTCTACGACCTGACGGAACTGGCCGTCGTGACGCCGCAGCCGGAATTCCATGGCGAACGGCTCGCGCGCATCGAATGCCCTGACATAAGTATCGAGACAGCGTTGCCTGTCCTCTGGATGCACACCGTCGAGCCACCCGTCGCCAATCTCCTGCTCTATCTGCCTTCCGGTGAAGGTGAGCCATGCGTCGTTGAACCAGTCACACTCTTTGTCAGGGCCGGAACTCCAGATCAGCACCGGAACAGAGGCCACGGTGGAGAATTTCTTTTCGCTCTCCTGCAATCTCACGGCGCTCTCGCGAAGACCTTCCCGTGCCACCCAGAGATCGTGAATATCGGTCGTGGTCCCGATCCATTTCACCGCCTTCCCCGTCGCGTCCTTCACGGGGACGACACGTGTCAAAACCCTGCGGTACATGCCGTCGTACCGGCGAAAGCGGACCTGGACTTCATGCGGCTCACCTCGCTCGAGTGGTGCGCTGATCGTCGCGATCATCGCGGCTCGATCGTCGGCGTGGATCAGATCGCGCCAGCCGTCGTTCTCGAGCTGCTGAAGAGTTCGCCCGGTAAAAGCGACCCACGCGGAGTTGACATAGTCGACGGTGTGATCAGCCCGCAGCGTGAATACCATGCCTGGCTGGGCCTCGGTGAGAAGCCGGTAACGCTCTTCGCTCTCCTGCAATTGCGCGCGGCCGATCAGAAGATCCTGCTCTTGCGCCTGCAGGCGAAGACGACGGCGACGGCTGACTTCGCAGAGCCAACTGGTGAGCGCGCCGAAGACGAAGAAGAGCGCGACCGCGATTCCGTCACCGATATCGCAAATCACGAACCCGGTTCGCTCGACGAAGAACACCGCGGTCACGGCGGTACAGAGGACCGTGGCCAGGAGGCCCGGCCACCAGCCACCCAGCCATCCGGATAGCAGGACCGCCAGAAAAAATGGTCCAAGTGGGCCGCGGCCGCCAAGGTCGCCCACGAAATGGCGGATCAACGCGGCCACCGCCGTTCCGGCGACGGCAACGACGTAGACGAGACTTGCCGGGAGACGATTCGACGTCAGTCGAAGCACGATCACTCAGCCGTCATGAGCCCGTTCTTCTTGAGGAACTGCTGGATGGTCGTGTAAATCATCGTGCGTTGTTCCGGCGTGAAATTACCGTGGCCGCCGCCGGGAATCGTGATCAGCTGATTCACAACGCCGACTTTGTTCAGCGCCTCGTGCAGGCGGACACCGTGCTGATACGGAACCACTCGATCCGCGTCACCGTGGATCGAGAGGATCGGCGGCAGTCCCTTGCGCACGTATGTCAGTGGTGAAACTCTCGTGGCGATCTCAGCGCGGTTCGGCAGACTTCCGAGCCATGTCATCGCCGCGTTCGCTCGATTGGGACCGTCGATCACGTCGTTCACGTCAGTCACGCCAAACCAGTTGATGGCAGCAGCGACCGCCGGAACCGGAGTCGCGCCGGCGCACTGCCGATCGAGGCCGGCGCTCTCCGGGATCATGGCGCTGGTCAGCGCCAGGTGTCCTCCGGCCGACTCACCCATCGTCACGATCCGGTTGACGTCGATGTTGTAGGTCTTCGCCTGCGCTGCGAGAAATCGCAGCGCGCACAGGCAGTCTTCAACCGCGGCGGGGGCTGGAGCGACACGCGCAAGTCGATACTCCACGTTCACCACGTTCCAGCCCATCTCCATCCACGGCACCAGTGACATCAGCGACCCTTCCTTCGTTCCGGCCGCCCAGAATCCGCCGTGGAAGTACACCAGCGTCGGCTGCGGTGTCGTGACGTCGCGCCGCGCGTAGATGTCCAGCTTGGATTCGTAGTTGCTCGCGGTGAGGTAGGTCAGGTCAGGCACGACGCGATACTGGTTCGCAGCATGGGCCGCCCAATTCGCCGACGGCGACAACTGCGCGTGACTCGTTTCCGGCAGCACGACCACGAAGGCGATTGCAGCAGCAAAAAGTGCAGTTCTCATGCGGGGGAGCATACACTTTCCCTGCCATGAAGATCATGCGGCTCGCCGTCCTGCTCGTGGCGGCATTGACGGTGGCGAGGCCAGTTGCCGCCCAGCGTTACAGCGCCGTTCGTGACGGTGAGATCGTCAGGCTGACCGATCGCACGACGGACACGTCCGTCTCGATCCTGCCATCGGTCGGGAACATTGCATTCGAAATGGTGGTCAAGGGGCACAACGTGCTCCGTTTTCCGCATGCGACGCTCGCCGACTTCAAGGCGATGCCGAATGCAACCGGCATCCCGTTCATGGGCCCGTGGGCGAACCGTCTGGACGAACAGGCCTTCTACGCGAATGGGCGCCGATACGCATTCGACATGAGTCTTGGCAACGTTCGCGGCGCGATTCCGATTCACGGTTTCGTGACCGCGACAGATCAGTGGCGCGTGAAAGAGTTGCGCGCGTCGGGCGAGGGCGCCTGGCTCACAAGTCGACTCGAGTTTGCGCGCCAACCGCTCTGGATGAAGCAGTGGCCGTTTGCACACACAATCGAGATGACCTATCGGCTCTCCAACGGCCAGTTGGAAGTAGACACCGAGATCACCAATCAGAGCGCGGACGCGATGCCGGTCGCGATCGGATTTCATCCGTACTTCCAGCTGACGGATTCGGCGCGCGACGACTGGACGATCGCCATCGGGGCGCGGACTCGCTGGGTCCTGGACGGAAACAAGGTGCCGACAGGTCAAACGCTGCCAATCGAACAACTGTTCCCCACTCCATCGTCGGCGCGTCTGAGTGAGTACAACCTCGACGATGTCTTCGGCGATCTGGTACGCGATTCAGGCGGACGCGCAACGATGACGGTGATGGGCAAGAAGCAGCGGCTCGACGTCACCGTGGGCGCCGGGTATCGATCGGTGGTCGTCTGGGCACCCAGCCCGTCCGGTAAAGGACGCGGCGGGCAAGGCGATTCGCCTCCGGCGGAGCGGAACTTCATCTGCTTCGAGCCGATGGCGAGCATTACGAACGCGCTCAACATGGCTCATCGTGGAACCTACCGGGAGCTGCAGACAATTGCGCCGGGCGGAACGTGGAGGGAGAGTTTCTGGATAAAGCCATCCGGCTTCGAGCGACAGTAACGCCGCTTATCTAGTGCGGGCCTGTCCACCGGCCCGTCCACCGTAGCGCGGAGCGCGAAGGTGGAAATCTGGTATTTTTACGCACGTGAAATTTTTCCCTCGTCGTCTCTCGCCCTTGATTCCGGCGCAGCGATCGTCGAGGGCATGGTTTACGTCGGATCCGGCGACGCAGGCGGCACTGGCGCCACTGCTGGAAACGTCCTGTTGGCATTCGGTATTGAGTGAAGGAGGCCAGCGATGCTCGGAATCCTCAGCCTCGCGCTTCTCGGAGCACCAGCACCACCACCACATAGCTGTGACAGTCTGAAAGCCCTCCAACTCCCGCAGGCGACGATCACCAGCGCTGTCGTGGTACCGTCGGGCCCGTTCGTGCAGCCGGCAGCGGGACGCGGTCGTCAAGGCGCGCCGCCCGAGGCCGCCGAGCCGATCCCCGAGCACTGTCGCGTGAAGATGGTGCTCAAGCCCACACCAGACTCGAACATCAACGTCGAGCTCTGGATGCCGATGGCGAACTGGAATGGACGATTCCTCGCCGTCGGAAACGGTGGGTTCGCCGGATCGATCCAGGGATACGGCGACATGCAGATCGCGCTGCGGCGTGGCTACGCGACGGCCGCCACCGATACCGGTCACTCTGATGCCGACGGCCCGGGAGGAGTGTTTGGTCTGGGCCATCCCGAAAAGATCGTCGACTTCGCGTACCGCGCCGTACACGAGATGACGGTGAAATCGAAGCAGGTCATCGACGAGTTTTACGCGCGCGCGCCACGCTTCTCCTATTTCAAGGGATGCTCGACCGGTGGCAGACAGGCAGCGATGGCGGCGCAGCGGTTCCCCGATGATTTCGACGGCATCATCGGCGGTGCGCTTGCCAATCGGCACATCCAGATGCATACGGCCGGCGTGGCGAGGAGCATCGAGCTGGCGAGGCACCCGGAGCGCGCGATCCCGGAGGACAAAGCCAAGCTGGTCAACGAAACAGTGATGAACGCGTGCGATACGCTCAAGGAAGGCTTCCTCAACAATCCGCGCGAGTGCAAAGTGGATCTGTCGAAGCTGGCGTGCAGCGGCGCCGACTCGCCCAGTTGCCTGACTGCCGCACAGATGAAGACGGTCGAGACCTTTTACGGTGGCCTCAAGAACAGCAAGGGCGAGCTGATTTTCTCGGGCCAGGCGGTCGGCAATCCGATCCCGGCGCTGCGTGGGGCGACGGGCACACCGGGCGGTGGATACGACACCGTCCGCATCTGGGGGTTCCAGGACGCCAACTACGACTGGCACACCTTCGATCTCGATCGCGACATGCCGATCATCAACAAGAAGGTCGGTTTCGTTGACGCGGTCGACCCTGACCTGCGGAAATTCAAGGCGCACGGTGGCAAGTTCCTGCTGTATGCCGGGTGGAGGGACACGACGATCACGCCCGAGAACACGGTGCTCTATTACGAGAAGCTCGTGAAAGAGATGGGCGATCAGAAAGACTTCGCGCGGCTCTTCATGGTGCCCGGCATGGCCCACTGCCGCGGAGGCGACGGTCCGAACACGTTCGACACGCTGACGGCGATGGAGCAATGGCGCGAGCAGGGTGTGACGCCGGTGCAGATGATGGGCTCGAACCCGCAATCGGGTCTGTCGCGGCCGCTGTGCCCGTATCCGCAGTACGCGAAATACAAGGGCTCCGGCGATCTCAAAGACGCGAAGAACTGGGCCTGCGCGGCGCCATGAGTAGTAAAGCGTCTGGGAGTGCAGAGGGTGAGCTGCAGCCCGCGCCGCCGCCGGCGGTCGAACGCAACGGCGTCAGAATCGTCGACACCTTCGCCGAAGCCTTCGGCATGCGCGGCGCCCGCGTCGTCATCACGGCACAATCGCCGGCATGGGCAAGAACGGCGGCGCTCTCGATGACCGGTTTCGCCACGTCAGTGATCGGCTGCAAGGTCGAAGCGGGAATCGAAGGCGAGATCGCGCCGGACGATACGCCCGACGGACGGCCCGGCATCAGCGTGCTGCTGTTTGCATTCGATGCCGAGGGACTGGGACGACAACTCATCGACCGAGTCGGGCAGACGATTCTCACCTGCCCAACGACAGCCTGCTTCGACGGCCTCCCGCAGTCACCTGAGCGCGTCACCGTGGGCGGCGCGTTGCGCCACTTCGGCGACAAATACCAGTCGAGCAAGATGCTCGATGGTCAACGCTACTGGCGCATTCCCGTCATGGAGGGCGAGTTCCTCGTTCAGGAGGCCTTCGGCATCCAGAAGGCTATCGGTGGAGGCAACTTTCTCATCCTCGCGAAAGATCAGGCGGCAGCGCTTGCGGCGGCGGAGGCGGCCGTCGTCGCGATGCGCAGAGTCCGCGGCGTGATTCTTCCTTTTCCCGGAGGGATCGTGCGAGCGGGCAGTAAGGTGGGCGCGAAGAAATACAAGAACATGATCGCGTCAACCAACGACGCGTACTGTCCAACCCTGCGAGGACGACCCGACGTGTCGAGCGAGATACCCGCGGGGGCGAATTCAGTTCTGGAGATCGTGATTGACGGCCTCGACCGCACCGCGATCGAAGATGCCATGCGCGCGGGTCTGGATGCCGCGTGTCGTCCCGGCGTCGTCGAGATCACGGCAGGCAACTACGGTGGCAAGCTCGGGAAGCATCACTTCCACCTGCACCAGTTAATCGGCTAACTCCCGATTCCCAACGTCTGACGCTCGCCCACCTCCCAAACCTGTTTCTTGGGAGTTGGGATTTTGCGAGTTGGGAGTTGACGAGTTTCTTACGTCACGTTCTCTTTCAAGAACGACACCGCCTGCGGCCACACTTTCGCGGCGACGTCCGCGTTGAATGTTCCGAGCGCGTTGTGGGGAGCCATGAAGGCATGGCCAGTGCCGGGATGCACGGTCAAGGTGACGTTCTTGCCCATACCGCGCAACTTGGCCTCGAGCGCGTGCGCCGCTGGCGGCGAGAAGAAGCTGTCGTTTTCAGCCATGTGGCCGCTGACTGTCGCCGTCAGCTTCGACCAGTCCGGCTCGCTGGCTCCTTGTGGGAAGCCATAGAACGGTACCACCGCCTTCACCCGATCGGGACGGTTGGCGGCGATGATGAACGCAAGCATCCCGCCCATGCAGAAGCCGACGACGCCGATGCCTTTGCTCGTCACGGCGGGGTGACTGGACAAGTAGTCGACGGCCCCGCTCATGTCGCGTCCCGCGCGATCGGGCGGTAGACTCTGCATCAAGTGCGATGCCTTGTCCATTTCGTCGTGCGCGGCGAGCTCGCCGTGATACAAGTCGGGCGCCAGCGCGACAAAGCCGGCGATCGCAAGCCGATCCGCCATTTCCTTGATGCCGGAATCGAGCCCCCACCATTCCTGGATGACGAGCACTCCCGGTCCCGAGCCACTCGAAGGCGTTGCCAGGTAGCCGGATGCCATGTTTCCGTTGCTGCGAAACTCTACGGTCTGAGCCATGGCCGTAAGGATAATCTGATTGCCATGAAAAACGTGTTACTGCCGCTCGTGACGCTGAGCCTGGCGGGGACGCTCGTGAGCGCCATGACCCAGTTGTCAGCTCAGCCGGCGGATCACTTTCTCGACGTGAATGGTCTTCGCATTCACTACGTCGACTGGGGCGGTGATGGAAAGCCTCCGATGGTCATGGTTCACGGGCTCGATCGAAACGCACGCACGTTCGATCATCTCGCCACGCGATTCACCTCGAAGTACCGCGTGCTGGCAATCGACATGCGCGGCCACGGCGACTCGGGCTGGGATCCGCAGGGACGTTACCTCGTCGAGGATCACGTCGGCGATCTCGAGGGTGTCGTTCAGCAGCTGTCGCTTCGCGATCTGGTGCTCTGGGGCAATTCCACCGGCGGTCGCGTCGTCCAGGTCTTCGCCGGCAAACATCCCGACCTCGTGTCGCGCGTGATCTCGGAGGACGTCGGACCCGAACGGCCGCGGCAGATCGCCGACAACTACGCAAAGCGGGTTCAACAGGAGCAGGCTGGCTGGGCGTCGCAGGATGAACTGCTCTCGCAGCTCCGAAAGTCGAATCCGCGGATGTCACCGGCGGTCCTCGAACCCTACGTGCGCTATGGCACGAAGACGCGCGCCGACGGCCGGATCGAATGGAAGCGCGATCCGCAACTCGTAAAAGGCTTCGTGGCGACCGAGCTCTGGCGCTTTGTGCGCAACATCAAGTCGCCCATCCTCTACATTCTGGGCGGGCGAAGCAACATCGTGCCTCCCGAGACGCAGGACGAACTGCGGAAGACATTGCCGAATGCGCAGCTGATCACGATTCCCGACGTCGGCCACTATCCGAGCGATGAGCAGACCGAGGAGGTCGTAGGCATCGTGAACCGCTTCCTGGCGGGCGAGAATGTCGGAAAGTAGGCCGGGTCTTGCCTTATATCAACGCGCCGTAGATCTTTTCGGCACGCTCGACGAGCTTCGCGTGGCACGCCGCAACGTCTGAGCCTTCCGCGAAGACCGTGCATATCGGCTGACCCGCGAGGATGCGATCCCCGGGGTGCGGGACATCACGAACGCTCGGGTCATCGAGCCAGTTGCGAGTGTCTCGCGGAACAACATCCTGACGGGCAAAGACGATCGCCTTGCCGCGGGCGGCGCCGGCGAGTGGATGTTGAGTGAGATCGAACTGCGGCAGTACCGCTCGCGCACACGCATCCGCATGAATGGCGAATAGTGAAACGCCATACGCGCCTTCGACGAGCTCCATCGATGCGGACCAGCGTGGGTTCACCTCAACCGGACGCAAGTCGGCGTCTGTCCTGACGAAGTCGATGCTGCCCACACCAGTGAGAGGAAACGTTTCACATACGGCGTCCACCAGCTTGCGGAGAGCATCGGCAAAGCGTTCGCTCACGTGTGGGATCAAAATGTTTCCGCAATACTGGAAGCCTGACGCGCCAAAGACACTCTCACCAACCAGCTGCCGCGAAGTTCCGAGCGCAACGCCGCCGCCATTCGCGGCCAC
>Ga0068863_100002776_pt1 | contig 17340 bp, 16 predicted proteins | sample KBSSwiS62_FD_66596 | JGI IMG/M metagenome (GOLD analysis project Ga0068863, IMG submission 66596) | Switchgrass rhizosphere microbial communities from Kellogg Biological Station, Michigan, USA - KBS Switchgrass S6-2 | ecosystem: Host-associated > Plants > Roots > Rhizosphere > Soil ...
GAGCAGTGCTCGCTCCACATGACGGAGAAAATGCCGAGTTCGGTGATGTTGGGGTCGCGCCCGAGAATTTTCTGTATGCGCGCGTACTCTTGGGCTGTGACGCCGTGCTCCACCGCGATCTCCGGTGTGACTTTGATTTCCGTTGTTGCCGTTGCGCTCACCGTTCGATTCTTTCCTCCAGCAAAACCTTCACGGTTTGGCCTGCTTTTTTGCCGATCGCTTTCTGCATCTCGGCCTTCACCGGCAACTTATGCCGGCCGTCGCCCAAAGCCATGAAGGAACTTCGAAAGACGTGGCCATCAATCTTGCCTCTTACTTTCACCAGACCGCGTGCCGAAGAATTTCACCGACTGCGGCCAAACGACATAAGTCCAGCCGCCGCCATTGGGACTCTTTTGCAGTTTGGCCGTGAATGTTTTTGCTAGTTTCGACATGTTTCAGGCAGTGGCCCTGGCTGCGCCGACCAGGGATTCGACCATGGAATGGAACAAGACCAGGCCGTCGGCGGAATCGAGCGCGGATTCGACAGCGCGCTCGGGATGTGGCATGAGGCCGGCGACGTTGCGTTCGCGATTGCAGATGCCAGCGATGTTGTGCATGGAGCCGTTTGGATTACCGGCAGCGTCGTCGGTTCCGTGCGGGGTGGTGTAGTGAAAGAGAACCTGACGGTTTTTCTCGAGCTCGGCGAGCGTGGCATCGTCGACGTTATAGTTGCCGTCGCTGTGAGCGATGGGAATCTTGAGAATCTGGCCCTTGGTAGCGGCGCAGGTGAATGGCGTGTCGCTTTCTTCGACGCGGATATGCACGTGCCGGCAGATAAAGCGCAAACCGGAATTGCGCATCATAGCGCCCGGGAGCAAGCCTGCCTCACACAGAATCTGGAAACCGTTGCAGATGCCGAGAACCATACCGCCACTCTTGGCGAATTTTTCGACCGACTTCATGACCGGCGAAAAACGGGCAATGGCGCCGGTGCGCAGATAGTCGCCGTAGGAAAATCCGCCGGGCAGAATGATGGCGTCGCTGCCAGCCAGGTCTTGCGACTGGTGCCAGATGAATTCAACCGGCTTTTTGAGGATGTTGCCGATGGCGTAAAACGCGTCGTGGTCGCAATTCGAGCCAGGAAAGACGACGACTCCGAATTTCATTTGCGTTGTGACTCCCGGTGACATTGGGGAATAGACATTTTAACACAGACGCCGTTCCAATCTCCCGGCCGAGACACGGCCCGATCGCCAGGCGGCCGGGACGGCTGTTTTTCACGGTGCACGCAATCCGCCCGAAATAGGGGGCAAAATGCGCCGGAAGCCTGATTCGAACCAATAGCCGGAAGAGGCGGATCTACTCTGCGGTGTCCAGGGCAAAGGCCAGCGGAACCGAAACGGTCTTCGACGACCATTTCGCAGCAGTAGTAGACGCGGAGTTGTGGCGGTTCGATGATATTTGCGCCGCGCGGAGTTCGGCGAATGACGAATCGACGTCGGTGACCCATACGTAGGCGTCGAGGCCGTCCTCGCGTTGAACGGAGTTAGGCGCAGGCCCGGCAGTTGGGTCGGACTTGCCCAATTGAATTTCGACGTTGTCGCGAGCGACGATGGAAAAGACCGTGGGCTGGCCAAAATAGCCGAGGATGCGCAATCCCAGGATGTCGCGGTAATACTCGGCGGCAGCGACGACGTCGGGCACCGCGAATTGCGGCGCAATCGATTTCAGCTTCGTCTGGTTCTTGCGTTCCGTGCCACTCATAGATTGCCCAACACGGATGGCTCAAAGTTGGCAGCCAATTCTACTAGATGGCTTCGGAGTTTTCCCGAGGTAGCTCGCGCGCTGCTGATTTCGCGGTCACTGCGATTCTGGCCCGGAGTATTCGCTTGGCGCGGAAAATTCCAGTCTTGACCGCGGGCAATTGTTTGCCGAGAGTGGCGGCGATTTCCGCGTAGCTCAGCTGACGGTAGTAATGCAGAACCAGCAGGATGCGCGATTCGCGCGGCAGACGCCGCAAGGCTTCCCGGACCCATTCGCTGCGTTCCCGCAGCAGCACGCGCGACAGGGGCGAGTTGGTCAAATCGTCAGGAAGCGATTCGCAATGCTCTTCCTCGACGCGGCGGCGGCGCTCGGCTTTTACCTGGCGCAGCCTGTCAATGCAGTGGCGGCCCGTCACTTTGGAGAGCCAGGGGAGCGAGTGGATGGGTTCCTCGCCTTCGAGTGAGTGTAGCTTGAGAAAAACTTCCGACGCCGCGTCCTCCGCGTCCTCACGCCGCCACAGGAATCGCTGGCACACTCTGAGCACGTAGCGATAATGCGAATTGTAAAACTCGCTGAAATGTTGCCCGCAGCTTTGCGCTCTCTGTCGGGCGTCTCCCATCAGCACCGAAGTTGTGATTGCCGCCATACCGCTCCTTTCCTGCAACCAACCTTTCCGTGACTGCCTCACGCACTCGAGTTCGCACACCCCCAGCGGCCGCACCGAAGCGAGAACTTCAGCGGCCTCGGCGCGCCGCTCTGTTTTCAACTGCAAGAAAAACTAAATCGCTACTGCACAATCGCTTGCGATGAGCCGCTTCGTGTAGCGCTGCGTGCGGCCCTCGCCGCCGTTCGGCGAACAACCAGCAGCGTCAAATCGTCGGTTGGTGCGCGCCCATCGGCAAAATCCATTACCGCGCCGAGCGTTGAAAAGAGCATCTGGCTGGCGCTGGCGCCAGCGAATGCGCGCGCGGAGTTCACTAGACGCGCGGTTTCGAATTCTTCTTCGCGCGCATTCTCGCATTCGGTGAGGCCGTCGGAATAGGCGAGCAAAGTATCGCCCGGGTTCAGCCACGCCCGACCCGACTGGTAGCCAGCTTCGGGTATCGCGCCGAGCATCGGGCCGCCCTCGTCGAGCTTTATCGCTTGGCTGGCGCGTTGCAGTATCAGCGGAGAAGGGAGACCGGCGTTGCAATATTCGACGGCGCCGTCCTGGAGGTCGACGCGCGCGAAAAATGCCGCGACGAGCGGAGGCTGGCCGCAGCCTGAGCACAATTCGCGATTCGCCAGCGCGAGGACTTCGCGCGGATTCCCGATCGTGAGCGCGTGGGAGTGCAAAAGGGAAATCAGGTGCGGCATCCAAATACCCGCAGAAAGGCCCTTGCCAGCGATGTCGCCGAGAATGACGCCGAGGGCGCCGTGCAATTCAAACACCTTGAAAAAATCACCGGACAAGTGGCGTACCGGAAAAATTTCGCCGGCGATTTCAAAGTCACCGCGGCGGAGTTCGCGCGGCGTGCACAAGCGGCGCTGCACCTGGGCAGCTTCGAAGAAGATGCGGTAGACCGCGGCTTGCTGGCGGCGCAGTTCGCCGAGCTCGGCTTGCAGATCTTTTAGGCGTTGCGATTCGGCGGCGGCGTATTCACCGACAACCAAGTTCGAGTCGACAGACGGAGATGCGCTCCGCTCAAGCTCGGCGGTTACACAACTGCCGCGCGCAACCGCGGTTGTGACTTCTACACCTTCTTCCCACATCCCGTACATGCCAGCCTTCCTTGGCCAGAAACTTTTAGAGTGAAACTCCATCACCCGACAAACTTGTAGCCGACACCATGCACCGTCAGGAAATAACGCGGATCTTCGGGAATCGGCTCGAGCTTTTGCCGGATGCGCACGATGTGCGTGTCCACGGTGCGCGTCGTCGGATAGTGTTCGTAACCCCACACTTCGTCGAGCAAACGATCGCGGCTCAAGGTTTGTCCCGAATGGCACAGAAAATATTTGAGCAGCTCAAATTCTTTTCCGGAGAATTCGATGGATTTGCCGCCGCGAAAAACCTGGTAGCTGCCGAGGTGCACCTCGACGTCACCGAAGGCGTAGCGGTCCTGTTCTTTCGGAACGGCTTGCGTGCGGCGCAAAACGGCTTTAACGCGAGCGAGCAATTCGCGAATAGAAAACGGCTTGGTGACGTAATCGTCGGCGCCAAGCTCGAGGCCCACGACTTTGTCGACTTCCTGCCCGCGTGCGGTGAGCATGATGATGGGAATCGAGGGCCGCTTGGCTTTGAGCTGCTTGCAGACGTCGAGCCCGCTCATTTTGGGCATCATCACGTCGAGGATGATCAGGTCCGGCGAATGTTTCAGTGCGAGGTCGAGGCCCGCCACACCGTCTAGCGCGGTGGACACCTCGAACCCTTCATACTCGAAGTTGTCGCGCAGGCCGGCGACCATGTTCGGCTCGTCTTCCACAATCAGGATCCTGGTCGTGCCCATGAACTCAACTCTCCTTAACTTTCGGCCGAACGTGCAAAACCATGCTGCTGGCGCCCAATCATGCGGGCACCGTGCCCGCTTGCGGCGGCTGGATGGGCAGCGCGATCGTGAATTTGCTGCCGCGTTCCGGCGCGCTCTCGACAAACACATTTCCGCCGTGAGCCTGGGCGATGTGCTTGACGAGCGAAAGTCCGAGGCCAGAGCCCTTGGTGTTGTGCACCAGCGGGTCGCCACAGCGGTAAAACTTTTCGAAGATTTTTTCGTGATCCGCGGGAGCGATGCCGATGCCGCGATCGCGAACTTCAAGCTTCACGCTACCGTTAGAGCGGTACAGGCTTACGCCGATAAACTTTTGGTCCTTGGAATATTTCAGGGCGTTGTTCACGAGGTTGAGCAGGGAGCGCGCAATAGCTTCGCGGTCGACGTTTACGGGAGGAATGTCGCTGGCGATATTTTCCTCGAAGGCGAAACCGTTCTGCTCGATTTGGAAGCGGTAAGACTCCAGGGTGCTGCGCACCAGTTCGGCCAGGTCAGTTTGTTTAAAGTCGTATTCCTTGCGGCCGGCTTCGATACGCGAAAAATCGAGGATGTTGTTGATGAGCGCACTCAGGCGTTCGCTTTCCTCGCGAATGATGCGGAAATACTCCTGGTATTTTTCCTGTGAGGTCAGCCGTCCGAGCTCGAGTGTCTCCGCGTATAAGCGGATCAAAGCGAGCGGGGTGCGCAATTCGTGGGAAACGTTGGCGACGAAATCGGACTTCAACCTGGCCAATTTCATTTCGCGCGAAACGTTGCGGTAAGTCAGGAACAGGCCGCCCGCCATGAACAGCGACAATGCCCCCAAAATGATGTAATTGGAGCGCAGGAACTTGGCGCCAATTTCGTCGATAGTGGTGCCCGGATATTTGATGGCGAACACCAGGCCATCGAACATTCCGGTCAGCGGACGGTCCATCTCCGACTTGCCACCGTCCCAATTCGCGGAGGCGATCCAAGGCGTGTAGCTCTTCTGAGGGCGCAACATCAGGGCGGGCGGATTGGTATCGGCCTTGACGACGCTCTTGCTGCTCAACACGTCATTGATAACGCCGGGGAAAAAGGTGGAACGCAGGTACTCGGGATCGAATCCGACAACGCCCACGGTGACGTGGTCGTGCGGAGTGCTAGCCGGAACGAAATATGCGATGCTCCAGTAAAATTGCTGTTCGTCTTTAGTTTCTTCCCAGCCTCCATAAAACCCGAAAGGCTTTTCTTCCTTCGCCTCGGTCATCCTGAGCCTGTGCGCTATATCCGGCGCCTCCGAAGGGAGCCATTTGGTGGTCATAGCCACTTCGGAGGCCATACGTTTGCGGAAACCCTCGTCACCATCTCCGCTCGGCCTCGAACGCCAAACCAGAACATCGTGTTCCTTGTCGTACAAGATCGCATACAAAAATTCGGGATGAGCGTTGAGGAGCTTTTCCATTTGCGACTTGATTTCGGATGACTCCTGGCCGCAGGGAAATTCCTTGCGCACTGGAGTGAGCAAATCAGTGGCTCTGAACCAGGTTTTTTTCTCGGCGAATTTCAGAACAATAGTGAAGTCGCGTTGAATCGCGGCCTCGATTGCCTTGTCACGCTGGATGCTGTGAAGGTTCCAGAAATTGAAAAACATCAACGAAGCGGCGGGAAGGACGATGGCCAACTCCAGCGTAAGCAGGAGCCGCGTGCGATCGGTGAGCCACTTTTTCTTGGCAGGAGTTGCGTTCATTTCAGTTCCGGCGGAGCGTAAAGCTTCCGCGTTGAATGAACTATACGGGGTTAAAAGGCGGATGTGTCAAACGGACGCAAACGATTGTAAAAAGTTGTAAAAAGCAGCCGCGATACAATTAAGTTATTAAGAATCTGGGGCTTACAGCTCAACCCTTGGATTTGGAGGGAGCAACCGCGCTGGCCGCCGCGGCGCCGATGGCGCCGTCTAAGCCGAGGACGTTCACCAGGCCGGCGTTCGACGGGACGATGTATTTGGTGTTGTGAACCAAGGTGTTGCTGAGCACTTCAAGGCGGCGCATGGCTTCGGCGCGATCCTTGAAGAAGGTTTCGGCAGCGGTGGAGACGAGACGGATGGCTTCCGCTTCGGCGTTGGCTCGCGTAATGCGAGCCTGGGCGTCGCCTTCCGCCTTTAGAATTTCCGATTGCTTGAAGCCCTCGGCCTGCAGGATCTGGCTCTGCTTCACGCCGTCGGCTTCGAGTACGGCGGCGCGCTTGTCGCGTTCGGCCTTCATTTGGCGGGACATGGCTTCCGTGATGTCGCGCGGCGGATCGATCTTCTGCACTTCGACGCGGGTGACTTTCACGCCCCAGCCGTTGGTGGCTTCATCGAGCACATGACGCAGGTTGGTGTTGATCATGTCGCGGGCGACCAGCGTTTCATCGAGGGTGCGGTCGCCGATCAGGTTGCGCAGATTCGTTTGCGCCAAAGTGGTGCAGGCATAGCCGAAATCCTGGACTTCAAACTGCGATTTCACCGGATCGACAACCTTGTAATAGACCACAGCGTCCACTTCGACGGTGACGTTGTCTTTGGTGATCAGCTTTTGCGGAGGCACGCTGATGACTTGTTCGCGCATATCCACGCGAATGATGCTGTCGGTCAGCGGCATGATGATGGTCAAGCCCGAGGAAACCAGGCCGTGAAATTTACCCATGCGCATCACTATTCCTTTTTCATATTGGTTGACGATGCGCGCCGACCGCGCCAGCAAAATCACTGCAACCAGCAAAGTCGCAATGAGCAATGCTGGTACCAAAAAAGTAGCATCCATGATGTCGGTCCTCACTGAACTCTCAGGGTTACGCCTTCCACCGAAACAACCTGTACGCTAGCGCCAATTTCCCTCGCGACGCCATCGGGCTGTGCAAGCTCTGCGCGCCACTCTTCGCTGCCCACTTTCACGATGCCACAGTCATGTGCCGGGCCGACGCGCTTGGTGACCACGCCGCTCTTGCCGACAACCGCATCGACGTTGGACGCCTGCTCTTTTACGTGCAACCTGTCTTTGAGCCAGCGGCGGAAAATCGCGAAGTACAGCAGCGCAAAAATTGCTGCGCTGATCAAACCAGTATGCCAGGAGTGAAAAATCAAACCGACGATTCCGCCGGCTCCGAGCGAAGCCCCGATGAGAGCCAAGTCAAATCCGGTGATCGCACCGAGAGCCAATTCAGCGGCGACACAAAGCACACCCAGAATGACCAGCAGCCAGTTCACCCAGTTGCCCACGGAAAGCTCCTTACGGGAACAATTGTTGCTGCGGAAGATAACATCAGAAACGACGGGATTCAATGACTGGCCTGTGAACGCCAGACTAACGACGAGGTTTTTTCGCTTTGCGAACTTTTCGGCGGACCGGCTTGACATGCGCTGGACCCGCGGCCATTGTGCGGCGCTTCTTGGACGCCCAACCTTTCTTATTGGACTGGCGGCCGCGCGCGATTCCCAACGCGTCGGCGGGAACATTTTCAGTAATCGCCGAACCCGCCGCGACATATGCACCATCGCCGATGCGCACCGGCGCAACCAGCACGGAATCGCTTCCGATAAATACCTTATTGCCAATGGTGGTTTGGTGTTTGTTCACGCCATCGTAGTTGCAAGTGATAGTGCCCGCGCCAATGTTAGTTTTGGAGCCGAGTTTGGCATCACCGATGTAAGAAAGATGCGGAACTTTTGCGCCTTCGCCGATCACGGCTTTTTTCGTTTCGACAAAATTGCCGACGCGGGCGCCAGCCTTCAGGTGCGTACCTGTGCGGAGTCTGGCGAACGGCCCAACGATCGAGCCATGGTCGAGACGGCTTTCTTCGACCAGCGAGTGCGCGCGCACTGTGACTTCATCGCCGAGAATTGCATCCAGCAGAACGCTCCCTGTTCCGATTTTGCAGCGAGTACCGAGCTTGGTCTTGCCGAGTAACTGGACGCCCGGTTCGAGCGTGCAATCTTCACCTGCGGTGACTCCAGGATCGATCAGCACGGTTTCCGGCAACTGAATGGTTACGCCAGCGGCCATCAGCTCGTCGCGTTTGCGTTCCCGGAAGATCCGATCGACTTCGGCCAGGTCGGCACGGGTGTTGCAACCAAGGACTTCGCGGGAATCCGGAACGATTTGTGCCAAAACGGTTTCGCCGCTGGCTGCCAGGACGGCGATGGCATCCGTCAAATAAGTTTCGCGATGTTTGTTGTTAGGCTTGACCTTGGCCAGAGCCGGCCACAATTTGGCGAGTGTGAAGCAGTACATGCTGGAGTTGATTTCGTTCAGTTCGCGCTGCTCGGGCGTCAGTTGCGAATCTTCCACGATGGCGCCGACTTGCGTTTCCGATTTGCGAACGATGCGGCCGTATCCGCTGGGATCGGCCAACACCGCGGAAAGAATGGTGGCTGCCGCGTTGCCTGAACGGTGAGTGGCCAGCATAGCTTTCACGGTTTCCGGACGGATGAGCGGCGCGTCGCCGGGAAGGACGACAGCGAATTTTGCATTGCCGAGCGCGCGCTTGGCCATGAGCATGGCGTGGCCAGTGCCGTTTTGCGGCTGCTGCAACACAGTTTCGACATCGTGTGGTTCGACCACGGCCGCGACTTGCTCGGCTTGATGGCCAATGATGGCGACGACTTTCTTCGCCTTCAACGGAGCGCAGGCTACAACTACTTGCTCCACCAACGAGCGCCCGCCGGCCGGATGAAGCACCTTAGCCAACCAAGACTTCAGCCGCGTGCCCTTTCCGGCGGCGAGAATAACAATCACCACGTCCTTATTCGGCATAGTCCGGCTATTCTCTCTTGCCCTCGCCACTTTGACAATCCAACCATGGACGGAACGGCAAAATTCCATTAAAGTCGCGGCACGAAAATCTCAGTTCTTGCATTATGACGTAACTCTGGAGGAAGGCCCTGAAAGCATGTACCAATTGCCGGGGTAACCTGGCCGACTTCGTCGAGACGTGTCCATATTGCGGAGTCGCCCAACTCGTAGCGCAGACCGGAGTGCCGCAGGGTGGTTGGCCGACTGCCCCGCAAAACAGCAACAAGGCGATCGCCAGCCTGGTTTGCGGTGTGTTGTTCATGTGCGCGCCCGCTTCGATTGCAGCCATCATTCTTGGGCATCTTGCGCTGGTGGATATCAAACGGACCGCGGGCCGTATGGCCGGAAGGGGTATGGCTATCGCGGGCCTGACGCTGGGTTACATCGGGATCGGCCTGACCACGCTGTACTTTCTTTTCATTTTTGTTGTGGTACGTAACACCTTTAGCCGCGATGTTCCCGGCAATGAAGCGGCCGCCATCGAAACCATGCGCACTTACGAAACGGCGCTCAAGGCATATGCCGAGAAATGCCCGGCGCAAGGATATCCTGCGACTCTGTCTCCTCTGGGGCCCGGCTATGGAGATTGCACCCGCGCAAACCTGATTCACGATCCGAGACTGGTTGCGGGCGCTCCCATCCACAAAGGCTACATGTTTGTGTACAAGCCGGGCGTTCATGGCCATGATCAAGTGACGGTTTTTGCTTTGGTGGCGCAGCCCATTGCGCCAGGAAGCACCGGAAAAAGATTCTTCTATCTGGATGAAGGCGGCGTGATTCGCGAGGCGGCATCACAAATTATCGGGCCGAACAGTCCGCCTTTGGGCGAGTCTGTCGCACCAGCGGACGATCCGGACGATGACGAGCAGGACAAACCTGGGCGACCAAATAAGCCGTAGCTATCAAGCAATGGCCTATGGAAAGGACACATTGTGAAGCAATGTGCAAATTGTAAGAACAACCTGGCCGATTTCGTTGCAGTCTGCCCTTTCTGCGGAGCCAGCATCCCTGTCGCGCAGGCTCCGCAATTCGCAGCACAGCCGCCCGAATGGAGCGGCCCGCCGCAAAACAGCGGCAAAGCGATTGCCAGCTTGATCTGCGGCGTGGTGTTCTTCTTCTGGCCACTGTCGGTGGCCGCGGTGATTCTGGGCCACCTGGCGCTTTCGGACATTAAACGTAGTGCTGGCCGCCTGGCGGGAAGGGGTATGGCGATCGGCGGATTGGTGACGGGTTACATCGGAGTTTCCATTATTCCTTTCTTGATCATCGCGGCAATTGCGATTCCGAATCTCTTACGCTCAAGAATGGCGGCGAATGAAGCGAGCGCGGTCGGCAGCTTACACACCTACAACACGGCAATGGTCACCTACTCCGGCGCTTGCCCGGACATCGGTTACCCCACGTCGCTGGAAAGCCTCGGGCCGGGCACAAAGGATTGCAGTCACATGGATCTGGTGAATGCCCAACTCGCATCACAGGATCCCGTAAGTAGAGGATATCGTTTCATCTACACGCCGCACCGCGATCCGGGTCAAATCGCGACGAGGTATCAAATCGTCGCGACGCCCGTAAATCCGGGAGCCACTGGCGTCCGGCAGTTTTTCACGGACGAATCTGGCGTAATTCGATTCAGTACCAACGGAAGTGCGAATGTGGAAAGCGACCCACTGCAATAATCTCTCGGAGAATGAGAAATCAGTCGGCGGCGGGGGCTTCGGCGACCGCTAGGGCCCCGACGGGGCGGTCGTCTTCGGTGGTGATGGTCCAACTGGATGAATCGGAAAGTACGCGGCTTACCAACTGGGTATGCAGGGCGTGGCCAGCTTTGTGAGCTTCGACGCAGCCGAGAACTGGCAAGCCTATCAGGGCGAGGTCGCCGATCAGATCGAGCGCCTTGTGGCGGCCAAATTCATCCGGAAATCGCAACGGACCATTCAAGACGCCGTCGTCGGTAAGGACGATGGCGTTTTCGAGCGAGCCCCCACGGATCAGCCCCATGGAGCGAAGCGGTTCGATGTCGCGTTCAAAGCAGAACGTGCGCGCGCGGGCCAGCAGATCGCGGAAGGAATCGGGCTGGACGGTCATTTCGATTTGCTGCGGCCCGACGAGCGGATGGGGAAAATCCACATAGCATTGCACGTGAAATTCATCGGCGGGATAGATGCCGATATGACGATCCGCTTCGACCACTTCGACAGACTTGGTAATTTTCAGATACCGCCGGCGACGACGCAGACGGCGGATGCCGGCTTCATCGAGCAGGCGCAGGAACGGTTCGGCGGAGCCATCGAGGATAGGCACTTCAATGGCGTCAATGTCGATGAAGACGTTGTCCACGCCGCTGGAATAGATGGCCGCCAGGAGGTGCTCGGTGGTGGAGAGCAGAACGCCCTGTTTCATCAAGCTGGTGGCGTAGCTGACGCGGGCGACGTTGCGGCCGCTGGCTTCGACGGGGAAGTTGTCGAGGTCGGTGCGACGAAACACGATGCCCGTATCAGCCGGGGCGGGTACGAGCCGAAGATGACCGAAGACGCCGGTGTGAAGGCCTACGCCTTCAGTCGAGACTTCGCGTTGTATGGTCGTCTGAAACATGTGGGACAATGACTAGGGTAGCATCTTCCGTTCCACTCCATTTCGCTTGATTTAGGCATTGTTTTCAAATACTTACAGACCAGCAAGAACACGGTTGGTCCAATGGTGTGGTAAACGCACAACGAAATGGAAGGTTCGCTGTGGCGATGAGAATCGGGTCTTACAGCGACTGAGCAGAGCGCGTTCACGTCAGGGTTATGGTCGCAAGCTTCCTTTCTGCTTGGTGGCGCGTCCCAACTGGGTACGGTGCTATACTTCGGTCAGAGCGCCAAAGGAAGGGCAAAGAATGAACCGCACTGCCAGGATCGCCATCATCGCTATTTCGTTTGCCGTGTTCTGCTATGCCGGACTGGGACACGTCCTCGGGCAGACCCACGAAGAGCGAGCCTACAAGTCGCTGACGGTCTACGGCGAAGTGCTGCAAAAGATCCAGTCCGATTACGTTGACGAACCGAACATGCACCTGGTGACGGCGGGAGCGCTGCACGGATTGCTGGAGTCATTGGATCCGCAGTCGAGCTACCTAACGCCGCGCGAGTACACGGAATACAAGCAGAAGCTGGCGAGCACGAATCCCGGCGATACGGGCCTTACGTTGAGCAAGCGGTTCGGATACATCATTGTGGTTTCGGTGCTTCCTGAAAGTCCCGCGGAAAAGGCCGGCATTCGTAGCGGCGATATTTTCGAATCGGTTGCTGGCTTTACGACGCGGGAGATGTCCGTCGGGCAGGCGATGAACCTGCTGCGCGGACAACCTGGCAGTGGAGTAAAAGTGGGCGTCATCCGGCGCGGCAAAAACGAACCAGAGTCGGTGGATGTCGTGCGCGAGAAGCTGGCACCTGCAAAAATTTTGAGCCAAAAGAGCGATCCCGATATTTTGGCGCTGCGGCTGACTAGCCTGGAAGCTGGACGCGCAGACGAAGTGAAAGCGCGCTTGCAGGAAGCGGAAAAGCAAGGCGTACACAAAATTGTGCTGGATTTGCGCGACTGCGGCCGTGGCCCGGTTTCGGAAGGATTAGCTGTGGCGCGCCTGTTTATTTCGAGCGGAAATCTGGCGACGCTGAAAGGCCAGACGGTTTCCGCACAGACGTTCGCTGCTGAAGCGAGCAAGGTGGTTTGGAAGGGCCCGGTTTCTGTACTGACTGATGGAACGACGTCTGGCGCGGCGGAAGTGCTGGCTTCGGCGATTGGTGGCACACATCGCGGCGACATCGTTGGCGAGCGCACTTTCGGGCTGGCTTCCGAGCAGAAACTCATCACGATTGACGATGGTTCGGCGCTGATCTTGACCGTGGCGAATTATTACAATTTTGACGGCAAATCGATTTTGGAAGAAGGCGTGACGCCAACCGAAGTGGTTCGGCAAGCTTCGGCCGCGGTCGACGATGGCGCGGATGACGATGCGGATTCCGGTCAAGCGGCGCAGGCGCCAGCAGAGCCCCGGCCGCTTTCCCCGGAGGACTCAGTCTATAAAAAAGCCGTCGAGATGCTGAAGGCGCCCGCGAAAAAGGCGGCATAGGCGGTCCGTGCAATCGGACGACGCGATTCAACTTGGTTCCAATCACTCAATAAAAAGCGGCTTACCTAATCGGCCGAGGAGAGTTTTTGCGGCAGGCGCGGCCGTGTTCGCGCTTGTTCCGCTGTTGCTTTCCGGCGGATGCGAGCGCAAACCTGGCCGGCTGAGCCCGGCGCAAGTTCATCAGATTACCGAGGAACTGGCCAAAACCGCCGCCGATGCGGCGCCGAAAGATTCGCTGGTGAAGTCGCGGCGCGCGCGCGGCAAATCGGCCGACGCCGGCTCGGAGGAAATCTACATTGCATTGCGCGGCGCCGGTTCGAATATGCAAATCGTGAAGCAGAAGTTGGAAGGGATTGCGTCGCGGCACGGCCTCGCCGTCGCTTCTGCAGACCTGGATAAGGGCGGCGTTCGGATGACCTTGCGTTCACGGGACGTCATTACACACCGAATCGAGATCGAGCATTTCACGATGGCTGCGAATCAAACTTCGGCTGCAGCAGAAATGGCGCGGCTGGCTATCGTGCTGGATGATCTAGGCAACGACCGCAGCGTGGCCGACGAAGTCTTCGCGTTACGGGTTCCCATCACCATTTCCGTGCTGCCTTTCCACGCTCATTCCGAAGAAATTGCCAGGGAAGCGCGCCAACATGGATGCGAAGTGATGCTCCACTTGCCTATGCAGTCAGTGGTCAACGAATCGCCGGAGCAACAAGAGCTACATCCCGGCCTGACGCCGGACCAGGTGCGAGCGATAGTCGAAAAGATGCTGGACGCGGTTCCGGAAGCAGATGGAGTGAACAATCATCAGGGTTCGCAAGCGACGGCGGACATCACGCTGATGAATGAATTGATGCTGATCCTGAAAGACGAAGGGGTCTTCTACGTGGACAGCCGAACGACAGCGGCCACGGTAGCGTTCGATGCGGCCAAGCACGCCGGTGTGCGCACGGCGTTTCGCAACGTTCCTTTTCTCGATGATGTGCAGAATCCGGAAGCGGTGAAGCGGCAGTTGCTGCTAGCGATTCAGGGCGCAAAGCGGAAGGGCGAAGCGATTGCCATCGGCCACCCGCATTCCGCGACGCTGGCGGCGCTGCGTGAAATACTTCCCCAGGCCAAGAAAGATGGCGTGCAGCTAGTGGTCGTGTCCGAACTGGTCCACTAAGTGACGGGCAAAGCGGCTGGCGGATTTTCCGCGGTTACCACAATGCGTGCCTTGCGGGGAAAAACCTTGTGAACATAAAACGCGGCCACGGCCATGGTGACGAAACTGAACACGCTGCCCTCCGGCCCAACCGTTCCCCCGGTGAGCCATACAGGTCCCTGCAAGGTAGCGTTGGAGAGATGGCCCTCGAAAACGTTGCCGCTGTTGGGAACCGAGAACAAAAATGTTTCGCCGAAATCGAAGGCGGCGTGCCAACCGACTACCAGCCACAGGTTGCCGGTGCGTTTGAGCGCCAGAGCAAAAACCAACGCGATGCTTACGACGCTCAAGGCGCCAACAGGTGACTCCCCTTTATTCATGAGGTGCATGGCGCCGAATCCGAGCGAAAGAATCCAGGCCGCGGGCCAGAAGCCGATTCCGTCCGCGAGCGTAAATTGCAGGTAGCCGCGGAAAGCAAACTCCTCGAACAGACCGACCAGCAGGAAAAAGAACGCCCACAGCAGCGCCCATCGCAGGATAGCTGTGCCGTGGATGTCGAGCGCGCCAAATTTGTAGCCACCAAACGCCGCAACGCACGCGATCAACACTGAAATCTCTACCAGCCCCAGGACGCAGCCATGCCAGAACCGCGCTCCCAGCAATCCGTTCAGCGGAAGGCCATAGTCGCCGGGCGTGCGCGACTCGATCCGCGACATCACAACGGCGGGAAGAAACACTAGCAGTAGGGAGAGTCCCTCCTGCAGCGTCATCTGCCACATCGGAGGTTGCGCCGTTTTGGGCAAGTGCAAAACGCTGCCGAGCAAAAAGTTGACGGCCAGGCTAAAAACCAGGATCTGGAAGAAGTAGATCACGATTCGCCAGCCGGAGCGCAGGCCGCGTTCGTTCATAAACAACAAGTTGAACGGATGACGCGGTACTTGGATTGGTGGCGGTGCTGTTTCGCTCGGCTGGGAGGAAGAAGGAGTACTTTGTTCGCCCATTTGGCTATGAACATTACCATAAGACCCGAACCGCCGGCCTGAGGAACGATTTTTTCGGCACACTGTTCGAGCGAAAGTAGTTGACTTAGACCTAACCAGAAGAATAGCTTCTAGCAGTTAGCGCAACTTCACCGAGGCCGACTGTGTCCCCCGATGCCCCCACGCCTGAGTTTTCCGCCAATCGACTCTGTCTCGATTTTGCAAACTTGCCGTTTGCTTCTGGCGATCAAACGGAACGGCCCATTTTCTGGGACGAATTTGTGGACTTTTTGGCCGCCAAACAGATTGTTTCCGAGGAAAGAAGTGCGCATATTCGAGCGCTGGTCGAGACCGATCCTCGCGGCGCCGAGAACCTGCTAACCCACGCGGAGCGGTTAGGCCGCGCACAGCGGCTTATCTTCCGGGCCATCGTGAAGGGGCATCGGATTCACCTTGATTGGACCGAACCGATTAACCGAATTTTACGGGTTACCGAAGGACACGATGAGTTGCAGTGGGACGGCACCGCCTGGCGACTTGGCTTTGTCGCACGCGAGGAAAGCCTCGTCTGGTTGCTCGCCGCAATCGCGCGTTCCGGTGCCGAGCTCATTGCTGAAGGCGCCAGCCAGAACCTCAAGCGATGCGCCAATCCGGAATGCCCGATCCTTTTTTATGATGATTCCCGGACGCACCGGCGCCGCTGGTGCTCGATGGCGCTCTGCGGAAACCGCAGCAAAGTTGCAGCTTTCGCACGGCGAAATCAACCGGACGACGAACAGAAGACGCGCGCCCATCATGCCTAGTTCGCAACCGTTGATACGCTGACGGTCCTCGTTACTGCGGTTCCTTGATGTACTTGGGTGGCTGACTTTTTCCCCACGGATCGTAGGAGTGGGCAAACACCAGGCGCTCGGCGAGCGGCGGGTGGGTGTACAACCAAAACGTAATGAACGGTGGCGGGTTGGGATCAGCCAAATCATTTTCGCCCATGGCCTGAAACGAATGCGCGGCGACCTGGCCGGAGCCGGGAACAATTCCGTGAATCAGCTCCAAGCCAAAAACGTCCGCATCGTGTTCTTCCATGCGGCTATAGCCATTGACCACCGGCGAAGACAGAAAGGCCATTCCGTCAATCAGCAGAAGCAAGATGGCGAGCGCAGCCCAATCGTGCGGCCCATAAATCTTCCAGCGCAATCCCCAGCGGTCCAGCACGGCGTTCAGCAGCCAGTAAGCAAGGAAAAGGCCCAGAAGCAAGACTGCCGCAAAAAATAGGATCCCGTTGCGGATATGATTCAGCACATAGTGCCCCGATTCGTGGCCGAACACAAAAAGCGTTTCTTGCGGACTCATCTTCTTCAACAGCGTGTCGTAGATGACGACGCGTTTTGACGCGCCGAATCCGGTCACGTAGGCGTTCAGCTCATTGGTTTTCACGCTGGCATCCATCAGAAACATGCGCTCGGGAGGAATGTTCAGGCCCGCGCGACGAGTCAGCTTGACCAGATCGCTGGTGAGTTGCGGCTGTGTCGCTCGGAGCGGCTCGAACTTGAAAAAGAGCGGATCGATGATGAGCGGTTCCAGGAAAAACATGCCGAGCAGAAAAGGCAAGGCGATCAGCCAGAAATAGAACCACCAGCGGCGAGGGCTCCATCGAATCGCAAAAAACACCAACAAACCCATAATGATGTAAAACGCGATGAGCACCAGCCCGACCTTGCTCCAGTCCAGCAGCCAGGAACCCCAGCCCTGCACGGATTGCTGATAGTGAAGAGAAAGCGCATGCCAAATGATGTGCACGGGCAAGTCGGCGAACCGCAAAATCAGCACCAGGATCGGGATGAAAATGAGCCCCTGCAGAAACCGGTTTTCCGTGTTGCGTTGCGCATAATCGCGGATCCGGCCGGCTAGACCCGTTCGCAATACCAGCAACAGCACCGCAAACCCCACAAAAACAGAACAAAAATAAAGCGCGTATCCGGCGCGAGAGTACCGCACGGCCTTTTCGTAGCGGTCGTGCGAAAGCGTGTAGCGTTCGATTTCG
>Ga0068863_100002784_pt1 | contig 17320 bp, 15 predicted proteins | sample KBSSwiS62_FD_66596 | JGI IMG/M metagenome (GOLD analysis project Ga0068863, IMG submission 66596) | Switchgrass rhizosphere microbial communities from Kellogg Biological Station, Michigan, USA - KBS Switchgrass S6-2 | ecosystem: Host-associated > Plants > Roots > Rhizosphere > Soil ...
CGTCGGCTGGGTCGCCGAGCCGGGACAGCGCCATCGAATAGCCCCGCTCCACCGTGTCGCCCCGCCACATCTCCGCCGCGACGTGCAACTCGTCGACCTCGTCGGGGGTCAGATCGGCGGCCCGGCGAACCCGCACCGCGTAACCGTCCCGCTCTACCCGGCCGCACGCCTGCCGGATGCCCCGCATAGTGCGGCCATCCAGGCTGAAGCCGTCCACATCGACGATCGCCTCGTCGCCGAGCGCCAGCGCGGTCAGGCCGTATTCGCGCCGGAACACCGCGGCGCCGCGCTCGCTGCAGCCCATCACCGCGGGCACCCACCCGAATTCCTCGACCATCTGGCGATAGGCGGCGATGGCACCGGGCCACGCCTCCGGATCGCCGATGGGATCGCCGCTGACCAGCGCGACTCCGGAGACGACTCGATAGGTGATGGCGGCCTTCCGGCTCGGCGACCAGACCGCGGCCTTGTCCCGGCGCAGCGCGAAATAGCCCAGCGAATCACGCCCGCCGTCCCGGGCCAGGAGCGCTCGCAACTCCGTCTCGTCCTCCTCGGACAGCTGCGCCACCGGCGCTGACGTGCGCAGGAACAGGATCACCGCGGTGCTCACCGTGAGCAATCCGAGGATCAGCATGGTGGCATGGAAGGCATCGGCGTACGCGTCGCGCTGGATCGTGATCCATCCGCCCAGCCCCACCAGCGACGTGGCGACCTCGCGCAACCGGTCGCTGAACGGCACCGACCTCGCGACATGGCCGGGCAGTTCCAGAGCGATGAGACCGTACGCGAATCCGACCGCGAGCAGCTGGGCGCAGACCCGGGCGGCGAACCACCGGCTGTGCGGATCGGTGCGCGCGGTGAACTGGGCGCGGAGCGAAACCAGCGCGGCCAGCAGCACGAACGCGACAGTGGCCTGGAGCGGCCGGCGTTCGTCCCGAAGCAGGTGCGCCACCGTCATCACGACGCAGATGGCGATCGCCAGCCGCCACTCGGCGCGCTTGCGGCGCCGCAGACCAGCCGCGATCCGCATCAGCAACAGGCCGGATACCGTCACCACGGCCTGAGCGGTGCCGCGGACCGGAGCCGGCAGCACCGGCGTGAACCAGTCCTGCGCCGGATGGTGGTGGTGACTGAACGCGTCGAGCAGACACAACAGTCCGAGCACGACTGAGGTGAGGCCGATCAATGCCGGTCCGCGCCGGATCCACCAGGCCCTGGTCCGCGCACCGGCCGAAATCCCCGCAGGCCCGTGTGGCTCCGGTCGAAGTGGCCGGGGTGGTTGTGCCGGACCAGTGCCGGCCGTTGCTGATGGCTGCGATCGCTCGGTGACAGCCAGCGAACCAGCGCCCATGGTGTGACTCCTCGCGCTCGGGCGGGGGAGGGGTCCCCGGCCGCCGGGCACCGGGTGGGGTCGCCGGGCGACGGCGGTCCCGCTCGGTGCCGATTTCATTGGATCTCGCGCCTGCTGAACGTCAGCTGTGCCCGGCTGTGGTACTGCTGGCACGGCCGATGATGTCTGCCGGTCTCAGCGTCTTCTCAGCTAGCACCAGTCGTCGCGGGGTTTGGGCAGGCTGTCACCACCGGTGCCGGTCGCGGCGCGGGACAGCAGACTCGTGATCGCGTCGTCGAAGGGTGGCGAATATGACGTCGAGTCGACGCATCCTCCGCCCTTCGGCCCGCCGATCACGGCGTGCACGATGTAATGCCGGGCCACCGGATCCCAGGTGAGCCACGGCGATCCGGAGGTGCCGCCGGAGAATCCCGGGCAGTCGAAGGTGGGGTAACCGTTCTCGTAGCGAACCACCGCCACGCATGAGGTGGGCCGGTCGCTGACGCCTGAGTTGTAAGCGATCACCGCCACCGAGGCGCCGGTGGGCGGACTCGCGCCGAGGTAGTTGCCGCCGGTGACGGTCTCCAGCCGGGCCGGCCTGCCGTTCCGGTCAGCGTCGGCCACCTGCAGGATGACGAAGTCCCGGTCCGGATCCTGGTGATCGATCCAGCCTGGGTCCGCGTACGCGTGCATCACGGTCCAGATCCCGTCGGGCGTGCCGCCGGCGTCGTAACCGGGAGCGAATTGAAGTGCCGTGCCGGTGCCGGTGACACAGTGCGCGGCGGTGAGGATCAGGTTGCCGCCCGGACTGTCCAGGACGCTCGCGGTGCAGTGGTGAGCGTTGCGAATACCGTGGGCGAACAGTGGACCAACAGTCGCGTCCGGACTCAGATCAGTTGGTGCTGTGGTGGCTTCGGGTGGCGGCAGAGCCGGTCCGGTCGCGGTGCCCGCGGCGTTCGGACCCGGCACCGTGGCGCAGGACGCCAGGAGCAGTGTGGCCAGCGCCGGCGGCAGCCACCGCCACCAAGCCGCCGTCACACTGTTGACCAGGCGTTTGAGATGGTCACGGCGTGCAGCGTAGTGGGCCTGGCCGGATTTGCATGTCGGTCTAAGGGTGGCCTCAGGCGCGCCAGTTAACCCGATCGGATGAGGCCAATCCCAGACTTTCGTTGACAGCCCTATGAACCGTCTGTGAATATCGGTCATCATCGATGTGCATTCGCCCGGGCACCCCGACCCCCCACGGGAGGAAACGTGCGAACCATCTCTCGGGCTGCGCTGGTCGCGGCCGCCATCACTACCCTCGCGGTCGGACTGACCGCTGCGCCCGCGTGGTCGGCTCCGGCGAGCGCCGACACCGCCTCAGTCGTCGCTCAATTGGGCACGGCCCGCACCGCTGGGTCCTATCTGGATTCCGACGGCACCACCGTCGTCACCGTCACCGACTCCCGGGCCGCCGCCGCGGTCCGTGCCGCCGGTGCCACCGCCCGTCTGGTGGCGCACAGCGGCGACCAGCTGAGTGCGCTGATGACAAGCCTCGACACCGGCGTCCGCGGCACCGCATGGTCGGTGGACCCGAAGTCCAACCAGGTGGTCGTGCAGGCTGACGCCACCGTGAGCGGGTCGGCGTTCCAGGCCCTGGCGGCTCGCGCGGCCACGACCGGCGGAGCCGTCCGCGTGGTCCGCTCCGCCGGCACCTTCGCGCCGCTGATCTCCGGCGGCGACGCCATCTATGGCGGGCAATACCGATGCTCGCTCGGCTTCAACGTCCGCAGTGGCAGCACCTACTACTTCCTGACCGCCGGTCACTGCGGCAACATCGCCAGCACCTGGTATTCCAACTCGAGCCACACCACGGTGCTCGGCACCACGGTCTCGTCGAGCTTCCCGGGCAACGATTTCGCGCTGATCCGCTACACCAACAGCTCGATCAGTCACCCGGGAACGGTCGGCAGCCAGGACATCACCTCGGCCGGCAACGCCACAGTCGGTGAACGGGTGACCCGCCGGGGCAGCACCACCGGCATCCACAGCGGCACCGTGCAGGCGCTGAACGTGACCGTGCACTACTCGGACGGCAGCACCGTGTCGGGTCTGATCCAGACCACGGTCTGCGCCGAGGGTGGAGACAGCGGTGGATCGCTCTACGACGGAGCGAAGGCTCTCGGCCTGACCTCCGGCGGAAGCGGCAACTGCAGCGTTGGCGGCACCACGTTCTTCCAGCCGGTGACCGAAGCCCTGAGCGCCTACGGCGTGCAGGTCTTCTGAGCCCGTCGCGGCATCCTGATCGATCCGGGGCGGCTCCGGCCGTCCCGGATCCCCGGTGCCGGCACGACGCCGTCACGGCCTCTGGATCTTGCGAGGTTGGCGTGGCTCTGGCCCTCCCAACATCGCAAGATCCAGGAGAAACGGGCTGAGTCCCGGGAGAAACGGCGGTGGAACGGCGGTCTGTCGCGGCCGAGCGGCGAGCTGGCTAGTTTCCCGTACGGTAGACCTGCTGATGCGGGACGACCGGGCGGAGGGCTGGTGAGCGATGGCCGACGGCAACACTGATCGGTCCCGGCACGGCGAGGTGCCGCCGGCCAAGACCATCGAGCTCGGTGCCGACGGTTCCGGGCCGGCCGGCTCCGACACGGTCCAGGTCGAGGCGCTGCACACCGATCGGGTCCGGTATGTCGGTGGTGCCGCTCCGGTGCCGCCGCGCGCGCCCCGCCGCGGACCGAGTTGGGCCGGGCCGACCATCGACCTGCCGGCCGAGATGGCTCCGGCGTATGTCGATGCCGGCGGCCGGCCGCCCCGGCGGCGGCGCTGGTGGCTCGCCGGTCTGTTGGCAGTCGTGGTGGTGATCGGCGCGGTGCTGATCCTGCTGCAGTTCCGCACCGACCAGACGCCCGCCGCCCAGACCGTCCGCGCGTACTTCGCCGATCTTGCCAACGGAGACACCGGCGCCGCCATGAAGCTGGTCGACAATCCGGGCGATTACATGTCCGCCGCGAACCCGCTGCTGTCCGGCACCGCCCTCAGCAAGGCCGCGAACCGGCCCAGCGCCGCGACCGTGGCCCGGTCCTCGGCGACCAGCACCGGCGGCGGCCAGAGCAGCACCTCGGTCACGGTGACCTATACGGTCGATGGGACCCAGGTGCAGCAGACGATCATGGCGATCGGATCGTCATCCGAGGGCTACCGGCTCAAGGCGCCGTTTATCACGGTCGCGGTGAGCGGGGCCAAGAACCGGCCGGTCAAGGTCAACGGCGTCGGCTTCCCGGCGGATGCCACCCAATTGCTGGCGTTTCCGGGCGCGTACAGCGCGACGGTCTCCGGCACCGCGCTGATCGCGCCGGCCACGGCTCAGGCCACCTACGACAGCGCTAGCGGTGCGGTCAAGGCGGACATCTGGCTGCCCGCACCGGAGATCGCCGACGGCGCCACCGCCGCCGTGCAGGCCGCCGTCAACCACGCGCTGGACACGTGCGCGGCGAGCACCGCCGCTCAGCCGGCCGGATGCCCGTTCCGCTACGACGACTCGGGCGCCGACCTGAAATGGAAGATCGCCGCCTATCCCAAGGTGAAGGCGAAGGCCGGCGCGGACGGCACGGTCACCTTCGACGACGGCGGCCACTTGGCGACGGTGCACTACGAGGCGACCACCGGCGGTTTCCTGGGCCTGTTCCCGCGTACCAAATCGGGAGATATGGGTGTCGACGTCGCGGGCACCGCGACGGTGACCAGCGACGGCGTTGCCGTCACGTTTGGCTGATCCGGATCCCGCCGGTCGGATGATCCGCGCCGACACCCGGCCGATCGGCGGCATACCCAGCGGTGCCGACCTGCGATAGTCTCCGGCCACCCCGCCCCGCCTGCCCCCGGAGATTTCGTTGCCGCCACGTCCGAATCGGCGTTCCGTGCTGACCGTCGCCATCGCCGCCGCCCTGGCGGTGTCCGGTTGCTCACCGGCGCACCGGTCGACATCCGAGCCGTCTCCGACCACGGTCGCCGTCACCGCGCCGTCGGGCGCGCCGCCCGGCACGACCTCGAGTCCGTCGGCATCCGGAACGCCTCGCCCGTCGTCGGGTCCGAAATCGACGCCGAAGACGCCGACCGCGAAGCCGACGACCAAGCCCAAACCGACCGCGTCCAAGCCGGCCGCGGCGACCGGGCCGATCTCCTGCGGCGGCCATGTCGATCTGAGCCGTCCGACCTACCACGGCACCGGCCCGTTCGGGTCGCTGGCCTCCACCGGAAGCACGGCGGTCGCGCTCACCTTCGACGACGGGCCGGATCCGGTGAACACTCCGAAGATCCTCGACCTTCTCAAGCAATGCGGCGTGCACGCCACGTTCTGCCTGGTGGGGCACCGGGCCCGGGACAACCCAGATCTGGTACGCCGGATCTACAACGAAGGCCACACCCTGTGCAACCACTCCTGGCAGCACTTGGATCTCAGCCACCCGCCGGCGACCACCGCGACCGGGAAGCCCTACACGATCCTGCACGATCTCGAGGCCACGAATAACGCTATCCATAAGGCGGTGCCGGGAGCGCCGATCAAATATTTCCGGGCGCCCTACGGCAACTGGACCCAGGACGTGATCGATGCCGCCAAGGCGCTCGGCATGACGCCGCTGGACTGGAGCGTGGATCCGCGGGACTGGGACAGCGCCACCTTCGGCACCGGCGCACCGCTGGTGACCCACGTGATCGACACGGTGGAGGGCCAGGTGCGGCCCGGATCGATCGTGCTGTCCCACGACAACGCTCATCCGGACACGATTACCGCGTACCGGACCCTGCTGCCCTGGCTGAAGGCCAGGTTCAAGCTGATCCCGATGCCGGTGACCGTCTCTCCGTGAGGCCGGCTGACGTGGATGCTCCGGGGCTGCCGCGCCGGATGTGATTGCTGAACGTCGATTCGTAGAGTGTTGACACTTCGGATTTGCTGATATCGTGCCGGGATGACCACTGCGCTGCCCGACGAGGCCAAAACCAGCGGCCGGGTGCACGAGATGGAGCGCGCCCGCCGCACGCTGCGGGAGTGGATTCTGAGCGGCGAGCTGCAGCCGGGGCAGCCGATTTCACAGGTCGGAGTGGCCCGGCAGCTCGGGGTCAGCCGGGGTCCGCTCCGGGAGGCGCTGCGCATGCTCGAGCGCGAGGGCTTCGTCGACCAGGAGCACAACCATCGGGCCCGGGTGGCGGCGTTCTCGCTGGCCGACTGGGACCAGCTCTCGGCCATGCGGGTCAATCTCGAGTCGCTCGCGGTAGCGCTGGCGGTGCCCCGGCTGACCGAGGCCGATCATGACCGGCTCGACCAGATCCTCGCGACCATGGTGGCCCTGTCACGAGGCGACGATCCGCGGACCTGGGACCAGGCGCACCGGGACTTCCATACCACCCTGCTGCGCCCGGCCGGCCAGCGGTTCATGGTGGAGTATGAGCATCTGTCGGATCACTTCGAGCGGTATCGGCGGGTGCTCGCGGCGCAGGACGCCAACCTGTTCAAGAGCAATCGCGCCGGTGAACACGAGGCGATTGCCGCGGCCGCCCGGGCCGGTGACGTCGATCGGGCCGCGACGCTGATGGCCGTCCATCTGGCGCGCAATGCGGTGGTCGCGATCGGGTCCATCGACCCGTCGTTCGAGCCGATGGCATTGCGCCGCGCGCTCTACGTGCAGACGCGTGTCCAGGCGGACGACGAGGCTGTCGCCGGCTGAGCCAACTGAGACAACTCTTGGCGCAAAAGTGTTGACACTTTCTGTTTCTTAGTGGCAACGTGTGGGCAACAAGGTCGTTGCCAACGCAAGGGACCGGTGCCGCCAATGCCGTTACAGGAAGTCTCTTCCGACGCACACGCCGACGTCGCGGCCGACGCGTCGCCGCCGGAGCCGGACTTTGTCTCGTTCGACGGTGTCTCATTCGGCTACGGGGACGGCGATGCGTTCCTCCCGGTCGTCGATGACGTGTCGTTCACTGCCAGCCGCGGCAGCTTCACCGCGTTCGTGGGCCCGAGCGGGTGCGGGAAGACCACGATTCTCAACATCATCGCCGGACTGTCCCGCCCGACCGCGGGCACGGTGACGCTGCGGTCGTCGTCGCGGAAGTTTCGGGTGGCCTACATGCTGGCCCGCGATGCGCTGCTGCCGTGGCGGTCCGCCCAGAAGAACGTGGAACTGCCGATGGAGCTTGCCGGCGTGGCACGGGCTGAGCGCAAGGCCCGCGCGGCCAGGCTGCTGGATCAGGTCGGGCTGGCCGGCTTCGAGAAGAAGCGGCCAGTGGAGCTTTCGCACGGCATGAAGCAGCGTGTCGCGTTGGCCCGCACCCTCGCTCAGGATCCGGACGTGCTGCTGATGGACGAGCCGTTCTCGGCGCTGGACGCCCAGACCCGGACCATCGTGCAGCGACTCTTCCTGGAGATCTGGGAACGCGAGCGGCGCACGGTGTTCTTCGTGACGCACGACCTGTCCGAAGCACTCGCGCTCGCCGACCGGGTGTTCGTGCTGTCGGCCCGGCCGACCCGGATCCGCAAGGTGGTCACACCGGACCTGCCCCGGCCGCGGCACATCGCGGCACTCCGCCACGACGAGACCTACAACGCTCTCTACGACGACCTGTGGTCGACGCTGGAAACGGAGGCGCAGCAATGACGGCCGTCGCCGTGGACCCCGAGACCACCGTCCACACCATGACTATCACCGCGCAGGCACGGCCGGGCCGATGGGAGCGGATCACCAGCAGCCGCGCCGGAGTCTGGGCCGGCCGGGTGGTGGTCGCGATCGTCGCCCTAGGTGTGTGGCAGCTGATCGGCGATCACAGCAACCGGATGAACTTCTTCTTCAGCACCCCGACGGAGGTGGGCCGGACGCTCGTCGACATGCTCGGCACGTCAACGTTCTGGACCGACGCCTACGTCAGCCTGAAGGAGGCCGTGCTCGGCTTCGTGATCTCGGCGGTGGCCGGATCGATCTGCGGGTTTGCGCTGGCCCAATCCCGGTTCGCCAACCGGATCCTGGATCCGTTCGTCTCGGCGCTCAACTCGCTGCCGCGGATCGCCCTGGCGTCGGTCTTCATCCTCTACTTCGGACTCGGTGAAGCGTCGAAGGTGGCGCTGGCCGTGTCCCTCGGTTTCTTCATCTTCCTGGTGAACATCTACCAGGGCGCGTCCGCGATCAACGAAGAGTGGACCGTGGTGATGCGGACGATGGGCGCCAACCGGCTCCAGTTCATCCGCAAAGTAACCCTGCAATCGACTGTGCCCTGGGCGATCGCGGCAAGCCGGCTGGGCTTGTCGCAGGCGATCGCCGCGGTGATCATCGGCGAAATGCTCAGCGCCCAGAACGGGCTCGGCTCGCAACTGCTCACCGCCTCATCCAACTTCGACACCGCCCGGCAGTACGCGATCCTCGTGTTCCTGCTGATCGTCGCCATGATCCTCAACGAGGGGCTCGGGTACGCGGAACGGCGTACCACCAGCTGGTCATCGCGACCGCACTAAAGACAACCCACCACACGCTGACCACGGCGGACCGCTTGGGTTCGGCCGACGGTGCAGCGCGCCCACGTCACCATGATCAAGGAGACGAACATGGCACTCTCCCAGCGATCCCGCGGGCCGGCCACCCGGCGCATCGCCGCGGCCGCACTCGCCCTCACCGTCACCGGCCTGCTCGCCGCCGGCTGTTCCGGATCGAGCTCCGGCACCGCGACAGCAGACCCGAAAGCACCGGTCAAGGTCAAGATCGTCACCCTGGCCGGATCGTTCGTCAGCATGCCGATCGCGGTCGCCGACGTCGAGGGACTGTTCACCAAGAACGGCATCAACCCCACGTTCATCAAGACGTCGGCCGGCACCACCGCGTCGGCGGCCCTGGTCTCCGGCTCCGCGGACATGGGGCTGCTGGCCTCCGCCGAGGGACTGGTGGCCATCTCCAAGGGCCAGCCGCTGCAGTGGGTGGCCGGTCTGACCACCAGCTACATGGCCGAACTCGTCGGGTCGACCGCCGCGAACCTGCCCAACCGGGCCGCCGGATATCCAGCCGCGATCACCGATCTGAAGGGCAAGAAGATCGGCGTCACGTCGATCGGGTCGTCGTCCTACTACGCGCTGCTGAGCCTGCTCTCCGGCGCCGGGCTGTCGAAGAGCGACGTGACGATCATCGGCTCCGGTGGCAACCCGGCCGAGGTAGCCGGCTTGCAGAACCATCAGCTGGACGCCGCCATCCTCACCGACCCGCTCACCTACCAGGTGAACAAACAGGGCATCGCCACCACGCTGACCTCCTTCTACAAGGGCAGCCGGCCGGCCATCTTCGAATCCAACATGCTCAACGGATTCGCCGCGACCACCGACTACATCCAGAAGAACCCGACCATCATCAAAGCCGCCACCGACGCCATCGCCGAGGCAGACCAGCTTCTCGACTCGTTCCAGACCGCGGCCGACGCGCTGCCGCTGGCGACCAAACTGCAGGCGCAGTTCACCGGAACCACGCCGCAGGAACTCGCCGATCTGATCATCCAGGATCGCGGCGTCTGGACGCCGACGATCACGCAGGACGCGATGGCCCACGCCCAGCAGCTCACACAGCAGGCCGGGACGCTGCCTAAGCTGCTGGACTACAACACGATCGTGGACCAGGCCGCCCGTGGCTGACGACATGACCGCCACGGTGCATCTCGGGGTCGCCGACGCGTACCAGCTCGCGGTCGCCGCGCTGGCTCAGCTCGACATGGCCGCCGGCGACGCCGAACGAATCGCCCGGCACCTGCTCGACTCGCAGCTGCGCGGGGACGCCACCGGGCTGGCGCGGATCCTGCTCCTGGCGCAGAATCCGGCCGCCGGTGGCGGAGCCGCTGAGCTGATCACCGAGTCACCAACGACGGCTCTGATCGACGGGAATGGCAACTACGGCTTCGTGGCGGCCGAGGACGCGACCGCGCTCGCGATCGCCAAGGCCCGCACCGCCGGCGTAGCCGTCGTCGGAGTCAACAACCACTCGTTCACCGGGTCGCTGTCGTATTACCTGCGCGCGGTGACCGAGGCGAACATGGTCGGGATCGCGCTGTCGACGCTGCACGCGGCCGAGGGCAACGCGCGCGTGGCACCACACGGCGGTGCCTCCGCGGTGCTGTCGACGAATCCTCTGGCAATCGCGGTGCCGACCGACGACGACCCAATCATCTGGGACGCGTCGACGGCGACCATGAACGGCGGCCGGCTGATGTATCACATCGAGGCCGGCCGGGACCTCGATGACGGCATCGGCCTGGATCGCGACGGAAATCCGACGCGTGATCCGAAGGCGGCGTGGACCGGCGCGGTCCGGGCCTGGGGCGGGCATCGGGGCTCGGGCCTGGCGGTGATGCTCCAGCTGCTCGGCCTTCTCGCCGACGTCGACGTGCACAGCGGCGAGTTTGCGTACCTGGTGATCGTCATCGATCCGGCCGCCTTCGGCGATCCGGATCGGTTCCGCCGGCGTGCGTCGCGGTTCGCCGAGGTGGTGCGCAGCTCGCCGCCCGCGGCCGGTTTCGACCGGGTACGCATGCCCTACGACGGGTCGCGGGAGCGGTTGGCCGCGAGCGAACGAGACGGCGTCGACCTGCCGCGCGACATCTTCGATCGGCTGACCGCGCTGAGCCGTGGACAGCGACCGGAGCCAGCCATCGCCGGCGCCCGCGCCGACGGGAAAGGACCGGGAGCATGACCACCAGACCGCGATTCGTGGACCTGCCGGATGGCAACGCCCGTGGCGTGTTCGGCACCGACGATCAGCTCGGCTGCCTGAACCTGCTGACCCCGGAGCGCACCGCCGCGGCCGCCGCCCTGGTGCGTTCCGGCACGGTGTTCAGCCTGAACGCGCCGATCTTCGACTGGCCCGACCCGAATCCGCCGTCGAGCCCGCGGAAGACGCCCGACCACGAGGTCTTCGAGCTGGTGCCGAACGTGGTGTTGGACGACGCCCTGAACCACTTTTATCTGCAGGCGTCGTCGCAGTGGGACGGCTTCCTGCACGTACGCGACCCGGCGTCCGGACAGTTCTACAACGGGCAGCACCAGCCGCGGATCGGCGTGGAGGCGTGGGCCGAGCGCGGCATCGCCGGCCGGGGCGTGCTGCTCGACGTCGCGGCCTGGGCCACGGCGGCCGGGGAAGACTGGGCCTGGCAGCGACGGCGCCCGGTCACCGCCGCGGATTTGGAGGCGTGCGCCGACGCTCAGGGCGTGGCCATCGGCGAGGGCACGATCCTGCTGATCCGGCTCGGCTGGGAGACCGGCTACCGGGCGTTGGACCGGGACGGGCGGGTTGCCTACGCGTCATCCGGGCAGCACGCGCCCGGCCTGGAGGCGTCCGCTGATATGGCGGCGCGGCTCTGGGACTGGGGCGTCGCGGCGGTGGCCGGCGACACCATCGCTCTGGAGGCAAAGCCCTACCAGGATCCGATGGACAAGATCCTGCACACCCTGCTGCTGCCCCGGCTGGGCCTTCCGATGGGGGAGTTGTGGCTGCTCGACGCGCTGGCCCAGGCGTGCGCGGCCGAGCACCGCTACGAATTCTTCCTGACCTCGGCGCCGCTGAACGTCCGTGGCGGAGTCGGCACGCCGGCCAACGCGTTGGCGGTCATGTGAGGCCCCAGGTGACCGAAGCGGACCTGCCGCTGGCCCAGGAACTGGGGGCCTGGGTGGCCGGCTATGACCTGTCCGCCGATCCGTGCCGGGAGGCGATCGTCGACCGTGCGAAACTCCATTTCCTCGATGCCATCGGCGTCGCCTTCGGCGGACTGACCAGCACCGACGACTTCGGCGGGGCAATGAAAGCGATCGTCGACACCTACCGGTCGGCACCGGAAGCCACCCTGATCGGCAGCACCGATCGAGCGGCCGCGCCACTGGCCGCGTTCTACAACGGCGCGCTGATCCACAGTGTCGAGTTCGATGACACGTTCACCGAGCGCACCGTCCATACCGAAGCGGTGATCGTTCCGGTGGCGCTGGCGGTCGGGGAGGCGTGCGGGGCGAGCGGTGCCGAGATGGTGCAGGCCTGGGCGGTCGGCACCGAGGTGATGCTGCGGCTGGCCGCCGGGGTGGATGCCACATTCGCACTGAACGAGTCGGGTTTCCACACCACGAGCGTGTTCGGCGCGTACGGCGCCGCCGCCGCGGCCGCCCGACTGATGGGCCTGGACGCCGCGGAGACCGCCTCCGCGCTCGCGCTGTGCACCAGTCTCACCAGCGGGACCAACGCCGGATGGGGCGTCGGCGCCGCGCGCAATAAGAGCATCCAGCCGGGCTGGGCCGCGATGGCCGGGATCAGCGCCGCCGAGATGGCCCGGGCCGGCGTCGAGTGCGCCTGGACGACGATCGACGCCCACCTGGGTCTCTACTACTCCCACGCATGGAAGTCCACCTGGACACGGTCGTCCGTGGTGGAGCGGCTCGGTGAGGCATGGAAGCTGGTCGACGGCACCTTCAAGTTCCACGTGGCGGGCGTGATGATGCAGGCGACGCTGGACTGCGCCGCGGAGATCGCCGCGACCAAGGCGATCGACAGTGACGAGGTCGAGACGGTCCGCGTCCTGGTCCCGCACCAGTACTCGATCCTGAAGGACCGGCCCGGCTTCTTCGACCCAGCCACTCCGCCCGAGTCCGCCTACGGCGTCACCGCCAACTGGCCGTACTCGATCGCCTGTGTTCTGCTCAACGGTCATCTCGGCCTGGCCGATCTGAAGCCGGAGACGATCTTCGCCGAGCCGGTCCGGCAACTCGCGGGCCGGGTCGAGTTCATCTTCGATCCGGACGGCACGCGGCATCCGATGGACCAGGAGACCGAGGTTGCGGTGGTAACACCGCAGGGCACGCGGGTGGCGCGCCGGGGGCGGCACTCGGGCTACTTCGCCACGTTCGATCGGTTACGCGACAAGTTCGCCGCCATCACCGCCCCACTGATGCCGGACGCGGCGATCGCCGGAATCATCGCTGCGGTCGGCCGCCTGGACTCGATCACCACGACCGACCTCGCCGTAGCGATCACGGCCGGGGCGCCGGTGCGGGACTACTGATCAGATCGGAGCACCATGGATTTCGTTGCGGACCTGGCGCGCCAGATGTGCGCCGTGACCATCGACGATCTGCCGGCGAAGACTCTCGAGCACGCCAAGATGACGGTCGCGAGTTCCCTCGCCGCCGCGGTCGCCGCGCGCTCGTCGGAGCCGGTGATGATCGTCAGGCGTCTGATCACCGAGCGCGCCGCGCCAGGTCCGGCCTCGGTGTGGTTCGCCGGCATGAGCGGCCTGCCGATCGTCGACGCGGCCCGGCTCAATCACATGGCCGCCGACGAGTCGATGGCAGATGACAGCGCCCTGATGAATGGTTCGCATCTCGGCAGCGCGGTCACCGCGGCGGCGTTCGCGGCGGCCGAGTCGACCGGAGCGTCCGGCGCCGCGATGCTCACCGCCGTCGTGGTCGGTTACGAAGCAGCGGTCCGTCTCGGCCGGGCTGAAGCCGAGCTGCGCGCCGAACGCCACGCGCATGTGTCCGGACTGAACGCGTTCGGCGCCGCGGTCGCTTCCGCGTACCTGCTGGGCAGCGGCCCGGATCGGACCGCGCACGCGATCACGCTGGCGGCGACCGGCGCCGCCGGCATCGATCGGGTCAGCACCACGCCGGTCCGGTCCTACCAGGCCGGGACCGCGGTGGCTGCCGGCATCGACGCGGCGCTCACGGCTCATCACGGCTATCGCACCACGCCGGCGGTGCTGGACCGGTATCTCGACCTGATCACGTTCAGCGGCGAGCGCACCGGCCGTGAGCTGCCCGACGATGCCGAGCCGGGCGCCGGCTGGGCGATCGACTCAGAGCTGATCATCAAGCTGCGTCCAGGGGCGTTCTTGTTCGGTTCCGCGGTCGAGGCGGCGATCCGCGTCGCCACCGCGTACGACCTAACACCCCAGACGATGGATCGCGTTGTCGTTCGCGGTCATCGGTTCGCCGCCGAAGATCCGGCCGCGCGCCCGCCGGGGTCCGGGTCGCTCAGCTACTACGTGGCGTCCGCGCTGGTCCGGCGGTCGTTCCGGTGGGATCACTTCAGCGCCGCGGCCGGCGATGCCGATCTCATTGCGGCCGTCCGGGAATCGGTCGTGATCGAACCGGTGCCGGCGGCGCAGGCGCCGGGAGCATGGGGCTGGGCGGCCGAGGTGATCGTCACCGACCGGACCGGCACCAGCTGGAGAGCGGTCGTCGACCTGCCGCCCGGCGCGGTGGTCGCGGGCGTCGACTGGGCCGTCGTCGACGACAAGGTGCATGAGCTGATGATCGGTGCCGGGATCGGCACCGATCTCATCGGCCAATTCCTCGATCAGGTCAAGGACCTGGAAACCGCCGCTTCGATGAATGATCTGGCACGGATCATCAAGTGAGGATTCCCGGCCCGGAGGGTCAGAGTGTGGCGGCTTCGTCCCACCATCGCAGCACCCGGAGGGCACGCAGCGTGTTCCATCGGCTCGGCCGGTCGTCGCCGTCTTCCATCGGGAATGGCACCCGCCCTGGATAGGTGTTTTCCAGCAGCCACGAGCCGTCCGCCTGGCTCTTGGACCGGACCATTTCGATGCCCTCGGCCAGGCGCGGATCGGGCATGCCGCCGGCGTCGCGGAAGTGATCGAGGGCGCGCAAGACGTCGTAATGCCAGCGGGTCGGGAACGCGAACTGGCCGAACGCCGGATCCATCGGCTCGCCGGTGGACTTGCGCCAATAGAGACGACGCTCCAGCAGGTATTCTTCGCCGCGGCGGCGACCCGCAATCGACTCCGGAGAGCCGCCGGTGGCGCGCTCGTGCAGGAGAAGGCCCTCCAGAACGCTGATCGTGCTGTGCACCGAGGACACAGTGGCGCCGTTTTCCACCTCGCAGTTCCAGCCGCCGTCCGGCAACTGGTCGGTCAGCAGCCGCGCCGCGATCCCTTCGACGTCCTGGCCGAAATAGGCACCGAGGCCGAGGGTCATGCCGTTGATGCAGGGCTCGACCTCGCCATCGAAGAACCGCTGGCCGTCATGCTCCCATCGGCATGTGGCCGCAACCTTCGCGACCGACTCGCGCACCCGCGGGTCCTGAGGGTCGATGCCGATCTGGCGGAGGACCAGAAGCACCGGCGCCGTGGCATTCCATGGCTGGCCCGGCTCGTAGGTGTCGCGAGCGCCCCAGTAGTCGGCCGGGAAGAGCGCGCCGCCGGCCCACTGCCCATCCGGATCCTCGAGATCGAGGAAGCGGGCGCCCCAGCCGTCATTCGCGACCCGGGCCCGCTCGGCCGCGACCACCTCGGGCGCGGCGTCGAGCAGATCTCGCTGGACCTGCCACCGCACCGACGGGTCGGAGTCGAGCAGCCAGTCGATGACGTCACTGCCGCCGGCCACGCCGTTGACGTCACTGCCGGCGGTCACGCTGGTGGTGCTGTCACTGGTGTCCATGCCCGGACCATACCGCCGCCGTCCGACATCTGCTTGAGCGTCGGTCAGCCCTGGTAGCGCATGATCCAGACCGGGAGGTCGTCGACCTTGTGCTCGGACTCGACGGCCCACCCGGCCCGGCGATAGATCTCGACGTTGACCGGGTTGGACGTCTCCAGATAGGCCGGCAGATCGCCGGCCCGCGCCAGTCCGGCCGCCATTGCCGCCCGGCCCAGCCCTCTCCCGGCCGCGTTCGGATGGGTCGCCAGCACACCGAGATACCAGTGCGGCGTGGACGGCAATGCGCCGTGGATCGCCGCGTTATAGACCCGCAGCCGTTCGAGCACCTCGGCCGGCAGATCCATGGGCTTGCGGGGGCCCGGCGCCGGCCCGTCCCAGAGCGCCACCGCGTCTCCCGCGCCGGCCGTCCAGACCGTGCCTTCCGGCATCCGGGCATCGAACAGGGAGGCGGCGAACGCCGCCGCGTTGACGTCGTAGCGGGACCGGTCCGGAAAGAAGTAGGCGAACGCCGGGTCCTGCCGGAACGCCTCGACGATGGTGGTCACGACGTGTTCGCGGTCGGGCGCCGAGGCGAGCCGGACCGAGACACACGCGCTGGTCAGAGGTCCATCGTGCGGTGACATTCGTTCACCCTAGTGGGCGGTTCAGGTGCGGTGGCGCCGCGGAGCCGCGGCGCCTTGGCGACATAGCGCCCCATCCGGAGCCGGGAAGATCGATTGTCGGTGAGCCGATCAGGAATCGAGAAGCGGCCGCCGGGACACCGCACGTAGCGTCGTGAACGTGGACGCCGGACCTGGGCAAACCGGCCAGGTCGGTCCACAGAGTCCGACATATCGGGTCGAGGGACCCACGACGTCAGGAGCGATGATGACCGGCACGTCCAACGAAGGAATCAAGACCGTCCTGCACCCGGTCTCCGATCTGGCCAAGGCCAAGCCCGTCTACACGGCGATTCTCGGTGTGGAGCCGGCGCACGACGCGGACTATTACGTCGGCTACGAAGCCAACGGCCAGCACATCGGGCTGGTGCCGAACGGAGCACAGCAGGGCATGACCTCGCCGGTGGCGTACTGGCATGTCTCGGACATTGAGGCCAAGCTCGCCGAGGTGGCCGCAGCTGGCGCGACGCTGAAGGATCCGGTCCGGGATGTCGGCGGCGGCCGGCTGGTGGCGACCGTGATCGACCCCGACGGCAATGTCCTGGGCCTGCTGCAGGACCGCTAGCCACAATGACCTCGGTACGGCGCGCGGCGAGCGCGCCGTACCGTGGGTCTGCGATCCGCACCGCCGCCACCGACGTAGGGAGACCGACCAGCATGGCCACGAAGACGACCACGCAGCCGGCAGCGACCCACGCCGCCGACAGCCACGACCTGATTCGCGTGCACGGCGCGCGGGTGAACAACCTCAAGGACGTGACCGTCGAGCTGCCCAAGCGCCGCCTCACCGCGTTCACCGGGGTCTCCGGTTCGGGCAAGAGCTCACTGGTCTTCAGCACCATCGCGGCCGAGTCGCAGCGGCTGATCAACGAGACGTACAGCGCGTTC
>Ga0068863_100002786_pt1 | contig 17315 bp, 12 predicted proteins | sample KBSSwiS62_FD_66596 | JGI IMG/M metagenome (GOLD analysis project Ga0068863, IMG submission 66596) | Switchgrass rhizosphere microbial communities from Kellogg Biological Station, Michigan, USA - KBS Switchgrass S6-2 | ecosystem: Host-associated > Plants > Roots > Rhizosphere > Soil ...
AGCAGGCCGCTGCGCCCGAGCTCGAGCGACGCCACGCCCTTCATGAACGCTTCCTTGAACGTCCGGCCGATCGCCATCGCTTCGCCGACCGACTTCATCTGCGTCGTCAGGGTGCGATCGGCCTGCGGGAACTTCTCGAAGTTCCACCGCGGGATCTTGACGACGACGTAGTCGATGGTCGGCTCGAAGGAGGCGGGCGTGAGGCGCGTGATGTCGTTGGGAATCTCGTCGAGGTGATAGCCGAGCGCAAGCTTGGCGGCGATCTTCGCGATCGGGAACCCGGTCGCCTTCGACGCCAGCGCCGACGAGCGCGAGACGCGGGGATTCATCTCGATCACGACCATCCGACCGTCGGCAGGGTTGACCGCGAACTGGATGTTGGATCCGCCCGTCTCGACGCCGACCTTGCTGATGATCTTGCGCGCGGCGTCGCGCATCCGCTGGTATTCCTTGTCGGTCAGCGTGAGGATCGGCGCGACCGTGATGCTGTCGCCGGTGTGCACGCCCATCGGATCGATGTTCTCGATCGAGCAGATGACGACGAAGTTGTCGGCGACGTCGCGCATCACCTCGAGCTCGAACTCCTTCCAGCCGATGACCGACTCCTCGATGAGCACCTCGTGGACCGGGCTGAGCTCGAGACCACGCTCCGACAGATCGCGGAACTCTTCGATGTTGTAGGCGATGCCGCCGCCGATGCCGCCGAGCGTGAACGAGGGACGGATGACCAGCGGGAAGCCGAGCGTCTTCGCCAGCTCGAGGGCTTCAGCCGGCGTCCGCGCCAGGCCGCTCTGCGGGACGTCGAGGCCGATTTCGCGCATCGCGTCCTTGAACAGCTGCCGGTCTTCGGCGATCTTGATGGCCTTGATCGACGCGCCGATCATCTCGACCTTGAATTTTTCGAGAATGCCGGCATTCGCCAGGTCCACGGCGAGGTTGAGCGCCGTCTGGCCGCCGACCGTCGGGAGCAGCGCGTCGGGACGCTCGCGCTCGATGATCTGCGCCAGCACTTCCGGCGTCAGCGGCTCGACGTAGGTCCGGTCCGCGAGCTCCGGGTCGGTCATGATCGTCGCGGGATTGCTGTTGACGAGAATGACTTCGAGGCCCTCGGCGCGCAGCGCCTTGCACGCCTGGCTGCCGGAGTAGTCGAACTCGCACGCCTGCCCGATCACGATTGGGCCGGAGCCGATGATGAGGACGCGTTTCAGGTCGGTTCTGCGCGGCATCTCGAGTAGGGGCTGGGAGCTGGGGGCTAGCCGTAGACGTCAGGGACAGCTAGCCCCGAGTCCCTAGCCCCGATTCCCTTCTATGAGCTCCAAGAAATCGTCAAAGAGATAGTCCGCGTCGTGCGGACCGGGCGACGCCTCGGGATGATACTGCACGCAGAACACGGGCCGGGTTTTGTGTCGCAGACCTTCGACGGTCTTGTCGTACAGGTTGAGATGCGTGACTTCGACGTCCTCGGGCAGCGTCGCCGGGTCGACCGCAAAGCCGTGATTCTGCGACGTGATTTCCACCTTTCCGGTCGCGAGCTTCTTGACCGGATGGTTCGCGCCGCGGTGCCCGAACTTCAACTTGAAGGTGCTCCCGCCCATCGCGAGACCGAGAATCTGATGGCCGAGACAGATGCCGAACACCGGCACGTTCGACGCAACCAGCGTCTTCGCGTTGTCGATTGCGTAAGTGAGCGGCGCCGGGTCGCCGGGGCCGTTGCTCAGAAACACGCCGTCAGGGTTCGAGGCGAGCAGCTCGGACGCCGGCGTTTTCGCCGGATAGACCCGGACGTCGCATCCGTGCGCGCTGAGGCGCCGCATGATGTTCCATTTCATGCCGAAATCGTACGCGGCGATTTTCAGCCGCCGCTTTGCACGCCGGGCGGGGGTGATGCCGAACTCGTCCGGATCTTCCTGCACCCAGTCGAAGGCCGTGGTAGTGGTGACGCCGCTGACGAGATCGGATCCCTCCATCGGCGGGATCAAGCGCGCGCGCTCGACCAGGGCTTTGGGATCCAGGCCGTTGCCAGTGCCGATGACTCCGCGCATCACGCCACCCGACCGCAGCTGCCGCGTGAGGGCGCGCGTGTCGATGTCGGAAATCGCGACGATGCGGTTGTCGACGAGATAGTCGCGGAGCGTGCGTTCCGACCGCCAGTTGCTGGCCACTGGCGATTCATCGCGGATGATGAATCCTGCCACTTGCGGCGCCCGCGATTCCACGTCCTCGGACGACACGCCGTAATTGCCGATCTCGGGACACGTCATCGTCACAATCTGGCCGGAGTACGAAGGGTCGGTGAGCACCTCCTGATACCCGGTCATGCTGGTGTTGAACACAACTTCGCCGCGCGCCTCGCCTTCCGCGCCGGCCGCGTGGCCGTGGAACACCGTGCCGTCTTCGAGGGCCAGAATCGCTTCCATATTCTCCGTGGGGACTTGGGGACGGTCCGTCTCTATCTCTCCAAAGACGCCGTGACCCGATTGCTTTCGGCCGCGACCATGCGGACGGACGAGGCCCAGGGGCGATATCCGTCAAGCTCGAGGCGTATGGCGTGCTCGCCGGCCGCCACGGATGGCACCATCAGCGGCGTAGTCCCGACCGGTTTGCCATCGAGGAACACCCTCGCGCCAGTCGGCCGCGAGTCGACCGCTAGCGCCCCAGCCGCGCGGCCGGTCGTCGGCGCGCCCGCCGGCGGCGCTGGCGCCGCCGCGGCGCTTCGGGATGGCGGCGGTGCCGGCGTTCGCACCATCGCGACGTTCACCGACTGTGAGGGCCGCGACGATGAGATGACGACCCGCCGTTCCTGAGCGGCATACCCGTCCCGCGTGACGCGGACCTGATGCGGCCCGTGTGCAAGGTCACGAACCGTTGCCGGCGTCTTGCCGTAGTCACGACCGTCGACCGAGACCGTCGCACCATCGGGCGTAGAGCGAATCAGCAGACGTCCGGATGCCGTGGCCGACGGCGCGGCGGCGGTCGTCGCGGCAGGCGCCGTGTCCGGTTTTCGCCCGGTGGAAGCCGTTGGGACCGGGGCCGGACGAGTCGGCCCGCTCGTTTCTTTTGCGGGCGTCTCTTTTGCGGCCGGCGCTTCGGCGCGCTCCGGGCCCCGCGCTGTGTCCGCATCCTTCTTCGACGCGTTGGCGACGGCGTTTTCGGTGAACTCGCGACCAGCGGACCCGGCCACTTGGCTGCGATCGTGGCTGCCGACGCCGTACCCGCCCGCGAAACCCATCGCGAGGCCGACGGCCAACGCCAGTACCAGCGGCCACACGGCCGAGCGCGCGCGATCGAGCGGTGTGAGCGCGGCCGGGTCGTGTCCCGTGATCAAGCCGACCGGACCGGCCACCGGCACCTCTTCAACAGACACGTGACGTTCAGGGGCGACCGGCTCGAGGTCCACGTCCTCGTAACGGTCGGCCGACGGTTTGATCGACGCGTCGTCCTCGAAGATGGAAAGCGCCTTGTCTTCGGAAACGGCGTCTTCAGCAGCGTTCTCAGAAACGGACAGCGGTAATCGCGGTTCGAGTTCCATGCGCGACCCTCGTTTGGCTGGATGCGCAACCGCGACGGGCGCGCTGTCGGCGCTGACTTCAGGAAACGCCCGAGTCAGGGCCTCAGCGAATTCACGTGCGGTCGCGAACCGTTCTTCCGGATTCTCCGCGAGGGCACGGGCGAACGCGGCACGCAGCGCGGCCGCGTCGCCGCCCTCGAGTGGTGTGAGCGCGGCCCCCGCATCAGCGCCGAGGGCGGAGACGCGGCGGGCCCAAAGCAATTCGTGAAGCAGCGCCGCCAGGCTGAACACGTCCGCGCGCCGATCCCAGAACGCGCCGGCCATCCGCTCCGGGGCCGTATACGGACGCCGGACCGGAGCCGTGACACCGACTTGCTCGAGCGCGCGCGCGACTCCGATACCGGTCAGGCGCGTGTCGTCCGTCGATAGCAGCACGTCGCGGGGATGCAGCGCGCCGTGAAAGATGTTGACCGACGCGGCGCAGTCGAGCGCGTCCGCGAGTTGGACAGCCACTCGCAGGGCGTCGGCCGGGGGCGCTGCGCCATGCTCCCGGACGGTGAGGTCCATCGATTCAGCGCCGATGTAATCCTGGACGAGGTAGGCGGCCACGTCGGCGATGCCGGTGGCCCGCGGTGCCGACAAGGTCGGATGCGCCAGATCGGCGGCGATCAGGCGTTCGAATGCCCCGACGAGCTGGTGGACCCGCTCAGGCGGCAGATCGAGTTTGAAGAGCTTGATCGCAACGAGCCGCTCGCGTTCCGGATCGTACGCCCGGAACACCGGTCCAAGAGTCCCCGCACCGATCTGATGAAGAACACGAAACGGTCCGAACGCATCTGGAGGCGCTGTGGCGGCAGCTTCCGTGTTCAGTGATGACTCCTCGCAAGGAAGGCGAGGAAATGGTAACACGAAATTGACGCAACCGACGCGTGCCTGTCGGCGTCTTAGTGCTGTTGGATCAATCGAATAGCGACGCGGTTTGCTTGACAGTCCGAGCAAGCGTTTGAGACAGTAGGCGTTCTGGTGCACGTCAACTCCGCGGAGACTTCCACGCCGGAGTCAGACCCGAAGTCCCGGTCTGACGCCGATACTTCCGTGCGCATGCCGGTCGACGTTCGCCGGTTCCCGTGGATCAGGCGCCTGGCCGCCGACTACGCGTACGACTTTCGATCGGTCGCGTCGTTTTTTTCCGGCGATCCATCCGATCGCGCCGCCTGGGCGGAGGCGATCGCGCGAACACAGTCCTACGATCGCCGTCGCGCGGAGATTGCGGGGATCCTGAGAGCTCAGCAGGAGCGGCGACAGGCGGCACCGCGCGCACGCGAGGCGGCGCGCCTCCTCGCGGACCGGAAAACGGTGGCCGTCGTGACCGGCCAACAGGCGGGACTCTTCGGCGGGCCCCTGTTTACCTTGCTCAAGGCGATCACCGCGCTGAAACTGGCGGAACAGGTCGCGCGCGACCATCAGGTGCCTGCGGTCGCCGTCTTCTGGATCGACGCGGAGGACCACGACTGGGAGGAAGTGCGATCGTGTGCGGTATTCGACGGCGAGTTGTCGCCGCGCACGCTGTCGCTGCCTCCGCGCCCCGGCGCCGACCCGGTGCCGGTCTCGACCGTCCGACTCGATGACAGCATTCACAAGGCGCTCGCGGATCTGAGCGCGGTTCTTCCGGTTACTGAATTCAAGGAATCGCTGCTCGCGGCCTTGCGGCGCGCGTACGCGCCGGGCACAGGGATGGCCGAGGCATTCGGCCGCTGGCTCGAAGAGGTCCTGGGCCCGCGGGGGCTCGTGGTCTACGACTCGTCCGATCCGGCATCGAAGCCGCTCGTCAGCCAGGTGTTCGCGCGCGAGCTGTCGATGCCGGGGCAAACGGTCAAGCTGGCCGCTCTGGCGGGTTCCGATCTCACGGCGCGCGGCTACCACGCGCAGGTGCACGCGCAGGACGACACCCTCGCCCTCTTCCACCTCGATGGCGCCGACAAAGGACGCCGCTCGATCCGCCAGCAGGACGGCCACTTCGTGGTCGGCGATCAGCAGTTCGCGGCGCCGGCGTTCGTTTCGGAGGCCACCGAGCGGCCCGACGGCTTCAGCCCCAACGTCCTGCTGCGCCCGATCGTGCAGGACACGCTGTTTCCGACGATCTGCTACGTCGCCGGACCGAACGAGCTGGCGTACCTGGGCCAGCTTCGCGGCGTCTATCAGCACTTCGGCGTGCCGATGCCGTTGTTCTATCCGCGGGCGACCGCGACGCTGCTCGATTCCGCCGCGCTGCGGTTCCTGACGAAGTACAAGCTGCCGCTCGAGGCGCTGCAAGCGCAGGACGAGGCGGCGCTGAACGAACTGCTCAAGAGTCAGATTCCGCCGGCGGTCGAAGAATCGTTTACCTCCGCTTCCTCCGCGATCGAGACGCAGATGACGGATCTGATGCAGGCGATCCCGGCGCTCGATCCGACGCTCGAGGGCGCCGCGCGATCGACGCTCGAACGGATGCAGCGTGACCTCCAGACGCTGCACAACAAGATGATTCAGGCGGCTAAGCGGCGCGACGAAACATTGCGCCGCCAGTTCATCCATGCACGCGCCCTCGCCTTCCCCGGTGGCCACGCGCAGGAACGAACGATCGGCTTCGTGTCGTTCCTGAACCAGTACGGCCCGGCGCTCGTGGACCGGCTGGACGAGGAGCTGCCCCTCGACCTGGGGCGTCACTGGGTCGTCACTATCTGAAGAACGTCGGGGCTAGGGGCTGGGGGCTAGGGGCTAGCCGTCTATGACCGATACCCTGCCTGGAGATCCATCCCGGTGAAAGATGCCCGATCGAAGCCGAGCCGTTCGAAGGCGGCTGTGGTGCGTATCCGTGTCGCGGCGATCTGGCGCAAACGCTGGGTGCGCGTCGGAGCGGCCATCGCGGCGGTGCCGACCGTCATCCTGTGCTTCGTCGCGACCTACTATGCCGTCACATTCGGCCGTCTGATCGACGCGCGCCTCCACGGTGAGCGCGACACGACGCTGCCGCAGGTCTTCGCGCGTCCACTCGAGCTGCGCCGCGGCCAGGCGCTGACCGACCAGGGGCTGATCGACCGGCTGAACGATCTCGGGTACGCGCACCGCGAGCACATCGAGAAGCCTGGCGAGTTCGCCGTCGGCGCCGGCGAAGTCAGCATCATGCCGCGCTCGCCGAGCTTCAGGGGTCAGATCGTACGCGTGCTGTTCGAGCGTCCGCCAGCGCCAGGCCGCGGGGCGGCCAAGAAGCCGCCGGCCCGGCCGCGGATCGCCGATCACGTCCTGCAGCTCGAGCTGGGCTCGAAAATCACGGAGCGGCTGGTCCTCGACGCGCCGGTGCTGACGTCGCTCGGCCAGGGCGAGCGTGAAAAGCGGCGCGCCGTCGCGCTCTCCGTGATTCCCGATCGCATGCGCCAGGCGGTTCTCGCCATCGAAGACCGCCGCTTCTTCGAGCATCCCGGCGTCGATCCGATCGGGATCGTCGGCGCGGTGATCTCGAACATGCGCGGCAAGCGCGGCTACACCGCGGGCGGCAGTACGATCACGCAGCAAGTTGCGCGCAACGTGTTTCTTCCCAAGATGTTTCCGGAGATGACGCTCCAGGCCGCGCGGGAGAAGTCGTGGCGCCGCAAGCTGCTCGAGATGTGGGTGTCGCTCATCATCACGGCACGCGCGTCGAAGGACGAGATCTTCGAGATGTACCTGAACGACATGACGCTCGGCCAGCGCGGATCGTTCGGTATCGTCGGCGTCGCCGAGGCCTCGCGGCTGTTCTTCGGAAAGGACGTCAGCAACGTCTCGCTGGCCGAGGCGGCGACGATCGCCGGTGTCTTCCAGTCGCCGTCGGCGCTGTCGCCGTTCAACAACCCGGTGCGCTGCAAGGATCGCCGCAACGTCGTGCTCGGCGCGATGGCTGACGCCGGCTACATCACGGCCGACGTCGCGACCCGGACCCAGCACGAACCTCTCACCCTCGTCCCGCGCGCGCTCGAAGCAGAGGCGCCGTACTTCGTCGACTTCGTCGGTCAGATCCTCGGCGAGCAATACCCCGGCCTGACTACGACAACCGATCAGCCAGTCGAGGTGTACACCACGCTGGACCTCCACCTCCAGCGCGTGGCGCAAGACGCGGTGCGCAACGGCCTGATCGGTGTCGACAACCAGCTGACGAAGCGGAAGCGCGGCAAGGCCGAGGCCGCGCTGATCGCGGTCGATCCGAGGAGCGGCGAGATCCTGGCGTTCGTCGGCGGCCGCTCGTACAACCAGTCGCAGTACGATCGCGCGGTGCTGTCGCGGCGGCAGCCGGGGTCGGTCTTCAAGCCGTTCGTGTTCCTCGCAGCGTTCGAGCAGGCACTCGCGCAGGAACGTCATGACGTCACGCCGGCCTCGATCACGCTCGACGAACAGGAAACATTCCAGTTCGACGACCAGGTATGGACGCCGGAGAATTACGAGCACACCTACGACGGGCCGATCACCTACCGCCACGCGCTCGCGCATTCACGGAATCTGGGCACCATCCACGTCGCGCAGCAGGCCGGCTACGACCGGGTGGCCGCGCTGTGGAAGAGCCTGGGCGTCGGCAATCCGCCCAAAGCCTATCCGTCGATTGCGCTCGGCGTCTTCGAGGCGACGCCGCTGGAGATTGCGACGGCGTACACGTTGTTCCCGAACGGCGGGTGGATCCGGCCGCTGAAGGAGATTCTGCAGATCACGCGCGGCGGCAAGGACATCACCCGGAAGGACGCCCCGCCGCAGAAGGGCATCGCGAAGCCGCAGACGACCTACCTCGTCACGAACATGATGCGCAGCGTGTTGAACGAGGGAACGGGGGCGTCGGCGCGGTCCGCCGGCTTCACGCTCGACGCCGCGGGAAAAACCGGCACGACCAACGACCTGCGCGACGCCTGGTTCGTCGGCTTCACGCCGGAGCTGTTGACCGTGGTGTGGGTGGGGTTCGACGACAACCAGCCCGTTGGCCTGAGCGGCGCCAAGGCGGCGCTGCCAATCTGGACGCAGTTCATGAAAGCCGCGCTCGCCGGCCGGGCGAGCGTGCCGTTCGACGTGCCCGAGGGGCTCGCCTTCACGAACATCGACGCCGAGACCGGGAAAATCGCCACGCCGTACTGTCCCAAGGTGATCAACGAGGCGTTCATCGCCGGCACCGAGCCGAACCAGGTCTGCGATCTGCATCGCTGACGAAGAGCACGGCTCTTCACGAAGGATCGAAGGAGACGAAGGACACGAAGAGGTTCAGTACGAAAACTGTCTTCGCGATCTTCGACGTCTTCGTGTCTCGTGAAAGGCCGTCCCGTATAATCCAACTGAGCATGAACCGCGAAGTCTTTGCCGCCGTCGCGGCCGCCCTCGACCGCGGCGAGCCGGCGGCGCTCGTCACGATCGTCTCGACCACCGGCTCGACGCCGCAGCGCGTCGGCGCCAAGATGCTCGTCTTCGGCGACGGCCGGATTGTCGGGACCATCGGCGGCGGCTGTTACGAGAACGACGCCTTCGGCAAAGCGCGCGAGGCGATCCTGAGCCGACGGCCCGAGATGGTGCACTACGAGCTGTCCGACGACTTCGCGCAGGAGACCGGACTCGTCTGCGGCGGGCAGATGGACGTCTACATCGAGCCGATCGAACCGTCGCCGGAGCTCTACATCGTCGGCGCCGGGCACGTCGGCTTCCATCTGGCGCGGCTGGCGGGCGAGGTCGGCTTCAGGGTCCACGTCGCCGACGACCGCGAGAAGTTTGCGAACGCCGAGCGCTTCCCGACCGCCGTCGAGGTCGTTGTCGACGACATCCCGGCGTGGGTCGCGCGCGCGAACCTTCCGTCGCACGCCTATGTCGTGATTGTGACGCGCGGCCATACCAACGACCTCGAAGCGCTGCGGGCGCTGGCGCCGCGCGACCTCCGCTATCTCGGCCTGATCGGAAGCCGCGCGAAAGTGGCGCGCATCTACGAGGCGCTCGTCGAGGATCAGATGCCGCCCGATCTCTTGAAACGCGTCCACGCGCCGATCGGCCTCGACATCGGCGCCGTCACGCCGCAGGAGATCGCGGTCAGCATCCTCGCGGAGCTGATCGCGGTGAAGCACGGCAAGGAACACCCGACCTCGATGAGATGGACGCCGCCGCAAGTCTCAAGTCTCAAGTTTCAAGTTTCAGGTCTCGAGTCTCAGCCTGAGTGAGAGTTGAGACTTGAAAGTTGAGCCTTGTTGATGTCGCTACTGGTGCGCGGCGGCACGGTCCTGACGATGAACGACCGGTTCGACGTCGTCGAGGGCGACGTCTCGATCAAAGACGGACGCATCGCGGCCGTCGGCTCGAACATCGCTGAACGCCACGACCGTGTCGTCGAGGCTCGTGGCGGTTACATCCTGCCTGGCTTCATCCAGACACACATCCACTTGTGTCAGACGCTCTTCCGTGGATTCGCCGACGACCTGCCGCTGATGGAGTGGCTCCGGACCCGCGTGTGGCCGATGGAGGCGGCGCACTCCCCTGCCACACTCCGCGCGGCAACCCGCCTGGCGACGACCGAACTGCTGGCGAGCGGCACCACTGCCGTGCTCACGATGGAAACCGTCCACGACACCGACGTGGTGTTCGAAAGCGTCGCCGAAAGCGGCCTGCGCGCGACGATTGGCAAGTGCATGATGGACTTCGACGCGCAAGTGCCTCAGCGGCTGCAGGAGGAAACGCGCCGCTCCATCGACGAGAGCGTCGCAATTCGCAAGCGCTGGCACGGCGCCGAGCGCGGGCGGCTGCAAGCCGCCTTCGCGCCGCGGTTCGCGGTTTCTTGCTCGCGCGAGCTGCTCGAGGCGGTCGCGGCGCTTTCGGAGCAGCATCAGGCGCTCGTCCATACCCACGCCTCGGAATCGCGCGATGAAATCGCGATCGTGAAAGAACGGTCGGGTTCGCGCACGAACATCGAATACCTGTCGGCGGTGCGCCTCGCCTCTCCTCACTTGTGCGCCGCGCATTGCGTCTGGGTGGACGACGCCGATCAGCAGCTGCTGGCCGAGCACGACATCAAGGTCATGCATTGCCCGGGGTCGAATCTGAAGCTTGGTTCGGGCATTTCACCAGTACCGGAGATGCGGGCTCGCGGGATTACCGTATCGCTTGGCGCGGACGGCGCGGCGTGCAACAACCGCCTCGACATGTTCGAGGAGATGCGCCTGGCTGCCGTGCTTCAAGCGATGCGCCGGCAGCCCGGGATCCTTCCCGCCCGCGACGTGCTGTGGATGGCGACGCGAGCCGGGGCTCGCACGCTCGGCCTCGAGGGAGACATCGGCTCACTCGAGGTCGGCAAGAAGGCGGATGTGATTGTGGTCGATCGCGATCGGCCGCACCTGGCGCCCGGACCTGATCCATACTCCACGCTTGTATACGCCGCTCGAGGCAGCGATGTTCGGACGACCATCGTCGACGGCGAGTTGCTGGTCGACGACTTCTTGCCCGTAACGGTCGATCGAGACGAGGTGGTCATGACAGCACGGGCAGCCGGCCGCGATCTCGTGACCCGGGCCGGCATATGAGGCGCCAGAAGAAGGAGCACCTCAAGAAACGGCTGGCGATCCTTTTCGCGCTCGCCCTCCTGGGGGTCCTTGCGTTCTTTCTGCCGTACTTATCGGGTCTGTATTCCGGAGATGACGTTCCACCGGAAGGGCTCGGGCGTCCTCTCGCGGCGGTGACCGAGGTGCCCAAAACACTCTGGAATTGCCACTTAGGGCGAACAGGGTTGGGCTTCGACCGCGACGCCTGTATAATGGGTTTAGCAGTCCCAAGACAAGAGTGCTAATGGAAGGTCCTGATCGCTCCCGTCGCGTTCTGGCGGCGCTTGTGCGTGAATACATCACGTCAGGCGAGCCGGTCGCTTCGTCACTCCTCGTGACGGCGGCCGGGCTCGGTGTGTCGTCCGCGACTGTCCGAAACATCCTGGCGCGGCTCGAGGAAGAGGGCTACGTCCAGCAGCCGCATACCTCGGCGGGGCGGATCCCGACGGACCGCGGGTACCGGTTCTACGTGGATCTTCTGCTCGAGACCAAGCGGCCGACCCGGGCGGCGGACGCCGTCGAGGCCCGTCTCCGACGCGACAGCCCCGATCGCCTGCTCGATTCGGTCCTGCCGCAGGTGTCGCATGTGCTCTCGCAATCGTCGCGCAGCGTCGGTTTTGCGATCCGGCCTGCGCACGAGGCTGCTGTGTTCGACCGCGTCGAGTTCGTCCCGCTCGGTGCGGGTCGCGTCCTGGTCGTCATCGTCGCCAGCGGCGGGCATGTGATTCAGAAAGTCATCGACGTCGGCGAGCCACTCGGAGCCGACGAGCTGCGCCAGGCGGCGAATTACCTCAACGAGGAGTTTTCGGGACTTCCGCTTCATCGGGCGCGAGAAGCGGTACTCGACCGAATCAACGAAGAACAGCTGCTCTTCGACGCGCTGCGAGCGCGTGCGATGCGGCTGGCGTCGTCGACGTTTTCCGATCTGCCCGACGATCGCCTGATCTACGTCGAAGGCACGTCGTCGCTGCTCGACGACGCGACCGGCCTGACCGTAAATACGCTGCAGGCGCTCCTGCAGATGATCGACGAGAAACAGAAGCTCCTCCAGCTGCTGAACGAATACATCGACGGTCCCGGGTTGACCGTCGTCATCGGCGCCGAGCACCTGGACCCCAGCCTGCGTCCGTTCAGCCTCGTCCTGTCGACCTACGACGATGGCGGCGCCGGCATCGGAACCGTCGGCGTGCTCGGGCCGACGCGCATGCGCTACTCCCGCGCGATCGCCGTCGTCGAAGGCGCGGCGCAAGCGGTCTCGCGCGTGTTGAAAGATCCGAATTAGATGGGCTTCAGCGGAGCCATCAGCTATCGGCTATCAGCTTTTTCAGCTGGGACCTGACCGAGAGCGGCTGAAGTCTTTCGCTGATAGCTGATTGCTGATGCTGATAGCCTTGTTCCTATGGCCGAAGATCCAGTGACCGATCCGGTGGAGGCGCCGCAAGACGCCGCCGAACTGCAGCGCGAACGCGACGACTATCGCGATCGATGGATGCGCAAGAGCGCCGAATTCGACAACTACCGCAAGCGCATCGAGCGCGAGCGCCGCGAACAGTCCGACCAGGCGGTCGTCGATCTCCTGCAGGAGCTGCTGCTCGTCGTGGACGACTTCGATCGCGCGCTGACGGTGGACAGCGGCGATGGCGACCCCGCGTACCGCAAGGGTGTCGAGCTGATTCACGGCAAACTCCACGACATCCTCGCCAAATACGGCGTGAAGCCGATCGACGCGCTCGGCGCCGACTTCGATCCCAACGTGCACCAGGCGGTGGTGCACGAGGCGAGTCCCGATCATCGCGAAGGCGAAGTGATCGGTGAGCTGCGCAAGGGATACACGATCAACGATCGGTTGTTGCGGCCCGCGATGGTGAAGGTGGCGAAGGCGTGAGCAAGCGCGACTACTACGAGGTGCTCGGCGTGGTGAGGACCGCGACCGAGGTGGAAATCAAGAGCGCGTACCGCAAGCTCGCGATGAAGTTCCATCCCGACAAGAACCCGGGCGACCACACCGCCGAAGACAAGTTCAAGGAAGCTGCCGAAGCGTACGCCGTCCTGGCCGACGCCGAGAAGCGCGCGATGTACGACCGCTTCGGCCACGCCGGTGTGACGTCGGCTCCGGGGGGCTTCGACCCCAGCGTCTTCACCGGCTTCGAGGACATTCTCGGAAACCTCGGCGACATCTTCGGTTTCGGCGATCTCTTTGGCGGCGGCCGGCGGCGCAATGGTCCGCAGCGCGGCGGCCATCTGCGCTACGACCTCGAGATCTCATTCGAGGAATCGGCGCGCGGCGTCGAGACCACGATTCAGATTCCCCGCCAGGAAAGCTGCGACAGCTGTCACGGCACCGGGGCGGCTCCGGGTTCGAACCCCTCGACGTGTCCGCAGTGCCGAGGTCAAGGGCAGATCAGGACTCAGCAGGGATTCTTCACCGTCGCGCGCACCTGCCCGCAGTGCCGCGGAGCGGGACGGATCATCACGAAGCCCTGCACCACCTGCCACGGCGCAGGCCGGGTGACGCGCGAGCGCAAGATCAAGGTGAAGATCCCGCCTGGCATCGCAACGGGACAGCAGCTCCGCGTGCAGGGTGAGGGCGAAGGCGGATCGGCCGGCGGTCCTCCCGGCGATCTCTTCGTCGCGGTTCAGGTCCAGGAGCACGAGTTCTTCCGGCGCGACGGTGTCAATCTCTTCTGCGAGATTCCGGTTAACTTCACGACGTTGGCGCTTGGCGGCGAGATCCACGTGCGGACGCTCGATGGCAAGGAAACGGTCAAGATCCCCGAGGGCACGCAAACCGGCACGACGCTGCGGCTGCGAGGCAAGGGGATGCCCGACGTTTCAGGCCGCGGACGTGGCGACCTGTTCGCGACCGTCCAGGTGCTGACGCCCAGGAAACTCTCGCGCGAACAACGACACTTGCTCAACGAGCTTGCGAAGGTGCTGCCGGCCGAGGAATTCGAACCGCGCCCGCGCGTAGATGAGCAGGACGAGCGCAACCTGTTCGATCGCGTCAAGGATATGTTCGGATAACGCGAATCGAGTAATCGGGTCATTGGGCAATTGGGTAATTACATAGTCTGGTAAGTTGAAATCGTACCCCGCGCTCGAGATACGCGGCGCTGATGCGGATCGCCTCTTCGCTGCGATCGACGATTTGTCGGCGACGGCGATCGAGGAGCGCGAGTCTTCGGTTCGCGTGTTCTTTTCGACGGCCTCCGCGCGCGATCGCGCGCAGACGATCCTCATTTCCGATTTCGACGCTAGCCCGCTCGAGGTGTCCGACGAAGACTGGGCTCGCCGGTCGCAGGCCGACTTACAGCCGGTCACCGTCGGCCGTCTCACGATTTCTCCGCGCCTCTCGGCTAGCCCCGAGCCCCCAGCCCCTGGTCGCGATCGCCTGCCGGCTAGGCCCGAGCCCCTAGCCCCCAGCCCCGACGTCATCGTTATTACACCTTCCATGGGTTTTGGCACCGGGCACCACGCCACCACACGGCTATGCCTGGCGGCGCTGCAGACGCTGGACCTGTCGGATCTGTCGGTACTCGACGTCGGCACGGGCTCCGGCGTGCTGGCCATTGCCGCTGACCGGCTCGGCGCGGCGCGCGCGCTCGGCATCGATTACGACCCGGATGCCGTGCAGGCCGCGCGCGAGAACCTCGCCCTCAACCCGACCGCCCGCGCCGTGTCCTTCGCGGTCGCCGACCTGCGCACCAGCCCGCTTCCACCCGCCGGCGTCGTCACCGCGAACCTGACCGGTGCGCTCCTGATCGAAACCGCCGCCGATCTGCTCGGAGCGGTGGACGCCGGCGGCACGTTGATTGTCAGCGGACTCCTGGCTGGCGAGCGGGATGAAGTGGTAAGGGCGCTGACGGCGCGAATTGTGTGGGAATGCGAGGAGGATGGCTGGGTAGGCCTGGCTATGAAAAAATCATGACAGTCAACCGATTGACTCCCCTTCAGGTCTAATAAAGCGAGATGCTCCGCGCCTTCTCGATTCCCGCGCTCGTGGTCGCCGTCGTCGTCACGGTGGGCGCCCAGCCCGGTCAGTCGCAGGGTCAGGGTCAGCGACCGCAGCAGCCGGCGCGCGACACGCCCGCGCAGCCGTCGACGCCGGCGCCCAGCGGCAAGATCAGCGGCCGCGTCGTGACCGCCGACACCGGACGGCCGATCAAGCGCGCACGTGTCTTCGTCAACGCCGCAGAACTGCCCGGCGGCCGCGGCACGCTGACCGACGACTCCGGCACTTACGAAATCACAGACCTGCCCGCGGGGCGCTACACGCTCAACGTCTCGAAGTCGGGATTCGTTTCGCTGTCCTACGGACAGCGCCGGCCGCTGCAAGCCGGCACACCGTTGCAGCTCCTCGACGGTCAGCAGCTGAAAAGCGTGGACTTCAGCCTGCCGCGCGGCGGTGTCATCTCGGGGCGGATTGTCGACGAGGACGGCGAGGCGGTACCCGGCGCGATGGTGCGCGTGATGCGCTATCAGTACCAGCAGGGCGACCGGCGTCTCACCCAGGCCGGCACGGCCCAAACGGACGATCGCGGCCAATACCGTGTGTGGGGATTGATGCCCGGCGACTACTACGTCAACGCGCTGACACGGATTCCGGTGTTCGGTGGCCAGATGGCACCGGGCGGCCGCGGCGGTCCGGGTGGGCCGGCCGGCCGCGCCGGTAGCCCCGGCGGACGAGGCGCCTCGATGGCGGCCCTCGCCGGCGGCAATGTTCCACAGTTTTTTGCTGGCGGCGGCGACGACCAGGAACAGATGAATTACGCGCCCACCTACTATCCCGGCGTCACGGCTGTCGAGCAGGCGCGACCGATCACGCTCGGCGTCAGCCAGGAGGCGCTCGACATCAGCTTCAACATGCAGCTGGTGCGGACGTCGCGCCTCAGCGGTCACGTCACCAATCCGGACGGCACGGCGTCGACGGCGGGGAACGTGAACCTGATGCCTGACGGATCCGGCCGCGGCGGGCAGATCGGCCAGAACTACGGTGGGCGTATTCAGTGGGATGGTGCCTTCTCGATCGCCAATGTCCCGCCAGGCCGCTACATCCTGCGCGCGAGAAGCGGCGACAGCGAAACGCCGCAGTTCGCGATGCAGCCGATCACGCTCGACGGCAGCGATATCGACGGTCTCGCCGTGATGCTGTCCGCCGGCGCGACGTTGACCGGCACGGTCGTCTTCAACGCCGGCCAGAGCCCGGTGCCGGACGCAACGCAGGTGCGGATCACGGCGCCGTCCACCGATCAGTCCGCGTTCGGCCCGCAGCCAAACGCGCGAGTGGACAAGGATGGCCGTTTCACGCTGAGCGGCGTCGCAGCCGGCACGCATCTCGTCCGATCCAACGGCAACCTGCGGGGCTGGACCCTCAAGTCGGTCACCGTCGCCGGCCGCGACGTCACCGACACGCCGATCGACGTGCGTACCGGACAGACGCTGTCGAACGTGACGATCGTGTTCACCGACAAGATCAACGAGATCAGCGGCACGATCACGACGACCACCGGCGTACCGATGCCGGACTACACGGTGCTCGCGTTTCCGACGGACCAGTTGCTGTGGCGTCCGCAGGCACGGCAAATCGCCACGACCCGGCCAGATCAAACCGGGAAGTACCGCCTACGAGGGCTTCCGCCGGGCGAGTACTATGTGACGACGGTCGATCCCGCGGAGCAGGGTGAATGGTTCGAACCGGCCTATCTCGACGAGCACCGCGCCGGCGCCTCGCGTCTCACGCTCGGGGACGGTGACGTGAAGACACAGGACTTCAAAGTTAAAAATTAAAAGGCACAAGTGAAAAGTTGAAATACCCCGTCCCTTTTCACTCTGTATTTTGGTTGTAACTCTTAGCTTTTAACTTTTAACTTTCAAAAGTCGCCCCAGAGGAACTGCAGCACGCTGATCGCCGCGACTGGCACGGCGTCCGCGCGCAGCGTCCGGTGACCCATCGTGACGAGGCGCACACCACGTCCCTGGGCCGCAGCCCGTTCTTCGGCGGTCCAACCGCCTTCGGGACCGATCATCACGACGGCGTCAGCGGGCGCCGGCCGGCCGTGCAAGGCCGAGAGCGATTCAACGTCCTCAGACGCCCCGCCGATGGCCGGTTCGACGAGCAGGAGCCTGAGCGCGGCCGGCGGATCGTCGAGATACGCCTCGAGTGTCAGCGGCGTGCGCACCTCCGGCACCACCGCGCGCCGCGACTGTTTGGTGGACGCGAGCGCGACGCGCCGCCATCGCTCGAC
>Ga0068863_100002790_pt1 | contig 17302 bp, 20 predicted proteins | sample KBSSwiS62_FD_66596 | JGI IMG/M metagenome (GOLD analysis project Ga0068863, IMG submission 66596) | Switchgrass rhizosphere microbial communities from Kellogg Biological Station, Michigan, USA - KBS Switchgrass S6-2 | ecosystem: Host-associated > Plants > Roots > Rhizosphere > Soil ...
TGGCCTCGGCCCGCACCTGCGCCCGGTCGAGCACGCCGCCGGCTTCGCTCAGCCGGTAGGCCAGGCCGCGGGCCAGGCCCTTCAGTCGGCCCTCCGACATGGCGACGTCCAGGGCGCGCAGCGGCGCGAGCCTGCGCCCCGCCTCGGCGGCCACGAACGCCTCCAGCCGCCGCGCGGCGCGCTCGCGGGCCGCCGACGGTCCCAGGTCGCCATAGAGCCGCACGCGCGGATGGAACGGCCCGCCGCCGCTGATCGCGCCGGCCGCCTCGCCGCGCCAAAGCACCGTTCCGTCGGGCGACAGGGCGAAGGCCTCGTCGGCCTCGGCGGCCAGGCGGCCCAGCCGGCGCGCGATCTCCGGCCCAACGGCGGCGACCGCCGCGGCGCGCAGCGCTTTTTCCTCCAGCAGCGTCGCGCCGCGGGCGGGTTCGAAGGCCGCCGCCTGCAAGCGCCCCACGTAGTGGCCCTCCACGGTCACCGCGCCGTCGGCGGCGACGCCCGCCAGCATGTCCTCGCGCACGCGCAGGCCCCGCATCAGCGCGCTGGTGCGCCGGTCGACGAACCGGGCCATAAGCCGCTCGTGCAGGGTGTCGGACAGCCGGTCCTCCAGCGCCCGGGTCCGTCCCTGCCAGCCGGCGGCGTCGGCCAGCCAGTCCGGGCGGTTGGTCACGTAGGCCAGGGTCCGAACGCTGGCGAGCCTCGCCGACAGGGCGTCAATGTCGCCGTCCAGCCGATCGAGGCCGGCGAACTGTCCGGCGATCCAGTCCGGCGGAATGCGCCCGGCCCGCCCGGTCAGCGCCTCGAAGAACTCGCGGATTAGCCGCAGGTGGTCGTCGAGGCCGGTCTTGCGGAAGTCCGGCGTCTGGCAGACGTCCCACAGGCGCAACAGCGCCGATCGGTCCCGCGCCCGGTCGGCCACCAGCGGGATCGCCGCCAGGGCGCGCAGCGTGGTCTCGTCCAGGCTCTCTTCGGAAAGCTTCAGCCCGGCGCGGTCCGGCGGCGCGGCCAGCGAGCGCATCAGCAGGGATAGCGAGCCGAAGTCGAGGCGCGGGTTGCGCCATTCGCAGGCCTCGACCGGTTCGTAACGATGAGCTTCCACCGCCTCCACCACGTCGTGGTCCAGCTCGTCGCAGTCGCCGGTGACGCCGAAAGTTCCGTCCCGGCGGAAGCGCCCGGCCCTCCCGGCGATCTGACCCACCTCGGCGGGCCTCAGCCAGCGCATGCGCTTGCCGTCGAACTTGCGCAGGCCGGCGAAGGCGACATGGTCGACGTCCATGTTCAGGCCCATGCCGATGGCGTCGGTGGCCACCAGGAAGTCCACTTCGCCGGACTGGTAGAGCTCCACCTGGGCGTTGCGGGTGCGCGGCGACAGCGAGCCCATCACCACCGCCGCCCCGCCCCGCTGCCGGCGGATCAGCTCGGCGATCGCGTAGACCTGGTCGGCCGAGAAAGCGACCACCGCGGTCCGCCGCGGCAGGCGGGTGAGCTTCTTGGAGCCGGAATAGCTCAGCACCGAGAACCGCTCGCGCGAGACGATCTCGGCTTGCGGCAACAGCCGGCGCACCAGGGGCGCCATGGAGGCCGCGCCCAGCAGCATGGTCTCGGCCGTCCCGCGCGCGTGCAGCAGCCGGTGGGTGAACACATGCCCGCGCTCGGGGTCGGCGCAGAGCTGGATCTCGTCCACCGCCAGGAACTCGACCTCGCGCGATAGCGGCATCGCCTCGACGGTGCAGACGTAATAATGCGGCCGCGGCGGGACGATCTTCTCCTCGCCGGTGATCAGCGCCACGGCCCGCTCGCCCCTGACCTTGACGATGCGGTCGTAGATCTCGCGGGCCAGCAACCGCAGGGGCAGGCCGATCATCCCGGAGGCGTGCCCCAGCATGCGCTCCACGGCCAAGTGCGTCTTTCCGGTGTTGGTCGGCCCCAGGACCGCCACCAGGCGGGCCGGCGCCGCGCCGGTCGGGCGGTCGCTCATGACTTCGAACATGGGGCGGCGGCGAGAGTCGGGCAAGCGCGGGGTGCAAGAGGAGCGCGCTTGCACGGGGCGAGTCCCATTGTCGCAGCGACATGCCGTCAGATGTTCGCGCGGTCCGCCACCCGGCAAAACAGGGGCGTTGGGAGCGCGGGGCGTTCTGGCATGAACCCTGAACGGCGGCTGACCGATCGGCTCAGCATTGTCTCAGGACGGACCCCTCAGACTGGCTTCCGATCCGTCCAATCGGGCGGCGAACCTGAACGAGGTGACTGAGATGGCCAAGTTTCGCGCCGTTAACTGGGTTCTGTTGGAGCACGCGGCCAGGCCGGTGCAGGTCGGCGATCTTCTGTCGATCGATGCGGGCGGCATGCCGATCTTCCAGGTGACGGACATCGCCGACGGGATGGTGTCCCTTCGCGACGAACGCCATCCCCCGATGCAGGTCCGGTCCCTGGACGCCTTCCGCTGGATGGGCGCGGCCGCGTAGAGCGAGCGCTCACGGCCTATTGCCCGCGGGGTTTCCCTGAAACGGGGAACGAAATGGAAAGCCGCAGCTTCTAAATTCGCCTCTCAGGGGAATCGATTCGTTGGCGGACGGTCGCCGGCGAGCGGTTCCGCCTCGGGGGATGACAGGCTGCAGTATGCGGGCTCAGACGACAGTTCGGCGCACGTGACGCGCTATTCTTCGAGATCGCGCAAGCGGTCGCCCGACCCGGATCGGGATGTTTCAAGGCTCTACCGGCTGCAACAGTCGGTGACGGGCGCGCCGACGCGCTACACGCCGGACCTGCGGACCATCCTGGACGTCGTCTACCGTTCCGGACGCGGGTCGCTTCAGGTGGAAGGCGAGTCCTCGTGGCGCGACGCGGTGGTCGACGTCGGCGAACCAGCCGCGGACCAGGAGGAGCCCGTCCATCGGCCGTCCCACCGATCGAGGCCCCGCAAGTGGAAGGTCTTCGGGTTCTTCGGGATCTAGATTCCTAGTCCAGCGTGCGCCGGTAGCGCGCCATCGCAAGCGCGGACACCACGCAGACGAAGGCCAGCAGCGCGAGCAGCTCGCGCCACATGTCGCCCAGGCCCTGGCCCTTGAGCAGGGCGCCGCGGACCACCCGCAGGAAGTGGGTGACCGGGATCACCTGGCCGATCGCCTGGGCCCAGTCCGGCATGCCGCGGAACGGGAACATGAAGCCCGAGAGCAGGATGGAGGGCAGGATGTAGAAGACGCTCATCTGCATCGCCTGAAGCTGCGAGCGCGCCACCGTCGAGATCAGGAACCCCAGGGCCAGCGAGCCCACGATGAACAGGCTGACCCCCAGCGTCAGCCCGGTCCAGCCGCCCTCCATCGGCACGCCGAACAGGATCTTCGCCAGCAGCAGGATCACCGCGGTCTGGATCAGGCCCACCACGACGTAGGGCGCGAGCTTGCCGACCATCACCTCCAGCGGCTCGACCGGCGTGGCGAGCAGGCTCTCCATGGTGCCGCGCTCGGTCTCGCGAGTGACGCTGAGCGAGGTCATCATCACCAGGGTCATCGACAGCACCACGCCCAGCAGGCCCGGCACGATGTTGTAGGCGGTGACGGCCTCGGGATTGTAGCGCCGGTGCATCACCACCTCGAACGGGGCGCTGGCCTCGCCGCGGGGCGCCAGGGCCCCTTTCAGGTCGTGGATCAGCGCCTGGTCGGGCAGTTGGGCCAGGGCCGCCGCCGCGCCGCCGGTGGCGGAGGGGTCGGAGGCGTCGGCCTCCACCAGGATCTGCGGCTTGTCGCCCCGCGCCACGCGCCGGGTGAAATCGCCGGGGATGGTGATCGCGAACTGCACGTCGCCGCGGCGCAGCATCCCGTCCAGCTCGGCCGGGGTCCGCGCCTGGGCCGTGAAGTCGAAGTAGTCGCTGTTCTTCAGCGCCGCCGTGATCGAGCGCGCGAACACCGTGTCCTCCTGAATCAGGAGCGCCGTGGGCAGGTGGCGCGGCTCGGTGTTGATGGCGTAGCCGAACAGCATGAGCTGCACGACCGGCATCGCCAGGATCATCGCGTAGGTCAGCCGGTCGCGGGTGAGCTGCTTGAACTCCTTGATCAGCACGGCCAGCACCCGGGTGGGCGAGAAGACGCTCATCGGAAGTTGTCCTCCGCGCCGGTCATGAGCTGGATGAACACGTCCTCCAGGGTGGGGGGGACCTCGGTCCACTGGAAGGGTTCGCGCCGCCAGGGGGCGATGGCCGCTTCCAGCCCGGCGCGATCCTCGCCGCTCACATGCAGGGCGGCGCCGAACGGGGCGGCGGTGAGCACGCCCGGGCGCTGGCCGATCTCGCCGGCCAGCCGGTCGATGCCGGGGCCTTCGCCGTGGAAGGTGATCAGGCGCGAGCTGGCGATCACCTCGTCAGCGGCGCCTCGGGCGATCAGCTTGCCATAGCTGATGTAGGCGATCTCGTGGCAGCGCTCCGCCTCGTCCATGTAGTGGGTGGAGACCAGCACGGTCAGGCCCTGGGCCGAGAGCGCGTGGATCTCGTCCCAGAAGGTGCGCCGCGCCTTGGGGTCGACGCCGGCGGTGGGCTCGTCGAGCAACAGGAGCTTGGGGTCGTGCAGGGTCGCGGCGGCCAGCGCCAGCCGCTGCTTCCAGCCGCCGGAGAGCGCGCCGGCGAGCTGGCTGCGACGCTCCGACAGGCCCAGCCGCGCCAGCGTCTCGTCCACCCGCGCCTTCTGCCGGTCGAGGCCGTGGACGCGGGCCATGAACGCCAGGTTTTCCTCCAGCGTCAGGTCCTCGTAGAGCGAGAATTTCTGGGTCATGTAGCCGGTGCGGCGCTTGATCTCGCCGGCTTGGCGGATGAGGTCGAAGCCCAGGCAAGTCCCGGAGCCGGCGTCGGGCGTCAGCAGGCCGCAGAGCATGCGCAGGGTGGTGGTCTTGCCCGAACCGTTGGGGCCTAGGAAGCCGCAGATGCGCCCTTCCTCCACCTGGATGGAGACGTTCTGGACGACGTGCTTGTCCCCGAAGTGCTTGTCGAGGCCGCTCACGTCGATGGCCAGCGTCACCGGCCCGACCCCAGGGGAACCACGTCCACCGGCTGGCCGGGATTGAGCAGCGCGCTGGGCCTGGCTTCGATCAGGTAGACCAGCCGGTCGCGCGCGTCGCGCGAGTAGATGACCGGCGGAGTGAACTCCGGCCTGGGACTGACATAAGTGATCTTGGCGGTCAGGCCCTTGGCGCAGCCGTCGCACGCGAAGTGGACCACGCCGCCGGGTCGATAGGCCGAGACCGATCCCTCGGGCGCGAAGAACCGCAGCTTCACCTTGTCGTCGGGCAGCAGGGCCAGCACCGGCTGGTTGGCCGCAGCCCATTCGCCCGTCTGGAAGAACACGTCCTCGATCCGCCCGGCGGCGCCTGCGACGGGCGAGATCTCGCCCAGCCGCGCGTCGGCTTCCGCCAGCGCCGCCTTCGCCTGGCGCACGCGGGAGTCGGCGGCGCGGATCTGGTCGTCTCGAGCGCCGAGCGCAGCGGCGTCGCGCTGCCGACGGGCGGCGGCGACCTGGGCGCGGGCCGAGTCCGCCGCCGCGCGCGCGTCGTCCAGCCGGGCCGGGGCGTAGACTCCTTTGCGGACCAGCGGCTCGATCCGGCGCAGGGCGGCGTCAGCCTCTCGCGCGGCGGCTTGCGCGGCGGCGATGTTCGCCTCGTAAACCGCCAGCTCCACCGGTCGCTGGCCCTTGCGGGCGTCAAGCGCCTGGGACTCGGCGGCGGCCACCTGGGCGGCCTGCTGCTCGCGCTCGGCTGCGAGCTTCTGCGGGTCGATGACGAACAGGCGCTGGCCTGCGGCCACACGGTCGCCCCGCGAGACGGAAAGCGCCGTCACCGTCCCGGACACCGGCGCGGCCAGATAGATCGGCTCACCTTCCACATAGCCGGAAAGGACCCCCGTGGCCGCCTTGTGCGGGATGAACACCAGGACCGCGATGAGGGCGGCCGCAGCTAGGCCCAGGCCGCCGATGAGGAGACGTTGCGGTGTCATGGACCCTCCCGGGTCATCAGGCCCTGAAGCAGGGTCTCGACGTGCTGGGCGGCGACCCGCTCCAGGTCGAAGGCGCGCGCGCCGATGGGAACGAAGGTCTCGCGCCAGATGACGCCCACCATCAGGGGCGCCACGATCTGCAGGGCGTAGGCGCGCGGGTCGCCGGCGCGGACCTCGCCGCGCGACTGGGCCGCCGCCACCGCCGAGGCCAGGGCGGCGACCGCACGAGACACCAGGCGATCGTGCCAGACGCGCGCGAGCTCGGGAAAGTTCCGCGCCTCGCCGATGACCATCTTGGCCACGCCGCCCAGGGGCGAGCTGTCGATGAGGCCGGCGAAGCGGCCGGCGAGACCGCGCAGGAGATCCTCGAACGGCCCGGGATGAGCCGCCACCATGGCCAGCACCTTGTCGATGTCCGGCGCGATCGCCTGCTCCACCACGGCGCGGAAGATGTCCTCCTTGGTGGCGAAGTAGAGATAGATCGCGCCCTTCGACACGCCGGCGCGGGCGGCCACGTCCTCCAGCCTGGCGGCGGCGAAACCCTTGGTGGCGAACACCTCGAGGGCCGCCGATACGATCTCGGCGGGCCGGTCGGCCTTGCGACGTCGGAATTTGGGCGCGCCGGGCGGCAGCATGGGACGACCAATTAAATAACTGACCGGATAGTTATTTAATACGCCGCCGCAGCCGAGCTCGCAAGGCCCGCTTGCTTTCATGAGGGTTTTCGCGACCGGCCGGTTATTGCCCGCTGCGGGCCTGCTCAGGTCCGGCCGGCGTAGACGTCGATCGCCGCGAGGTGGCGGGCCACGTCCTGCGGCGGCAGGAACGAACCGGTGAAGCTGTTCTTCGCCAGGTTGACGAGGTCGTCTCGGTCCAGGCCGGTGGCGCGGGCCGTCGTGCGCCAGTTCTCGCCGATATAGCCGCCGAAATAGGCCGGGTCGTCGGAGTTGACCGTCGCCTTCAGCCCAAGGTCCAGCATCCGCTTCAGGGGATGCGCCGCGAGGTCGTCCACCACGCAGAGCTTCAGGTTGGACAGCGGACAGACGGTGAGCGTCATGCCCTCGCTCACGAGCCGCGAGACCAGGGCCGGATCCTCCAGGGCGCGGTTGCCGTGGTCGATGCGATCGACGCCCAGGACGTCGAGCGCTTCCCAGACGTAGGTCGGCGGCCCCTCCTCACCGGCGTGGGCGACGCGCTTCAGGCCGCGGTCGCGGGCGGCCTGGAACGCGCGGCGGAATTTGGAGGGCGGATGCCCCACTTCCGACGAATCGAGCCCGACCCCGAGAATGCGGTCGAGGAACGGCTCCGCCGCGCGCAGGGTGGCCAGCGCGTCGTCCTCGTCGAGATGGCGCAGGAAGCACAGGATGAGGCCGCTGGTGACGCCGAGGCTGGCCTTCGCGTCGGCCATTCCCGCCAGCAGCCCCTCGGCGGCGATCGAAAAGGGCAGGCCGCGCGCCGTGTGGGTCTGGGGGTCGAAAAACAGTTCCACGTGACGGACGCCGTCGGCGGCGGCGCGGCGGAAGTAGGCCAGCGCCAGATCGCGGAAATCCTCCTCCGTGCGCAGGACGGCGGCCCCCTGGTAGTAGATGTCGAGGAAGTCCTGCAGGTTCGAGAAGGCGTAGGCGGCCCGCACCGCCTCGACCGTGGGGAAGGGCAGGCTCATCCGGTTGCGCCTGGCGAACGCGAACATCTGCTCGGGCTCGAGGCTGCCCTCGATATGCAGGTGCAACTCCGCCTTGGGCAGGCCCGCGATGAAATCGTCGAGATCGTCCATCCGTGGACTGTCCCGTCGCAAGGCGCCGGCGGTCAAGGCCCGCGCGCCCGGCTTTCGCGTTCGCTGCACCCCTGTCAGAAAGTTCGGTCAATTTTGCAGACCGCTGTTATGGTGGCGCGCAGGGAAGAGGGCGGCATGTTGAAGGCTCGACGGCTGCTTGCGGCGGGTTTGGTCGCGCTGGTCATGCCCATGGCCGGCGTCGCCCACGCGCGCCCGGCTCCGGAGTCCTTCCGCATGGTGCTGGGCCAGGTCACGCCTCCGCCCATCGGCTACTACGAATTCTGCAGGCGCGAGCCGGCCGATTGCCTCCTTGCGACGGGATCCGGCGCCGCGCCCCAGGTCAGTGACATGGCCCCGGGCTCGCCGGGTCCGACGATGCTTCGTCCCAACTACTGGTCGTTCGCGTTCCGCGCCGCCTCGGTCCAGCGCCGCTTCGACGACCTGGGCCCAGTCCCCTCGGCAGGTCCGCCGGCCGCGGACCTGGGGCGTCGGCCGCTGTTCAGCCTGCGAAAGACCTTCTGGCGCCTGTCGTTCCATTCCGAGGCCGCGCCCCTGCAGGGCGCCGACGGGCGCATCATCCTCACCAAGCGGGTGTGGTCGCAGCTCAACAAGGTCAACCGCATGGTCAATCGCCGGGTGATCTCGGTCAGCGACCGCGAGAACTATCAGTCGGCCGACGTGTGGGCGCTGCCGCTCAGCGCGGGCAACCGCCGCGGCGACTGCGAAGACTATGTGATGGAAAAGCGCCACCAGTTGCTGGCCGCCGGCTATCCGATGCGGCTCTTGTCCGTCGCCCTCGTGCGGACGAGGTGGGGCGACACCCATGCGCTGCTGCTGGTGGAAACCGACCAGGGCACGCTGGCGCTCGACAGCTTCAGCGCCTGGATCAATCCGTGGTGGAAGCTCGACTACCAGTGGATCATGCGCCAGAGCCCGGACGATCCGTCGCTGTGGGTCAGCGTGCGCGGCGAAGGCTGGACCGACGGGGAACAGCCGACGCCAGGCTGACGTCGGCCCGCGCGCCGGCGGCGCGGATCCGGCGCCTACATCAGGCCGAGGACGGAGATCACCTTCGCCAGTTCCGTGCGGCGCGGATCGCCGATGGCCAGCGCCAGGTATTCGTCGATGCACCGGTCCGGCGCCTGGCGGCCATCGCGGCGGCGGCGTTCCTGAGCTTCCTGTACGGCGCGGGCGTTGGCCGTGGTCATGGACATGCCCATGAGACTGTCTCCCGTTGGGACGGCGATATCGCCGTCATCCCAAACCGGGCAAGACTCGCGCCACGCGCGAAACAGCTATCTTGAGGTCTCGCGCACCCGGCGCTCGGCGGCGCGGCGGCTCAGCAGCAGGGCCAGGGCGTCCGCGTCCGACAGGGAGAGCCCTTCCTGCGGACGGGCGTCGATCTCCACGGCCCTGGCGGTCCAGACGTCGTAGACGGTCCAGCCATCCGGATCGGGTCTGATATCGTAGCGGGCGAACACGGGACAGGGGTCCTTAGAATGTACGGCGTCCACTTTAGAGTGACTTTGGCGTCACCGAAAGCCTGTGGGTGGTCGAGGGTGCACGAAGCTTGAGACTCGCTCGCCTGCGCGGCGAAAAATCGCAGTCTAGCTTGGAACCAGACACCGAACTTTTCCGTCCAGATGACAGTTCTGCGCACCATCAATCGTTGGGACTGGCGACGCGGGCGAACAGATCCTTTGTTCGTTCGCCTGCGGGTCCCCGGATTTGGAGCCGAGATGGCCCGGCCGGACTTCCATCGCGACCGGATGCAAGCGCTCGACGAGGCGCTGCGCCGCATGGTGTTGACGTGTCCGGTGCCGTGGGACGTCCGGTCGCTGGCCGACCTGCTCGCCACGCGCTCGCCCGATGACGCCGACAATCTCAGCGAAATCAAGAAGCACCACTGAGCCGGCGGCTTGGCGCTACGCCCTCAGATCTTTTCGCTGATCCTGATCGCCGTGCGGCAGCCCGCCCGGATCACCGCGGCGAGCAGCGGATAGCCCGGAGCGGCGCGCGCCCCTTCCTCCCGGGCGAGGTCCCGGTGCGCTAGCTCTTCCTCGCGGAACGCCGCGAGCTCGGCGGCGAGGTCGGGTTCACGCTGGGCCAGCTCCTCGACCTGGGCGGCGTAGTGTTCCTCGATCACGGTCTCGACGGCTTCGGTGCACGCGTGGGCCGCCTTGTCGCCCATCAGCGCCGTGCCTGCACCGAGCGCGAATCCCGCCATGCGCCAAAGCGGGGCGAGCGCGGTCGGGCGCACCCGACGCGCGTTCACTAGGGCGTCGAAGCGCGCCAAGTGGGCCGCCTCATGCTTCGCCATGTCGGCAAGCTGACCGGCCAGGCGGTCCTGGCCGCGGGCCTTTTCGAGCACCGCGAGCTGTCCGCGGTAGATGGCCACGGCGCCCAGCTCGCCGGCGTGGTCGACCCGCAGGATCTCGGCCAGGCGCGCTGCGCCCGACCCCTGGCCGGGACGGGGAGGAATGGGTTTCTCGGTCATGGCCTGGACCTTTCCCGGAAAGCGGCGGCGAGGCTCAGGCCCGTGAGCCCCGCCGAGATGAGGGCGTTCCAGCCCGCCATGGAAAGGCCGGCGAACACCCAGGCGGCCTTGTCGCACGCCGGCGGCTTGACCGTCTCGCCCCGCATCAGGTTCGCCAGGTCCTGCGCCGAGACTGGTCCCGCGGCGCCGGCGGCGCAGGTGGAGGGGCCGGGCCAGAACTTCCACTCCGCGCCGGCGTGATAGACCGCTGTCGCGACGCCTGCGGCGAACACCAGCGCCAGGGCGGCGTCGGCGAGCATCCGCCAGGACCGGCCCTTGAGCAGGCGGATCAGCACCAGGCCCGCCAGCGCCACGGCGCCTGCCACCCAGTAGACCTCTCGCTGGCGCAGGCACAGGGTACAGGGCGCGAGGCCGCCGAAACGCTCGAAGGCGTGGGCGATCGCCAGCATGGCGGCTGACGCGCCCAGGGCGCACAGCGGCCAGCGGTCGAGGATCGGGCGTATCAGGTCGGCCATCGCGGGCGATATGACTGCAAACGCCGGCTCAGCCCAAGGCCTTCCAGGCGATGAGGCCGCCGCCCAGCACCACGACGCCCACGGCGGTGTAGATGGCCAGCCGCTTCTCGACCTCCTCGCGGATCGCCGGGCCGAAGTACTTCAGCAGGGTGGCGGTCAGGAAGAACCGCGCGCTGCGGGTGAGCACCGAGGCCCAGATGAAGGTGAAGAGGTCGAAGTGGGCGAGCCCCGAGGCGATGGTCACCAGCTTGTAGGGGATCGGCGTCAGCCCCTTGATCAGGATCACCCACAGGCCCCACTGGGCGAACCACGCCTGGAAGGCCGCCTGGCCTTCGGGGTGGCCGATCAGCCGAAGCAGGAAGATGCCGACCGGCTCCAGGAAGTAGCCAATCGCATAGCCCAGGCAGCCGCCGATCACCGAGGCGAGGCTGCAGATCGCCGCGTAGACGAACGCCTTCTGCGGCTTGGCCAGCACCATGGGCGCCAGCATCACGTCCGGCGGGATCGGGAAGACCGAGCTCTCGGCGAAGGAGACGACCGCCAGCGCGGCGGGGGCATGGCGTGAACCGGCGAGGCTCATCACCCAGTCGTACACTTTGCGGAGCATCAGCGATCCAGCGTGGGGGCGGGCATTTAGCTAGCAGGCGACTCGCTACTTGTCTCGCCCGCCGCCTGGTCCAACATCTGAATCGATCACGCGCCAGGAGGCGCCGCCGATGACCGCCGCCCCGCCCCCGCGTCCGGGCCAGGACCTGTTCGAGAACCCGCTGGGTACGGACGGTTTCGAGTTCGTGGAGTTCACCTCGCCCGAGCCCGAACGCCTGAAGGGCCTGTTCGAGTTGATGGGTTTCGCTGCGGTGGCGCGGCACCGCTCGAAGAACGTGCTGCGCTTTCGGCAGGGCGACATCAACTTCATCCTCAACATGGAGCCGTCCGGTCAGGCGGCCGAGTTCCGCCGGGCGCACGGGCCGTCCGCCAACGCCATGGCGTTCCGGGTGAAGGACGCGGCCCTGGCGTTGAAGCTGGCGGTCGAGCGGGGCGCCAAGGCGGTGAACGGGCCGGTCGGGCCGATGGAGCTCAACATTCCCGCCATCGAGGGGATCGGCGGATCGAACCTCTACCTGGTGGATCGCTACGGCGCGCAGGAGATCTACGACGTCGACTTCAAGGCGCTGGACGGCGCCGAGGCGGCGATGGCCCAGGCGGACGCCGGCCTGACCTACATCGACCACCTGACGCACAACGTGTTCCGCGGCCACATGGGCGTGTGGGCCGACTTCTACGAGCGCATCTTCAATTTCCGCGAGATCCGCTACTTCGACATCGAGGGCCGGCAGACCGGCCTGGTCTCCAAGGCGATGACCAGCCCCTGCGGCAAGATCCGCATCCCCCTGAACGAAAGCCAGGACGACCACTCGCAGATCGAGGAGTTCCTCAAGGACTACCGCGGCGAGGGCATCCAGCACGTGGCGCTGGGCTGCGCCGATATCTTCGCCTCCGTCGAGGCCATGCGCGATCGCGGCGTTCGGTTCCAGGAGACGCCGGATGCCTACTACGACCAGCTCGACGCCCGCGTGCCGGGCCACGGCGAGAGCCTGCAGCGGCTGCGCGCCGACCGGGTGCTGGTGGACGGCGCGCCGACGCAAGGGCAGGGTCTGCTCCTGCAGATCTTCACCGAGAACATGATCGGGCCGATCTTCTTCGAGCTGATCCAGCGCAAGGGGAACGAGGGGTTCGGGGAGGGCAACTTCAAGGCCCTGTTCGAGTCCATCGAAGCGGATCAGATTCGCCGGGGCGTGCTTCCGAAGGAGGGTTGATGCGCCGGCTCATCCGCAAGGCCGACGCCCAGAAGGACGAACTCTGATGTCCAGCCGCAACTACATCCGGGTCCGCGCCGCCCAGGGCCGCCACTCGCGCCAGGCCCACGCCGACCTGCCGGAGGGCACGTACGAGCGTGAGGTGTCGAAAGAAGGGTTCTTCGGCCCGGCCTCCTTCCTGCACCACGCCCGCCCGCCCACCGGATGGAGCCGCTTCGAGGGCCCGCTGCGCCCCCGCGCTTTCGACCTGGCCAGGATCGGCCCTTCGCCCGCTTCGCCCTGGGACGCCGGCGTGGTGCTGAGCAACGCCGCCGTGGAGATGCGCTTCTGGAAGCTCAACGACGCCATGCCCGGCCTGGCGCGCAACGCCGACGGCGACCAGTTGCTCTTCGTGCACCAGGGCGCGGGCGACCTCTTCTGCGATTACGGCCGCATCGCCTTCGCCGCCGGGGACTACCTCTACCTGCCCCGGGGGACCATGTGGCGGCTGCGGCCGCAGGCGTCGGCGGCCATGCTGATGATCCAGGCGACCAACAGCCACTTCAGCCTGCCGGACCGAGGGCTGCTGGGCGGACACGCCCAGTTCGACCCGGCGATGCTCGACACGCCGCAGATGGACGAGGCCTTCCGCGCGCACCAGGCCGAGACGGGCGAGTTTCCGGTGGCGATCAAGAAGCGCGGCGTGGTGTCGACGGTGACCTACGCCTACAACCCGCTGGACGCCGTCGGCTGGCACGGCGATCTCGCGCCGGTACGCCTGAACGTGGCCGACATCCGGCCGGTGGCCAGCCACCGCTACCACCTGCCGCCCTCGGTCCACACGACCTTTGTCTCGGACCGTTTCGTGGTCTGCACCTTCGCCCCCAGGCCGTTCGAAACCGACCCCGGCGCGCTGAAGGTGCCCTTCTTCCACAACAACGACGACTACGACGAAGTGCTGTTCTACCACGCCGGCGACTTCTTCAGCCGCGACCACATTGAGGCCGGAATGATGACCTTCCATCCCAGCGGTTTCACCCATGGCCCCCACCCCAAGGCTTTGAAGAACATGCTGGTCCAGCCAAAGCCCGCGACCGACGAATACGCCGTGATGGTCGACGCCCGCGATCCGCTCGACGTGGGCGAGGCGGCCGGCGCCGTGGAGAATGCGGGCTACGTCGACAGCTGGAAGGCGCCGGCCTAGATGTCCGACGCCGACCTCCATGCCGATCTGGAAGAGGCCGCCCGCGAGGAGATGGAGCGCGCCTGCGACCTCGGCTGGGACAAGATCGCCGCCGTGACCCCCTGGGGGGACATCTACGAGGGCTACACGCCCGCGGGCCGCGACGTCTGCTTCGAACGCAACTACCTTTGGAAGGAAGAGGTCGGCTACGACGTCCGTGTGGAAGTGGTGGTCTTCGAACCTCGGGATTTCGAGCATGGCGTGCGGCTGGTTCGGGAGTTGTCGCGCCCGACGCCGTAACGCGGGAGGAACTGAATGAAGCTGGCTTCACTGAAGGGCGGCCGAGACGGGCGCCTGGTGGTCGTGTCGCACGACCTCGCCTGGTGCGTGGACGCCTCGCCGGTGGTGACGACCCTTCAGGCGGCCCTGGACGACTGGCCGCGCTTCGAGCCCCAGCTGCGCGCCCTGGCCGCCAGCCTGGAAAGCGGCGGGGCGCCGCGCCAGCGTTTCCACGAACACGACGCGGCCAGCCCCCTGCCGCGGGCCTACCAGTGGGCGGACGCCTCGGCCTATGTGAACCACGTCCAGCTCGTCCGCCGGGCGCGCGGGGCGGAAACGCCGGCCAGCTTCTGGACCGATCCGCTGATGTACCAGGGCGGCTCCGACGGCTTCCTGGGTCCTCGCGATCCGATCCCGCTCGCCGATCCGGCCTGGGGTCTCGACCTCGAGGCGGAGGTGGCGGTGATCACCGGCGACGTGCCGATGGGCGCCGACCGGGCGACCGCGCTCGCGGCGGTGCGACTGGTGATGCTGGCCAACGACATTTCGCTGCGAAACCTGATCCCGGACGAGCTGGCCAAGGGCTTCGGTTTCTTCCAGGGCAAGCCGGCCACCGCCTTTTCTCCCGTGGCGGTGACGCCGGAAGAGCTCGAGGGCTGGCGCGACGGCAAGCTCAGCGGCCAGATCGAGGTGGAGCTGAACGGCGCGGTGATCGGCCAGGCCGACGCAGGGGTCGACATGACCTTCGATTTCGGCGCCCTGATCGCCCATGCCGCCAAGACGCGCGCGCTCGCCGCGGGCTCGATCGTGGGTTCTGGCACCGTCTCCAATCGTGGTCCCGACGGCGGGCCGGGGCGCACCGTCAAGGAAGGTGGCGCAGGCTACTCTTGCCTCGCAGAGTTGCGTGTTGTGGAGGCGCTTGCCCACGGGGCGCCCATAACGCCATTTCTCCAAACAGGCGATCGGGTGCGCATTGAAATGCGCGATTCGCGACGCCACTCGATCTTCGGCGCCATAGAACAGGAGGTCGCCGATCATGAATCTGCGCTCGCCCGTCGAGGCGCCGGCGTCGGGGTTGGAGCTTGAGTCCTACCTGCCGTACCGCCTGCTGACGGCGACCAATGCGGTCAGCCGCCTGATCGCCCGGGCTTACGAAGATCGCTTCGGCCTCACGGCCCCGCAGTGGCGGGTGGTGTGCGTCCTGGCCCAGGACGGGCCGGCGAGCCTGGAGGAGATCGCGCAGCGCCTCCTGGTCGACCGCTCCGCGGTGAGCCGCGCGACCCTGGCGCTCACGCGGCGCAGGCTGGTGGAGCGCCTGGCGACGGGGAAGGGCGGCCGGCGCACGCGCATGGTGCTGACCCAGGAAGGGGTGCGGCTGCACGGCGAAGTGGCGCCACTGGCCCTCGCCTACGAAGCCGCCCTGATCGCGGGCCTGGCGCCCGACGAGGTCAAGTTGTTGAAGCGGTTGCTGTCGCGGCTGCAGCTCGCGGCGCTGGGCCTGGCCGGGACCCAGATGCGTTAGGACGCCTGTGCGTCGAGCCGGCGTTCGACGGCGATCTTGACGCCCCACCTGTGCGACCCGGAGCCGAACGGCAGGTGAAAGCCGAAGGTGTCGCGCTGGGCCTCGTCGCCGAGCACGTCCTCGAACGAGCGGATCACCGAACTCTTCAGGTCGTCGGGCACGTGCCGGGCGTCAAGCCCGAACTCGCGGGCGAGCTGTTCGATCACCTGGGTGCGGTGAGCCTCTCCGCCCAGCGCCAGCAGGGTTTCGCGGATGCGTCTGGCCAGGTCGTCGCGCCGGCGCGGCAGACCCTGGCGTCGGCGTTCCACGGCTGGCGGTTTGAGCTTGGGTGCCATGCCGCGCAACCTAGGACATGGAGGTTACGAGGCCTTTAAAGCTTGCGATTAACCGCCAAGGCGGCTGGCAATTTGGTAGACCACGAAGGCCGCCAAGTATGCGAGCCCGGTCATGTAGATCAACATGACTGCCGGCCACAGCCAGGAATTGGTTTCGCGGCGCACGACCCCAATGGTTGAGGCGCACTGGGGCGCGAATACGTACCAGGCGAGAAACGACAGGCCGGTCGCCAGCGACCAGTGTTGCGCCAGCGTGGTGGCGAGCGTCGCGCCGTCCGCGCCGGTGTCGGCGATGGCGTAGACGGTGCCCAGCGCCGCCACCGCCACCTCGCGCGCCGCGAACCCCGGCACCAGCGCCACCGTCATCTGCCAGTTGAAACCGATCGGCGCGAGGAGGGGCTGGACGGCATGCCCCAGCATCCCGGCGAAGCTGTAGTCGATCGCCGGCCCTGCGGCGCCGGCGGGCGGGTGGGGGAAGGTGGACAGCACCCACACCGCGATCATCAGCGGGAAGATGATCCGCCCCGCTCGCGTGATGAAGATCTTGGCCCGCAGCAGGATGTTGCGCGCCACGTTCTCCGGGTCGGGGGTCTTGTAGGCCGGCAGCTCCATCAGGAACGGCTCGACGGCGCCGCGCCAGAAGATCTTGCGGATCACCAGCGAGACCACGAGGGCGCCCACGATGCCGGCGGCGTAGAGGCCGAACATCACCAGGCCCTGCAGGCTGAGGCCCGCCCAGACCTTCCGGTCGGGAATGAAGCCGGAGATGATCAAGGTGTAGACTGGGATGCGCGCCGAACAGGTCATCAGCGGGGCGACCAGGATCGTCGTCAGCCGGTCGCGTTTGTTGTCGATCACCCGCGTCGCCATGATCCCGGGGATGGCGCAGGCGAAGCTGGAGAGCAGCGGGATGAAGGCGCGGCCGTGCAGGCCTGCGCCGCCCATGATCCGGTCCATCAGGAAGGCGGCCCGGGCCATGTAGCCGAAGTCTTCCAGGAGAATGATGAAGGAAAACAAGATCAGGATCTGCGGCAGGAACACCAGCACGCTGCCCACGCCCGAGATCACCCCGTCGATCAGGAAGCTTTTCAGCAGGCCGTTCGGCAGCATCTGGCCCACCAGGCCGCCCAGGGCGGTGAACGCCTGCTCGATCAGGTCCTGCGCCGGCGTGGCCCACGTGAACACGCCCTGGAACATCAGGAACAAGAGGCCGAACAGGATGACCAGGCCCCAGACGGGGTGCAGCAGCACCGCGTCCACCTTGCCGGTGAAGGTGTCGGGCCGCTCTGGCGGACGCACGTAGGCCTTGAGGATGCGCTGGGCCTCGCGGTGCGCGTGGCGGATCTTGGCCGCATCGGGCGCGCTCCAGGCCGCCTGGTCCGCCAGTTGGCCGGTGCTGGCAAGATCGTCGACCTTGGCGACCAGCT
>Ga0068863_100002795_pt1 | contig 17290 bp, 13 predicted proteins | sample KBSSwiS62_FD_66596 | JGI IMG/M metagenome (GOLD analysis project Ga0068863, IMG submission 66596) | Switchgrass rhizosphere microbial communities from Kellogg Biological Station, Michigan, USA - KBS Switchgrass S6-2 | ecosystem: Host-associated > Plants > Roots > Rhizosphere > Soil ...
CGCCTGACGAAGCGCGACCGGCCCATCCACCTTGGTTCCGTCGGCGAGCTGCCCGATCGGGTCGACGGCGCCGCCCTGTTCCTTCACGCGCCATTCGCCGACGCCATCGAAGTTCTCGAGCGCAAACCCCAGCGGGTCCATCACCCGGTGACAGGTGGCGCACGTTGGCGTCCGTCGGTGCGCTTCCATGCGCGCGCGCAGCGATTGCGCCTCCTGCCCCGGCTCGTTGTCGTTGAGCGTCGGCACATTGGGCGGCGGTGCCGGAGGAGGAGTGCCGAGTACGTTCTCGAGAATCCACTTGCCGCGCAGTACGGGTGAGGTGCGATTGGGATAGGAGGTGACCGTCAGGATGCTGCCCTGGCCGAGCAGACCGCGGCGCGCTTCCTGCGCGACCTGCACGCGACGGAAGTGACTGCCGTAGACGTTCGGGATGCCGTAGTGGCGCGCGAGGCGTTCGTTGACGAACGTGTAGTCCGCGTTCAGCAGGTCGAGGATGCTGCGGTCTTCACGCACGATGCTCTGAAAGAACAGCTCGGTCTCGGTTCGAAATGCGTCGCGGAGCTCGTTGTCGAAATTCGGGAAGTCCCCTGGGTTCGGGATGTGGCTCTTGAGATTGCGCAGCATCAGCCACTGGCTCGCGAAGTTGTCGACGAGCGCGCGTGAGCGCGGATCGGCCAGCATGCGCCGCACCTGCTGTTCGAGCACAGCCGGCCGGCTCAGTCTGCCTTGTGCGGCCGCATCGAGGAGCTGATCGTCGGGGATCGAGCTCCAGAGAAAGAACGACAAACGGGTCGCGAGCTCGAGATCGGTGATCTTCGCCACCGCAGGGCGGGTCCTGTTCTGTGGACCCGCCGTTGTCCTGTCGTCTGGCCCCGCCGCATCTGGAGATGTTTCCGTCCGGAAGATGAACTTGGGATTCGCCAGGATCAGCCGCAGCCCTTGCTCGACGCCGTTGTCGAACGTTCCTTTCGCGCGACCGTCGGCAAAGCGCTGCAGGACCGGGTCGAGATCGGCGTTCGTCACAGGGCGTCGATACGCGCGCCGCGCAAGACCAGACAGGATCGTCCGCGCACATGTCGCCTCGTCGGTGGGCTTGGATGGTTGACACGTGAATATGCGACGACGGCTCGGTGTGTCGCCGGGCCCTTTCGGATCGAACGGACCGGTCACGCTGACGAAGTCGATCAGCGGCAGACCGTTCATGTCCTGCAGATCGTGATTGCGCTCGTGCGGCTGCAACGGTTCGTCCGACTCGGCGTGATTCCGTTGGATGAACGTCACGCCAACCATGTGCGGCCCCGCCTTGACGAAGACGCGCTTCTTGAGGCGCTCATCGATCTTGTCGGCGGTCGCAGACATGGCCAGGTCGGAGGCGCGGTTATCCTCCTCGCCGCCTACCTGCGCCACGAACACCCGTTCACCGTCGATGCTGATCTCGACCTGGTGCGCGAACTCGAGGCCAGTCAGGTAGCCGACGATGTTGCGGAGAAGCTTGATGCTGAACTGGTACTCCGCATCCTGCGGGAAGTTGTGCTTGAAGAGCAGACCTCCGCGGGTGCCAAGCGGCAATCCCTCGACATGATCCTCTTGCCCATCGTCGGGAGGAACACGATAGTCCGCGCGAAGGAGGTCGGTCTCGGTGCCCACCGCCAGGCTGCTGATCGTTCGCGCCGCGGCCAAGTACTGCTCGAGCAGCGACGGCGAGATACGAAGCACGCCGGCGATGTTGTCGAAGCCATGGCTCTCATCGTCTGCGGGCAACAGGCCTGTGACGTCCACATCGATGGCGAGCAGATCGCGAATGGCGTTGCCGTACTCGGTCCGGTTCATCCGATGAACCGGCTTGTGACCTGGATCTGGTGAGCGAAGTGCGCGTTCGTCGATCGTCTTTTCGATCGTTGTCGCAAAGGTCTCGAGCGTCGCGGCGTCCGGCCGTGGCATCCCCTGTGGCGGCATCATGCCGCCGCGCAGCTTCATCGCGACTTTTTCCCAGAGCTCGGCGTGGGCCGCCGCTTCAGCTGGGTTCGCATCTTCGAGCGAGAGCCCGGCCGTCTTCGCGCGAGCGTTGTGACAGGTGGTGCAGTACTTTTGAATCAGAGCCTGATCGCGCACGGCCGGAGGTGCAGTGGGGGCGGATTGAGTTACCGGCGCCGATGCCACAGTTGGCGTTTGACCCTGCGGAGCGGCCGGATCGGCTTGCAAGCCGCTCGAGCCAGCGGCAAGCACCCACACGACACAGCTCACGAGCAGGCAAACGCGGCCCATCGACACTCCAGACACACAAACACTTACGCCCGGGGGGCGCGATCTATAACCAGCCAAGGGCGGCCTCTTAACATGGGTCGGAGAAGGCTCTTGGCTAGTGCCAGTATCTTTGGTGCGCCGTCGCGCACGTCCCTGACCGCCCGTCCCGGGGCGGACCAGAATACCTATTATGACTCGCAAGTGGCTGTGCACGCTAGGGATACTGGTCTGTGGAGGCACGTCCTTGGGCAGCCGAATGCCGACAGCTCCCGTCGTTCAGACCGGATCGCGCATCACTGAGTAATAGACTATGGGCCGCTCTATCTGGGGATAATTCATTCGCTTTCCTGAGCTTCCGATGACATTCAACCAACTCCCGATCTCCAACTTCCAGGCACCGCGGGCGGAACGTGGGACCAATCGGCTCCTGAGCGCGGCCGTGTGGATTGGTATTGCGGTGGCCGGCGCTGGTGCGTTGGGGTACGTCGCCCTGGAGCGTGGCGAGACGATCAGCGCGGCATGGCTCGTCGTCGCCGCCGTTTGTTCGTATCTCGTCGCGTACCGGTTCTATTCGCGCTTCATCGCTGAGAAGGTCTTTGAGCTGGATCCGAAGCGCGCCACTCCGGCCGAACGCCTCGACAACGGTCGCGACTTCGTGCCGACGAACCGGTGGATCCTGTTTGGCCACCACTTCTCGGCCATCTCGGGCGCCGGTCCGCTGGTCGGTCCCACACTCGCCGCGCAGTTCGGTTTCCTTCCCGGGACGATCTGGCTGATCGCCGGCGTCGTGCTCGGCGGCGCGGTGCAGGACTTCCTGATCCTGTGTGCGTCGATGCGGCGTGACGGCAAGTCGCTCGGTCAGATCGCGAAGGAGGAGGTCAACCCAGTCGCCGGCCTGGCGGCGATGGTCGCCATCTTCGCAATCATGATCATCCTGCTCGCCGTGCTGGCGCTCGTCGTCGTCAACGCGCTGCGTGACAGCCCGTGGGGACTCTTCACCTTGTCGATGACGATCCCGATCGCCTTGCTCATGGGGTGGTGGATGAACGCGGTCAGGCCGGGCAAGGTGGCCGAGGCCACGGCCATTGGCATCCTGCTGCTGTTCGTCGCGCTGATCGGCGGTCAGTGGGTATCACAGAGTCCGACGTGGGGACCGGCATTCACCTGGTCGGGCACGAGCCTCTCGTGGGCCATCATGGTGTATGGCTTCATCGCATCGGTGTTGCCTGTGTGGCTGCTGCTCGCGCCACGCGACTATCTCTCGGCGTTCATGAAGATCGGCACCATCGTGATGCTTGGGGTGGCCATCATTCTCGTGATGCCGCCGCTGAAGATGCCGGCCGTCACGCAATTCATCGACGGCACCGGTCCGGTGTTCGCCGGCAAGCTGTTTCCGTTCGCGTTCATCACCATCGCGTGCGGTGCGGTATCGGGATTTCATGCGCTGATTTCGAGCGGCACATCGCCCAAGATGCTGAGGTGCGAGCCTGACGCACGGCTCGTCGGCTACGGCAGCATGCTCGCCGAATCACTGGTCGGCGTGATGGCGATGATCGCTGCGGCCACGCTCGATCCGGGCGTGTATTTTGCGATGAACGTGGGCCCCGCGACGTTGGGTACCAACTCGGCCAGCGCGGCACAGGCGATTGCACAGTGGGGCTTCACGGTGAGCCCGCAGCAGCTCGATACGCTCGCTGCGCAGATGGGTGAAGCCACGCTGCTCTCGCGCACCGGCGGCGCGCCGAGCCTGGCCGTCGGCATGGCTGGTATTCTCGGCAACGTGTTCAGCGGCGCCGGTCTCGCCATCTGGTATCACTTCGCCATCATGTTCGAGGCGGTGTTCATCCTGACGACGATCGATGCGGGTACCCGCGTCGGGCGGTTCATGTTGCAGGAGTTGCTTGGCCACATTTCCGAACCGCTCGGACGCACCTCGTGGTACCCGAGCATCCTGTTCTCGTCTTTCCTGGTCGTGATCGCCTGGGGCTACTTCCTCTATCAGGGCGTGGTCGACCCATTGGGCGGCATCAATTCGCTCTGGCCGCTCTTCGGAATCGCCAATCAACTTCTCGCGGCGGTCGCACTGTGCGTGGCGACAACGGTACTGGCGAAGATGGGTAAGCTGCGCTACTCGTGGGTGCCGTTGCTTCCGCTGGCGTGGCTGGCGTCGGCGACGCTGACGGCGGGTTGGCAGAAAGTGTTCTCGCCCGATCCCAAGCTTGGCTTCCTCTCGCACGCGCAATCGCTGGCGGGCTCCGCGAATCCGGCAGCCGCGCAGATGATCTTCAACGATCGGATCGACGCAGCGCTCGCGTTGTTCTTCATGATCATCGTGGTGGTCGTCATCCTCGCGTCGGCGCGCGAGTGGTATCTCATCGCGGCGGGACGCAAGACGCCGAAGGTGAACGAGGCTCCATTTGTCGAGTCGCGGCTGGACGCTGCCAGAGCATAGGGCGACGTTCCGGGTTCCGGTTCCGAGTTCTGAACCGACCAAGAACACCGACCAAAAAGCCGAACCCAGAACACGAACCGGGAACCTGGCACTCGGAACGAGGAACTGTTAGTTGTCGAGCACCAGTCGGAACCCGCGGCCCTTCGACATCCGGTAGGTCGAAAAGCCTCGCCGGTCCAGCGTCAATACTTCCACGATGCCGAGTTGCTCGGCGGCGCGGACCAGCGTGGCGTCGGCGAAATCCATCGGCGTATCGGCGTATTTCTTCATGAGAGCGGCCGCCTCGGCGATGCGAGGTGGCTGCAGCATGTCGACGATCTGCACTCGTGCCCTTGCGATCAGCTCGGCGAATGAGAGTGGGCCCTCCGGCGCATCGCTCACGAAGTACATCACTTCGGTGACGACGGCCCCCGTGGTCATGAGCTGACCGGAGAAGCCGTCGAGACACGCGGCCACGTCAGTGTGGCTGGAATCGGTCCGGTCGAGATAGGAGACGAAGGGTCCCGTGTCGACGAGCCATTTCTTCATCGCCAGTTCCGATCCCGGATCCGCCCCTGCCAGCTCCTCTTCTTGCTCGATAGAGCGAGGCGCCCCTTCAGGTGGCCGATGTTTCGCGCCAGCGGCTGTTCATCCAGACCCCGGTCTATCAAGTTGCGTACGAGCTCCGACCGTGTCACGCCGAGTGCTTCTGCTCTCGTCGTTAAAGCTTTGTCCTGGGAGTCGGGCAGCCGTAAGGTCAGTGTCTTACTCACGACTCAGATCGTAACACGGACGTAAGACACGCCCGTCGGATCAGCGCGGCGCCGGCTCACAGCGCCTCAGTCGTCAGCGTCGTGTCGGCGTCCTTCCACGCCTCGTCGAACGCCCGTTGGACCCATTCGGCATCCGCATTCTTCCCTTGCTTGACGAGGCTCTCATGCAGCCCGAACAGGGATCTGGCATTCTGCGGGTGCCGCGCCAGGTCGACGCGGAACACGCGTTCGGCCTCTTCGGCCCTGCCATTGAGAAGGAGCGCGGCGCCGAGCGACTCGCGCACAGGATAGAAGAAAATCGGCGGCTCGTCGTATGGAAGCTTGTCGGCGGCGGCGACAGCGCTCGTCCACAGCCGGATCGCGTCAGGCAGTGACCCGTTCGCTGCCGCTAATCGCGCATCGAGGACGATCGCCGTAAGTGCGAGCACGGTCCTCGCGCTCTCGAGACCGGTGCCGCCGAAGAGCGCTTCGGCTGGTACCTTAGCGGATGTCTCTGCAAGTGCCATCCGCTCTTGCGCGGCTGCATCGGCCTTGCCGGTGCGCGCCAGCGCCACCCCGCGGGCGAAGTGCCACCATGCGACTTCGACGGGATGATCCGCGGGCGGAGACGCTAATGCGAGTACTTCGTCGTGGCGGCCGAAGCGCAGCAGCACCGCGGTCTTCATGGTGATGAGCGACTCGACCATCGGCATCATCTGCGTATGTGGCGCCATCTTATCCGCCACTTCGCCGGCAGCCCGGCGAGCGCCCGCCAGCCGTCCGCGCATCATCTCCGAATCGGCGAGGAAGTGCAGGTTGTGCGTGAAGTAGGCGAGTCCGTAGAAGCTATCAGCCGGAGCGATCATGAAGTACTCGCGATCGGCCTGTGCGCCCGCCTCGTTGGCTCGCGCGGCAGCGGCCTGGTCGCCGACACGCGCGTAGATGTGAGCCGGCATGTGCGTGAGATGACCGGCCGCCGGCGCCAGCCGATCGAGCCGCATCGCGCTCGGAAGCGCGCGTCCCGGCGTCGGCGACGCCTCTATGGTGTGGATGTAGTAATGATTGGCCCCAAGATGACTCGGATTTCGCGCGAGAACCGACTCGAGCACCGCGACGATCTCCTCCGTGCGTTCGGCCGGCTTACCGTCGAGCGACCAGAGCTTCCATGCGCGAAGGTTCATCAAGCTCTCGGCGTACAGGGTGGCGGCATCTAAATCGTCAGGATACTTTCGCGACAGGTCCCGCATCGCATCGGAGTACTTGCGCGCCAGAGCAGCGCGATCCGGTTTCGGCGTCATCGGAAACCTGACCGCCATCGCCTCGATGTACGCGCGCTCGATGTCGGACCCACCGACCGATAGTTTGAGTGCCTGCGTGATGGCGATGTTTGCCTGGTCCGCCCGGGCATCGTCCACGTCGAGGTTGTAGTTGGGACCGAGCGCCCATGCGATCCCCCAGTGCGGCATCGGTGCGTTCGGATCGAGTTCGGCGGCACGCCGAAACGATCGGACCGCCTCCTCATGGTTGAACCCGAAGACGAAGTTGAATCCCTGGTCGAAATACAGCTGCGCCTCGCTGCTTGCCGTGACGATGGGGTGACGGTGATTCCCCATCCCGGGAATGAGCGGCGGCACCTGCGGAGCCTGTGGTGGCGCCGTGGCGGCAGCCGGGGCTGCAGGTTTCTCAGGGGTTGCGCCGCATGCCGCGCAGCACAGGATGGCCACGAGGGCGAGGATAGTGGCGCGCATGGCGGGATCTTAATCGGTTGACGGGAACGCGGAAACCCGAACCAAGAACCCGGAACTACGATTATGCAGGCTGTGCGACGTTGAGTATCGGGCGATGCGAGACGACGCGATGCTGTTCCCGCTGATCCTGCTCACGCACGAACTCGAGCGTATTGTGCAGCGCGGCAATGATCGACTCGAGCGCCACCTCTGATTCACGCCGCTTGAGGCGCAGCCCATCGATCTCACGCTGCACATCTTCGAGTGCCGCCTGCGCCTTCTGCGTGATGAGTTCCGCTCGCCCCTCCGCTTCGCGGATGATGCGCGCGGCGTCGAGCGACGCCGTCTCCTTCATGTCATCGGAGACCTTCTGTGCGCTCATGAGGGCCCCCTTGAGCGCGCCTTCGAGCTCGCGATACTGGCTCAGCGACGCCTCGAGCCGCGCGACTTCCTGGCGCAGCCGCTCGTTTTCGCGCGTGGCCTGCTCGTAACCATCGGCCGCTTCCAGCAGGAAGGCGTTGACTTCTGCGCGCTCGTAGCCGCGCATCGACGTGGTGAATTTTGCCTGGCGAACATCGAGTGGTGTCGGCGCGGAGTGCCGATCCGGGGAAGGAAGGCGCCGGGTCTCGACGGGCGGGGTCAGGTCTTCATTGTTCAACATGTCGGCTCCCAAAAATTGCCGTGCCCACCCGCACCATGGTGGCCCCTTCCTGAACGGCGACTTCGAAGTCCCCGCTCATCCCCATCGACAGCTCGCGCAGCATCGGGGCAGGAACACCGGCAGCCAGCCACTCGTCGCGGAGGTCGCGCAACCGGCGAAACCAGGGTCGCGCGTCTTCGGGCGTGTCTGGTATGGGCGGCAGCGTCATCAACCCGACTATCCTGGCGGCGCGACACGCGCCCGCGGCTTCGAACAGCCGCGGCACCTCACCAGGCGATGCGCCGAACTTGGTCGCTTCCCCCGCAAGGTCCACCTGAATCAGCAGTTCCGGTGTGCGCCCCGATTCTTCTGCCGCGCGATCGAGTTTCTGCAGCAGCTCGACGCCATCGACCGAATGAATCATCGCAAAGGCCGAAACCGCTTTCCGGGCCTTGTTCGTCTGCAGGTGGCCGAGTAAATGCCACCTGATTGAAAGGTCGGCAGATGTCGCGAACTTCTGTAGACCTTCCTGCACTTTGTTCTCGCCGAAATCGCGCTGGCCCGCGGCAAACGCCTCGCGAATCGCGTCGAGCGGAAAAGTTTTCGAGACGGCGATGAGCCGGACTGAGGAGGGGTCGCGTCCGGCCGAGGTTGCCGCGAAATCGATTCGACGGCGAACCTCAGCCAGGCGAGATGAAATGTCGTTGAGCACGAGCAACGCGGGGGCTGAAGCCCCCGCTCTACGGATGGAGTCGTAGTGCGCAGGCAGCAGCCTGCGCACCTGCTATTTCTTCAACATCGCCTGGAGCGCCGGCAGCGCCGCCTTGACTTCGGCGGCTTTCGGGCCGTTCGGGTCAACCTTCAGGTACGCTTCGAGCGCCGCGACCGCCTCGGGAATCAGGCCGAGATTGAGTGCCGTCATCCCCAGCTGGTACTGCGCCATTCCCATATTCGGATCGGCTTTGGTCGCTGCTTCGAATTGCGTCTTGGCCTCAGCGAACTTCCCGGAATTGAAGAGGATGACGCCCTGGTTGTAGCTCGCCTCGGCGCCGCCACCGCCACCCGCGGCACCACCGCCTGACAACTGTGCCGCCTTCGAGCTTGCCTCAGCCGCGAGGTCGAACTTCTTCTGTGCGTTGTAGACCCCAGCCAGACCGGTGTAGCCCTCGGCAGCATCGGGCTTCAGCTCGATCATCTTCTTGAAGGCCGCTTCCGCCTGGGGAAGATCCTGCTTCGCCACGTAGGCGGTGCCGATGTTGTAGTAGCAATCGGCGCAGGTGGGCATCTTGGCGATGACCTCGTTGAACTTCGCGATTGCCTCGTCGTGACGGCCCGCCTTCATCGCTTCAATCGCGGCGCCGGCCGCCGCCTGTACGGCCGCGGCAGCTTCCTTGTCGGCCGCCGACACACCGCTCGCCGGGGTCAACGTGAAGCTGAGCGGGTTATTCGGCCCTTGCCTGACGTTCGAATTGAGCGTCTGTGTGCCGACGCCCTCCTTCGAAACCGTGACCTTGTAGGCACCGGATGCAAGCCCGACCTGGAGGAATTCGCCGCCCTTGTCGGTCTTGGTCTGCACCTTCCGATTTGCGTCGGTCGCCTCGAAGAGGACCGTAGCGTCCTGCACAGGTTTGCCCTGTGCATCGACGACCTTGCCACGCACAACGCTCTGGGCCAGCGCCGGCACCGCGGACACCGTCAAAAGGACCGCAAGGGCCACGACGCCGCGGAACAGATGGGTCCGCATAAAATGCCTCCTCTATAAGACACCGGGTGTGATTTTCGCTAAGCCCGGATGGAAAATCACACCCGGTGTCCTTACAGTATGGCCTAGTCTACATTGAAGAACCTGTCTACCGCACCGAGGTCGCGGGTCACCGGCGCTGGCGGGAGCGATGCGAGAAATCTGCGCCCGTAACCCATGGTCGCGAGCCTGGGATCGAGCACGGCCAGGACGCCCCGATCGGTCCGATGCCGAATCAAACGGCCAAGCCCTTGTTGCAGCGAAAGGATCGCCAGCGGCACCTGGTATTCGGCGAACGCGTCGCCGCCCCGCGCGTTGATCGCATCGATTCGCGCGGAGATCACGGGGTCGCCGGGCGAAGCAAACGGCAGCTTGTCGATCACCACGCAGCTCAATGAGTCGCCCACGACGTCGACCCCCTGCCAGAAGCTCGAAGTCGCCAGGAGCACGGCGTTGGGAGTCGAGCGGAACTCGTCGATGAGCGCCGAGCGCGGCGCCGTGCCCTGCACCAGGATCGGATACGGCAACGCCATCTCCACGAGTGGTTGCACGGCGCGCAGGATGCGGTAACTGGTGAAGAGCACGAACGCCCGTCCGCGCGACCTGGTGAGCAGCGCGATCGTTTCTCGAGCGACCGCCTCGGCAAACGATGTCGACTTCGGAGGCGGCATCCGTCGCGGCAGGTACAAAAGCGCCTGCTGCGCGTAATCGAATTCCGAAGCCACCTGGAGTTCCCCGGCTACACCGATACCAAGTCGCCCCTTGATGTAGTTGAACGACCCATCAACGGCCAGCGTGGCCGACGTCAGGACCACGGTCCGGAATCGATCGAACAGCGCATCCCGCACGATACGCGAGACGTCGACCGGGGACGCCCGCAGAAACGTGCCGAGTCCGCGATGTTCCAGGTAAAACACAAAGCCCTCATCGTCTGCTCGCAACAGGAACCGGAGGTCCTGACGCAGATCGCGCGCGCGCCGCGCGATGGTGGCAATCGCTTCGTCGACGCCATCTTCGAACTCCGAATCATGAACCCCGCCCGAGTCCAGGGCCCCGCCGCCTTCGCGCGAAGCGCTTCGGCGCCCAGGGAGCCCTGAGTCCCGATCAAGCAGCGCTCTCTCGAGCTCCTCGAGTGCTCCCGCGAGCATCAGTCCTTCCTCGGCGCAGTCAGCCATGGCCTCGCTCGTGTAACGTGCCCGCGCGTCTGCCATCGTGGCGGACGCTGCCCGGGCGAGCGAAAGCGCCGAGAAGAAGATCCCTGCTCGATCGTTAATCTGAGTCAGAGCGCGCACTGCGCTCTCAACCCGCCCAGCCTCGAGCGGCACCGTTGGCAGGAGCCGTTCAGCGTCGCGAGCGAGATCGTCAACGCGGAAATTGCTGAATACGACGCCGAAGTATTGCGTCGCCACGTCCTCGAGTTGATGCGCCTCGTCGACCACGAGGGTGGGGCACGATGGGATGACTTCGCCATACGCGCTTTGACGCACCGAGGCATCGGCGCACAACAGGTGATGGTTCACGATGACGACGTCGGATTCGGCGGCGCGCTGACGCATCAGCGTGAGAAAGCAGTCGCCGTAGCGTGGACACTCGGTTCCGAGACAGGTATCGGCGTCGGCGGAGACCTCCTTCCAGAGAGGCAGATCCTCGGGCAGGTCGCGCAGCTCGGCGCGATCGCCCGTGCGCGTCTTCTTCGCCCATTGATGAATCACCGGCAAGAAGACGCGGTCGCCGATGTCGATGAGCCGGCCGCTCGTTCCCGTATCGCCCTCGACGGCATCGCGATAGTTCTCCCATCGGTGGAGGCAGAGGTAGTTCGTGCGCCCTTTCATCAGCGTGGCGGTGAAGGCCACGCCAGTCGATTCACGCAGGGACGGGAGGTCCTTGAAGAAGACCTGTTCCTGGAGGTTCTTTGTGCCCGTCGAGACGAGGACGCGTTGACGGCTCAGGATCGCCGGAATGAGATAGGCGAGCGTCTTGCCTGTGCCGGTACCTGCTTCCGCAAGTAGCGTTCCGCCGTTGTCAATGACTGCAGCAACAGCCGCCGCCATGCGGCGCTGACCGTCGCGCGGCTCGAACCCCGGCATCGCTCGCGCGATGGGGCCGACGTCGGACAGAACCGAGGTTACCGAGATACCGAGCTCCGACACGTTCTCGCTCGCTTGATCACCTTCCTGGCACGACTCGAAATCGGCGCCGGCCATCGATGCGATAGGTTTCGAAATCATCGTGGTCGACGGTGAAGACCAGATTCAGACGCTGACGCCGGGCGAGATGAACGAGTGTAGCGCCCGCAAAGTTCATCGGCCGATCGGCATAGCGTTTCATCAGGGCCTCCAGATCGGGCAAGTCGCTATCATCGACTGGAAGAACCGTGATCGCGCCCGAGCGCAGGAATCCCCAGGCAGCGGCCAGACTACGCCGATCGTCGCCGAGCAGATGGAATACTTCACAGAGAACGGCAGCCGACGTCGCCAGCGGCAGTCGAAGCTCTCTGAACGCGGACGAGCAACGACCATGCCACCGATCGTTGCGATCGAGAAGCGCCAGGATCCCCCCAGTGTCGATCAGCCCGTTAGCGGCCACGGCGCGCCTTGAGGAGTTTCCGGAGGCGCCCGCGCGCCCGAGCGGCCCGGTCCGGGTCGGACCCGGCGAGGGCGCCCACGAAGCGTGTCGCCGCGGTACGAAGCCGCTCCTGCTCGGCATCGGCGCCTTCTGCCGCGCCGGTTCGTGCGCTCATCCACTCGCCCGTAACTCGGTCGAGTAATTCGGCCACGCTGACGCGCTCCTCTCGAGCGACGTGCTCGAGGGCGGCCTTGCGGGCGGCTGAAATCCGCCAGCTGTACACGTCAGTTTTGGCCATGCACTACAGTGTAGTGCATCACGAGCGGACCCGGCAAATTCACACGAAAGCCGGACCATCCCCAAATCACCAGCGATCCAACAATCAAAGATCACTTATTCAACAATTGCGTGTCGTATAGCGGGAATCGTTTACAGAGTTCCTCGACCTCGGTCTTGACCATGCCAATGACGCGGTCGTCCTCCGGGGCGGCGAGTACGCGCGCCATCAAGCCGCCGATCTGTTCCATCTCCGCTTCGCGCATGCCTCGCGTCGTCAGCGCCGGCGTGCCGACGCGAATCCCGCTCGCCACCATCGGTGGATTCTGATCGAACGGAATGGCGTTCTTGTTGACCGTAATCCCCGCCTTGCCGAGTGTGGCCTCGGCCACCTTCCCGGTGACACCCTTTGAGAACACATCGACCAGCATCAGGTGGTTGTCGGTGCCGCCGCTGACCAGCCGGTAGCCGTTGCTCGTGAGCGATCGTGCCAGCGCCTGCGCATTCGCCAGTATCTGTTTCTGGTACGCGAGAAACGACGGTTCCATCGCTTCTTTGAAGCAGACGGCCTTGGCGGCGATGATGTGCATCAGCGGGCCGCCTTGCACGCCGGGGAAGAGCGCCTTGTCCAGATCTTTCGCGTACTGCTCGCGGCAGAGAATCAGGCCGGCGCGCGGGCCGCGCAGCGTCTTGTGCGTGGTCGACGTCACGAAGTCGGCGTGCGGGACGGGGCTCGGATGCACGCCGGCGGCCACCAGCCCGGCGATGTGAGCCATGTCGACGACCATGACGGCACCGACTGCCTTCGCGACGACCGCGATGCGAGCGAAGTCGATCACGCGTGGATAGGCGCTCGCCCCCACCATGATCATCGCGGGCTTGCGTTCGCGCGCGAGCCGCTCGAGCTCCTCGTAGTCGATTCGCTCGTCGTCTTTGCGGACGCCGTACGGAACGATGTTATAGAGCTTGCCGGAGAAGTTGAGCGGATGGCCGTGCGTGAGATGTCCGCCGTGGGCGAGGTTCATGCCGAGCACGGTGTCGCCTGGCTTCACCGTCGCGAAGTACACCGACATGTTGGCTTGCGCGCCCGAGTGCGGCTGCACGTTCGCGTGCTCGGCGCCGAATAGTTTCTTCGCGCGAGAGATCGCGAGCGATTCGGCGACGTCCACGAACTCGCATCCGCCGTAATAGCGCCGGCCCGGATAGCCCTCGGCGTACTTGTTCGTCATCACCGAGCCGGCTGCTTCGAGCACCGCCCGGCTCACGAAATTCTCGGACGCGATAAGCTCCAGCCCTTCGGCCTGGCGATGCGTCTCGTTCTGGATGGCGGCAGCGATGTCGGGATCGGTTTCAGCAAGTGAGCGCATGGGGCTGATTTTACTTCCGACCGTTGACAGTAGAGGCGGGCCTTCCGCCTTCGCCACAGGTATGAAGCGGACCGCCGTAGCTCGAAGAGCGGAGGTGGTCAGGCCCGCCTGGCAATCGGCGAGTCTCAAGGCTCGCCGCTACGGCTGCCTACTGCATACTTGTCCTGTGAGCACTGTCGTGATCACCGCCCGTGGGGAACAGCGGCTGCGAACCGGTCATCCCTGGATCTATCGCGCCGACGTGGCGGACGTCGACGCCGCCGGTGGTGACATCGTCGAGGTCATCGGTCCACGACGACGGACGCTGGGGCACGCGCTGTTCAGCGATCGGTCACAGATTCCGATCAGGATGCTGGCGCGCGGCGATACCCCATTCGACACGTCGATGCTGCGCGCCAGGCTCGCGCGCGCGATTCAGTTTCGCGACTCGCTCGCGATCGACGCCACCGCGTACAGAGTTGTGCACGGCGAGGCCGATTTGCTGCCGTCGCTGGTGATCGATCGGTACGGCGCGTACCTCGTGCTGCAGGCGCTCTCGCAAGGCATGGACCGGTTGCTGACCTCGGTCACAGGCTGGTTGTCGGAGTTATTCGCGCCGAAGGGGATCCTGGCGCGCAACGATCCCAAAGTCCGTGCGCTCGAGGGTCTCGAGCAGACGGTGGAAGTGCTCGCCGGCTCGGTACCCGATACAGTTGTTGTGCGCGAGGGGCCGATCGAGTACGAAGTGGACCTTCGCAAGGGGCAGAAGACGGGGCTCTTCCTCGACCAGCGCGAGAATCGCGAGGCCGCGGCGCGCTACGCGCGCGGGCGGCTGCTCGACTGCTTCAGCTATCACGGTGGCTTCGCGTTGCGGCTTGCCGGGCAGTGCTCGACCGCCGAGGCGATTGACATCTCGCCGGATGCCATCGCGCACATCGAGTCGAACGCCGCGCGCAATCGCGTGGCCAATCTCACCGTGCGCGAAGCGAACGTCTTCGACGAGTTGCGCCGGCGCGAAAAAGCCGGCGAACGTTATGACACGATCGTGCTCGATCCGCCGGCCTTTGCGAAGAACAAAGCGTCGGTTCCAAACGCACTGGCCGGTTACAAGGAGATCAATCTCCGCGCGATGCGCTTACTCTCGCCAGGGGGATATCTCGTGAGTTGCAGCTGTTCCTACAACGTCAACGAAGACACGTTTGCGGCCGTGCTGCACGAAGCATCCGTCGACAGCCACACTCCGGTCACACTTGTCGAGAAGCGGATGCAGGGACGTGATCACCCAGTGCTGGTCGGTGCCCCGGAGACGTACTACTTGAAATGTTTCATCCTTCGCCGAGTCGAGTGAGAGTGGGGTCAGACCCCTTCACATTTCTTCGCGCGCAAAACTGTGAAGGGGTCTGACCCCTTCACGTGACTTCACATTGTCGAGTCGAATGCGATGTCGAACATCACCCATTACGAAGATCACGTGGGGGCCAACGCGTCGAAAGTGTTCAAGGCGACGCTGTTTCGCAGCGAGCGCCTCATGCTGGGACTCAATTGTCTCCACCCCGGACAGGAGCAGCACCCTCATGTTCACGGCGGACAGGACAAGTTCTACTTCGTCGTCGAGGGCACCGGCGAGTTCGTCGTCGGCGACGAGCGCCGTACCGCGGGCGAAGGGATGGTGGTCTGGGCGCCGGCAGACGTCAGCCACGGGGTGGTGAACACAGGTGACAGCCGTCTCGTGCTGTTGATCGGCATCGCGCCATTTCCCGCTGGTTCGTAGGGGCGGGTCTTTCTCGTCCACCATCGCCTTCTGCGAAGGTGGAAGACCCGCCTGCAATTCAGGCTAAAGTCTGGGTAGCATCGTCCAATTTCTGGTGAGGAGTGAAGCGCGGGGCTGTGATGCGTCGAGTGTTAGTGGTGGCGATTCTTCTGCTCTCGGCAACTGCCGCGCGCGCGCAGACGCCTCGCGAGGCTCCTCAGGAAGGCTATAGCCTCCACGACGAGCGTTCCATAGGGCCGTTCGCCATTCAGCGTTGGGTCAGCACAACGATGCCGGATGTATCACCTTCCGGCATGTGCGATTGCCTGACCGTCGTCTATTCGGGCGATCGTCATGTCGCGACGATAGGCACCGCGGGGACGCTCTCGGCGTCCACCATGTCAGAGTTGACCGGCACGGACATCAATGGGGATGGTTTTCCCGATGTGGTCGTGTCGGCCTGGTCCGGCGGGGCACACTGCTGCTATTCGATGGCGGTGTATTCCGTCGGAGAAGCCGTCAGGCCGATCCTGGTGTTGGAAACCGGCAACTGCGGTCCGGGCGAGTTCGCGGACCTCGACGGAAATGGAACGAAGGAGTTCATCACGTGCGACGATCGGTGGGCGTACAACTACTGCTCGTTCGCGGACTCACCGTTCCCGCGTGTGATCTATTCGTACGACCCTACGCGCGGCAGCTACGTGCTGGAGACGCCACATTTCGCCAGCAGCTACCGCGATCAGCTTGCGGCTGCACTAGAGGAAGCGCAGAACTGGATGTCGGAGTCCAGCGGCAGAGACATCGGCCTCGATAAATGCCGGCTCCTTCGACCGATGCTCGGGCTGATGTATGGCGGCCGCTTCTCCGACGGCCTGGCCTTGTTGCGCGGGCTCTACCGCGGCGCCGATCGCGCCGACTTCGAGCGCGAGACAGTCGAAAAAGTTCGAACGAGTCCGTTGTGGGTCGAGCACTGAGGATTCAGCCGGCTCAGTCCGCGACGCGGGTCGCTCGGATCAGGAACGTCCGCGGAAGACCAGGTATCGTCCGTGGCATGACGGGCATCACCCAGCGGCCATAACTGGCCTCTGGCTCCCCGGGCAAGACAACGTTCGATTCCCAGCCTTTCGATGCCATGAAGGCCTCTGGATCGGCAACACCGAATTGCCATGGACACCCGAGCTCAGTCAGCTTCTTGAGATAGGCGGCCATGAAGGGCGAGGTCAACACTTCGCGGTTCACTGCGTCGAGACCGATCCAGCTCCCCGGTGCCGAGATGCCGCGCACGGCGTCGAAAAGCGAGTGCACCGCGGGCTCATCCAGGTAGTACAGCAATCCTTCGGCAAGAAACGCCGCCTTCTTCGCCGGATCGAAACCGGCGCTCACCAGTGCCGGCACCCACGGCTGCGCCAGGTCCTGACGCACGATGCGGCGATCGCACGGCGGCGTCGCGTTCATCCGCGCGAGCACCGCCTCCTTGTGCCTGAACACGTCGTCGCGATCGACTTCGAACACGCGCACGCCGCCGGGCCACTCGAGACGAAACGCGCGCGCATCCATGCCGGCGGCAAGGATCACGACCTGATCGATAGGCGACTCCCGTACCGCTTTCAGCAGACTGTGATCGAAGAAGCGCGTACGAATCGTGAGGAACGGGTCGGGGCCGGTGAAGGTCCCCATACCGGCGGCAGTTCGCATCGCATACAACACCTCGTATCCCGCCTCACCGGCCAGCTCGCGTGCATAGGGATCGCGATAGAGCGGTGCTGCATGCTCGGTTTCGAGTCCGCGATTGGCGGCGACCCATCGCGACGTCAAGCC
>Ga0068863_100002802_pt1 | contig 17276 bp, 14 predicted proteins | sample KBSSwiS62_FD_66596 | JGI IMG/M metagenome (GOLD analysis project Ga0068863, IMG submission 66596) | Switchgrass rhizosphere microbial communities from Kellogg Biological Station, Michigan, USA - KBS Switchgrass S6-2 | ecosystem: Host-associated > Plants > Roots > Rhizosphere > Soil ...
TCGGCATTGGCGACCGACGATCCGCCGTATTTCTGGACGACGAGCGCCACCGGGTGGCCTCCCTTGACCTCATATGCGGGCCCGGGCACTCAGCCGCAAACCCGCATCCGTCTCGTGGTGGGAAACCCGCGCTGGTTCCCGTGCTGTCGCGGCTGCGCTTGGGCTGCCGCCACGACCACCACTCAGAGTAGGCGTGGGCAGCACGCTGCCGCTCCGCCTAACCAGGTTACCGGCGCCGTCATCCACGCCGGAGCGTTGATCCCACCATCCGGAGGAGTGGTGGTCAAGAATGGCACCGTGTCTGCTCTCGCTTCCGTGCGCAAATGCGGATATATCCTGACCACGCTCGCGTTGGTGCTGGTCATCGGGGGGTGCGGGCACACCAAGCCGCCGACGTTGATCAGCGCCGATCCGTCCACCGTCAGCGCGCCGCCCAGCGACCCACGGTCGCAGCTGGCCGGCCTCGTCGCCGCCGCTCAGGACAAGGCGCTGGTCGCCACCTACACTCTGGCCACCGACGGACGGGCGGACCGCACGGTCCTGGTCTCCCGAGCAACGGACGCGAGCACCCGCGTTGACGTCCCCGCCGGTGCAGCCAGTGGCGGCGCCAACGTGTCGATCGTGAGCAACCCGCAGGGCACCTACCAATGCCTGCTTGGCGGGCCGGCGACCACCCTCGGACCAGCCCCGACACCGACCGTCGCTCCGTCAGCGTCAGCTTCGGCATCCGCCTCACCGTCCGGAACCCCGGCGCCTCCGCGCTATCTCGCGCCGGCCTGCGTCCGAGTGGCCGGCCCAGGTGCCGCGGTCCCGGCGCGCTACGACTCGGTGATTCCGCACGTCTTCACCGACTGGATGGCGGTGATGACCGATCGCACCGCGCCGATCCAGGTGTTCGTGGCCGCCGCGCTGCCGCACTCGACCGGTCAGTGCTACTCGGTCGAGCCGAGTTCCGCGTCGATCGAGCCGGCAATGCAGGCCGGCATCTTCTGCTACCTGCCGGATGGCACTCTGACCGCGGCCGCGATCACCCACAACACGCTGATGCTCGACGGCACTCCGGCGCCGGCGCCACCGACAAATCCGCTGCCCGGTCCGGTGACGAAGGGCCCCGCGGCGCCAGTCAAGGCGCCGTAACAGATCTCTCACTGTTATTCACTCGATCGAGATACATCACTATATCTACGCTCGCGATCTGTGGAACGTTTGTTCTATGCGAGTGGGTGTATACATCGATGGCTTCAACCTCTACTACGGCGCGCGCGGCATCTGCGGAAAGGCGACGCCGGGCTGGCGCTGGCTCGATCTGCGAGCCCTGAGCGAGTTGCTGATCGCCAAACGACGAGACTGGTCCGGCGCGACTGTCGAGCGGATCGTCTACTGCACCGCGCGAATCGATCAAGCGCTCAGTCCGGTCGGCTATCAGGAGCAGGATGCGTATCTTCGTGCGTTGATCGCCAGCAAGTCGGTTTCGCATGTGGAAATGGGTTATCACGTGGCCCGCGTCAAGCACGTGCCGCTCGCCGTCAAAGGCCCCGGGTCCCGCGGCTTGCCGGTCCTCGTCAAACCCGCGTGGCCGCTGGTCGTTCACACCGCTGACGACGCGCCGATCGATTCCTACTTCATGGTCTCGGTGATGAGCCGCGACGAAAAGGGATCGGACGTCAACGTCGGTTCGTATTTGCTGATCGACACTCTTGAAGGACGCATCGACGCCGCCCTTGTGATCTCGAATGACAGCGATCTTCGGTTTCCGCTCGATGCCGCGCGGGAGCGGATCCCGGTCGCGCTGGTGAATCCGTCGCGTCGGCAGATCGCCGGCGCCCTGCGCGGCAAGTCCACCGTCGGCGCCGGAGGACATTGGTGGTGTCAGTTGACGGAAGCGGATCTCAGGGCGTGTCAGCTGCCTGATTCAGTCGATGGGGTGACGAAGCCCAGTCCGTGGTAGTTCCGAGTTGCCTACCGGTCGCGGCATCGATATCGTTGAACGCACATACCACCCGGTTCACTAGTTGGGCCGGGTTTTCCTTTGCCCAGATCACGGACGCGCCGGATCACGGGCCTCCTCATTCACGGACGCCTCGGATCGCTGGCGATGCCGATTCCGACAAAAGCGGACACGGCACACCGAATGGTCCCCTTGGCTGGCCAAGCCACCATTGGATCACGTAGCGTGGCTACGTCATGTGGCACGCGCATCTTCTTCTTCGCTGCCGCGACGGGGCCATTACGGCCGGCACCCCGTCGCGGTGTTTGTAGCGCGCGTTTAGCCCTGCACCGCCGGTCGATCCCTACGCCAGTCCCGGCGACAACGTCGTCAGCACTCCGGGATCGCTCCGATTGATGCACACACATGACTTCGAATATCAGGTGCCGATATGTCCGCTACGACAACCAATGTCAGTCAAGACGATCCGATAGCCAGGCAGCGCGCGAGCGCTATGCCGTTTCAGCGCTACACGCCGTACCTGCAAGAATTCGCCGTTGATCTGCCGGATCGGCAATGGCCGAGCCGGCGTATCGAGAAGGCCCCGCGCTGGTGTGCCGTTGATCTGCGGGACGGCAACCAGGCGTTGATCGACCCGATGTCGCCGGAGCGCAAGCGGCGCATGTTCAACCTGCTGGTCCAGATGGGCTACAAGGAGATCGAGGTCGGCTTTCCCGCCGCAAGCCAGACCGACTTCGATTTCATCAGGCAGCTGATCGAGCAGGATCTAATCCCGGACGACGTGACCATCCAGGTGCTGACCCAGTGTCGCGAGCACCTGATCGACCGGACCTTCGAGTCGCTGCGCGGTGCGAAGCGGGCCATCGTGCACTTCTACAACTCGACATCGACGCTGCAGCGCCGGGTGGTCTTCGGTCTGGACCGAGACGGCATCACCGACATCGCCACCCAGGGCGCGCGGCTGTGCATGAAGTACGCCGAAATTCGCACTCCGGACACCGAGATCTTCTACGAGTACTCGCCGGAGAGCTACACGGGCACTGAGCTGGACTACGCGCTCGAGGTGTGCTCGAAGGTCATCGACGTCATCGACCCGACACCGGATCGGCCGCTGATCATCAACCTGCCGGCCACCGTCGAGATGGCAACCCCGAACGTGTACGCGGACTCGATCGAGTGGATGCACCGGCACCTGCCGCGGCGCGAGTCGGTGGTGCTGAGCCTGCACCCGCACAACGACCGCGGCACCGGCGTCGCCGCCGCCGAGCTGGGCGTGCTGGCCGGCGCTGACCGGGTCGAGGGCTGCCTGTTCGGCAACGGCGAGCGCACCGGAAACGTGGACCTGGTGACGCTCGGCCTAAACGTGTTCAGCCAGGGCATCGATCCCCAGATCGACTTCCGCAACATCGACGAGGTCCGGCGCACGGTGGAGTACTGCAATCAGTTGCCGGTCCACGAACGCCACCCGTACGCGGGCGATCTGGTGTTCACCGCCTTCTCCGGTTCCCACCAGGACGCCATCAACAAGGGCTTCGATGCGCTGCGCGAAGACGCCACGGCGGCCGGTGTCGAGGTCGACAACTTCACTTGGGCGGTGCCATACCTGCCGGTCGACCCGCACGACATCGGCCGCAGCTACGAGGCCGTGATCCGGGTCAACTCGCAGTCCGGCAAGGGCGGCGTCGCCTACATCATGAAGACCGAGCACCTGCTCGACCTGCCACGCCGACTGCAGATCGAGTTCTCGGCGGTGGTGCAGCGCTACACCGACGGCGAGGGCGGCGAGGTCGACCCGGCGATGATGTGGGACATCTTCGCGCGCGAATACCTGGTGGAGTCGCAGGAGAACCCGCGCCTGCGGATTCATAGCTACGCCACGTCCACGGTGGACGACAAGGTCGAGCTGACCGCCGACGGCGCGTTCGCCGGCGAACCGAAGGAGTTCGTCGGCATCGGAAACGGCCCGATCGACGCGCTCATCAACGCGTTGTCAAATGTGGACGTCTCGGTCCGCGTCCTGGACTACGCCGAGCATGCTCTTTCCGCAGGTGGTGACGCCCAGGCGGCCGCGTACGTCGAGTGTGAGGTCGACGGCGAGGTCCGATGGGGCATCGGCATCGACGGCAACATCGTGACGGCTTCGCTGCGAGCGGTCACCAGCGCGGTCAATCGGCGGTAAAAAGGTACATATACGCAAGTGGTGCCGCGCCGGTCGAACTCGATCCGCGCGGCACCACAGTCAGCGAGGCAGGATGCGCATCGTACTTCTGGGACCGCCGGGCGCCGGCAAGGGCACTCAGTCGAAGATCCTTTCGGCACGCCTCGGAGTCCCGCAGATCGTGATCGGCGATATCCTCAAGGCTCAGGTCAGCCGCGGCACCCCTCTCGGTGTCGCGGCGAAGCCGTACCTGGACGACGGCAAGCTGGTCCCGGACCCGGTGATCATCGAGACCATTCACGAACGCCTGGAAGACCCGGACACCGACAAGGGCTTCGTCCTGGACGGCTTCCCGCGGACGGTGCCCCAGGCGATCGCACTGGACACCACCCTCGCCGACGCTGGAACGCCGCTGGATGTCGTGATCGAACTCGTCGTCGGGCGGGATGACGTCGTGCGCCGACTCTCCGGACGCCGGGTCTGCTCAAACTGTGGCCACATCTGGCATGTGGAATTCGATCCGCCGACGGTCGACGGCATCTGCGACGTCTGTGGCCACGACCTGATCCAGCGCAGCGACGACAATCCTGAGACGATCATCCGGCGGCTGGGCGAATACGCCGAGAAGACGGTTCCGCTGACGGACTTCTACGCGGCGCAAGGAAAGTTGGTCCGGATCGACGCTGCCGGGACGCCGGAGGCGGTGACGGCGGCGACCATCGCCGCGGCCGAGCCGTACTAGACGCCGGGCTGGACGAGAGACGCCGAGCGCGCCGCATCAGCCGCGAACCGCTTCGGCTGGGACCCGCACGCAATGGGGGCGCCCGGATCACCGGACGCCCCATTTGTGCGGAGGGGCTAAGCAGCCTTGCCGACCATCTCGTCGTCGGCGACCGGGAAGTGACAGGCGGTCTTGTGACCCGGCGCCAGCTCCACCAACGGCGGCTCTTGCTCGGCGCAAATGCTCTGCGCCTTCCAGCACCGGGTGCGGAACCGGCAACCGGAGGGCGGATCGATCGGGCTGGGCACGTCACCCTTGAGCAGGATCCGCTCGCGCTGGGCCTTGTCCCGGCGGCGCGGGTCCGGCACCGGCACGGCCGACATCAGTGCCACCGTGTAGGGGTGCCGCGGGTGCGCGTACAGCTCATCTCGATCGGCGATTTCCACGATCTTGCCGAGATACATCACGGCGACCCGGTCGCTGATGTGCCGCACGACCGACAGGTCGTGCGCGATGAACAGGTAAGTCAAGCCGAGTTCGGTCTGGAGGTCATCGAGGAGGTTGACCACCTGGGCCTGGATCGACACATCCAGCGCCGAGACCGGCTCGTCGCAGACCAGCATCTTGGGCCTGAGCGCGAGAGCCCGGGCGATGCCGATGCGCTGCCGCTGACCGCCGGAGAACTCGTGCGGATAGCGGTTGTAGTGCTCCGGGTTGAGGCCGACCAGCGACAGCAGATCCTGGACGGACCGCTTGATGCCCTGCGGCGTCTTGATGTTCTGGATCCGCAGCGGAGCGCCGACGATCGCGCCGACGGTGTGCCGCGGGTTCAGAGACGAGTACGGGTCCTGGAACATCATCTGGATGTCCCGGCGCAGCGGCCGCATCCGGCCGACCGAGAGATGGGTGATGTCCCGGCCGTCGAAGACGATCTTGCCAGCGGTCGGCTCCAGGATCCGGTTGACCAGGCGGCCGGTCGTCGACTTGCCGCAACCAGACTCGCCCACCAGGCCCAGCGTCTCGCCGGCGCGGACCTCGAAGTCGATGCCGTCGACGGCGTGGACGGCGCCGACCTTGCGCTTGAGAATGATGCCCCGGTTGATCGGGAAGTGCTTCTCCAAGCCGGTCACCTGCAGCAACGGCTCTCCCACCGGCCGCGTCGGGCGGGGGATTTCGGTCGGTGCTGAGCTCGTTGTCACAGCGGCTCCTTCGTAACTCATCTACTCGTGCGCCCTCGTCACAGGTCCGGCGCGATGTCGTGGCTGAACACGAATCGACGCTTGGACGGTTCCATGTGACAGGCCACGGAGTGGCCACCGTCATCGATCAGCTCGGGCACCTGCGTACGGCATGGGATGCCGTCGGTGCCGGCGTAGGCGCACCGCGGATGGAACGCGCAGCCGGACGGCAAGTGAATCAGGCTCGGCGGGCTGCCCTTGATCGGCAACAGCCGGTCCCGGACCTCCCGGTCCATCCGCGGCATCGATCCCAGCAGGCCCCACGCGTAGGGGTGCTCCGGACTGCGGAAGACCGTCTCGGCAGAGCCGTATTCGACGGCCTTGCCGCCGTACATGACGAGGATGTCGTCGGCCAGCTCGGCCACCACGCCCAGGTCGTGAGTGATCATGATGACCGCAGAACCGAACTCCTCCTGCAGGTCCCGGATCAGGTCCAGGATCTGCGCCTGCACCGTCACGTCCAGAGCGGTGGTCGGCTCGTCGGCGATCAGCAGGTCCGGGTTGCAGACCAGCGCCATCGCGATCATCGCCCGCTGCCGCATACCGCCGGAGAACTGGTGCGGGTAGTCATCGACGCGCTTGTCCGGCTGCGGGATCCCGACGCGACGGAGCATCTCCACCGCGCGCGTACGCGCTTCCTTCTTGGACACCTCGTTGTGGACGCGGTACGCCTCGATGATCTGCTGCCCGACGGTGTAGAACGGGTGCATCGAGCTCAGCGGATCCTGGAAGATCATCGCCATCTTGTTGCCGCGGAGCTTCCGGACGTCCTCCGCAGTGGCGCTGATCAGTTCCTGATTGTCCAGGTAGATCTCACCGGTGACGCGGGCGCTGCCGCGGCCCTTGTGCAGACCGAGGATCGCCAGGCTGGACACGCTCTTGCCGGAGCCGGACTCGCCCACGATGCCGAGCGTCTTGCCGCGCTCCAGCGTGAACGAGATGCCGTCGACCGCGCGCACCAGGCCGTCGTCGGTCGGGAACTGCACGCGCAGGTCGCGTACGTCAAGGAAGGCCGTTCCGGTCGTCACTGTGGAAACTCCGCCCGAAGTCTGAGAAGAAACCGTCATGACAGCCGGACCCGAGGATCAACGACCGCGTAGAGCAGGTCGACGATGAGGTTTGCGATGACGATGAAGAACGCACCGAACAGCGTCACGCCGAGCAGCTGCGGCAGGTCCTGGTTGGTCAGCGCGATCCGCGCGTAAAGACCCAGGCCCGGCAGCGAGAACGTGGACTCGGTGAGGATGGCGCCACCCAGCAGGATGCCGAGGTCGAGGCCGAAGATCGTGATGATCGGCGTCAGCGCCGAACGCAGACCGTGTTTGAGAACCACGTTGCGTTCGCGCAAGCCCTTGGCTCTAGCTGTTCGTATGTAGTCCTCGCTCATGGTTTCCAACATGCCCGCACGGGTTAGTCGTGCATACCCGGCGGCGTAGAGGAACGCCAGCGTGATCCACGGAAGTATCAGGTCGTAGGCCCAGGTCAGCGGGTTCTGCGTGATGGGCGTGTAGCTGCTGCCCGGCGCCGTGATGTGCAGCGAGTAGGAGAAGATCGCCAGCGACAGCAGGCCGGTGAAGTAGATCGGCAGCGACACGCCGGCGAGCGCGACACCCATCGCCGTACGGTCGAAGATGCTGCCCTTGCGAAGCGCCGAGATGACGCCGGTGGCGGTTCCGGCGAGCAGCCAGATGATGGCGGCGCCGGCGGCCAGCGACAGCGTGACCGGGAGCCGGTCGATCAGGTCCGGCCAGACCGGGTTCTGACTGAGGAACGAATACCCGAAGCAGGGCGCCGAGCAGTGCACCGTGGTGGGGCCGGTGTTGTAGTCGGCGCCCAGGAAGATGCCCTTTACGAAGCGGCCGTATTGCACGTAGAGCGGATCGGTGAAGCCCAGTTTCATCGCGACCGCGTGGATCTCCGCGGCGTTGGCGGTCTTGCCGACGTATCGGGACGCCAGGTCATCCGAGCTCGCGCCGGCCGCGCGCGGCACCAGGAAGAAGATCGCGAAGGTCACGATGCTGACCACAAAGAGCATCAACACTGCGCCGATCATGCGGCGAATGATGTATCGGATCACTGGACCGGCTGCGATGACCGACGGGCAGATGCCCTTCGGCCACCTATGCCTTCACCTGCTTTCAAGTGTGAAGCGAGGGCTCGGTAGCGGCGCTCGCGCACCGCTACCGAGCCACGGTGTCACTAGGACTTGCTGGTACCGAGCGCGAGGAAGTCGTACCCACCGAAACCGTTGTTGACGAACACGTTGGTCAGGTTCGCCGGACGGTAGAGCAGGACACTCGACCAAACACCCGGAAGGACGTACGCGTCGTCCATGACCTGCGCGTCGACCTGGCCCCAGACCTGGTTACGGGCTGCGGTGTCGGTCGTCTGCAGGGCCTGGTCGAGCAACGCGTCGACCTTCGGGTCCTTGACACTCAGGTTGGTGTTACCACCAGTCGCGCGGATGACGCGGCTGTCCACGATCTGCTGCAGGAAGCCGAAGCCGTCCGGCCAGTCAGCACCCCAGCCGTTGGCCATCAGGCCCAGGCCGTTCTTCTTCGCGTAGTCCGGCTTGCCGGCGTACAGCTTGAAGTAGTCCGCCTGCGGGAACGGCTTCAGGTTGACGGTGATGCCAACCTTGGCCAGCGCCTGCTGGATCGCCTCACCCTCGGCCTTCTCCTTCGGCCGCTCGGACCGGTAGGAGAAGTTGGTGGTGAAGCCGTTCGGCTGGCCGCACTTGGTCAGCTCGGCCTTGGCGGCGTCAACGTCGCCGTTCTTCTTGCCGAGGAAGTTGTACGGGTCGGCCTTGGTGGCACCCGGAACCAGCGGCGGGAGGAGGCTGGTAGCGATCTCGCCACCGTAGGAGCCACCGAACGCGCGCAGGAACGAGTCGTGGTCCATCGCCAGCTCGACGGCCTTGCGGCAGTCGACGTTGTCGAACGGAGCAACGTCCGAGTTGATCGAGGTGTACCAGAGACGGGCCAGCGGAGCGAGGTCGGCACGAGCCTTCTTCGCCGCGTCACCGACGATGGTCGCCTGGGTGTCGGTCTGCACACCACCGGACGCCACGTCCACGTCAAGCGTGCCGTTGAGCAGCTGCTTGTCGATGTCCTCGGCGTTCTGGTTCAGCTTGACCTCGATCCGGTCCGGCAGAGCCTTGCGGTTCGGGTCGGTCGACGGGTCCCAGTTCGGGTTCCGCTTGAGCGAGAAGCTCTTGCCGGCGACGTAGGTGTCGAACATGTACGGGCCGCTGGAGACGACGTGCGTCTTGTAGTTCGCACCGGTGTCCTTCGCCTGCGGGACCGGAATGGTGGCCGGCAGCATGGCGAAGTAGTCGAAGCCGGAGAACGGCTTGATCAGGTGGAAGACGATCGTCGAGTCATCCGGCGTGTCGATCGCCTTCAGGCCCAGCTTGTCCGCCGAGGTGTCCTTGTAGGGCGAGGTGTAGCCCTGCAGGTCCAGGAAGTCGTTGAAGTAGGTCGGGCCGTTCGGGAACGTGGTCTTGTCCAGCGAACGCTCGACGCCGTACTTGACGTCCTTCGAGGTGATCGGCGTGCCGTCCTCGAACTTCACGCCCGGACGCAGGTGGTAGGTCCAGGTCTTGGCGCCGTCGCTGGGCTCACCGAGCGAGGTTGCCAGGTCCGGGACAAGCTGCGTGCCGGCGTCGCCGGGCGCCGACTTGAACATCGTCAGCGAGCGGCCGTAGTAGCGGATGAAGTTCCACGAGTAACCGTAGTACGTGTCCGCGGGGTCAACGTTGTCCCAGTCGCCGGAGTTGGCGAACGTGAGGGTGCCGCCCTTCTTGTCCGAAGGGTTGAAGATCGCACCGTTGGCTGCGTTGAACTTCGACGTCGACGAGTTGTTCGTGGTGCTCGACTTGCTCGAGCCGCAGCCCGTCAAGACAAGCGCGAACGCCGTGGCACTGGCAATCGCCAGGGCGACGATCGGTCGTCTTCTCATGTACCTAACACACCCTTTCCTATTCCGTGGGTTCCGTGTGTTTGCGTCCGCGGCCGCGGGCGCGGCGTTGGATCTTTGCTAGCGCGCCCGGGGGTCGAACGCGTCTCGCAATCCGTCACCGAAGAGGTTGAATGCCAGCACGGTGACGAAAATGGCCAAACCGGGGAAGATCATGAAGTACGGGTCGTTCTGGAACGTGTTCACCGCGTCCGAGATCATGGCTCCCCAGCTCGCGGTGGGCGGCGGGACGCCGACGCCGAGGAACGACAACGCCGCCTCGAACAGAATGTTGGTCGGGATCAGCAGCGTGGTGTAGATCAGGATCGGCGCCAGCAGGTTCGGCAGCACCTCACGGAAGATGATGTACATCGGCTTGCCACCCAGGCTGCGCGCCGCTTCGACGTACTCGCGTTCGCGAATCGACAGCGTCTGGCCTCTGATGATGCGGCCGATATAAGGCCAGCTGAAGAAGCCGATGATGAAGATCAGGATGACGACGCGAAGCGTCACACCGGACATTCCGAATGCGTGGTCCGGCACGACTCCGACCAGGACCAGCGCGAACAGCAGCAGCGGGAAGCACAGGAAGGCGTCCATGATCCGGCTGATGACGGAGTCGATCGCACCACCGAAGTAGCCGGCGACGACACCCAGGAAGGTTCCGATCACCACCGACAGGAGCGTGGCGAAGAACGCGATGATCAGCGACACCCGGGCGCCGTAGACGATCCGGCTGAAGACGTCGCGGCCGTTGTTCGGCTCCACGCCGAACAGGAAGCTCTTGCTGATGCCGCCGTATTTACCGATCGGCAGCAGGGTGTCCTCGGACGTCAGGTTCTGGTGGAACTCGTTCGGCGGGTGGCCGAGGAGCTTGACGATCAGCGGCGCGAACGCCGCGACCAGGATCAGGAAGATGATGATGCCCGCAGACGCCATCGCGATTCGGTCCTTCTTGAGCCGATTCCATGCGATACGTCCGAGCGACCGGCCCTCGACCGCGACAACTCCGTCCGGCACGATCACCGACTCGTCAACGAGCTCCGTCGTTGCCGTCGTCGGTTCCGGTCCCATCACCATGGACGCTCCTACCCCCTTTTGCGCCCTCAGCTTTAGACCGGACGTCACATCGGAGCCCCCGCACCCGACATCGTCGTCCCGCCACTTTCGTAGTCGAGGCCGTCTCAAGTTGTTCGTTGTCCGCTGCCACCAACCGGCGAGCCGCCGGAAGGTAGCGTCATAGCAGCGGCTGAGCACACGCTAAACCGCTATGTGGGAAGACTCGCGTTCCGAGACGTCACGGTCAAGGCTCGAAGCACAACCGTGATAGTCACGTGACCTGCGATACACCGGACTTTCGGCAGCATCGAATACCCGCCGTACGCGGTTAAACACGCAGGTAGACGCAGAGTTGATCAATTGACGACAGAAAGTCGTTACTGAGTCACCAAACAGGATCGGCGGACGGCGGTGCCGCTACAGCGCCCGACGTCCCGCGAACGCCCGGCCCAGGGTGATTTCGTCGGCATACTCCAGATCGCCACCAACCGGCAACCCGCTGGCCAGCCTCGTCACCGCGATCCCCATCGGCTTGACGATGAGTCCGATGTAGGTGGCGGTGGCCTCGCCCTCGGTATTCGGGTCGGTCGCGATGATCAACTCTTTGATCTCGCCGGTGCCGAGCCGGGTCATCAGTTCGCGCATCCGGAGTTGATCAGGACCGATGCCCTCGAGCGGATTGATCGCCCCGCCGAGCACGTGATAGCGCCCGCGGAACTCGCCGGTCTTCTCGATGGCGACGACATCCTTAGGCTCCTCCACCACACACAGCACGTCACCGTGCCGGCGCGCATCCCGGCAAATCCGGCACTGCTCGGCCTCGGACACGTTGAAGCAGGTCACGCAGAAGCGGACCTGCTCCTTCACCCGCGCCAGCGTGGCCGCCAGCCGCTTCACGTCGGCTGGATCAGACGACAGCACATGGAAGGCGATGCGTTGCGCGCTCTTCGGCCCGATGCCAGGCAGCCGGCCGAGCTCGTCGATCAGATCTTGGAGGGCGCCCTCGTACACGAAATCGCCTAAAAACCGGGCAAGCCAAGCCCGCCACCGAGGCCGCCAAGGCCGGAGGTGAGCGGGCCCATGGTGGATTCGGTGAGCTCGCGGGCGGCCTCGGCGGCATTGTGCACCGCGGCTAGGACCAGATCTTCGAGCGTCTCGACGTCGTCCGGATCGACCGCCTTTGGGTCGATCGAGATCGACTGGATCTCGCCGGTGCCCTTGGCAACCACGGTGACCAGGCCGCCGCCGGCGGTGCCGGTGACCTCGGCCTCGGCCAGCTGCTGCTGCGCCTCCATCATCTGCTGCTGCATCTTCTGGGCTTGCTTCATCAGCTGCTGCATATTGGGCTGTCCACCGGGTCGCACGGTCACTCCTCTGGCAAGGGCCGGTCCTGATCCCGGTCCGGGTCTGACAGTCCAGCCTAACGGGGACCGGCGACGTTCGCGTGAACGGCTCCGCGCCGGTCGCCGGTCAGCCGGCGACGACCACCGCGGGCTGCGCGGAAGCGAGCGCGGCCGGGACCGGCGCGGCGTCCGCGAGAGCGGCCGCCGACGGCAGGTGCATGTGCCGGACACCGGGCGCAAGAAGCGCCAGAGCAGTCGGTACGAGGACCGACACGCTGGCGATCATCAGCGCAGAAGTGGTACCGAGCCTGGTGATCAGCGGTCCCGCGACGATCAGCCCGACCGGGCCCAGGAGCAACGATCCGAGCGCGTCATACGAGCTGATCCGGGACAGCACTTCTTCTGGCACCGAACGTTGCATCGTGGTGTCCCACAGCACGCCGAAGATGTCGATCGCCGCGCCGCCGACGAACGCACCGGCCGCGACGACCACCACCGGAGCGTGGATCGCCAGCAGGAACGGTGCGAGCGCGAGCGGGAAGGTCAGGCACACGCCGAGCAGGATCGGCCGTCGCGGCCGGATCCGCATCGCGATCACGACGCCGACCAGCATGCCGAGGGACTCGCCGCCGAGAATGACCGACCACGCCGGAGCGCCGCCGAGATCCTGCTTCGCCACGTAGGGACCGATCACGCCGTAGAACGCCTCGAGGCCGGCGACCAGGATTGAGAACTGAATCACGACGACCCACAGCCACTGCCGCGACCAGAACTCGCGCCAGCCCTCGCGCAGGTCGGTCCAGACGTTGCTGGCCTCAATTGCACCGCCGGCCGGCAGCTTGAGCCGGGTCAGCAGATAAGCGGAGACCAGGAATCCGGCGGCGTTGATCATCATCGCCCAGCCCGGGCCGACCAGGGCCACCATCGCACCGGCCACGGCGAAGCCGAGGATCCGCGCGCCGTTGGTGCCCATCCGCAGGATGCCGTTGCCGGCTTGAAGTTGCTGCGCCGGGGTGATCTCCGGGACCACGCCGACCATTGCGGGCCAGAACAGCGCCGCGCCCAGACCGGCGAGCGCCGACATCACCATCAGCAGCCAGATCGGCGCGTAGCCGGTGAGCAGCAGGATGCCGATCACCGCCCAGGCGAGGCCGCTGAGAGCGTCGGATGCGTACATGATCTGGTGCCGCGGCAGGCGGTCGGCGATGACGCCGCCAATAAGAAGGAAGAGCAGCAGCGTCACCGAGTTCGCGGCCAGCACGACCGACAGCGTGGTCGCGGTCGCGTGCGGCAGTGCGAGCACGCCGAAGGCCAGCGCGACCGGCCCGATCGACGATCCCAAGACCGAGCTGGTACGCGCCGCGAAGAGCAGCAGGAACCTGCGGTGACGCAGGAGTGTAAGGTCTTGGCGCACGTTTAGACGTTACGTGCGCACCCCCGACCAGCGCATCCGAGTTTCGGCTCGGTCGAGTGTGGCGTCCGCAACTCGCTCAGCTGGCGTTCTCTTACTCCGGAACCACGATGGACTGCACGAGCGAGTCGGCGATGGTCTGGCGGGTCCTCCGCCACAGCGGTCGCACCCACCCGAGCATCAGCGCGAGTGTGTCCAAGAGGTGATAGACGTCGCGGACGAACGCGGCGACGAAACCGATCGGCTTGTGCGGTGACTTCTCCGCCACCAGCCGGATCCGCATCGCGGTGCGGCCGACCGTCCGGCCGTTGTAGCCGGCGAGCAGCCACCGGTTTCCGACAAGGAGCAGCAAGTCAGCGGCGTAGAGGATGGCGATCACCCGCCCGCTCGACATGAAGTTCGCGATCACTGGCAATGGCACCAGAATCGCGTAGTCGATCAGGAATGCCGCAGCCCGACGCGGCCAGCTCGCATAGCGCACGGCGACACGATAGAGCCGCCGTCTAGTGCGTGTCGACCTCGCCGATCTTCTCCGCGCCGAGCGTCTGCCGGAGCAGGTCAATTGCTTGCTGCTCACCGGATTGGCGGACCGCGGCGGGATCGTCATCGTCGAGCGGCTCGTCGTCGTCATCGAAGCCCCACTCGGCCGCGCTTGGCATGGCGGCAGGTGGCGCCGCGGGCTCTCGCGCGGGAGTGGCCGCGCGAGGTGTCGCCCCAGTGCCGCCGGCCGCCGGCCGCTCGGCCGGGGCCGAGGCCATCGGCATCGCGGGCGCCGCCTCCGGCTGCTGGCCGGAGACCTCGCACCGAATCTGCCAGCGGCCCCCGATCACCTCGGTGAGCGCTTCGATCACAAGCTTCGGATCGGCGGACAGCGCCTGGGCGTGGAACGGGTGCTTGAAGACCAGCACCAGCGTGTTGCCGTCGACCTCGCGGACGATGGCTTCGCGGACCACGGCCGCCGCGCGCGGGCTGGCGCGCCGGACGTAGGTCAGCACCTCGTCCCAGATCCGCCGGACCGCAGCCGCATCGACGGTGCCGGGCAGTTTGACGTCGCCGGCCGGAGCCGGAGTGGCGCTCGCTGCGGGCGCGGCCGGCTCCGCCTTAGCCGCCGGCGCTGCTGCGGGCCGGGCCACCGGTGGCTGGGCCACCTCGGCCGGCCGGGTCGAGCGCGACGCGGGTGCGGCCGGCTTGGCCGGCGCGGCCGACTTGGCGGGCGCAGCGGCCGACTTGGCGGGCGCAGCGTCCGGCGCCGGTGTCGGCGCGGGCGCTGGTGCCGCGGTCGAGGCCGGCGCGGAGGACGGGGCCGACACTGCGGGGGCCGGCGTGGTTGCGGTGGGCGTCGCCAGATCGTCGCCGCTCAGCGTCAGCCGCCGCTCCATCCGCTCCATCCGCTGCAGCAGCGCGCCGGTCGACTCCTCGGCACCGGGCAGCAGCATCCGCGCTGCGATCAGCTCGAGGACCAGGCGCGGACCGGTGGTGCCGCGCATGTCGGTCAAGCCGACGTGCACCACGTCGGCCATTCGCGACAGCGTCGCGGCGCCGAACTGCTGCGCCTGCACCTCCATGCGGGCCAGCTCATCGTCGGCGCCGTCCAGCAGACCCTTGGCGACCGCGTCCGGAACCTGCTGCAAAACGATCAGATCGCGCAGCCGGGCCAGCAGGTCACCGGCGAACCGGCGCGGATCGTGACCGGCGTCGATCACCCGGTCGATGGTGCTGAAGACCGCCGCGCCGTCGCCGGCGGCGAGCGCGTCGCAGACCTCGTCGATCAGCGTGACGTCGGTGACGCCGAGCAGCGCGACTGCCCTCGCATAGGTCACTCCGTCATCGGTGGCGCCAGCGATCAGCTGGTCCAGGATCGACAGCGAGTCTCGGCAGGATCCGCCGCCGGCGCGCACCACCAGCGGGAAGACGTTGGGCTCGACCTTGACACCCTCGGCCGCGGACAGCTTTTCCAGATAGGGACGCAGCGCACTCGGCGGGATCAGCCGGAACGGATAGTGGTGAGTCCGGGACTTGATCGTGCCCAGAACCTTTTCCGGCTCGGTCGTAGCGAACACGAACTTCACGTAGTCCGGCGGCTCTTCGACGAGCTTGAGCAGGGCGTTGAACCCGGCCGACGAAACCATATGGGCCTCGTCGATCACGTAGATCTTGTAGCGGCTGGAGACCGGCGCGAAGAACGCACGCTCTCGAAGATCACGGGCGTCGTCGACACCACCGTGGCTGGCCGCGTCGATCTCGATGACGTCGATCGAGCCGGGACCGTCAGGAGCCAGCGCGCGACACGACTCGCACTCGCCGCACGGATCGGGGGTCGGGCCCTTTTCGCAGTTGAGCGAGCGCGCCAGGATCCGGGCGCTGCTGGTCTTGCCGCAGCCGCGGGGGCCGGAGAACAGGTAGGCGTGATTCAGGCGACCGGTCCGCAGCGCCTGGCTAAGCGGCTCGGTGACGTGCTCCTGGCCGATCATCTCGGCGAAGGTGCGCGGTCGATATTTGCGGTAAAGCGCCAGCGCCACGTGCGCACCCCTCCCGGCCTCGACGGGCGGCCGCCCGATCCATCCCGATCTCGTTCGATTCGGATCTGGTCCACCCGGATCTGGTCCACCCGCTCCGACGACGGTAAGCCTCTCACGGGCCTATGACATCGCCCACTGTCGGTGGCATGCCGATCTGGCGTGATGACGCAACCGGACAAAGGCGTCGCGACCGCCGCCGCTGACGCGGGGACCGGCAACCGGGCAAACCGGAAAGAAAGGCCCCTCGTGCACCCGTCAGAGCCCGCTTATCCTTGCTGCCTTCCGGCCCTGGGGAGGTTCACGAGATGCACGCCGCACGAGGGGTACGGCAACAATACCCGGTCCCGGCTCCGCCGGCTGCGGCGAGGGCGGTGGGTGCCGTGGCGATCCGGAGCCGGTTCTGTATCCTGGCTCGCGGAGGATTCGCCTAGAGGCCTAGGGCGCACGCTTGGAAAGCGTGTTGGGATAAAACCCTCACGAGTTCGAATCTCGTATCCTCCGCCATCCTGATCAAGGAAAACGCCCGGTGCGTCCGTATGGACACGCCGGGCGTTTCTCTCGAAACCAATCCACTGCCAGCCAGAGCGGCGCCTCTGATGATCATCGAATGGCGCCGCTTCCTGATCAAGATTAGTAGTTGAAGAACGCTCCGAACGCGTCTCCCTTTTCCGCGGTGCCGGGAATACCGGTGGAGTTCTGACTGAACACGGCAGAGCCGGTCCCGGTGAGCCCGGAGCTGGTCGCGTAAATGAACGTGACCGAACCCTGACCCGAGTTCTCACCACTAGCGCCGACCATCAGTCCCTCCGGTGCCGAGCTGCCCTTGAAGCTCTCGAACCGAAGGCTGCCGCCCCAGTCGTCCTCCGCTTCGGACGCGCCGGGGATGCCTGGCGAACTCTGCGTCCATCCGACCGACGTGTTG
>Ga0068863_100002803_pt1 | contig 17275 bp, 17 predicted proteins | sample KBSSwiS62_FD_66596 | JGI IMG/M metagenome (GOLD analysis project Ga0068863, IMG submission 66596) | Switchgrass rhizosphere microbial communities from Kellogg Biological Station, Michigan, USA - KBS Switchgrass S6-2 | ecosystem: Host-associated > Plants > Roots > Rhizosphere > Soil ...
CGAGTCGACGGTGACGTTGACGATCCCCGTCGCCAGCGGCTGAGCGAGGTCGAGGGTCCGGTCAGCCAGCCGCCATCTCATCGTCGCTACCGTAGCGGCCGGGAACCATGGGACTCAGCTGCGTCTACACCGACCTCGACGGCACCCTGCTCGGCGCGGGGGCCTCGCTCTTCCGCGACGCGGAGGGCGGCTTCTCGCTGGCCCAAGCGCGCGGGCTCGAGGCCTGCCAGCGGGCCGGGGCCGAGGTCGTGATCATGTCCGGCCGGCGCGAGCCCCAGGTCCACGAGGCGGCGCGGCTGATGGGCCAGGCCTCCTACATCTACGAGGCCGGCTGCGCCTTCGCGATCGACGGTGAGTCGACGCTGCTGACCGGCGAGATGGCGCCGAACGATGACGGAACGATCTACGAGCAGATCGAGGCCCGCGGCATCCCCAAGCGCCTCTTCGAGCACTTCGACGGGCGGCTGGAGTACCACGCGCCCTGGCATACCGGCCGCGTCCTCTCCCACCTCTTCCGCGGCAAGGTCGACGTCGACGAGGCCAACGCGCTGCTCGGCGAGCACGGCGACGACGACCTGCGCCTGCTCGACAACGGCGCCATCGGCCGCCCGATGCCGACCGTCGAGGGCCGCACCCACTGCTACCACCTGGTTCCGCGCCAGGTCAGCAAGGGCGCCGCGGTCGCCGCCCACGCCCGCGCCCGCGGCTACGACCCGGCCGACTGCATCGCCGTCGGCGACTCGGTCGAGGATCTTGAGGTCGCCGCCTCGGTCGGCCGCTTCTTCGTCGTCGCCAACGGCCCCGAGCGCGATCCCGGCCTGCGCTCCCAGCTCTCCCGCTGGAGCAACGCCACCGTCACCGAGGGCAGCATGGGAGACGGCTTCTACGAGGCGATCGTCTCGACCCTGGTCGAACGCCGCTAGACCGGGCCGGCTCGCAGCGCGTCCGGGTCGTGCCCCGGCCGCACCGTCGCGCCACCGTCACGCAGCTCCCGCAGCCGTTCCAGCGAGCGCGCCTGCGCCTCGAGATCGTCGCCGAAGGCCGGCAGGCGCCCGTCGTCCAGCGTCGCCGCCCAGAGCGCGACGTCGGCGCCGATCACGAGGTCGCCGACCCGCACCGACTGGTGGCCCGGAGTGTGCCCGGGCGTGCTCAGCAGCTCGACCGAGCCGTCGCCGAGCAGGTCGTGGTCGCCGTCGACCAGGACCAGGTTGCGGGGCTCCTCGGCGTAGTCGCGGGGAAGGAAGAAGGTGCGTTCGATCGCGCCCCTGTCGTGCCCTCCTTCCCACTCGGCGCGCTGGACCACGACCGGGACCGAGTCGGGGATCAGCTCGAGGGCGCCGGCGTGGTCGAAGTGGAGGTGGGTGAGCACGACCCGGGTCAGGGTCGAGAGGTCGACCTGCTCGGCGATCGAGCGCTCCTGCTCGAGCGCGAAGAAGGCGATCGGCCCGGGCCCGTAGTGCGCCTCGGCGTCGGCCACGGCGGCCGGATGCAGCCCGGTGTCGACGAGGATCCGCTCGCTCTCGGTCTCGATCAGGTAGGCGGGCACGGGCAGGCGGACCGGGCTCTCGGGCTCGGGCTCGCCCTGGCGCCAGATCCCCACCGCCGCGGTCATCCAGCCGACGTTCAGCATTTCGATCTTCATCTCTCGGGTAGTTAGTATCGAACAACCGCCCACGAGCCCGAAGAGGAGCGTTTTGTCCGCCGAGACCGCGACCGTCGCCGAGCAGGAGTACCTGGAGATCATGTTCTGGATCGAGGAGGCCGGGCTGCCGATGACCGGTGCCAACATCGCCCGCGCGATGCAGCTCTCGCCGCCGACCGTGCACGAGATGATCGGCCGTCTGGTCGACGACGGCTACGTCGACCGCAAGCCCGACAAATCCCTCTTCTTCACCGAGTCCGGGCGCGAGCACGCCAGCCACATCGTCCGCCGCCACCGGATGATCGAGCGCTTCCTCACCGACGTCCTCGGGATCCCCTGGGACGAGGTGCACGAGGAGGCCGAGCGGATCGAGCACGCGATGTCACCGGTGCTGGAGGAGCGCATGTACGCCGCGATCGGCGACGCCACCACCTGCCCCCACGGCCATCCGATCGTCGAGGGCGCCCGCGAGCAGGGCTCGCTGCTGGCCGACGTCGAGGTCGGCGCCGACGTCACCGTCCTGCGCTTCGAGAACGAGGCCGAGGAGCTGCTGCACTACCTGAAGGAGGCGGGACTGCACCCCGGCCTCGAGGGCAAGCTCGAGAGCTCCGACGAGGACCGGGTCACAATCGCCTCCGCCGACGGGGTGCACGAGGTCAGCCGCAGCGTCGCTGAGACCGTCTCGGTCCGCGCCGACCCGGCCCCGCCGCCGCGGGCGGCGATCCCGGAGCAGCTAGTCCTCTCCTCCGACCGCTACGGCCGGTAGACGGGCAATAGCCGGCGCCTGGCGTTGTCCTCAGTCGGCCGCCTGCGGGTCACGCACAAAGTGCGCTCCCCTTGTCGGCCTCCCTGCGTCCTAGCCAGGCTTGACTCTCGCCCGTCTACTGGGTCGAGATCGTGATTATCGGAGCCGAGGTTGGCGCTTTGCTGCCGCCTTGAGGCTCGGTCGTCACCATCACCACTTCGACACCGCTCATGTCCGGCAGTTCGGTGCTGGCCTTGCCCTTGCGGTCGGGGACGAACAGGGCTTCGACCGGTTCGACTTCGCCTTCACGCTGGACCCAGGCCTCGAGCACGCGGTCGCTCGGTAGCTGCTTGACGTTGGCCAGGTGCAGAGTGCCGCTGCCGTCGGTGCTGATGACCTTGGCGGTGACGCCCGGCGCCGTGCCGGCGACGACCGTGCTGGTTCCGCCGCCGCCCGAGCCACCGCCGATCCCGCCGCCGATCGCGAACCCGGCGACCGCGGCCACGACCAGGATCGCCGCGGCGAAGCCGACCACCGGCCGCAGCCCCATCGGGCCGGAGCCGAGCTCGCGCAGCCAGTTGGAGGCGCGGGCGAAGACACCGGCGGCGGCCGGGTCGTCCTTGAAGACGTTCTCGGGTTCGGCGTCGAAGCGGACCTCGGCCATCACCCGCTCGCGCAGCTCGCGCGGCGGCTCGAGCCGCTCGACGCTCTCCGGCAGCGCGTCGACGGCCGGGGTCATCCAGCGGATCTCGGCCCGGCAGCGCTCACAGCCCTCGGCGTGGCGCTCCAGCACCGTCGCCTCGTCCGGCTCCAGCGCGCCCAGCAGGTAGGCGGCGACGTCCTCGCTCCAGCGCTCGTGATTGGTCTCGGTCATGCCAGTCCCTCCGCCAGTTCTCCCCTGATCTTCTCCAAGCCCAATCGCATCCGTCCCTTCACGGTGCCAAGCGGCACTCCCAGCATGCGCGATATCTCGGACTGACTGAAGCCGCCGAAGTAGGCCAGCTCGATCACCTTCGACTGCTCGCCCGGCAGCTCGCCGAGCGCGCCGCGCAGCTCGGTCGCGGTCTCGCGCCGCATCGCCTCGGCGTCGGTCAGCTCCTCGGAGGGGCGCTGCTCGAGGATCGCGTCGTCGTCGAAGCTCAGCTTCGGCGCTTTGCCGGCGCGGCTGCGGAGGGCGTCGATCGCGCGGTTGCGGACGATGCTCAGCATCCAGGAGCGGACGCTGCCGCGGGCCCGGTCGAAGCGGGCGCCGCTCTTCCAGATCGAGATGAAGGCCTCCTGGGTCACGTCCTCGGCCGCTGCCTTCTCGCCGACGATCCTGTACGCCAGCGAGTAGGCAACGCCGCCGTGGCGGTCGTAGAAGACCTCGAAGGCCTCGGGGTCCTTTTCCCCGATCAGCGGCATCAGCTCCTCATCGGCCAGCCGCTCGGCCTTCTCCTTTCTAACGGTCATCTCGATCCATCATCCGCTCTTCCTGTCTTCGACCGCTATCGCTCTAGGCGATGAACGGTTCGACTGCCTTCAGCACCTGCGCTTCGTCGAGCGAGGGGTCGAAGGCTTCCGGAGCCGGTTCTTCCTTGTTCTGCAGCCGGATCGCCGCCGCGTGACGGGCCTCGACCTGGACGATCGAGCCGGCCGCGCCGAGCACTTCTTTGGACTTGATCATCGGGCCGGCGCCGTTGTAGGCGCTGACGCCGGTGTCCTCGAACGTCTGCGCGAGCTTGAGGAAGCCGGCGGTGTTGTTGTAGGGGAAGTCGAATTTCGGCTCCGCCACGGGCTTGCCGCCCAATTTCTTGATCGTCGCGGTGAGCGCTTCGACGTGCTGCTGCTCGTCGTCGGCCAGCATCCCGATCAGGCTCTTCAGTTCGCCGCTTGCCTTGGCCCGGGTCTTCGCTTCCTTGTAGAAGGTCGACTCCAGGTACTCGAGGGTGAGGGCGAAGTTGAGGATGTCGACGTCGCTGCCGCCGCTCATCGCCAACGCCTTACGGACGTACGGTCCGACCATGAAGGTGCCGTAGACGGCGCCGGCGGCCAGGGCGCCCTTGAGGATGACGTCGCTGCGCGAGAGGTCGCCGCTGTCCTGGACTACCTCGACGCCGGCGAGCTCTGGATTTGCGAGTTCTTCGTGACTCATTGCTTTCTCCTTTTCGCTTTCTCGCCGGTTAGCTGACGATGAAGGGTTCGACGGACTTGAGGACTTCCTTGGCCGTCGCCGGTTTCGCGAACGCCCCGTCCGGGGTGATCGAGGTGCCCAGCAGCGTGTTCAGGGCGGCGGCGTGCCGGCCCTCGACGCTGTGGATCGCCAGGGCCGAGGCGAGGACTTCGGGGCTCTGGATGTTGCCCGCCTGGCCGAGGTAGGCGGCGGCGCCGAGGTTCTCGACCGTGCCCGCCAGTTCCAGCACCGACTTCGCGCTTTCCAGGGGGAATTCGGTTTTCGGTTCCGGCGCCGGCTTGCCGCCGAGCCCCTTCACCGCGGCGGTGAGGGCGGAGACGTGTTCGGCCTCCTCTTCGCCGAACTTCTTGATCGTCGCCAGATCGGCGCCCTTGAAGAGGCCGCTCTTGACCACGTCGGCGTAGAAGGCGGTCTCCAGGTACTCGAGCGTGAGGGCGTAGTTGAGGATGCCGATGTCGCCCTTGCCGAACTGGGCGGTTTCGCCGCTGCCGCCGCTCATCGCGGTCGAGGTCGTGGTGGTGGTGCCGCTGTCGCTGCCACAGGCGGCGAGGAAGGCGGCCGCCGCGGCCGAGCCGCCGGTCAGCGCCATGAACTTGCGGCGCGAGACCGGGTCCTTGACCGCCCGAGCCACCGCGCTCTGCGCCGGGGCCCCTGCTTTCTCGCGTTCGTTGCTTTCAGGCATGATTCGTCTCCTCGCTGGGTTTCTGCTTCTACCGCTCCCCTACGCGAGCCCCGGCCCGGCCGGATCACAAATCGGCACCAACGCCACCCGGACAACTCCTTTGATCCAAACCCGACAGGCGCGCGTATGAGCTGCATGGGATCCCCCCGGCCCAGAAAGGGACACGCCACCCGTCCCCGGGTCGGTGCCGCCCTCCTCTCCCTCGCCGCCAGCGCCATCCTCCTGCTCGGCTGCGGCAGCGACAGCGGCACCGACCAGACTTCAGCTGCCTCCAGCGGCAGCGGCGCGTCGGCCGTGACGATCAAGGACTACATCTACAAGCCGGCCACGCTCACCGTCCCCAAGGGGACGGTGGTCACCTTCACCAACCAGGACTCGACTCCGCACACCGCGACCTCGAAAGAGTCCGGCGTCTTCGAAAGCGGCAGCATCGACACCGGCAAGTCGGCCAAGGTCACCCTCAGCCAGAGCGGCACCTTCGCCTACTACTGCCTCTTCCACCCCTTCATGAAGGGCACGATCGTCGTCGAATGACCTAGGCGCGGATGCGCTCTAGCGCCGCGGCGATGCGGGAGACGCCCTCGGCGGCCTGGTCGGCCGGGACCGGGGCGAAGGAGAGGCGGAGGCTGTTCTCGCCACCCTCGATCATGAAGTCGGGGCCGGCGACGAAGGTGGCGCCGTCGGCTTTGGAGGCGGCCAGCAGCGCGGTCGCGTCGGTGCCCTCGGCGAGGTCGAGCCAGAGGAAGTAGCCGCCGTCGGGGACGACGAACTCGGCCTCCGGGATCTTCTCCCCCAGCGCGGCGACGAGGGCGTCGCAGCGAGCCTTGAGCTCGCCCTTGACGAAGGCGATGTTGCGATCGAGCTCACCGGAGCGGCAGAGCTCGAGCACGATCGACTCGGCCAGCATGTTCGGCGAGATGTAGGTCTCGTTGGCGCGCTTGGCCAGCTTCGCGATCTCCTCGTCCGGCCCGGCCAGGTAGCCGACGCGGACGCCGGGGCTGACCGTCTTCGAGAAGGAGGAGGCATGGATGACCCTGTCGGCGCCGTCGAGCGAGAGCATCGTCTCCAGCGGCTCGCCGGCGAAGGGCAGCTCGCGGTAGGGGTCGTCCTCGAAGATCCAGAAGCCGTGCTCGGCGGCGAGCTCGACCAGTCGCGCCCGCTTGGCGGCCGAGAGCGTGCAGCCGGCCGGGTTGTGGGCGTTGGGGATGATGTGGGCGAGCTTGATCGGCCCCGCGGCGAGCGCGGCCTCGAAGGCGCCGAGATCGAGCCCGTCGTCCTCCAGCGGCACCGGCACCAGCTCGACCCCGAGCCGCTGCAGGAGCAGCAGCGTGCGGTCGTAGGTCGGCTGCTCGACGACGACCCGGTCGCCGGGCGAGAGCAGGTGCTCGAACAGCATCGCCCCGCCCTCCAGCGAGCCGTTGGTGACCATCACCTGTGAGGCGTCGAGCCCGCCGTGGCGCTCGGCGATCCACTCGCAGAGCCCCGGATGTCCGATGCCGACGCCGTAGGAGAGCGCCTTTTCCCAGTCGCTCTCCAGCGCCCGCGCAGCCGCGTCCCGCACCGCCTCGTGGGGCAGGATGTCGGCGCTCGGGGCGCCGCGCGCGAAGGAGATCATGTCGCCGGCCATCGTCCTTTGACCCTAGCAACGCACCCCGTCCCGCGATCCCCCGAACTGCATCACGTTCGTACCCTTCAAGGCTACGAACTTGATGCAGTTCGCGCCGGGGTGGCGAACCTATACTCGGGCGGATGGCGCGGGTGTCCGGATGGTTCCGTTGGCGGTTCGTCGCTCTCGCGGCGTTGGCCGTGCTGGGGCTGGTCGCTGTCGCCGCCGCTCGCACCGCCGGCCCCAACCAGACCCAGCTGATCCTGCGGCTCTCCGACCTGCCGCCGGGATACCTCAACGCCGCCCTCCAGGAGGAGCAGAACGACGAGACCTACTGCGCCCGGCTCACGGATCCCGAGGACACGCCGCCGAAGCTGGCCCGGTTTGTCCGCCGCTTCCACCCCCGGGGCTGCATCGGCGGCTACTACAGCCTCTACACGGTGCCCGGCCAGGAATTCGCCCCGCCCGTGGTCGGGACCGGGGTGCTGGTGCTGGACAGCGGGCGGGCCACCGACGCCGGCTGGGCCGTGGTGCCGATCCTGCTGGGGCGGCTGCTGCACGACAAGGTGCCGCGCGAGCTGCCGGCACCGGTGAAGATCGGTCAGGCGACCCGCCTCTTCCACAGCAAGGCCCTGAATCGCAAGAGCGACGGCACCACCTCCTTCCTGGTCTGGCGCTCGGGCAACACGATCGCGAACGTGATGGTCGGCGCCGACTCGTTCGCCGAAGGCGACCGCATCGCGGCCGAGCTGGCATCGCGCCAGCAGGCCCATATCCAACACCCGACCCCCTACACCGGCGCCGAACGCTTCGACGGCGACGTCCCGCTCGACGATCCCAGCCTCGAAGTCCCCGTCTACTGGCTGGGACTGAACTTCAGGCCGGGCCACGGCCTGCCCTCGAACCGCTTCTTCGACGGCTACGCGCCGCAGCCGTACGCGCCCACGGGCGAATCGTCGATCGGGCTCGAAGAAGCGCCGGGCTCGGTGCTCGGGCTGCGCTATTACAACTTCCACGTCGACTCCTGGTCGGCACAGACCTGGCCGCTCTACCTCGAAGCCCCGGTCTCCCACGTGCTCACCGGCTGGCACTGCACGGAGACGCGGACGCTGGCCCTGCCCAGCGGCGGCAGCGCGACGATCTACGGCGGCTACCGGCGCAACTACAAGCGCTGCCCCGACAAAGCCCCCACCGCCTTCACGGCCCGGGCCGAAATCGGCGGCATGCACCTCGTCGTCAACGCCCCCTGGAGCCCGACCGACATCTTCCACACCCCGTACGACTCCTTCGCCGGCATGGAAGCGATCGTCCGCGGGCTACAGCTGCGTCCGAAGCCGGTCTACTAGAGAAGGAGGCGGGAGCGCGGCTAGAGCGCGCGCAGAGTCTCGACGGCGATCGCGGCCGCCTCGGTCGGGCTCTGACCGACCCGCACGCCCTTGGCTTCGAGCGCGTCTTTCTTCGCCTGCGCGGTGCCCGAGGAGCCGGAGATGATCGCGCCGGCGTGGCCCATCTGCTTGCCGGGAGGGGCGGTGAAGCCGGCGATGTAGGCGACGACGGGCTTAGAGACCTCGGAGGAGATGAACTCGGCGGCGCGCTCCTCGGCGTCGCCGCCGATCTCGCCGACCATCACGATCAGCTCGGTCTCCGGGTCGGCCTCGTACATGGTGAGGATGTCGATGAAGTCGGAGCCGACGATCGGGTCGCCGCCGATGCCGACGATCGAGGAGTTGCCCTCGCCCGCCTGCTTCAGCTCGTTGCCGATCTGGTAGGTCAGGGTCCCCGACTTGGAGACGACGCCGATCTTGCCGGGGTCGAAGAACTGGGCGGGGATGATGCCGACGTTGGCCTTGCCGGGCGAGAGCACGCCGGGGCAGTTGGGCCCGATCAGCCGCACCCCGGCCTCCTTCGCCTTCCAGTAGGTCTTCAGCATGTCGAGCACCGGGATCCCCTCGGTGATCGCGATCACCGTCTCGACCCCGGAGTCGATCGCCTCGTCGATCGCCGGGGCGGCGAAGCGCGCCGGCACGAAGATCATCGAGGTATTGGCGCCGGCCTCGGTGACGGCCTCCTTGATCGTGTCGAAGACCGGCACGCCCTCGACGTCCTGGCCGCCCTTGCCGGGGGTGACGCCGGCAACGAGGTCGGTCCCGTAGGCGCGGTTGCGCAGCCCGTGGAAGGAGCCCTCGCGGCCGGTCAGGCCGGAGACCGCCAGCTTCGTCTCGCTGCCGACGATGATGCTCATGCGGCTCCTCCGGCGAGCTCGACGACGCGGCGGGCGGCGTCCAGCATCGTCTTCTCCTGGTGCAGGTTGGGCAGGTTCGCCGCGGCGAGGATCTCCAGCCCCTCCTCGGAGTTGGTGCCGTCGAGGCGGACGACCAGCGGCAGGTCGAGGTCGAGCTGGCTGGAGGCGGTGACGATGCCGTTGGCGATCTCGTCGCAGCGGGTGATGCCGCCGAAGATGTTGAAGAGGATCGCGCTGACCTTGGCGTCGGACTTGATCACTTCCAGCGCGTTGACGATCGCCTCGGCTTTGGAGCCGCCGCCGGCGTCGAGGAAGTTGGCCGGGGCGCCGCCCGCCTGGGCGACGACGTCGAGCGTCGACATGCAGAGGCCGGCGCCGTTGGCGAGGATGCCGACGTTGCCGTCGAGCTTGACGTAGGTGAGGCCCTTGTCCTTCGCCATCTGCTCCTGCGGATCATCAACCGTGTCGGCGATCTCGGCCAGGTCCTCGTGGCGGTAGAGGGCGTTGCCGTCGATCGTCACCTTGGCGTCGAGGGCGACGACCTGGCGCTCGGAGGTGACGATCAGCGGGTTGACCTCGATCAGGCTGGCGTCCTCGTTGCCGGCGACCTCGGCCAGCTTCACCAGCACCTCGGCGGCCTGGTCGCGGATGTCCTCGTCGAGGCCGGCGGCGTCGATGATCTCGCGCGCGGCGGCGGCGTCGAACTCGCGGGTCGGGTCGATGTGACGTTTGATCAGCGCGTCGGGGCTCTCGGCCGCGACCTGCTCGATGTCCATCCCGCCCTGGCTGGAGACCATCGCCAGCAGCTTCTTCTCGCCGCGGTCGAGGATCACCGAGGCGTAGTACTCGGAGGCGATGTCGGAGCCGCCCTCGATCCAGACCTGGTCGACGCGGAAGGGCCCCTCGCCGTGGGGGCCGACGATGTCCATGCCGAGGATCGCGTCGGCGTACTCGCGGGCCTGGGCCTGGTCGGAGGCGATCTTGATCCCGCCCGCCTTGCCGCGGCCGCCGATCAGGACCTGGGCCTTGATCGCGCAGGGGTAGCCGATCTGCTCGGCGGCGGCGACGGCCTCGTCGACCGTCTTCGCGACCTCGCCACTGGGCACGGCGACGCCGTGCTTGGCGAACAGCTGCTTGCCCTGATACTCGAGGAGGTCCATAAGTGAGGGCACCCGGAGGCGCGGTCGCGCACCCTATCCCAGACGGCCGCCGGGACGCGCCCCGCCAGGGGTGACCGCCCCTGGACCGGGCGATTGCCATAATGCCGCGCTGGCCATGGCCCTTCCCAGTCTCAAAAACATCAAATGGGTGACCACCGACTGTTACGGCACCCTGATCGACTGGGAGAAAGGGATCGTCGAGGCCTGTAAGAAAGAGGCCGCCAAAGACGGCTTCAGCTTCGAAGAAGGCCCCTTCCTCGAGCGCTTCATGGAGGTCCAGGCCGAAGTGATGGCCGGCTCCTACGAGCTCTACGCCGAGGTCCTGCGCCGCACGATCGTCAAAGTCGCCGGCGAGCTGGGCTGGGAGGTGGAGCCCTCGCGGGCCCAGTTCCTGCCCAACAGCGTCGCCTACTGGCTGCCCTTCCGCGAGTCCAACGCGGCGATGGACCGGCTCGGCAAGAAGTACGAGATCGGGATCATCTCCAACGTCGACGACAAACTGCTGGGGATCTCGCGCCGCCACCTGCGGACCGAACTGGACCTCGTCGTCACCGCCCAGCAGGTGCGCAGCTACAAGCCGGACCCGGTCCACTTCAAAGAGTGCGCGCGGCGGATCGGCGGCAAGAAAGGCTGGCTGCACATCGGCTGCGACTACGCGACCGACATCGCCCCGGTGCTGAAAATGAACGTGCCGGTGATCTGGGTCAACCGCCATGGCGAGAAACTGGAAGGGCGCAAAGCCCCCTCCGCCACGGTCAAAAACTTCCGCGAAGCAGCGAAAAAGCTCGGCGCGTCCTGAGCGTTTTCTAGCGTTCAGGCGCAACTCCGGCGGCAGGCGCCGGTTTCGACCCCCAGGTGTCCCCTATGAATAGGTTCGCGCAGCCAAGAACTCAGATGCATGCCCTCGCCGGGGCACGGTTTGCCCTGGCCGCGAGCGTGCTCGCCCTGCTGGCCGCGCTCGTCTTCGCCCTCGGCCAGCAGGGCGCCAGCGCTGCCGGGCCCGTCCCCGCCAAGGGGACCAAGAAAAGCCACCTGGCGCTGCTGCCGGAAGGCCAGCGGCCGAACTTCGTCGTGATCCAGACCGACGACCAGACCCTCGACCAGCTCTACGCCAGCTACACGCCCCCCGGCGGCGCGCCGATCCAGGCGATGCCGAACACGCTGGCCCAGATCGCCGCCAAGGGCGAGACCTTCAACCGCTACTACGTCTCCTACCCGCTCTGCTGCCCCTCGCGGGTCAGCCTGCTGACCGGGCGCTACGCCCACAACCACAACGACCGCGGCAACGTCCCCCCCAACGGCGGCTACAACGGCTTCGCCAATCGCCAGGCCTACAGCCACAACATCGCCACCTGGCTGCAGGGGTCCGGCTACCGCACGATCCACGTCGGCAAGTTCCTCAACGGCTACGGCGACGAACCGTTCGACAACGGCACCTCGATCCCGCCGGGCTGGAGCGCCTGGCACACCGTCCTCAACGCCGACACCCACCACTATTACTACGGCTACACGCTCAACGACAACGGCTCGATCGACGGGCCGTTTGGGGACTCCGGCAGCTGGGACACCCGCGAATACGGCGTCCGCGACGACTTCGGCTGCCCCTCGGCGCCGCTCAACGGCCAGCCCTGTCTCTATGAGACCGACGTCTTCAGCCGCATCGCCAGCGAAGAGATCCAGGGAACGCCCGTCGGCACGCCCTTCTACCTACAGCTCGACTACACGGCGCCGCACGGCGACTTCCGCCGCCCGGCCGGGCCCGAGCCGGCGACGCGCCACTACGAATCTTTCAACGGCGCCCCCTTCCCACACGGCCCCTCGGAAGGCTTCAACGAGGGCAACGTCAACGACAAGCCGCGCTTCATCCGCGAAGCGCCGTACCTCTCGCCGACCGACATCCACACCTACCGCACCTACTACCAGAACGCCCTCGCCTCGCTGCGCTCGATCGACGACGGCGTCCAGCAGGTGATCAACACCCTCGGGGCCGCGCACCAGCTGCGCAACACCTACATCATCTTCACCTCCGACAACGGCTTCTTCTACGGCGAGCACCGGCTCACCGGCGGCAAGTTCCTCGCCTACGAGCCCTCGACCCACCTGCCGTTCCTGATCCGCGGCCCGGGCATCAAGCCGAACACCTCGACGGGCGAGCTGGCGGCCAACATCGACATCGCCCCGACGATCCTCGAACTGGCCCACGTCGAAGCCGACAAGAGCATCGACGGGCGCTCGCTCGTCCCCTTCATGCTCGACCCCAGCCTGCGCACGCGGCGGCCGATCCTCTTCGAGTCCTTCGTCGAGACCAACGACGTCGAAGAGAACGGCGGCGGCCCGCCGGTGGCGCCGGTCGGCGTGGCGGCGGGCAACACCGGCGGCGGCGCCCAGATCAACGAACGGCCGGCCAGCGCCCTGCCGCGGAAGCGCGGGGGCGCCAGCGCCTCGATCGTCGCCCCGCCCAAGGATTACGAGGGAATCCGCCTCGGCCCCTACAAGTACATCGAGTGGCCCGACGGCGAGAAAGAGCTCTACGACATCAACAAGGACCCCTACGAGCTCAACAACAAGGCCCGCGACCCCAATCTCTTCCCGATCCGCGCTTTCCTGCACAGCCAGCTGATCCGGCTCGAGACCTGCGTCGGCCGCACCTGCCAGGAAGTGGCGCCGAAATTCCCGCTGACCCGCGACCAGCAGCGCAAGGTCGACAAGGAACGGCGCGAAGAAGAACGGATCAAGCAGAAGGAACAGGAAGAACGCGAACACCACAAAAAGGCGCCCAAACCGGGCAAGTAGGAGCGGTTAGAGGGCTACTCGATGACGGCGAGGGTGTCGCCGGAGGAGACGGCGGCGCCTACCTCGACGTTGAGCGAGGTGACTTTGCCGGCGCGGTGGGCGGTGATCTCGTTCTCCATCTTCATCGCCTCGATCACGCAGATCAGGTCGCCCTCGGCAACCTCGGCTCCCTGCTCGACGTTGACTTTGAAGACGGTGCCCTGCAGCGGCGAGGCCAGGGCCGCGCTGGAGGCGCCACCGCCGCCACCGGCCTTGCGCTCGCGTTTCGGCGGCTTCTTGCCACCGGCCGCCGGGGCGGCGCCGCCGGCGACGGCCTCGCCGATCACCTTGACGTCGAAGAGCTTGCCGGAGACCTCGACCTTGTAGTCGCGGGTCACCATCTCGCCGCCGTCCTCGGAGGGCTCGGGCGGGCTGGCGTCGGCGGGAGCGGTCGATTTGAGCCAGTCGCGATCCTCCATCAGGTCGCGGCAGGTCTCGCCCCTGGCCCACTGCTCGGTGGCGAGGATCGCTTCGTGGAAGGGGATCAGCGTGGTCAGGCCGCCGGAGTCGTATTCGCCGAGGGCGCGCAGCATCCGGCGCGTCGCCTTCTCGCGGTCAACGTCCCAGACGATCAGCTTGGCCACCATCGGGTCGTACATCGGCGTCACCTCGCCGCCACCCTCAACACCGGAGTCGACCCGCACGCCGGGGCCGGAGGGCTCGCGGTAGGAGTCGTCGATCGGGCCCGGGGCGGGGGCGAATTTCTTGTGCGCCGCCTCGGCGTTGATCCGGCACTCGATCGACCAGCCGCGCAGCTCGACCTCCTCCTGGGAGATCGAGAGCGGCTCGCCGGCCGCGACCAGGATCTGCTCGCGGACGATGTCGACGCCGCTGATCATCTCGGTCACGCAGTGCTCGACCTGGACCCGGGTGTTCATCTCGAGGAAGAAGTACTCGTCGCCGACCTGCATCCCCTCGATCGTGCCGGCGCCGCGGTAGCCGACGGCGGCGGCGGCGTCGATCGCGATCTTGCCGATCCGCTCGCGCATCTCCTCGTCGACGTGCGGGCCCGGGGCCTCCTCGATCACCTTCTGGTGACGGCGCTGGATCGAGCAGTCGCGCTCGCCGAGGTGGATCACGTTGCCATGCGAGTCGGCGAGGACCTGGACCTCGACGTGGCGCGGGTCCTCGAGGTAGCGCTCGACATAGACGCGGTCGTCGGAGAAGAACTTCTCGCCTTCGCGGGCGGAGCCCTCGAAGGCCTCCTCGAGGTCGTCGGGCGTCATCGCCACGCGGAAGCCCTTGCCGCCACCGCCGCCGGCGGCCTTGCAGGCGACCGGGTAGCCGGCTTCCTCGGCCTGCTTACGGGCATCGTCGACGGTCTTGGCGACCTCGGTCGAGCCGGGGACGATCGGCACTCCGGCCGCCTCCATGATCTCGCGCGCCCGGGTCTTCGAGCCCATCTCTTCGATCGCCTCGGCCGGCGGGCCGATCCAGGTGATCCCGGCCTCGCCGCAGGCGCGCGCCATGTCGGCGTTCTCGGCGAGGAAGCCGTAGCCGGGATGGATCGCTTCCGCCCCGGCCTCCTTGGCCGTCTCGATGATCTTCTCGATCTTCAGATAGCTCTCGGCCGGGACCGCCGGGCCGATCAGGAAGGCCTCGTCGGCCGCGCGCACGTGCGGGGCGTCGCGGTCGACCTCCGAGTAGACGGCGACCGAGGTGATCCCCATCTCCTTCAGGGTCCGGGCGACCCGGATGGCGATCTCGCCGCGGTTGGCTATGAGCACCTTCTCGAACACGGCGGCGCAGTCTATTTAGGTCGGCGCCGTTAGGCTGCGCCGTCATGTTGATCGAGCTACAGAGTCACTCCGTCGTCTCGGACGGTCAGCTGGAGCCGGCCGGGGTCGTCGAGGAAGCGGCCAAGGCCGGGGTGACGACGCTGGCGCTGACCGACCACGACGCGGTGGCCGGAGTGCCGGAGGCGGAAGAGGCGGCGCGGGAGCTGGGCATCGAGCTGGTGCCGGCGATCGAGATGTCGTGCGTGCACGAGTACGCCGAAGACCTGCACATCTGCGGCTACTGGGTCGGCCTGGAGGAGATCGCGCCGGCCTGCGAGCGGGCGCAGCTGGGACGGCGCGAGCGGGCCGGGGAGATCGTCGAGAACCTGCGGCGCGAGGGCTTCGACCTGACCTTGGACGACGCGATCCGCGAGGCCGGCGCCGCCGACTCGATCGGCCGGCCCCACATCGCCAAGGCGGCGGGGGCGACCGGAGACCTAGGCCCTTTCTTCGAGGAGTACCTGGTGCCCGGGGCCAAGGCCTTCGTGCCGCGGCGCTGGCCCAGCGCCGCGCAGGCGATCGAGCTGATCCGCGCGGCCGGCGGCGTCGCCGTCATCGCCCACCCCTACTGGGACATCTCCGAGCCCGACAAGGTCGAGGACCTGATCCGCTCGCTCGGCGCCGACGGCATCGAGACCTTCTACCCGAGCCACAGCAAGGAGCAGACCGAGCACCTGCTGCGCCTCTGTGACGAGCTCAATCTCTTCCCCACCGGCTCCTCCGACTACCACGGGCCGACCCACAAGACCTTCGCCGAGTTCGGGGCATATGAGACCTACGGGCTCGGTGAGCCGCAGGTGCCACCGCATCCCTAGGAGGGTCTAGCGACCCTCGCGCACCAGACTATTTTTTCGCCCCTGCTTTCGGGGTCAGCTTTCTCTTCAGCGTCACTGATTTCGCCTGCGTCGCGGCAACGCCACCGGGCGGAGTGAAGGCGAGTGAGAACCCGACTTTGACCTTGCCGCTCTTGCGCAGCGTCGAGCGCGCTTTCCCCTTGGCGAGCAGCGGCAGAATCACCTTGCCCGCTTGTGATGCGGATTCGCTTCGCGTCTTGACCTTTTTGCCGCTGACCGCCAACAGCCCCGGGCCCCCCACGTACACGGTCAGTTGCGCGGTGCCCTTCTTCCTGTCGAGCTTTATTTTTTTGCCGAATACGAACGGGGTGAAGTTGGCGGACACCGATTTGGCGGAAGTCATAGTCAGATCACAGGAAGTGCCCGTGCAGGAACCGGAGAAGCCGGCGAACGCGAAACCCGGATTGACGGCCGCGACAAGACTCACCGCGGTGCCCGGAGCAAAGATCGAGCCGCAGGTCGCGCCGCAATTGATCCCACCAACGTTGCTCGTCACGGTGCCGCCGAGTGGGTTCGAGTTGACGACACTCAGCCTCTGACGCCCCAGCGTCCGCATCGCGTTGACGACGACCCGGCCGTAGTCGCCGGACCAGATCCCTTCATCGCCGTAGTCATCACCGATGAAAGCGGTGATCGAGACGACGTGGCCCTTGACGGCGATCGCGTTCTTGCCGGTGGCCCATTTGGCGACGGAGGTCGCGCCTGGAGACAGCTCCGGTTCGGTGTTGTCTTCAGTCGTCAGCGTGGTGACGCCCTGCATCAATGGACTTGACGCGTCGAAAGCACCGAGCGAGGTGATGTCGTTGCCGTTGTTGCCCGGGATGAACGGGGCGTAGCCGCCGCTGGCGAAGCGGCCACCTGGGAAGGATTGTTCATTTTCCCAGCTGTCGTAACCGGCCTGAACAACGACGCCACCACCATCGACGTAGCTTGCGAGCGAGTTGCCCCAGGCTTCCGGGTCGGCGTAGGAACTGTCACCGATGCTTACAACCACGTCATAGCTGGCGAGTTCAGCGGCGGTGGGAGTTACCTCACCGGTATTGACCGTGTCAATCGCGGCGATTTCGGGGAACGAGGCGATCTGCGCTTTCAGCCTTAGTGGCGCCGCTTCATAAGGTTCGGCCAGCAGGACCCTGTAGGCCCCAGGCTCTGCCTGCGCAGCCCCCGCGAACAAGAGCGACAGCGCAGTAGCGCCTGCGAGCAGAGCAAGCGTCGCTCGCACCGTCGAGAGTCGAAATTCAGACAAAATTCTCCTCGAGCTAATCATCGGCAGTCATCCTCGTTTTCGCTGGCCAGCAGACGCAGCGCATCCTAGCTCCGGACACGGCGCCATCTCTGCGCCCAGGACTACTCCCCCGCCGACACCGTCGTCGCCGGCAAAGACGGCCGCACGGTCGTCGTGCGGACTCCCGCGCTCTAGCTACTCGCGGATCGCCGTCCGCCGCCGCACCCAGCTGACGAAGTCGCGCTCGGAGATCGTCCGCGCCGCGAGCCCCTCGATGGTCGAGGCGATCTCGTCCACGTCCTCGCTCGGCCGCGGCCAGGGGAGGCCGCTCCGTTC
>Ga0068863_100002806_pt1 | contig 17266 bp, 18 predicted proteins | sample KBSSwiS62_FD_66596 | JGI IMG/M metagenome (GOLD analysis project Ga0068863, IMG submission 66596) | Switchgrass rhizosphere microbial communities from Kellogg Biological Station, Michigan, USA - KBS Switchgrass S6-2 | ecosystem: Host-associated > Plants > Roots > Rhizosphere > Soil ...
GGTGGCTTGCGTGATAGGCTCCCCCGGTTGTTGGGGCGAGTGGCGGAATGGCAGACGCGCTGGCTTCAGGTGCCAGTGTCCTTCGGGACGTGGGGGTTCAAGTCCCCCTTCGCCCACAACTCGATTATTCGAATCCCCGTGAATGCCTTTCGACACCGTGCGGCCGGGCGTTGTATTCGAAGTAGCGCACGGTAGCTTTTTGCGAATGCGGCTGGGGTATATCGCGTTTGTATTGGTCGCGCTGCTGTCGGCGGCGTGCTCCTCGACGGTCAGCGGATCGGCGGTCAAGCCCTCAGGCGTGGCGTCTGGCCCCACCGTCGACGTCAGCAAGCTCGACGTCGGGCCGTACCCGACGCAGCCCAGCCAGCCGCTGGGCGTAGCGGGCGACCCGGACCGCGGTTTGTTCGTCGAGTCGCAGCGGATGGCCAACAACGTCATCGGCCCGTGGGAGGTCGAGCCGGCGATCACGGGCTGGTTCGGCTTCGGCGCCACCGCGCTGCCGAACGTCGGCGCGTTGGCGCAGATCGGTCCCGAGACGTTCGCGGCGGCCGCGAGCCAGCACGGCTTCATCAACGGCTTCGCCTCGGCGCGCACTGCCGAGGGGCAGAAGATCCTGCTGAACGCGGTGCTGAGGTTCGCCGATGGCGGCGCCGCGACCGCTGCCGCCACGGAGTTCGGCGACATCGCGGCCAAAACGGGCGAGGGCGTGCGGCCCGCCCAGATCCCGGGCCATCCCGATACCAAGGCGGCGAGCTACACCCAGACCGAGGGTTCGACCGGCAAGAAGTGGAGCGCGGTGCGCGCGTTCACCGCCCACGGCGAGTACGTCTTCATGCAACTGGCGCAAGCCGTCGACGGGATGGACCCCGCGATCGGCCTCGTCGCGAAGACCATCGACTTGCAAGGACCCGCGATCGACAAGTTCCGCGCGACCGACCCATCCGAGTTCGCCGATATCTCGCTCGATCCGACCGGGCTGCTGGCGCGGACACTTCCGGTTCCCGACAAGGAAGCCACGCCCATCCAGAACGCCACCTACGAACAACGCGGCGCGCTGCAATTCCAAAGTGACCCGGCCCGATCGGCGAAGCTGTTCGCCGACACCGGTATGGATTTGGCGGCGATGGCGAAGACGAACGTCTATCAAACGAAGGACGCGGCCAGCGCGCCGAAGATCGTCGAGGGCTTCTACGCCGAGCTGCAGCCGACCTCGCAGCAGGCCAAGCCGGTCAACAACCTGCCAGGCAGCCGCTGTCTGCAGCTGAAGGACAAGTCCTTCTATTGCCTTGGCGCAGCCGACAAGTATGCGATCGAAACCACGGCGGACAACTTGTTGGACGCCCAGCAGCAGGTGGCTGCCCAGTACGCGATGCTGTTGAGCGGCTAGCGTCCGGCCAGGACGCCGTGCAGCAGCAGCTCGCTGAGCTCCTTGGCCGCGGTGTCGACGTCCTTGATGCGACGCACGCACACCGCGTACCAGGCACCGCCGGCGATGGCGTCCATCAGAGTGTCGGCGCTGATGCCGGGCCGCGCGGTACCGTCGGCCACGGCGCCGCCCAGCTTGTCGGCCAGCTGACTGCGGGCCGTGGCCTCCAGCCGGTCGCTGAGCAGCCGCCGCATCCGACGGTCTGAGCGTAAATCGTTGAGCAGACCGGGAATTGACTCACGCACCGCGGGGTCGCCGTACATCTGCAGCGCGCCGCGGCACAGCCGGGTGATCTCGGCGATGAAGTCGTCCTCCGGCGGCTCGGGCCCGAGGTCGGGAAACAGCGCCTCGTGCACCAGCTGGGCCTTGGAGTTCCAGCGGCGGTAGACGGCCGGCCTGCTCACCCCGGCGGTGGTGGCGATCAGGTCGATGGTCGTCGCTGCATAGCCGCGCCCGACGAGGAGCCGCCTGGCCGCGGCCAGCACTGCCGTGTCGATCGACGGATCACGACGCGAGCCCTGCCGCCGATGCCGTCGCTGTTCTTCCACGATTCGCCTGCCCGCCCCGTTGATTTGTCGTTACAGTGTGTCACAACAAATGCGAATGGAGTCCGCTATGACCAAACCGTTGGCCGGCGTCGGCGAGGACGGCCGGCACCTCTACACGTGTCCGCTGTGTGAGGCAATGTGCGGCTTGGAGATTCACGTCGCCGACGGACGGGTCGCAAGTATCCGCGGAAACAAAGACGACACTTGGAGTCGCGGGCACATCTGCCCCAAGGGTGCGACGCTCGGGGCCGTGCACGAGGACCCCGACCGCATTCGGCGCCCGATGATCAAGGTCGACGGGCAGTGGCAGGAGGTCAGCTGGGACGCCGCCTTCCGCCGCTGCACCGAACTGCTGGCCCCGGTGATCGAGAAGTACGGCATCGGCGCGGTGACGTGTTATACCGGCAACCCGCTTGCCCACTCCTTTTCACTGGGCCGTTACACCGGTGTGCTGCTTGGCATGTCGGGCATTCCGCTGAGTTACTCGCCGGGCACCGTCGACCAGTGGCCCAAGAATCTGTCGTCGCATCTGATGTACGGCGGCTGGTGGAGCTTCCCGGTGCCCGACATCGAACGCACCGACCTGCTCGTCGTGATGGGCGCCAACCCTGCCGCGTCGCAAGGGTCGCTGCTGGCCGCGCCCGACGTGATGGGCATCATCGACGGAATTCGCGAGCGCGGCAAGGTGATTGTCGTCGATCCCGTCCGCACCGCCACCGCGGCCCGCGCCGACGAATGGTTGCCGATCACCCCGGGCACCGACGCCGCACTGCTGATTGCCGTCGTGCACACGCTGTTCGACGAGGATCTGGTCAGGCTGGGTGCGGTCGAGCCGTACGTCGACGGCGTCGACCGGATGCGCGAGGTGGCCGCCGCGTGGTCGCCCGAACGCGTAGCGGCTGTCACCGGCATCACGGCCGACAGGATCCGGACCCTGGCCAGGGAGCTGGCCGGCACCGAGCGCGCTGTGGTCTACGGCCGAATCGGGTTGTGCAATCAGGAGTTTGGCAGCCTGGCCAGCTGGCTGGTCGACGTGGTCAACATCCTCACCGGGCACTTCGACACGCCGGGCGGCTCGATGTTCCCGCGCGCCGCGGCGTGGTCGGTGACCGTGCAGCCGATCCCCGGCCTCGAGGACGGCGCGCCGGAATTCGGGCGCTACCGCACGCGGGTACGCGGCGCGAAGGAAGTGCTCGGCCAGGTTCCAGTGTCGTGTCTTGCCGAGGAGATCGCGACGCCGGGGGAGGGGCAGCTCAAGGCGCTGATCACGGTGGCGGGCAACCCGGTGCTGTCGACCCCTGCAGGCCACAAGCTCGACGAGGTGTTGCCGATGCTGGACGCGATGATCTCCGTCGACATGTGGCTCAACGAAACCACCCGGCACGCCGACGTGATTCTGCCCGCGCCGTCGCCGCTGGAGCAGCCGCACCACGACGATCTCATCCTCAACTTCGCGATCAACAGCATCGCGAACTACTCGCCGCCCGTATTCGCGCCGCCGGATCCCGACCGGCCCGAGGAGTGGGAGATCCTGATCCGGCTGACGGGGCTGTGCACCGGCACGCCCGCCGAGGACGTCGACGTGACGGCCGTCGACGACGGCTTCTTCGACTACATGGCGTTCACCCAGGGGCTCGACGGCGCCGAGATCCGCACGCACTACGAGCGCGGCGGGCCCGAACGCATCCTCGACTTCACGCTGCGCACAGGGCCGTTCGGCGACCGCTACGGCGAGAACCCAGACGGCATCACGCTGGAGAAACTCAAGGCCCAGCCCAACGGCGTCAACTTCGGCCCGATGGTGCCGCAGGTGCCGGAGGTACTCGGCACCGCGGACGGCAAGATCCGGCTGGCGCCGCAGTATCTGCTCGACGACGTGCCTCGGCTGGCCGCGCGGCTCGACCGTGCGCCGGCCGAACTCGTGCTCGTCAGCAGACGCCATCTGCGGTCGAACAACTCGTGGCTGCACAACGTGGGACCGCTGATGAAGGGCAAGGACCGCTGCACGCTGTTGATGCACGACGACGACGCGACCAAGCGCGGCCTCGCGACCGGCGACCTCGTCTCGGTGACCTCGCCGGGCGGGCAGATCGAAGTGCCCGTCGAGGTGACCGACGCGATCATGCCCGGTGTGGTGTCGATGCCGCACGGCTGGGGCCACGGCAAGCCGGGCACCCGGATGGCGATCGCGAACGAATCGCCGGGCGTGAACACCAACATCCTGTCGCCCCCGACCTTCATCGACGAGCCGTCGGGCAACGGCGCACTGAACGGGATCCCGGTGACGGTCGCTGCGGTCGGCGCTGATAGGCATTAACCGTGGGCACAAACCAGCGGGCGAACATCGTCATGACCGACGAGGAGATCGCCCAATTCATAGAGCGCAGCCGGACCGCGACGATGGCGACCGTGCTGCCCGACGGCAGGCCGCACCTGGTCGCGATGTGGTACGCCGTGGTCGACGGCGAGATCTGGTTCGAAACCAAAGCCAAGTCGCAGAAGGCGGTCAACCTGCGTCGTGATCCGACGATCACGGTGATGATCGAAGACGGCAAGACCTACGACACGCTGCGCGGGGTGTCGATCGACGGGAAAGCCGAGATCATCGATGACGCGGAAACCATTCTGCGCGTTGGCATTAGCGTGTGGGAGCGGTACACCGGCCCGTACACCGACGAGATGCGCCCGTTCATCGACCAGATGATGAACAACCGCATCTGCGTGCGAGTGGTGCCCAGCCGGATGCGCAGCTGGGACCACCGCAAGCTCGGCATACCCGCGATGCCCGTCGGCGGCAGCACGGCCGAGTACCTCTGATGCCGCAGGACCGACCCAAGCAACTGGACTCGCCGCTGCTGCCGAAGATCTTCAAATACGCGGGCAAGGCGCACGTCTGGGTGTACCGAAAGACCGGCGGGAAGGTCGGAGGGAAGTGGCGCATCGGCGCGGGCTTCCGCAAACCGGTGCCGACACTTCTGCTCGAGCATCGCGGTCGCAAGTCCGGCAAGGTGTTCGTCACACCGCTGCTGTACATGTTCGACGGCGCCGACGTGGTGATCGTCGCGTCGCAGGGCGGACGGCCAGAGGATCCGCAGTGGTATCGCAACCTGGTGGCCAACCCCGACACGTACGTGGAGATCGGTGCTGACCGCCGCGCGGTGCGGGCCGTCACCGCAAGCCCGGAGGAGCGGGCGCGGTTGTGGCCGAAGCTCGTCGACCTCTACGCGGATTTCGACAACTACCAGAGCTGGACCGACCGCGAGATTCCCGTGGTGGTGCTCAAGCCGCGCTAGGGGTGCGGCGGGTTGAAGCCAGGATTGGACAACGCGTTGGCGACGCCGCTGCCGATCGGGCCGTGCTGATCGACGATGGTGGCCGTGCCGGTGGCGACGCCGTCGTGGCTGTAATGCGTCAAGGCCGCCAACCCGAGGTAGGGACCTTCGGGCAGCCGGGACAGCGTCAGGGTGTAGTCGGCGTTGATGAACTGCAAACCCTCTGCGCCGAAATGAGTCAACGAGCTGACCATGTCGCCGGCCATCGCCGCCCGAGTGAACGGCGTGAGTTCTTCGCCGGCGACCAACGGCCGGATATCGCGCACCCAGATGTACTTCGGCCCCGCGTGCTGCCACGCATCGAGGCCGAAGCCGGGACCGGGCGTGTGCTCGTTGCGGCCGTAGGTCCACACCAGCATCGCCAAGCCCCGCGGAATCGGATCGGGGCTGGGCGGAATCGGCGGCATGATCACCGGTGACGACCAGATCTGGTCGGCCGGTTGTTCGCCGCGACGCAGTAACAGCCCGCTGGCTCGGGCGACGACGGTCTCGCCCTGCGTCATCACCGCGTCGACCAACTTCAGCCGGCGACCCTGACGCGTCACCGTGGTGTCGACGCGCACCGGCGCCAGCGCGGCGGGCCGGAACAGATCAACGGTCAACCGGGTTGGCTGAAAATCGGGATCACCTGCGTCGCGCTCGAGGACGTGGCCGAGGATGCCGCCGACGTAGTTGCCGCTGATCGTGTCGCCCCACGGCCCCCGAGCGATGGGCTGCGGCACGAAGGTGTCGCCGTCGGCGACGAAGAATGCTGAAGGGCCGGTCATTGCGACCGACCATATCCGGCAGGCCCTTGCGACGTGACGAGCCCGCCGCCACAGCAAGTGGCGACGGGCCCGTGACCGTGCTGCGTTGTGGGGTTATCCGCCCCCGTTACCCCCACCGGTCAGCACGTCGATGTTGTCGTGATTTGAGCTTGGCGCAGATTTGCCGCATCCGAACGAGTAGGCGGGTACTCGAATTTTTGCGCTACCTGTTCGCGAGCCAGCGTTTGATGTCCGAATCGACCGGGTCGACCACGTCGTCGAGTTCTTGGTGCTTCTTGACGTAGCCCACCACCATCGGACACACGGCGACGATCCGCAGCCCTGCGTCGCGGGTGGCCTGCAGCGCCTCGCCGACGAGGATGGTCGCCAGACCGCGGCCGCCGAACTCGTCGAGCACCTCGGTGTGCGGGAAGACCCGTTGGCCGTCGCGATCGACGTACTCGGTGAAGCCGACCGTCTGTCCGTCGACGGAAATGCTGAAGCGGTCGGATTCCTGGGTGACGGTCGTCGGCGCGCCGGTCTTGTCGGTGGTCATGAATCCTCTATACCCCGGGATTGGGGCGTGGGCGCAACGTGGCGTTCGGCAGCGGTGGGGCGGGCAGTCGTGACACGGCCCCGCGGTAGCCCTCGACTGCGCCGAAGCGGTCGGCGCGCTCTTCCCACTGCCGGCGGTACGTGGCGATGTCGTCGTGGCTGCGGCCGACGAAGTTCCACCACATCATCAGCTGCTCGGGAAACGGCGGGCCGCCCAGCAGCACCACCCGCGCGGGGCCGTCGCCGCGGTTGGCGATCGTCAATTGGCTGCTGCCTGCGGCCTGGAACGCCAGATCGGCCACGTCGAGCACGGTACCCGCCACCTCGACGCGGCCCTGGTCGAGCAGCACACCGTGCTCGAAGTCGTGATCGACCTCGAGGGTGAGGTCCCCGCCCGGATCGAGGTCGAGCTGCGCACCGAGCAACGGCGTGAAGGTGTGCACGGGGGAGCGGTCGCCCTCGAGCTCGCCGAGAAACACCCGCCGCGTGGCACCGCCCACGGAGCGTGGTTGCGGCACGTAATGGGCGAAGTCCCGGCCGGCGTCCCGATCGGAGTCGGGCAGCGCCACCCACAGCTGCACGCCGTGCAGCACCGTCGTCGCAGCCGTCGAGACCTCGGAGTGGCAGATCCCCGCACCCGCGGTCATCAGGTTCAGCTCGCCGGGACGGACCATCGCGTGCACGCCCGCGCTGTCGCGGTGCTCCACCTCGCCGCTGAACAGCCAACTGACGGTTTGCAACCCGGTGTGCGGATGCGGCGGCACATCCATCCCGGCGCTGCCCCGGACGGCGTGCGGACCGTAGTGGTCGGCGAAACACCACGCCCCGATCAGCGAGCGCTCCCGCTGCGGCAGCGTGCGCCGCACCTTGATCGCCCGCGGTCCGCCGAGCGGCACCTCGCGCGGATGCAGCACTCCGGCGAACGGCGAAGCGACACAGGCGACTTCGGCAGGCGCGGTATCGGTGTTGCTCACAGACTCACGGTAGCTCCCTGGCCCTGTGCGGCGGTCATGGCTGAGCGGATCACCTCGAGGTCCTGATCGCTGATCTTGAACACCCCGTACCGGAACTTGTAGCCCCACCGCGCGGGGTCCTCGATGAACTCCAGGTGCTCGATCAGCGGGCGGATCGGCGTTTCCGCACACTCCAGAAAATCGACGTTGCGGCGCCACGGCTGGAAGTCCGGCGACATCTCCGCTTGATACGGCTCGTCGTCGACGACCTGGCCGATAGCGGTGAAGGCCTGCAGGGGCTCACCTTCTGGATAGTCGGTCTTCGGCGAATAGAAGACGATCCAGTCACCCCTGGCCATCTTCTTCAACATGTGTGGCTTGCCGTGGTTGGCCTGGGTGAAGCGGCCACGCACCCCACGTTCGACGTGGCCACGGCTGACGGTGTTGATCCAGTTGGTCATGTCCGCACGCTAAGCCGGATCGCCGACAAATCGGTGTCCGTGCCGCAGCGGCCTGTGGATAACTTCCGGCGGCTAGAAAGGGCTGCTGTTGGATTGCCGGCGGGCCGCTTCCGGGCGTGGCCCGTACCGCCGGATGTACTCCTCGTGGACGCGGGCGTTCTTGTCCCGGTTGATCTCGTCGACGAGGTTGGGGTCCAGACCGTGTTGGGCCAGCCGGTGGCGACGCCACACCTTGTTCAGCGCCAACGACATCAGCAGGGCCCAGATGTAGATCGGCGCCGTCATCTCCGTGTGCACGTACAGCGACGCTGGGAGCAACCAGAACGGTGCCAGCACCAGGAACGGCGGTATCGCGGCGCGGACCATGTGGCGGCGCACTGCTCCTGGGCCGGCGAGGTCGTTGCGCACCCACTCGCGGAATTCGGTGGGGAGGCTGCGGCCGTACGCATAGCCGATGTACTGCAGCGGAGATGGCCGGTTCATCGGACATCCTTTCTGTCGTTGAGCGCGCCGGCCGTCAGGGCCGCGGCGTTGACGCGAGTGAGGACGTCGTGGAGCTCTTCGAGTTCGTCGAGCCCCACGCCGAGCCGGTCCACCACCGCGGGCGGAATCTTGAGGGCTCGCCGCCGTAGCTGAATGCCGGCTCGGGTCAGCTCCACGTCGGTGGCACGCTCGTCGGCGGCGCTGCGGGAGCGGTTGATGAGGCCGAGCGACTCCAGACGCTTGAGCATCGGAGACAACGTCGCCGAATCCAACTGCAATGCAGCGGCGATCTCCTTGACCGTCAGCGGTCGATCGGCGGCCGACTTGTGGTGGTCCCACAGGGCGAGCATCACCAGGTACTGCGGATGGGTCAGTCCCAGCGGTTCGAGTAGCGGCCGATAAACCGCCAACACCGCGCGGTTGGTGACCGCCAGCGCAAAACACACCTGCCGTTCCAGCGCCAATGGGTCGATGTCGTCCTCGACGAGCGTCATGACCCCACAATACCCAATTAGATAGGGCACTAACTAATAGCGTGCTAACAATCACACGTTGTTAGCATTTGACACGATGAGCAGCGACGATCACGCCGAACTACTGCGACGCCGCGCGCTTACCGAGGATGCGGCCCGTCCCGAGGCCGTCGAACGCAGACGCGCAGCCAACGGTCGCACCGCGCGCGAGAACATCGAGGACCTCGTCGATGCGGGATCGTTCGTCGAGTACGGGCGCTTTGCGATCGCCGCTCAGCGATTCCGCCGCGATCTCGACGACCTGATCGCACGCACTCCCGCTGACGGCCTCGTCGCAGGCACGGCGCGCATCAACGGCAACGCATGCGCCGTGTTGTCCTATGACTACACGGTCCTCGCGGGCACTCAGGGCGCACTCGGCCATCGCAAGAAGGACAGGCTGTTCGAGCTCATCGAGCGGATGCGGTTGCCGACCGTGTTCTTCGCTGAAGGTGGCGGCGGACGCCCCGGCGACACCGACTATCCGGTCGTCTCGGCGCTCGATGCGCGTGCGTTCAAGCTGTGGGCGGCGCTGTCGGGATTGGTGCCGCGGATCGCGATCGTCAAGGGCCGTTGTTTCGCCGGCAATGCGGTGATCGCGGGATGCTCCGACCTGATCGTCGCCACCGAGGATGCGTCGATCGGGATGGGCGGGCCGGCGATGATCGCCGGCGGCGGACTCGGCGACGTCCATCCCGACGCGGTGGGCCCGGTTTCCATGCAGCAGCCCAACGGCGTGCTCGACGTGGTCGTACCGGACGAGGCACACGCCGTGGCGGTGACGAAGCAGCTGCTCGGCTATTTTCAGGGTGCGACGACACCGGGCCGGGAAAACGACCAAACACGTTTGCGCACAATGATTCCCGAAAGGGAACGGCGGGCGTACAAGGTCGAGCCGATCATCGAGACGTTGGCCGACGACGGGTCGGTGACCTTCCTTCGCCAGGGGTTCGCCCGCGAAATGGTCACCGCGCTGGCCCGCATCGAAGGCCGCGCCGTCGGCGTTATCGCCAACAACACCATGGTGATGGCGGGCGCGATCACCGCTTCCGCCGCCGACAAGGCCGCCCGTTTCCTTCAGCTCTGCGACGCGTTCGGACTACCGGTCGTCTCGCTGATCGACTGTCCCGGCTACATGGTCGGCCCTGCGGCGGAGTCCGAGGCGTTGGTGCGACGCGCGTCCCGCATGCTCGTCGCGGGCGCCGCGATGCGCGTGCCTCTCGTCGCGGTCGTGCTGCGCCGCGGCTACGGGCTCGGCGCGCAGGCGATGACCGGCGGCAGTCTGCACGAACCGCTGCTCACCGTTGCCTGGCCAGGCGCCCACCTCGGCCCGATGGGCCTCGAGGGAGCCGTCCGCCTTGGCCTGCGCAAGGAACTCGAGCAGATTGCCGACGAGGGCGACCGGGAAGAACGAGTCAGGCAGGCAACGGCCGCCGCAGAAGCAAATGCCAAGGCGCTCAACGCCGCTGCCCTGTTCGAGATCGACGACGTCATCGACCCGGCTGATACCCGCGGTCTGATCGCAGCGACCCTTGCGGCGGCCGCCGCACATCCCCAACCGCGCGGTGATCGCCGGTTCGTGGACACCTGGTAGGCCGGAAGTTTGGGACGGTGCCGCCATGACGCCTCTCGGCGAGTGGTCGCTCTAGGCGACGATTCTGGATGGGGCCCGGGGCATAACCGGCACCGTCGCATCGTCTAACTGCGCGGCGGGACAACATATTCCACTCGTTCGCCGCAGACCCCTCGACGTCGGCGAACGGCCGGCCGGTCAGGCCGATTCGGCGAACAGTCGACGATCGCGTACCGGGTATCCATTGCGCTCGGCGAGCGAGCGCAGTTGTCGCAGGGCAAACGTCCGGCCGCGGCCGGCCTCGGGGATGACGATGCCTGCCCACAGTCCCTCGGCACGAGGGAGTTCGCACGCCTCGCGGGCGCACAGCCACCGTCGCGGGCATTCTCGGCAGATGGCCTTGGCCTCTTCGTCTGCTCTGGTGGTCCACCGTTCAGGATCTTGGGTGCATGCGCCGATCGGCGTCTCTTCCCATTCGGATGCGCTCATCGCTGTTGCTCCTCTGCACGCTCTGCGGCACTTCGCCGCAATGCCGCCAAACGTAGCGCAGCAACCGTAGCAATGCAACGGTTAATTATTAGGCGCCGGAGCTCTGATGTCCGGCAGTAGCGTCGGGCGCCAGCCACTAAACAGCGCACAACCAGCAACTATTCGGGCATACGCCAAACGCGTAATTCCGTAGCATTGATACGGTTTACCAGCCAGAAAGTCGTACCTGCTCCGTATCTCAATCACGCAAAATCGAGGGTCAAGTCGTAGCACTCGATGGTTGGGCGGCTACTATTGCGACACCCTGCGCAGCACCCACTCAGCGAGGAATCGCCGTAATGACAGACGCCGAATCGACCGCTGAGGCGTCGGACGTCGTCGACCCGGGATTGGTCCGCGCCGGCGCTGCCGCCGCGGCGCGCAGGCGCGAACTCGACATCAGCCAACGCAGTCTCGCGGCCGACGGAATCATCAACGCCGGAGCTCTGATCGCGTTCGAAAAGGGCCGCAGCTGGCCGCGCGAACGCACCCGAGCAAAGCTCGAGGAAGTGCTGCGGTGGCCGGCGGGCACGATCGCCCGGCTCCGTCAAGGCGAGCCCCCGGCGCGGGACAGGCCGGCCGAACCCGCAGGCGTCGGGCACGAGGGACAACTGATAGCGCAGGCCGTCATCACCGCGGTGCATACGCTCGGTCCCGCGGTCGAGGCGCTGCCCCCGGTCGACGACGCCGAGTTCACCCCGCGGGTCGCGGCCATTCTCGCCGACCTTCGCCAGCTCGAGGGGGTCGCCGCCAGCGCCACCCGCATCAGCCGAGTGACGCCCGCACTCATCAAGGCGCTGGGCACCGTCCGTCGCCGGATCGACGAGCTGACCATGCTTGCCGCAACAGCGCCGCGCGCGACATTGGGCCAGCGGGTGTATGCCACCCGGCGCCGCGCCAACCTGACCATCGCCGAAACCGCCCAAGCCGCAGGCGTTTCCGAAGACGACGTGGTCCGCGCGGAGGCGGAGCAGCCGGTGGCCGCTGCCTCGATCGATGCGATCGAGGCGCTGCTCGAGCAGCTCGACTAGTGGCGTTCCCTGCTGCGGTCATCGCGGGTGGGGAAGTATTCGGCGAGCGCAGCGGCGATCTCGATGAATTTGCGGCGAGCGGCAGGCGACATCTGGCTGCTGTGGTCGATGACCCCGCCCGGCCGCAGATGCCCGTCGAACGGCACCTCGACAACTTTCTGTCCCTGACTCGCGAACTGTTGGGCCAGGATCGACCGAGTCCTCTTGTCCGCGTGGCCATCCGAATCGTTGAGCACGATCACCGTGCGCTGCAGCAGATTGGTGAGCCCGCGGGCGGCCAACCAGTCCATCGTCTGCCCCGCCGCCGCTGCGCCGTCGACCCATGGCGACGACACGACGATCAGCGCGTCGAGGTCGCGCAGCACCTCCTGTGTGACAGGGGTGTCCATGGTCGAGCTGCAGTCGACGATCGAAATCGTGAAGTAGCGGTCCAGTCGTGACGTCGCTTCGCGGTAGATCGCCGGGTCCAGCACGCGGCGCCGCGCCGGAGTCGCCTCGCCCGCGAGGACGAACAAGCCCGCCGCGTTGTTGCCGACCCGGCTGCGCACGTCGGCGAAAGTCTCGAGGTGTTGGTCGGAAGCCAACTCCCAATAGGACCCCTGCACCTTCGGGTCCACCCGGCTGCCGAGCTTCCCGAAAGCGGTGTCGGCGTCGATGGCCACCACGCGGTCGTCCTGGCGCAGTTCGGCGAATATCGACCCCACGCTGGCCGAGACCGTGGTCTTGCCGACGCCGCCCTTGCCCATCACGCCGATCTTGTAATGCCCGCGCAGCACCGCCTTGATCCGGGCCTCCAGGTCGGCCTGCCGGATCTCGTCAGGTGACTGGCCGAGGTTGACCATTCCGAAGGTGGCTTTGTACACCGCCAGCCGCCAGCCGCGGGCCGGCGGCACCTTGCGGGAGGGCACCAGGTCGTCGGCTCTGATGCGGTCGGCGTACGACGCGGGCGGCGGTGGTGGTGCCGACGCGCCTTCGGGTGGGTAGAGCGGCGCTTTCCACGGTTGGGTGGGCGGCCCCGGCTGCTGCGGTGGCGGAGCAGGCCGCGGCGGACGCGGTGGTGGCTGCCAATCGGGTTGCGGAGCCCGCGTGCCCTCGTCGGGACGGTTGGTGGTTGGCAACGGTCCGGTGTCGCGCGGCGCTCCCGGCGGTGGCCCGTATCGCGGCGGTTGCCGGTGGCCGCCGCCTTGGCGCTCTGGATCCAGGAACGGCGGCGGAGGGGGTTCCGATTGGCCGCCGCGCGGGCCGGGTTCGGGACTCGGCGACGGCGCCCAGCGCCCGGCCTGCGGTGCCGCGTGGTCGCCCTCTTCTTCCGCGAGCGGGCTCGCAGGACGTTCCGGCGGCACATAGTCGACCGGCGGTCGCGAGGGCACCGGCGGCTGGGGGGCAGGCGTCGGATCCGGCTTCGGTTTGGGCGGCTCGTAGTCGGTTTCCTCAGGGCCTGTCCAGCCGAGTTCTCTCCGCAATGCGTCGTCGCGGTCGGTCACTGCACAATCTCCTTCGCTTCCAGACGACGCGTATGTCGGCCACCCTCAAGTATCAACCACAGCTGGGCTGCGCTACGGAATCCGACGACCAGGGTGCGCCGCGGCGGTCCAGCAAACACCGTCCGCGGCGCCGAGCACACCAGCGGAACCGTCAGGGGCCGTCGGCCTGGCAGCTGAGCGGTCACTCAGCAGGGTGAAGCGCCTTTGCTGGCAAATGCAGAGGGCTAAGAAGAGCGGCATCAAATTGTTTGCTCAGGTGGCGAACGCGGCCGCTGCGGCCACCCGGGAAATTGGTGCACTTGCAAGGTATTTCCGCTGGTAAGCTTTGCGGTCAGCGAAGGTTTGCGTGGTTGGGCCGGTCCGGCCCCCGCCGCATTGGATGCCCGTCGCGGCTAGGTTGGGTTCGGACAATCCATCCCGGGCCGCCGGCCGGGACACCACTGCGGATGAAGGCTAAGGACGAGGAGATGCATGTCCGGCGACGACGTGCGCATTAGGACGGCCGAATCGGCCGCCGCACCCTCAGATGACCTGTGCGACAAGCTCGCTGAATCAGCGAAAGATTCCCATCTCATCAGCAGCGCGATGACCGCTGTCTTGCGCGCACCGACGCAGACAGGGCAAATATGACCAGTCCGCCAACACATTTCGACGACGTGGTGGGCGTCGAGGTCACCATCGACGGCATGCTCGTCATCGCGGACAAGCTCCATCTGATGGACTTCCCCGTCGCGCTGGGCATCCGGCCCAACATCCCTCAGGAAGATCTGCGCAACATCGTGTGGGAACAGGTCGGGCGTGACCTGACCGCACAAGGCGTGCTCGACCTGTTCGGCGAACCCCACCCCGAGGTCGCCGCAATGGTCGACACTCTCAGCCGGGCGGACCGGACCTTGGAGGGCCGGTGGTGGCGTCGTGACATCGGCGGCAAGATGGTGCGCTTCGTGGTGTGCCGCAAAGGTGATCGCCATGTGGTTGCCGCGCGGGACGGTGACATGCTGGTACTGCAACGCGTCGCACCCCAGGTTGGTTTGGCGGGAATGGTGACGGCCGTGCTGGGCACCGCCCCCGCCGCCGAGGTCGAACCGCTCACCGGCGTCGCAAGCAAATTGGCGGAAAGCAAATCGGCAAACCAACTCTCGCACTACGGCCTTGCCCCCACCTCCGCGCGCACGTACGCCGACATGATCGCCAGCCCCGTCAGCTGGGTGGAAATCGTTGCCAGCGAACGGCACCCCGGCGGCACCCAAACGCAGACCGATGTGGCGGCCGGCGTGCTCGACTCCACGCAGGGCCGCATCGTGTCGGTCCCGCGGCGGGTGAACGGCGAGCTGTACGGCAGCTTCCTGCCCGGCACGCAGCAGAACCTGCAACGCGCACTCGACGGCCTCGTCGAGTTTCTTCCGTCTCGCAAGTGGTCCGAGGAGACCGACACCAATGGACATGGGGACTGAATGACCGAACATCTCGCAAGCCTCTTCGGCAGCGCCGTCGGCATGCTGGCAAGTTCACAATCCCGATCGTTCGAGATGTTCACCGAGATCACCAACCTCGACGAAACCGCCTGCGACGCATGGGTGGGCCGGATCCGCTGCGGGGACACCGACCGGGTGACGTTGTTCCGCGCCTGGTATTCGCGCGCCAACTTCGGCCAGCTCGCCGGGTCCGCCGAGATCTCGATGAGCGGGCTGAACGCGCGGATTCCGATCGGCGGCATGTTCGGCGACATCACCTATCCGATCAATTCACCGCTGGCGATCACGATGGGCTTCGCCGCGCACGAGGCATCCGTTGGCAACTACGCCGATGCGATGGAAGCGATGGAGGCCGTGCCTGCCGGCGGCGCAGACCATTTGGTGTCGTGGGTCAAGGCGGTGATCTACGGTGCCGCCGAACGGTGGACCGATGTGATCGACGAAGTGCGGGGCGCGGGTGGCTGGCCGGACAAGTTCCTCGCGGCCGCGGCGGGCGTGGCGCACGGGGTGGCGGCGGCCAACCTCGGCTTGTTCACCGAGGCCGAACGCCGTCTCACCGAATCGAATTCGTCGCCTGCGGGCGAGGCGTGCGCTCCTGCGATCGCCTGGTACCTCGCGATGACCCGTCGCAGCCAGGGCAACGAAGAGGCCGCCATCGCGCTGCTGGAGTGGCTGCAGGCGACCCACCCCGAGCCCAAAGTGGCTGCCGCACTTAAAGATCCGACCTATCGGCTGGTGACCACCACCCCCGAGAAGATCGCGTCGCGGCGCGACCCGTGGGACCCGGCCAGCGTGGTTGCCGACACGTCGGGACGCGAGAAGCTGCTCGCGGAGGCGCAGGCCGAACTCGACCGGCAGATCGGGCTGACGCGGGTCAAGGAGCAGATCGACGCGTACCGCGCCGCGACCCAGATGGCCAAGATCCGCGCGGCGCGCGGCATGAAGGTCGCCCAGGCGAGCAAGCACATGATCTTCGCAGGCCCGCCCGGCACGGGTAAGACCACGATCGCCCGCGTCGTCGCCAACATCCTGGCCGGCCTCGGCGTGATCGCCGAACCCAAACTCGTCGAGTCGTCGCGTAAGGATTTCGTCGCCGAGTACGAAGGCCAGTCGGCGGTCAAGACCAGCCGCACCATCGACCGCGCCGTCGGTGGGGTGCTGTTCATCGACGAGGCCTACACGCTGGTGCAGGAGCGCGACGGGCGCGCCGATCCGTTCGGCACCGAGGCGCTGGAAACGCTGCTGGCGCGGATGGAGAACGACCGCGACCGCCTGGTGGTGATCATCGCCGGGTACAGCGCCGACATCGACCGGCTGCTCGAGTCCAACGATGGGTTGCGGTCGCGATTCGCCACCCGCATCGAGTTCGACTCCTACACGCCCGACGAGATCGTCGACATCGCGAAAGTCATTGCCGCCGCTAATGACTCGACCCTCGACGAGGAAGCGGCCAAGCGGGTGCTCGATGCCGCGACGCTGCTATCCGAACGCACGCTGAACGGCAAGCCGGCGTTGGACATCGCGGGCAACGGCCGGTACGCCAGGCAACTGGTTGAGGCAGGCGAGCAGAGCCGCGACATGCGGCTGTCGCGGTCGCTGGATTTCGAAAGCCTCGGCGTCGAGCAGCTCAGCGAGATCAACGGTGAGGACATGGCCAATGCGATCTCGGCCATTCACGCCCGCCTGAGTATCGGCGAATAGCCGATGGCAAGTTTCCGGCTCACCACCAAGGTCCAGGTCAGCGGTTGGCGCTTCCTGCTGCGCCGCGTCGAGCACGCCATCGTGCGCCGCGACACCCGGATGTTCGACGATCCGCTGCAGTTCTACAGCCGGGCGGTCGGCGCCGGCATCACCATCGCGGTGCTGGTCTGCCTCGGCGCGGGGCTGCTCGCATACTTCAAACCCCTCGGAAAGCGCGGCGGTGACACGCTTCTCGTCGACCGCAGCACCAACCAGCTGTATGTCGTGATGCCCGGCACCGGGCAGCTGCGGCCGGTGTACAACCTGACGTCCGCGCGGCTGGTGCTCGGCAACGCGAACGCGCCGGTTGCGGTGAAGTCCGACGAGCTGAACAAGATGCCGAAGGGCCAGCCGATCGGCATTCCCGGCGCCCCGTACGCGACGCCGGTTGGTGGCGCGCAGTCGATGTGGACCCTGTG
>Ga0068863_100002809_pt1 | contig 17251 bp, 16 predicted proteins | sample KBSSwiS62_FD_66596 | JGI IMG/M metagenome (GOLD analysis project Ga0068863, IMG submission 66596) | Switchgrass rhizosphere microbial communities from Kellogg Biological Station, Michigan, USA - KBS Switchgrass S6-2 | ecosystem: Host-associated > Plants > Roots > Rhizosphere > Soil ...
GCCGTGGAAGGGCGCGGTGCCGAGCACGACCTCGCGCACGAACGCCGGGTCCTCGCTCACGACCGACCCGGCGAGCGAGCCCTGGCCGCGGGCGGCGTAGTCGATGAGCTGGGCGGTGGTCTCGTACGGCAGGACCGTGCAGACGGGACCGAACGCCTCGACCTCGTGCGGCTCGGCGCGCTCCGGGTCGCCGACCAGCAGGATCGGGCCGAGGTAGGCGCCCGGCCCGTCCTCGTCCGGGTCGCCGTGGACGATCCGCGCGGCCGCGGTGAGGGCCTTGATGCTGCGGCGGACCTCCTCGCGCTGGTCCAGCGAGGCGAGCGTGCCCATGTCGCTGACCTGCGCCAACGCGGCGGTGGTCGCGCCGACGACCTCGTCCACCCGGTCCGCGGGGACGAACGCCCGGCGGATCGCGGTGCATTTCTGCCCGGCCTTGACGGTCATCTCGGCGACGAGGCCCTGCACGAACAGATCGAGGTCGCCGTCCGGGCCCAGGGCGGAGAAGTTGAGCGAGTCCGCCTCGACGGAGAAGCGCACCGAGTTCCGGACGATCGTCGGATGGGTCCGCAGCGTCTGCGCGGTGCTCGCGGAACCGGTGAAGGACACCAGGTCCTGGCCGGTCAGGTGGTCGAACGCGTCTCCGAGCGAGCCGGCCACGAACTGCAGCGTGCCCTCCGGGAGCAAGCCGGCGTCGACGATCAGCTCGACCAGCCTCGCGGTGAGGAACGCGGTCGGGCTCGCGGGCTTGACCAGTGACGGCATCCCCGCGAGGAAGGCGGGGGCGAACTTCTCCAGCGGCCCCCAGACCGGGAAGTTGAACGCGTTGACCTGCACCGCGACGCCCTGCAGCGGCACGCAGAGGTGCTGCCCGACGAACGTGCCGCCCCGGCCCAGCGGCTCCACCGGGCCCTCGACGTAGACGGTGTCGTTGGGCAGCTCGCGCTTCGCCTTGCCTGCGTAGGCCAGGAGCACGCCGATGCCGCCGTCGACGTCGAACTTGGAGTCGGCCGGCGTCGCGCCGGTCCGCGCCGAGACCGCGTAGAGCTCCTCGCGGTGCTCGCGCAGATGCCCGCCGAGGGCCTTGAGCAGGCCGGCGCGCTGGTGGAAGGTCAACGCGCGCAGGGCCGGTCCGCCGATCTCGCGGCCGTAGCGCAGCGCCGCCCCGACGTCGACGCCGGTGGCGGAGATCCGGGCGATCTCCTCCCCGGTCCGGGCGTCGTGGAGGGGGCGGCCTGCGTCCGGCGCCGTGTACCAGTCGCCGCGGACGTGGCTGCGCAGGAGCGGGGTGGGCATGCGGCCTCCGATCGGGTCAGCGCTGGCGAACGATCGTTCGGACGGTGACCGTAGCATGCAGCGGGCGCGCGTGGCCGGCCTCGAACCCGCCGACCTGACCCGCAGGAAGCGTCGATCATGGTCAGGACCCCGGGTCTCGTCTCCGCTTGCGGACGGAGTCGGGCTGCGTCATCATCAGACGAACGAACATTCGGTATGGAGGCTCGATGGCCGCGACCCACCACGACGTCCGCGAGCTCGACCTCGAGGCGGGGTTCCGGGCGACGATCGACGCCGACCAGCGCGTCGAGCCGCGGGACTGGATGCCGGAGGCCTACCGCGCCACGCTGGTCCGGCAGATCGCCCAGCACGCGCACTCCGAGATCATCGGGATGCAGCCGGAGGGGAACTGGATCACGCGGGCGCCGTCGTTGCGCCGCAAGGCGATCCTGCTGGCCAAGGTGCAGGACGAGGCCGGGCACGGGATGTACCTCTACGCGGCGGCCGAGACGCTCGGGGTGGACCGCGCGGAGCTCACCGAGAAGCTGATCGACTCGAGGCAGAAGTACTCGTCGATCTTCAACTACCCCGCGCTGAGCTACGCCGACGTCGGCGTGATCGGCTGGCTGGTGGACGGCGCGGCGATCTGCAACCAGGTGCCGCTGTGCCGCTGCTCGTACGGGCCGTACGCGCGGGCGATGGTGCGGATCTGCAAGGAGGAGTCCTTCCACCAGCGGCAGGGCTACGAGCTGCTGCTGGCGATGGTCAACGGGACCCCCGCGCAGCGGGAGATGGTCCAGGAGTCGGTGGACCGCTGGTGGTGGCCGTCGCTGATGATGTTCGGCCCGGCGGACGGCGACTCGCCCAACACACAGCAGTCGATGGCGTGGAACATCAAGCGGCACACCAACGACGAGCTGCGGCAACGGTTCGTGGACATGACCGTCCCGCAGGCCGAGGCCCTCGGCGTCACGCTCCCGGACCCCGACCTGCGGTGGAACGCCGAGCGCGGCGCGCACGACTTCGGCGAGCCCGACTGGTCGGAGTTCAAGGCCGTGGTCGCGGGGGCGGGACCCGCCAACGCGCAGCGGGTGGCGCACCGTCGTCGGGCGCACGAGAACGGGGCGTGGGTGCGCGAGGCGGCCCAGGCGTACGCGGCGAAGGAGGCTCGTCGATGAGCGAGCGGGCGAGCGAGATGAGCGCCACAGCGCCTGCGCGCACGGCGGGGCGCTGGAACCTGTACGAGGTGTTCGTGCGGGGGAAGCGCGGACTGAACCACGTGCACGTCGGGTCGCTGCACGCCGCGGACGCCGAGATGGCGCTGCACAACGCCCGGGACCTCTACACCCGCCGCAACGAGGGCGTGTCGATCTGGGTGGTGAAGGCGGAGGACATCACCGCGTCGAGCCCGAGCGAGAAGGACCCGTTCTTCGCGCCGAGCGGCGACAAGGTCTACCGGCACCCGACCTTCTACGTCATCCCGCCGGAGGTGCCGCACCTGTGAACGACTCCGTGTACGACTCCCTGGCGGAGTCGAGCGACCCCCGCTGGGCCTTCGGCACCGGCTTCGCGGACGACGTCGCCGCGGAGATCACCGCGCCCGTCCCCGACGGCGTCGACCCGGCCGATCTCGCCGCCTACTGCCTGATGCTCGGCGACGACGCGCTGATCCTGCAGCACCGCCTCTCCGAGTGGGTGGCGAACGCGCCGGAGCTGGAGGAGGAGGTCGCGCTCGCCAACATCGCGCTCGACCTGCTCGGCCAGGCGCGCGTGCTGCTCGCCCGGGCGGGTCACCTCACGGGCGGCGTCGATGGCGGTTCCGCACGCTCCACCGCCGGCGACGATCGCCTCGCCTACTTCAGGGACCAGGCCGAGTTCCGCAACGTCGCGCTCGTGGAGCAGTCGGACGATCTCGACTTCGCCCGCTGCGTCGCCCGGCTGCTGCTCTTCGCCACCTGGCGGCTCGCGATGCTGCAGCGGCTCGCCGGGTTCGCCGATCCCGTGGTCGCCGCGGTCGCGGCCAAGGGCGTCAAGGAGGTCGCGTACCACCGGGACTACGCCGTGCGCTGGACCCTGCGGCTCGGCGACGGCACCGCGGAGTCCCACCGCCGCATGCAGGCCGCGCTGGACTGGGCCTGGACCTACCTCGAGGAGCTGTTCGGCACATCGGACGTGGAGCGCAGGCTCGGCGTCGATCCCGCCGAGACCCGCGCCGAGGTGGCGGGGATCCTCGACCAGGTTCTCACCCGCGCGACGCTGACCAGGCCGGACACCCGGCCGTCGGGCACGGTCGGGGGGCGCGGCGGGCGGCAGGGGCTGCACACCGAGGCCCTCGGACACGTGCTCGACGTGTTGCAGGGCCTCGCCCGCCGCCACGAGGGGGCGACATGGTGAGGGAGGCGCTCGCGCGGGTCGTCGATCCCGAGCTGCCCATGCTCACACTCGACGACCTGGGCGTGATCCGGTCCGTCGAGGAGACCCCGGAGGGGGTCACGGTCACGATCACGCCGACGTACTCGGGGTGTCCGGCGCTGCAGGTCATGCGGGACGACATCCGCGCCGCGCTCGCCGGGTACGGGACCGTCGAGGTGCGGACGGTCCTCTCGCCGGCGTGGAGCACGGACTGGATCAGCGAGGCCGGGCGCCGCAAGCTCGCCGAGGCGGGCATCGCGCCGCCCGGGAGCGCGCCGCGCGGCCCGATCCCGTTGCTGCTCACCACCCCGCGGGTCCGCTGCCCGCGCTGCGGGGAGCCGGTGACCGAGGAGCTGTCCCGCTTCGGGCCGACCGCCTGCACCGCGCTGCGCCGTTGCCCCGCGTGCCGGGAGCCGTTCGAGCACATGAAGGAGATCTAGTGCCTCGTCGCAGAGGGTTGGTGCCGGAATCGGTGGATCCAGTCGCTCGTGGGCAAGGCGCCGCGCCGGCTTCGTACCGGGCGTACTCGGCCTGGGCGGCAACGACGCCCACGGGTGGCTGGGCCGCCGAGTTCGGTGCCGAACCCTCTGCGAGGGGGCACTAGGTGCACGCCCTGCGGGTCGCGGCGGTCGAGCGGCTGTGCGCGGACGCTGTGGCCGTCACCTTCGACGTGCCCGCGGACCTGCGCGCGGAGTACGCCTTCCGGCCCGGCCAGTTCCTCACCCTGCAGCGGGACGGCGAACGTCGCTCCTACTCGATCTGCGCGCCCGCCGGGGCGGCGCCGCGGGTCGGCGTGCGCCGGGTCGACGGCGGGCTGTTCTCGGAGTGGCTCGTCGACCGGCTCGCCGTGGGGGACTCGGTGGAGGTCGGGCCGCCTTCCGGGACCTTCACCCCCGAGCTGGCCGCGGGCACCCACCACGGACTGATCGCCGCGGGCTCGGGCATCACGCCGGTGCTGTCGATCGCCGCGTCCCTGCTGGCGGCCCACCCGGACACCCACGTGACGCTGCTCTACGGCAACCGCCGCACCGACACCGTGATGTTCACCGAGGAGCTCGCGGACCTCAAGAACGCCCACGGCCCGCGGCTGCACCTGCTGCACGTGCTGTCCCGCGAGCCCACCGAGGCGGACATCGCCAACGGCCGGCTGGACGCCGCGCGGCTGCAGCTGCTGCTCGGCTCGCTGGTGGACGTCGCCGACGTCGACCACTGGTGGCTCTGCGGTCCCGTCGGCATGACCGAGGACGCGGTGGCGGTGCTCGGCGAGCTGGGCGTGGAGCGCATGCGCGTCCACCGCGAGCTGTTCTACGTCGACGAGCCGCCGCCCGAGCCGCACCGCCCGGTCGAGGACCCCGGCGACGGCAGCGCCGGCACGATCCTGCTCGACGGCCGAACGACCCGGCTGACCCTGCCCCGCACCGAGACCCTGCTCGACGCCGCGCAGCGGGTCCGCGGCGACCTCCCCTTCGCCTGCAAGGGCGGGGTGTGCGGGACGTGCCGGGCGCGCGTGACCGCCGGGGAGGTCGCGATGCGGCGCAACTTCGCGCTGGAGGAGGACGAGATCGCGGCGGGGTACGTGCTGACCTGCCAGTCGATGCCGGTGAGCGACGAGGTGACCGTCGACTTCGACGCATAGGCCGCGCGAAGCGGAACTCGGCGGCACGGGACACGTGCGGCGTCGTTCGTCGATCACCACCGCGCCGCCGCATACGATCCCGGCATGGCCGAGCCCCTGACCGTCGTCGATCTGTTCGCGGGGTGTGGGGGGATGACGCAGGGCTTCGTGCAGGAGGGGTTCCGGCCCGTCTTCGCCGTGGAGCAGGACCTGCACGCCGCGGCGACCTACGCGGCCAACTTCGGCGAGCACCACATGCACTGGGGCGACATCGCCGAGGTGCCGGACTCGGCGGTCCCGCAGGCGGACGTCGTGATCGGCGGCCCGCCCTGCCAGGGCTTCTCCAACCTGGGCAGCCGGGACGTGCACGACCCGCGCAACCAGCTGTGGAAGCAGTACCTGCGCTTCGTGCGGCTCGCGCGGCCGCGGGTGTTCGTGATCGAGAACGTCGACCGCTTCTCCCACAGCGCCGAGTTCCAGCTGCTGCTCGCCGAGGCCGCGCCGGGCGGGCTGATCGAGGACTACGAGCTGGCCACACAGGTCATGGTGGCCGCGGACCACGGCGTCGCGCAGCGGCGGCACCGCACCGTCGTCATCGGGTCCCGCGTCGGCCCGATCGCGCACCCCGCGCCGACGCACGCCCGGGTGCCAGCGGCCGGGCTGGCGCCGTGGGAGACCGTGCGGTCGCGGATCGCGGACCTACCCGCCCATCCGGTGACCACGGAGCTGCCCGCCACCACCGCCGAGTTCTTCGGCCGCACCGTGCCGGGCGAGTTCAAATGGCTGGACCTGCACTTCGGCCGCCGCCCCCGCGAGCTGTCCCTGCGCCGCTACGACGCGGTGCCCCCCGGCGGCGGCCGCTTCGACCTGCCCGACGAGCTGCTGCCGCGCTGCTGGCGGGAGAAGCCGACCGGCACCACGGACGTCATGGGGCGGATGCGGTGGGACCAGCCCTCGCTCACCATCCGCACGGAGTTCTTCAAGCCCGAGAAGGGCCGCTACCTGCATCCGCAGTGGGAGCCCGACGACCCGAGCGGTCGGGTGAACCGCGTGATCACCCACCTGGAGGCCGCCCGCCTGCAGGACTTCCCCGAGACGTTCGTGTGGTGCGGCTCGAAGACGCAGATCGCGAAGCAGATCGGCAACGCCGTCCCGGTGGGCCTCGCCGCGGCCCTCGCCCGCCACCTCCGTGCCCACCTCTGAGCCCACCTCGCCGGAACATGGTGTGATGGGCATCACGTCATGTCACGGGGGCGGCGCGGGTGGTGTCACGGGGGCATGAGCGCACCCGTGAAGATCGTCGTCCTCGGTGGTGGCTATGCGGGGACCATGGCCGCCAACCACCTCCGCACCCGTCCCGACCTGCGGATCACCGTGGTGAACCCGCGGCCGGAGTTCGTCGAGCGGATCCGGCTGCACCAGCTCGCGGCGGGCAGCGGCACCGCGACCCTGGCCTACGACACGCTGCTCGGGGAGGGGATCGAGCTGGTCGTCGGGGAGGCCGTCCGGATCGACGCCGCGCACCGCCGCGTGGAGCTGACCTCGGGAGACGTCGAGTACGACTACCTCGTCTACGCCGTCGGCAGCGCCGGGGCCGCGCCGGACGCCGCCGTCTCGCTCAGCGAGCTGGAGGGGGCGCAGAAGATCGCCGCGCGGCTCGCGGAGCTGCCGTCCGACGCCCCGGTCGTGGTCGTCGGGGGCGGGCTGACCGGCGTCGAGACCGCGGCCGAGCTGGCCGAGCAGGGCCGTAGGGTCACCCTCGTGACCGGAGGCACGCTGGCCCCGTACGCGTCGGACCGCGGCAGGCGCATGATCGCCCGCACGCTGGCCAGGCTAGGCGTCGCCGTCCGGGACGCGCAGGTCACCGAGGTGCGGCCGGACGAGGTGCGCACCGGCGGGACGACCATCCCCGCCGCCCTCACGATCTGGACCGCGGGCTTCGACGTCCCCCAACTCGCGCGCACCAGCGGCCTGAGCACCGACGACGCGGGTCGGCTGCGCGTGGACGACACCCTGACCAGCGTGGACGACGACCGGATCGTCGCCGCCGGGGACGCCGCGGACACCCCGCTGCGGATGAGCTGCCAGGCGGCCATCCCGCTCGGCGTGCAGGCCGCGAACACCGTGCTCAGCCGGATCGCGGGCACCGAGCCCGCCGCCGTCGACCAGGGGTTCACCGGAGCGTGCGTCAGCCTCGGCCGCCGCGTCGGCGCCATCCAGCTCGCGCGCCGCGACGACACCCCGGTCGAGATCGTGATCGGCGGCAGGCTCGCCGGGCTGATCAAGGAGCAGGTGTGCCGGGGGACGGTGTGGGGGCTGCGGCGCGAGGCTCGCAAGCCCGGCTCGGCCGTCTGGTTGCGGGGGAGGCGCCGGTGAGCGAGCACGCGGCGCGGTTCACCGAGCTCAGGCCGCTGCTGTTCACGATCGCCTACGAGATCCTCGGGTCCGCCGCGGACGCGGACGACGTCCTGCAGGAGGGCTTCCTCCGCTGGGCCGAGGTGGACCTCGACACCGTCCGCGACACCCGCTCCTACCTGGCGCAGCTGGTGACCCGACAGTCGCTGAACGCCCTGCGGGCGCGGACCCGGCGCCGCGAGGAGTACGTGGGCCCGTGGCTGCCCGAGCCGCTGCTGCAGGCCACCCCGGACGACGACGTCGTGCTCGCCGAGTCCGTGTCCATGGCGATGTTGGTGGTGCTCGAGACCCTCGGACCGGACGAGCGTGCGGTGTTCGTGCTCCGCGAGGTCTTCGGGTTCGAGTACCCCGAGATCGCCGAGGCCGTCGGGCGGACCCCGGCGGCGGTGCGGCAGATGGCGCACCGGGCGCGCGAGCACGTGCAGGCCCGGCGCCGGCGGTTCGTGCCGGTCGCGGACACCGCCGAGGTCACCGAGCGGTTCCTCGCCGCGGCGACCACCGGGAACGTCGAGGGGCTGATGGCGCTGCTCGCGCCGGACGTCGTCTGGACGGCGGACGGCGGCGGCAAGGTCTCCGCGGCGCGCCGCCCGGTCGTCGGCTCGGAGCGGGTGGCGCAGGTCGTCCTCGGGATGTTCCGGATGGCGGGCAAGTGGCCGGACGTGCGGTTCGAGTCGGCCGTCTACAACAGCGCCCCCGCCCTGGTGGTCTACAAGGGGAACACATTGGAGGGACTGTTCGTGCTGGAGGTGGCGGACGGGGTCGTCTCGCATCTCTACGCGGTGCGGAATCCGGACAAGCTCGGCAAGATCGGCGTACGGCAGGAGATCGCCCGGTAGGTTCGCGGACGTGTCCGGGGGGCTGATCGGCCGCGAGTCCGAGTCGGCGACCCTGCGCGCGCTGGTCGCGCCGGGCGGCCCGCCGCGGTTCGTGCTCGTCGAGGGCGAGGCGGGCATCGGGAAGACGAGCCTGGTCGAGGCCGTCGTCGGCGCGGGTCCGGTGCGGCGGACCCAGGGTGTCGAGGAGGGCGGGCCGCCGTTCTGGGCCTGGCGGGGGCTCACGCCCGAGGTCCGGCCGGACGAGGCGGCGGACCGGTTCGCGCTGGTCGCGGCCATCCGGGAGGTCCTCGCCGAGGGTGCGCTCCTCGTGCTCGACGACGTCCAGTGGGCGGACGAGGCCTCCCTGCGGGTGCTGCGCCAGCTGCTGCGGGACCCGGAGTGCCGCGGACTGGTGTGCGTGGCGACCCGGCGGACGGGGGCGGCCGGGGAGGGCTGGGCCCGCGTGGGCGCGGACCTGCTGGCCGGGCCCCGGGTCGAGCGGGTGGCGCTCGGCGGGTTGAGCGACGAGTCCGCCGCCCTGCTGCTCCGCGAGTCCGGCTGCGCGCCCGGCGAGGTGGACGCCGCGGTGCGCGCGGGCGGCGGGAACCCCCTCTACCTGCGCGAGCTCGCTCGGCTGCCGCCCGGCGAGCGCAGCTGGGGGAGCCTGGGGGAGATCATCGCGGCCCGGGTGCGGCGGGTCGCCCCGCCCGCCCAGCGGCTGCTGCGGGCGGCCTCGCTGTTGGCCGAGGACTTCGAGCTCGCCGTCGCCGCCCGGCTGCTCGACGAACCGGTGCTCGCCTGCCTGCCCGCCGTCACCGAGGCGACCGCGGCCGGGCTGCTGCGCGACGGCGGGGACGGCCGGTTCCGCTTCCACCACGGCCTGGTCCGAACCGTGCTCGCGGCGCAGACGCCGCTGCAGGAGGCCGTCGTCCTGCACGGGCGGGCCGCGGAGGCGCTGGAGGACCTGCACCGGGCGGACCTCGCCCGGGTCTCCGCCGACATCGCGCGGCACCGGGCCGCGGTCGCCGTGACGGGGGACCGGGCCCCCGCGGTCGCGTGGGCGCGGCGGGCCGCGGAGGACGCCCGGCGCGAGCTCGCCTACGAGGACGCCGCCCGGCTCTACACCTCGGCCCTGACCTGCGGTGGAGCGACGCTCGCCGTTCTGGAGCGGGGGCGGCTGCTGCTCGCCCGGGCGGGGGCGCAGCTCGCCGCGGGCCGGTTCGCCGCGGCCCTGCAAGACTCCCGGGAGGCCGTGGCGCTCGCGCCCGAGCTCGCCGCCGAGGCGGCCCTGACCTGCGAGGCGACCGGGAACCACGACTGGGACCGGACGGTGCGGGACTGGTGCACCCAGGCGCTCGCGGGCACCGTCGAGCCCGTCCCGCGGGCGAGGCTGCTCGCCCGTCTCGCGGAGTGCGTCTTCTACCTCGGGGACGTCGCGGGCTCGGCAGCGCCGGCCACGGAGGCCCTCGCCCTGGTCGCGCCCGACCCGTCCGCGCCCGAGCCGGATGGTGCCGCCGAGGCCCTGGTCGCGGCGCTGCGCGCCCGGCAGCTGACCTGGACCGGACCCGAGTTCTCCGCCGAGCGGGCCGGGCTCGCCGCCCGGATGACCGCGCTCGGGGAGCGGCTGGGCCGACCCGACGTCGAGATGTGGGGGCGGCTCTGGGCGATCGACGTGCACTGGGAGCGCGGCGAGCTCGCCGAGATCGAGTCCGTGCTGCCCCGGCTGCGGTGGTGCGTGGAGCGCAGGCGCAGCCCGGTCGCGGGCTGGCACCTGCTCACCACCCGCGCGGCCCTCGCCCAGGCCCGCGGCGAGCTGCCCACCGCGCTCGCGCTCGGCGACGAGGCGTTCCGGCTGGTCGGCGGCGCGGAGCACCCGGCGGCGGCGGGTGGGCGGCACTCGCTGCTCGGCGCGATCGGGCACCACCTGGGGTACCCGCCGGAGGCGGCGGTGATCGACGACGTGGACCTCGGCGACGTCCGCGCGAACCTGTTCCTGCGGCTGGGCCCGGCGACGATCCTGCTCGAGACCGGCAGGCCGGACGAGGCCGCGCACCTCTACCGGCTGACGGGGCGGCCGTGGGAGTGGGAGGTCCCGCCCTACTTCGCCGTGCTCGCGCGGTCGGTCGGCGCGACCCTCGCGGCGCGCCTCGGGCCGCGCGAGGACGTCGAGTTCTTCCGGTCGGCCCTGCTCCCGCACCGGGACATGCACGTCGTCGCCAGCGCGGGGACCGCGAGCTACCTCGGTCCCGTCGACCTGCCGCTGGGGCGGTGTGCCGCCGCGCTCGATGATCTCGACGCCGCCGCGGACCACCTCACGCGCGCGCTCGCCACCTGCGAGCGGATCGGGGCGCCCGGTTTCGCCGTCGAGTCCGCGTGCGAGCTCGCCGAGGTCCGACGCCGCCAGGGCCGAGATCCGGCGCCGCTGCTCGCCCGGGCCCGCCCGTCCGCCGAGCGGCTCGGGATGCGGCCGTGGACCGAGCGGATCGACGGCCTGCTCGGCGGGCGCAGCGGCCCCCTGACCGCCCGGGAGGAGGAGGTCGCCGCGCTCGTCGCGCAGGGGCTGTCGAACCGGGAGATCGCGGCCCGGCTGGTGCTGTCCGAGCGGACCGTCGGCAACCACGTCCAGCACATCCTGACCAAGCTCGGTGTGCCGAACCGGGGCCGGGTCGCGGCGTGGATGAGTAGTCGGTTGAGTAGTTCGCCCGACGTGCCGCGGAGTGGATCGGCTTAGCGTTCTCCCACGTCAGAAAGGGGAACACCATGACATACGTGCACATCACGCGGACGCAGGCCCTGGGGCTGGCCGAGTACGAGAGGGTCCTCGCCGAGCTGGGGCCCGAGGCGATCGGCGGCAACCTGAGCCACCGGGTCGGGCTCGTGGACGGCGAGCTGGTGATCGTCGACGAGTGGGCCTCGCGCGCCGACGCCGATCGGTTCGCCGCCGAGCGGCTGTTCCCGGCGTTCGAGCGGGCCGGGGTGAACCCGGGGTCCTCGACCGCGGTCACGGCGTTCGAGGCGGTGGCCCGATGAGGGGGCTCGCGACCGTCGGGACGGTGGTGGTCGGGCTGAGCGCGGTGTACGTCGTCGCGCTGCTGGCCGGGATGACGGACCCGAGCTGGGCGCTGTACGCCCGCGGTGTCCTCCACCTGGCCGAGCTCGCGCTGGTGGTGGCGCTGGTCGGCACCGGTGCGGCGGGCCGAGGGGGGCTCGCGCGCGCCGGTGCCGGTGTGGCCGGGCTCGGGCTGGTGGGGATGGCCGTCGGCGAGGTGACGACGGATGCCGCGCCGGGGCTGAGCGACTGGGTGTTCCAGATCGCGCCGTTGCTCGTCGGGCTGGGGATGCTGGTGGTCGGCATCGAGGTGCTGCGTGCCGGCGTGTGGCGGGACTGGCGGCGGATCGCGCCGATCGCGCTCGGGATCGGGGTCTTCGTGCTGGTGCTCCCGCTGGTCATCGCCTCGGGCGGGCCGCCGTCGCCGCTGGGGCTGGTCGGGGTCCTGGTGTGGGAGGTCCTCTGGCTCGGGATCGGCGGGGCCGTGCTCAGCGCTGCGCAGCGGACGGCCGTACCCGCCTAGTGCGGTGGGGCCCGCCCAGCGGTCGCGCCCCACCGCGCGATCGACCATCCTCGACGCATGGCGGACGACTCGGGCTTCTACACGATCCGGTTCGGCGCGGACCCCGTGCAGCTCGCCTTCTTCCGCGCCGGGCTGGACCGCTGGTTGCAGGGCCTGCGCTGGCCGGAGGAGGCCCGCGTGGACGCGATCCTCGCGGTGAGCGAGGCGTGCACCAACGCCGTCAAGCACGCCTACGCCGGGGGTGTCCCGGGAGACGTCGAGGTGGTGGGGCGGCTCGTCGCGGGGCCGCGGTCCCGGCAGATCGTCGTCACGGTGCGGGACGAGGGCGTCTGGCGCCCCGACCAGGGCGTGACCGGGTACGGGATGAGCGTGATGAAGGGCTGCATGGAGAAGGTCGCGATCCGCCGCGACGACACCGGCACCACGGTCACGTTGACCTCCGCGTCGGTGCCCCTGGCCGGGGCGGCCCGCCCGGTGGGCGAACGGCGCACCTCGCAGCCGTCCGCCTGAGGGCGAGGCCTGCGACCCTAGACCGACCCGGCGACCTGGTGGGTCCCGACGTTCACCCGGTTCCACAGGTTGATCATCCCGATCGCCACGAACAGCGCACCGAGCTGCCGCTCGTCGTAGTGCGCGGCGGCCTCCTCGAACACGGCGTCGGGCACGGCGACGCCTGCGGTCGCCGCCTCGGTCAGCGCCAGCGCGGCTCGCTCCTCGTCGGTGAAGAACGGCGCGTCCCGCCAGCCCGCCACGGTGTCCAGCCGCTCGTCGGACTCCCCGGCCTTGCGCAGGTCCCTGGTGTGCATGTGCAGGCAGACGCCGCAGCCGTTGAGCTGGCTCGCCCGCAGGTTGACCAGCTCGAGCGTGGTCTGCGAGACGCCGGTCGCCTGGACGGCGGCGGCGGTCGCCAGCAGGCCGTCGAGCGCGCCCGGGACGACCAGGACGGGGTTCTGCATACGTGCGGTCATGACGATCTCCTCTGTCACATGTCGGGTTCGGTGTGGGTCATCTCCTCGGACACACCGGGACGGAAGGATGTGACAGGTGGATCTCCAGGACCTGTTCGAGGAGCACCGCGGGCACCTACGGCAGGTGGCCTACCGGGTGCTCGGCTCCACCGCCGACGCCGAGGACGCGGTGCAGGAGGCCTGGCTGCGGCTGCACCGCTCGGACGTCGGGGAGATCGAGAACCTCCGGGCCTGGCTGACGACGGTGGTCTCGCGGGTGGCGCTCAACCAGCTCCGCTCCCGTCGCCGCGAACAGCCCCTCGACGACCGGCTGCCCGATCCCGTCGTCACGCCGGAGGAGGGGCCCGCGGAGCGGGCGGAGCTGGCGGACTCGGTGAGCCTCGCGCTGCTGGTGGTGCTGGACGCGCTGGAGCCCGCGGAGCGGCTCGCGTTCGTGCTCCACGACATGTTCGCCGTGCCGTTCGCCGAGATCGCGCCAATGGTCGACCGCACGCCCGAGGCCACCCGGCAGCTCGCCAGCCGGGCCAGGCGGCGGGTCCGCGGGGTGGAGCCGAGCGGGACCCCCGCGCAGCGGCGGGAGGTGGCGGACGCCTTCCTCGCCGCGGCCCGCACCGGCGACGTCGAGGGGCTGGTCGCGGTGCTGGACCCCGACGTCGTGCTCCGGGTCGACCAGGGCGAGGGGGTGCGCACGGTGCGTGGCGCCCGCGAGGTCGCGGCGCAGGCGGCGGCGTACCGCAGCGCCGACCAGCGGCGGATCCCGGTGCTCGTGGGCGGGATGCCGGGGGCGCTGGGGGTCCTCGACGGGCGTCCGGTCGCGCTGCTGGCGTTCACCGTCGTCGGGGGGCGGGTCAGCGAGGTGGACATCCTCGGGGACCTCGAGCGGCTCGCCGAGCTGGATCCCGCGCTCTGGCGGTGACCGCTCAGCCGTAGCTCTCGCAGGCCCAGCCGTCCCCGTCCCGGTCGAGCCGGTAGCTGTCCGGCCCGACGACCTTGACCTTCTGCCTGATGTCGGCGCAGTCCAGGTCGGTCCGGACCGGGAGGCAGGGGCGGTAGCTCGGATGGCAGGCCGCGGTCTCGGCGGTGGTCGTGGTGGTCCGGGGCGCCACCGCGGTGCTCGGCGCGGGCGCGCGGAGCGTGGTGACCACCGCCGGGGCCGGGGTGGTGGTCGGGGTCGCGGTCCTGGAGATCGACGTCGACGTGGCCGTGGGACCGGCGTCCCCCCGCCCCCCGCCGCTCTGGGCCACGACCACCACGGTCGTCAGGAGCGCCGCGACCGACCCGCCCACGACGAGCAGCGGGCGGCGGGGCCGCCGGGCCCGCGCGGGTCCCCGTTGCCCGGGCACCACCAGGGACGAGGTGCCGTTCGGGCGCTCGACCGGCGAGCCGAGGGGCGCTGGCGGCGGACTCGGCGCCGCCGTGGAGAGCACCGCCGTCTGCGAGCCGGTGAACCCGACCCGGTGCCGGATCCCGACCCGGAGGGCGGGTACGACGGGTAACCGGGCGGTCACCGGATCGTCCGTCCGCGCCTCGGGCGGCGGGAGCCAGAGGGTCACCTGGCGGCCGCGGTGCCCGTCGTCGACCGTCGCCGCGCAGGTGGTGTCGGACCGGACCAGGCCGGCGTAGCGCTCCGACATCCGGAACGTCAGCTCCCCGACGCGCGCCCCCGCGAGCCGCACCTCGATCGCTCGGCGCCCCCGGTACCGGCCGCTCCCGATGGTGCAGAAGCCCAGCTCGGCGGTCGTCGGCCCGACCGCGTGCCTGCGCAGGACCTCATGGTGGTGCTCCTCGCGGGTCACCGTGACGGCGTGTCCGCCCGCGAGGAATCCCGACCGGGCACGGTCCGACGGCGGACGCGGCGACATGACATCTCCGATGCGTGGGGAGCGCGAGACACTGGTGACGTCGTCTGTCACCACGCAGCGTTACGGACCTTGCGCAAAGAGCGGCCGGGCGGAGTAGCCGATCCAGCGGCGGCCTAACATTCTACGAAACCTTGACGGAGATGAACTGAGTTGTAGAGTATCGGGGCATGGAGCCCGAGGTCTCGTTCGGCACGTCCCCGGACACGTATCGGCACTGGCGTCTCACGGTCGACGGTGCGGTGGCCACCCTGACTCTCGACGTCGACGAGGCGGGCGGGATCGTCGAGGGCTATGAGCTGAAGATGAACTCGTACGACCTCGGCGTGGACATCGAGCTGTACGACGCCACGCAGCGGCTGCGCCTCGAGCATCCCGAGGTTCGGGCGGTCGTCGTGACCAGCGCGAAGGACAAGAACTTCTGCGCGGGCGCGAACATCCGGATGCTGGCGCAGTCGAGCCACCCGTGGAAGGTCAACTTCTGTAGGTTCACCAACGAGACCCGCAACGGCATCGAGGACGCGACGGAGAACTCGGGCCAGACGTGGATCGCCGCGGTGAACGGCACGGCCGCGGGTGGCGGCTACGAGCTCGCGCTGGCCTGTGACCGGATCCTGCTCCTCGACGACAACTCGTCGGCGGTGTCGCTGCCCGAGGTGCCGCTGCTGGGGGTGCTGCCCGGCACCGGCGGGCTGACCCGGGTGATCGACAAGCGCCGGGTGCGCAAGGACCGGGCGGACGTGTTCGCCACCCGGGCCGAGGGTGTCCGCGGCGGACAGGCCGTCGAGTGGCGGCTCGTCGACGAGGTGATCCCCAAGCGGGCCTGGGCCGAGACCGTCGCGGAGCGGGCGGCGCAGGCGGCCGAGGAGTCGAGCCGCCGGGGCGACCGCGGGATCACGTTGCGCCCGCTCACCCCGGACGGCTACCACTACCGGCACGTCAAGGCCGAGCTGGACCGCGACAACGGCCTGGTCGAGATCACCGTCCTCGGCCCCGAGGGCGGGGTCCCGGAGTCCCTGGACCGGGTCCACGAGCTGGGGGACGCGTTCTGGCCGCTCGCGATGACCCGCGAGCTCGACGACCTCGTCCTGCGCCTGCGGGCCAACGAGCTGGAGCTGGGCATCTGGGTCGTCCGCACCAAGGGCGAGATCGAGGACGCCCTCGCGTTCGAGCGGCTGATCGAACAGCACAGCAAGGACGACTGGCTGGTCAACGAGATCCGCCACTACTTCAAGCGCGTCCTCAAGCGCCTCGACGTGACCTCGCGGAGCCTGATCGCGCTGATCGAGCCCGGCTCGTGCTTCGCGGGCGCGCTGCTGGAGCTGGCGCTGGCCTGCGACCGCCAGTACATGCTCGACGGCACGATCGACGGAGACGAGCAGGGCGACGAGGCCCAGATCATGGTGTCCGCGAGCAACTTCGGCACCTTCCCCATGTCGAACGGGCTCTCCCGGCTGGGCAGCCGGTTCTACGGCGACGACGACCACGTCGCCAAGCTGCGGCAGGAGACCGACCGCCGGATCACCGCGCGCGAGGCCGTCGAGCTGGGCCTGGTGACCGACGCCCCGGACGACATCGACTGGGCGGACGAGATCCGGATCATGCTGGAGGAGCGGGCCTCGCTCTCCCCGGACGCGTTGACGGGGATGGAGGCCAACCACCGGTTCGTCGGGCCGGAGACGATGGAGTCGCGGATCTTCGCGCGGCTCACCGCCTGGCAGAACTGGATCTTCGTGCGTCCGAACGCCTCGGGCCCGGAGGGGGCGTTGCGCAGGTACGGCACGGGACGGCGGCCCGAGTTCGACCGGAGGCGGGTGTGAGCATGGGCATCGACTACGGCGAGAAGATCCCGAACAACGTCGATCTCGCGAGCGACCGCAGGCTCCAGCGCGCGTTGGAGTCCTGGCAGCCCGACTTCCTGAGGTGGTGGACGACCATGGGCCCGGCCGTCCCCACGCAGGACGTCTACCTGCGCACCGCGGTCGACGTCGGCAAGGAGGGGTGGGCGCGGTTCGGCCACGTCGCCATGGAGGAGTACCGGTGGGGCGTGTTCCTCGCCGAGCGCGGCGACGATCGGCGGATCGCCTTCGGCGAGCAGCGCGGCGAGCCGGTCTGGCAGCAGGTACCCGGCGAGCACCGCGCGGACCTGCAGCGGCTCATCGTCATCCAGGGGGACACCGAGCCCGCGTCGGTGGAGCAGCAGCGGCGGCTGGGGGAGACGGCGCCGAGCCTCTACGACCTGCGCAACCTCTTCCAGGTCAACGTGGAGGAGGGGCGCCATCTCTGGGCGATGGTCTACCTGCTGCACGCCTACTTCGGCCGC
>Ga0068863_100002811_pt1 | contig 17248 bp, 17 predicted proteins | sample KBSSwiS62_FD_66596 | JGI IMG/M metagenome (GOLD analysis project Ga0068863, IMG submission 66596) | Switchgrass rhizosphere microbial communities from Kellogg Biological Station, Michigan, USA - KBS Switchgrass S6-2 | ecosystem: Host-associated > Plants > Roots > Rhizosphere > Soil ...
GAGCTGGAGCGGCTCTGCGGGATCCGGGTCGCGGGCGGGCGGGAGAACATCCGCGCGGTCGTCCCGACCGCCGAGGAGCGCAGGCTCCTGGAGGTCGACGGGGACGTGGCCGCGCTGGCGATCGAGCGGCTCGGCCGCTCGGGTGGGCAGGCCGTGGAGTGGCGGCACACGCTCGTGCGCGGCGACCGGTTCACGCTCACCGCGCAGTTCAGCGCGCGGGACGGATACCTCGTGGGTGCGACTACGCCTTAGCCGACGGCACGGAGACCCCGATCCCGCTCGGTGTCTCGGCGCCGTAGCGCTCGATCTCGGCGGGCAGGTCCAGGGCGACCGTGCGCGCCGCCGTCTCGTGCCCGAGCAGCCGGGCGGGCACCAGCCAGCTGACCTCGAACTCCAGCCCGTCCGGGTCCTTGGCGTACAACGCCTTCGTGGAGCCGTGGTCCGTGGCGCCCACCAGCGCGCCGCGCTCGCGGAGCACACCCGCGATCCGCGCGAGCTCGCCGAGCGTGTCCACCTCCCAGGCCAGGTGGTAGAGCCCCACGGACGAGATCCCCGCCGTCGGCGGGCCGCCCGCCTTCCCGATCGCGAACAGGCCGAGGTCGTGGTCGTTCGTGGAGCCCTCGGCCTGCAGGAACGCGCCGCCTGCGAAGCCGGCGACGACCCGGAAACCGAGCGCCTCGGTGTAGAACGCGACGCTGCGGTCCACGTCCCGCACGTACAGCACGGCGTGGTTCAGTCGTTGGACGGGCATCGGACCTCCCATGGTCGGTACAACTTTCAACAATACTCAGGGTCAGATGAATGTTCAAGCGAACGGCGCTATCCTGGCCGCATGGAGGAACCGCGCTGGCTCTCCCCGAGCGAGCTCAAAGCCTGGCTGGCGTTCGTCGCCGCCACCACGCTGCTCGACGGTGCGCTCGACCGCCAGCTCCAGCGGGACTCCGGCATGCCGCACGCCTACTACCTGATCCTCGCGATGCTGTCGGACGCGCCGGCGCACACGCTGCGGATGAGCGACCTGGCCGCGGCCACGCAGAGCAGCCAGAGCAGGCTGAGCCACGCCGTCACGCGGCTGGAGCGGCAGGGCTGGGTCTCGCGCAGGCCCTGCCCGGACGACCGGCGGTCCACCTTCGCCACCCTGACCGAGGAGGGTTTCGCGGCCCTGCGGGCGGCGGCGCCCGGGCACGTCGGCACCGTCCGGGACAACCTGTTCGACGCGCTGACCCCCGAGCAGGTCGGCCAGCTCGAGGCCATCTCCCGCGCGATGATCGCGCGCCTCACACGTGATCCGGACGCCACCGTGATCCCCGGGATCTGCCCTTAGGCTTACCGGCATGCCCACTCTCGTGCTGCTGCGCCACGGCCAGAGCGACTGGAACGTCAAGAACCTGTTCACCGGCTGGGTGGACGTCCCGCTCTCCGAGGTCGGCGAGAGCGAGGCCCGCCGCGGCGGCGAGCTGCTCAAGACCCAGGGCATCCTGCCGGACGTCGTGCACACGTCCCTGCTGCGTCGCGCGATCAACACCGCGAACCTCGCCCTCGACGCCGCGGACCGGCACTGGATCCCCGTGCACCGGGACTGGCGGCTCAACGAGCGGCACTACGGCGCGCTGCAGGGCAAGGACAAGAAGCAGGTCCGGGAGGAGTTCGGCGACGACCAGTTCATGGTGTGGCGCCGCAGCTACGACACTCCGCCGCCCGCGATCGAGAAGGGCTCGGAGTGGTCGCAGGACGCAGACGTCCGCTACGCGGGCATCGACGCGCCGCTGACCGAGTGCCTCGCGGACGTCGTCGTGCGGATGCGGCCGTACTGGGACGAGGCGATCGCGCCGGACCTGCGGGCCGGCAAGGTCGTCCTGGTCGCGGCGCACGGGAACTCGCTGCGCGCGCTGGTCAAGGAGCTCGACGGGATCTCGGACTCCGACATCGCGGGCCTCAACATCCCCACCGGCATCCCGCTGCGCTACGAGCTGGACGACTCGCTCGAGCCCGTCACGCCCGGCGGCGAGTACCTCGACCCCGCGGCCGCCGAGGAGGCCATCGCGGGGGTTGCGAACCAGGGGCGGTGAACGTGGGCTGAACGGGGGTGGAACATCCCCCGTTCGGGGAGTCAGGCGGCTCACCTTCCGCGGTTCGGGCTGGCGTCGGCCCTGGTCAACCTGCCTAGCATGTGCTCGTGAACCCCGTGGCGTCCGCGATCCTGGTCGCCGTCGCACTCGGCTTCGGCCTGTGGGCGGGCATCCTGGTCGGGCGAGCCCGCAGCCGAGGTCCGGTGCCGCGCCCGGACACCCGGCGGGTGCCGTCGCTCGCCGAGCTGCTGCAGCGGACCTTCCGCTCCACCGGCTCCGGGTTGGCGGTGCTCTCCGGCTCCGGCGAGGTGGTGCTGCACAACCGGCGCGCCGCCGAGCTGGGCGTCGTCCGCGCCGGGCGGCCGGACCCGCGGGCCTGGGCCGCCTGCACGCGCGTGCTCGACGGCAGCGTGCAGAGCGACGTCGTCGACCTCGTCCCGCTGGAGGTCCGCGGCGGCCGCCAGCCCGCCGCCGTCGTGGCGACGGTGCAGGGGCTGGGGGACGGGTTCACCCTGATCGAGGCCGCGGACATGTCCGAGTCGGTGCGCCTGGAGGCCACCCGGCGGGACTTCGTGGCCAACGTGAGCCACGAGCTGAAGACGCCGGTCGGCGCCGTCGGGCTGCTGGCCGAGGCCGTGCTGGACTCCAAGGACGACCCGGAGACCGTCGAGCGGTTCGCCGCGAAGATCCTGCGCGAGTCCACCCGGCTCGGCGCGCTGGTCACCGAGCTGATCGCGCTGTCCCGGCTGACCGGGGCCGACCCGCTGCCGGACCTCGAGCACGTCGAGGTGGACGACGTCGTCACCGAGGCGCTCGGCCGTGCCCGGCTCTCCGCCGAGAACGCAGGCATCGAGATCACCGTGGACGAGCCGTCCGGCCTGGAGGTCGACGGGGACCGCACGCTGCTGGTCACGGCGCTGTCCAACCTCGTCGAGAACGCGATCGCCTACTCCCCGCCGGACGCGCCGGTGTCGGTCTCCCGGCGGCGCGAGGGCGGCTGGGTCGAGATCGCGGTGACCGACCGCGGCATCGGCATCGCCCCCGAGCACCAGGTCCGCGTGTTCGAGCGCTTCTTCCGCGTGGACCCGGCCCGCTCCCGGGCGACCGGGGGTACCGGGCTGGGGCTCGCGATCGTCAAGCACGTGCTGGCCAACCACGGCGGCGAGGTGCGGCTGTGGAGCCGCCCCGGGACCGGTTCGACGTTCACCATGCGGCTCCCCGCCACCGCGCGTGCGGACGCGCAGGCCGAGACCACCCACCGAGACCCGGCCGTGAGCGGCCGAGCTGGAGGATGAGATGACCCGTGTGCTGATCGTCGAGGACGAGGAGTCCTTCGCCGACCCGCTCGCGTTCCTGCTCCGCAAGGAGGGGTTCACCGCCGCCGTCGCGACCACCGGGCAGGAGGCCCTGGAGGAGTTCGACCGCAACGGCGCCGACATCGTGCTGCTCGACCTCATGCTCCCCGGCATGAGCGGCACGGACGTCTGCAAGGCCCTGCGCACCCGCTCCGCGGTCCCCGTGATCATGGTGACGGCGCGGGACTCGGAGATCGACAAGGTCGTCGGGCTGGAGCTCGGCGCGGACGACTACGTGACCAAGCCCTACTCGGCCCGCGAGCTGATCGCCCGGGTGCGGGCGGTGCTGCGGCGCGGCGGCGAGAACGCGGAGACCGACGACGCCGGCGTGCTGGAGGCCGGGCCGGTGCGGATGGACGTCGAGCGGCACGTGGTGTCGGTCAACGGCGCGGACGTGCCCCTCCCGCTCAAGGAGTTCGACCTGCTGGAGTACCTGCTGCGCAACGCGGGCCGGGTGCTGACCCGCGGGCAGCTGATCGACCGGGTCTGGGGCGCGGACTACGTGGGGGACACCAAGACCCTGGACGTGCACGTCAAGCGGCTGCGAGCGAAGGTCGAGAAGGACCCGGGAACCCCGCAGCACCTCGTGACGGTCCGCGGCCTGGGCTACAAGTTCGAGTCCTGACCCCCACCACACCTCCGAGCCCTCAGCTCCGGCCTCCGAGCCCCCGAGCTCCCAAGCCCCAGCTCCCGGCGCCCCCCAGAACGCCGGTGATCATGGGCTGATCGGGGTTTGTTGATCTCCGAATGCCCCGATCAGCCCTTGATCACCGCGGCCGCGACGGGGGTGACGCGGCGGAGTTCTGTGTGCCGGTGATCATGGGCCGATCGGGGTCTGTTGATCTCTGTGAGGCCCGATCAGCCCATGATCACCAGGCGCGGTGGTCGATGCGGTGGCGGATGCGGCGGCGGAATCAGGGCAGGGTCCAGGCTCCGCCCGGCGTGGCGAGGACGCGGTTGGGCAGGGTGGCGTCCAGAGCGCGGGCGAGGCGCACCAGGAACGGGCGCGGGTCGCCGTAGATGTCGGCGTCGGTGGCGTGGAACAGGCGCCAGCCGAGATCGGTGAACCAGTTGTACCGGCGGCGGTCCTTGCGGCGGCTCGCCGGGAGGTCGTGGACCTCGCCGTCGTACTCGGCGCCGACCTGCTCTGACGCCCAGCCGAGGTCGAGGTCGTGCCATCGGCCGTCGGCGTCCACCACGTGGAGTTGCCGGACCGGCGCGGGCAGGCCCACCATGTGGCACAGCTGGCGGAGGCGGGACTCCTGCGGCGAGTCGACGTGGGGGTCGGCGAGCGGGATGAGGGCGCGCACGAGCCGGACGCCCCGCTGTCCGCGGTGGCGCGCCACCTCGTGGCGCAGCGAGTCGACCGTGCAGCGGCCGCTCGCCACGGCGGCGTCGAGCACGGCGAGCGCGTCGCGGACCGGCACGAACCGGGCCAGGTCGACGGCGGTGCGGTCCGGGGCGGTCAGGCGGGTGCCGCATCGCGCCCGAACGACGTCGGCGGGCCGGAGGTCCAGCTGGTGCGGCCACAGTCCGGGGCGGCGGAGACAGCCGAGGCGCGGGCCGACCGCGATGTGGGTCTCGGCGTCGTCCAGCACGTCGAACCCCCAGATCGCGGCGGCCGTGTGGAGGCAGGCCGGGACCGGACGGCCGATCGCGAGACCGGCGGCGGCGACCAGGGAGCGCGGCGTCGGCGGCGAGTCGCGGCTGCGGTATACGCCGTCGAACACGCGTACCCAGCGACCCGACGCCACGCGGGCCCGGACCTCATCCGGGGTGAACCGCTCGGTCGCCTGGGCGTAGGTGAACATCCAGAACAGGTGGGGCTGCGACTCGGACATGGTCGGACCCTGCCGCGGGAGTGGGTAGGCCCGGCGGGATCGTCGAATCCCCTGTGGACAACCCCGAGAACCTGTGGACGACCGCCTCTGAGGCCTCACCTGTCCGCGCGCGGCGTGGTAAGCACCGCGCCACCGGTGATCATGGGCTCATCGGGGCGTTACATGATCATCTGACCCCGATCTGCCCATGATCACGGGTGGGAGTGGGAAGCGGGTGAGGTGAGGATGGGGTGAGGTGCGGGCCGGGTGAGGTGAGGGCTGGGTGGGTGCGGGCGGGGGTGGTGGTCACAGGAGGGGCTCGGGTGGAGAACGGGCCGGTAGCCTGACCTGCCGTGCGACTGGGAGTTCTCGACGTCGGTTCCAACACGGTCCACCTGCTCGTGGTGGATGCCTGGCGGGGCGGTCACCCGACCCCGGCGACGTCGGTCAAGGCCGAGCTGCGCCTCGCCGAGCACCTGGACGCGTCCGGCGCGCTGACGTCCGCGGGGGCGGCCTCGCTGGTCAAGGCCGTGGTCGGGGCCCGGGAGTCGGCGGCGGAGCTGGGCTGCGACGACATGATCGCCTTCGCGACGTCCGCACTGCGGGATGCGACCAACTCGGCCGCGGTGCTCGCCCGGGTGCGCGCCGAGACGGGCGTGGCCCTGGAGGTGCTGCCCGGCGAGGACGAGGCGCGGTACACGTTCCTGGCCGTCCGACGGTGGTACGGCTGGTCCGCGGGTCGGTTGCTCTGCCTGGACATCGGCGGCGGCTCGCTGGAGCTGGCGGCGGGAAGAGACGAGCACCCGGCCTCCGCCGCGTCCCTGCCGCTCGGGGCGGGCAGGCTCACCCGCGAGTGGTTCTCGCAGGACCCGCCGTCCCGTCAGGAGGTCGAGCAGCTGCGGGAGAAGGTGGACGCCGACCTCGCGCCCATCGCGCGGGAGCTGCGGAAGGTCGGGGAGCCGGACCTCGCCGTCGGCACCTCGAAGACCTTCCGGTCGCTCGCCCGGCTCACCGGCGCGGCGCCGTCCGGGGCGGGGCCGCGGGCGCGCCGGGTGCTGACCCAGGCGGGGCTGCGGCAGTTGGGCTCGTTCATCAGCCGGATGTCCTCCGGGGACCTCGCCGAGCTGGAGGGCGTGAGCCCCTCGCGGGCCCACCAGCTCGTCGCCGGGGCGGTCGTGGCGGAGGCCGCGATGCGGGCCCTGAAGATCACCGAGCTGGACATCTGCCCGTGGGCGCTGCGCGAAGGAGTGATCCTCCGGCGGCTCGACACGCTCGACGGGTCGACGAGAGGTGACCGCTCGGCGCAGGACTCACCCTCATCGCTTGGACGCTTGACGCCCGACGGGGCACGGTGTAGCGGATGACTTCCGAGACCGACCAGCCGCGGCAGCGCACGGTCGCCGAGCTTCTCGCCGAGCACGGCGGGTCGGCGTCGACCGGGCGTCGTCGACGGCGCCGCGAGACAGAGGACGACGGGCCGCCGTCGTCCCAGGCCGCGCCCGAGGTGCCTCCGGGCACATCGAGTCGCGTGTCGGCCACGGTCTCCGCGCCCGGGTACGCGCCGCGCCCGGGCGGGCGGGCGGCCCGCCGGGCCGCCGAGGAGGCCCGTGAGTCCGCGGGCCGGCTGGAGCGCGAGGAGCAGGAGAACCGCGCCCGCGGCGGTAACGGGAGGGGCGCGCCCCAGTCCGGTGCGGCCCAGTCGGTGACGGGCCCCTCGGGTGCGCAGGGAGGTCGGCGGTCGCGGTCGTGGCCGGCGGACACCTGGCGACCGAACGGTGCTCCCGCGAACGGTGATGCGAACGGTGCTCCGGCGAACGGTGCTCCGGCGAACGGTGCCGCGGCCAACGGTTCCGTGCCGAACGGTTCCGTTCCGAACGGGCAGGCGGGCACCGGGCGGCACGGACCGGCCTCGAGCGGCCGGTGGGGGGCTCCTGGCACGAACACCCCCGGCACGAACACCCCCGGCACGAACACCGCCGGCGCAACCGGGTCCGCTGCCAGGACCTCGGGCGCGTACGGACAGCCGGCGACCGGCTGGGGCGCGAACGGTGCGGGCGCGAACGGTGCGGGTAACAACGGTGCGGGGCCCACGACCGCGGCCCCGAACGGGTGGGGGGCGAACGACCGGGGCGCGAACGGCTCAGCCTCGGGGTCCCCCACGGCGGCGGCGGCCCCGGCGACGTCCGGCTGGGCGCGCCCCGCAGCCCCGCAGCAGGCGGACCCGGAGCGCAACGGCGTCCAGAGCTGGAACCGCCCCGGCGCGCCGGCCACCCAGAACCGCACGACCCAGAACCCCGCCACCCAGAACCGCACGACCCAGAACCCCACGATCCAGACCCCCTGGCCCGGCCGCGGCGCCCCGCCCACCGGTCCGGGGACCGCCGGGGACACCAGCCGCTCCCGCAGCGGCGCCGCCCGCCCCGACCGCTCGGCCTCCGGGGCCCGTGCGGCGGGCGGATGGTCCGGGCGGGTCCAGGGGCGCCCCGCCCAGGAGCGCCCGACCGAGCAGCTCGTGCGCTACGGCTCCGACGAGCCGCTGACCGCCCCGTTCACCGTCGCGGACGACGGCGGCCCACCCACCGAGCTGGGTGCGGGGCCGCTCGTCGACGACCCGGAGGACCTGGACTCCGACGGCGGCCCGCCGACCCAGCTCGGCGGCCCCCTCCTCGACGACGCGGAGGACGACGACGAGGACTTCGCCGCCCCCGCCGGCCTCGGCGGGGCGGGCCGCAAGGACGCCGACTTCGTCGAGCCGGACGCGGAGGAGGACGAGGGCACGCCGCAGGGCTGGGCCGCCGTCATCGGACAGTGGATCGCGGGAGCGCTGGTCGGCGCCGCGGTCTGGGTCGGCTTCCGGTACCTCTGGTTCAACCTGCCGGTCGTCGCCCTGGCCGCCGCGGTGATCATCACCGTCGGGCTGGTGCTCGCCGTGCGCGCCCTGCTCCGCAACGACGACCTCCGTACCACGATCTTCGCCGTCGGCGTCGGCCTGCTCCTCACCGTCTCCCCGGCGATCCTGGTACTCCTGGAACGATGAACGTCCCGCCGGTCGCGCTGTCCACCGCGTCGGTGTACCCCGAGCCGGCCGCGGCGGCGTTCGAGCTGGCCGCGGAGCTGGGGTACGACGGCGTCGAGCTGATGGTGTGGACCGACCCGGCGTCGCAGGACGTGCGGGCGGTGCGGCGGCTCTCGGAGCGGCACGGGGTGCCGGTGCTCGCCGTGCACGCGCCCTGCCTCGCCGTCACCCAGCGGGTGTGGGGGAAGGACCCGGTCGAGCGGATCCGACGGTCCGTCGCGGCGGCCGCGCTGTTCGGTGCCCGGACCGTCGTGGTGCACCCGCCGTTCCGTTGGCAGCGCCGCTACGCCGCGACCTTCGCTGCGGAGGTCGCCCGGGCGGGCGAGTACGCGGGCGTGCGCCTCGCCGTCGAGAACATGTTCCCGGTGTCCCGGATGGGCGTCCGCACGGTGCCGTACGAGCCCGGGTTCGACCCGACCGCCGTCGGGCACGAGTACTACACGCTGGACCTCTCGCACACGGCCGCGGCCGGTGCGGATGCGCTCGCACTGCTGGAGCGGATGGGTGACGGGCTCGTCCACCTGCACCTCACGGACGGCTCGGGCGCCCCGCGGGACGAGCATCTGGTGCCCGGCCGCGGCACGCAGCCCTGCGCCGAGGTCTGCGAGCGGCTCGCGACGGGGCGGTTCGCGCGCGAGGGGATCGTGGTGCTGGAGGTCAGCACGCGCCGCTGCCGCACCCGCGAGCAGCGGGCCACCCTGCTCGCCGAGTCCCTGGTGTACGCGCGCCTGCACCTGGCCCCCGTGCCGAACCCGCTCGCGGCACCGGTCACCCCTCCGGTGGCCCCGTCGTTGTGAGGGGTTCGCCGGGACGGTCCCGTCCCCGGCGTGATACGACCGTGGCATGAGCGACAGCGTCGTGGCCGAGCGGCCGTTCTCCGATGCGACCGTGCTGGTCCCCAAGGGCGAGGGCCGGTTCACCGCCGAGCTCGGGGACCGCTTCACGATCGGCGGCAAGGCCCACGGCGGTCTGCTGATGGTGCTGCTGGCGAAGGCCGCGATCGCCCGGCTGAACGCCGAGCACGGCGAGGGCGCCGCGCTGGACCCGGTGGTGGTCGGCACCGAGTTCCTGCGCGCCCCGGAGCAGGGCACCGTCGAGCTGCACACCGACGTGGTCAAGCTCGGCAGGCAGGCGTCCGTCGCGACCGTGCGGATGCGGCAGGGGGAGCGGCTGCTGCTCACCGCGACCGTCACCGGCGGCGTGCTACCGGAGGCCGACCTGCGCTGGCTCGAGCCCGCCGGCATGCCGCTCGAGCCGGTCGACGGTGCCGTGGCGGCCGTCACGGACGTCCGCAAGCCGGGCGCGGGCCTGGCCGCGGCCACGGAGGCCTGCTACGACCCCGCGACGCTGGCCTTCGCCCGTGGGGAGACCAGCGACCCCGTCGTCCGCGGGTGGATGCGCCCGCGCGGGGAGGACCCGGACCCGTACTTCGCGCTGCTCGCCGGGGACGCGCTGCCGCCGACCCTGTTCAACCTCGGCGGCGGCTTCGGTTGGGCGCCGACCGTGCAGCTCACGGCGCTGCTGCGGGCCCGGCCCATCCCGGGCTGGCTCGCCTGCGAGTCCCGCTCCGCGATGGTCGCGGGCACCTGGTTCGACGAGGACTGCGTCGTCCGGGACGGCACGGGCCGGGTGGTCTGCCAGTCCCGACAGCTCGCCCTCGCACCGCTGCCGCAGGCCTGAACTACCGTTCCCCGCATGACACGAATCGCGGTGCTGGGAGCGGGGAAGATCGGGGAGGCGCTCCTCGCGGGGCTGCTGGCGGCGGGCAGGCCCGCGGCGGACCTGGTGTTCACCGAGCGGCACCCGGAGCGGGCCGCTGAGCTGAGCGAGCGGCTGGGCGTGGAGTCCGCGGACGTCCCCGCGGCCGCGGCCAAGGCGGACGTCGTGGTGGTCGCGGTGAAGCCGCAGGACATCACGCCGGTGCTCACCGCGCTGGCCCCCGCGCTGGCCCCCGGCACGCTGGTCGTCTCGCTGTGCGCGGGACTGCCGACCGCGCTGTTCGAGGGCGCGCTGCCCGAGGGGACGCCGGTCGTGCGGGTCATGCCGAACACCCCGATGGTCGTCGGGGAGGCGATGAGCGTGGTCTCCGGCGGCGCCCACGCCGCGCCGGAGCACCTGGACACGGTCGAGGAGCTGCTGGGTGCGGTCGGCAGGGTCGTGCGGCTGCCGGAGACCCAGCAGGACGCGGCGACGGCCCTGTCCGGCTCCGGGCCCGCCTACTTCTTCTTCCTGGTCGAGGCCATGATCGACGCGGGCATCCTGCTCGGGCTGCCGCGCGCGGTCGTCTCCGAGCTCATCGTGCAGGCCGCGTACGGCGCGGCCGCCATGCTCCGTGAGGGCCGGGACCACCCGGTGCTGCTGCGCGAGGCCGTGACCTCCCCGGGCGGGACGACGATCGCCGCGATCCGGGAGCTGGAGCGACACGGCGTGCGCGCGGCGTTGATCGACGCGATCGAGGCCGCGCGGGACCGGTCGGTCGAGTTGGGACGCTCGGTGCAGGGCCCGTTGCCCCGATCGTAGGGGTGATCGTCACCCTGGCGCGCCCCTGAAGTCCCCGCCGGCGTGAGAGGGTGTGGCTGGTCGTGTCAATGCCGTCACACCGGCACCGCTATCCTCACGGGGAACACGCCGCGCGGGGGATGTGGATCCCTGGCGGAGATCTGGTAGGCAGACGGGAAGGCGGGGTCCGGATGGCCACTCAGCAGCCAGGGCCTTCGGGGCAGCCCGAGCGGGTCGAGAACCTCTCCGCGGTGCAGTTCCTGACCGTGGCCGAGGTCGCCGCCATGATGCGCGTGTCCAAGATGACCGTGTACCGGCTGGTGCACGGCGGGGAGCTGCCCGCCGCGCGGGTCGGGCGGTCCTTCCGGGTGCCGAAGCGGGCGGTCGAGGACTACCTGCGGCACGCGTACTTCGACGCGGGCTGACCCCGTCCCCGGGGGCCCGGTCGTAGCCGGGTAGCATCGGCGGCCGGTCATCGTCTCGCCGTGTGCACCCGCGTGCGCGGGAGAGCAGTTGTTCTAGGAGGTACCGCGCATGGGCTCGGTCATCAAGAAGCGCCGCAAGCGGATGTCGAAGAAGAAGCACCGCAAGCTGCTCCGCAAGACCCGCGTGCAGCGGCGCAAGCTCGGCAAGTGAGGTCCCGGATCCCGCCCGGCTGAACCGGGTGGGATCCACTTCGGCCAGGTCCCTCCGACCAGACGGGTCGCGCCTGTGACGCGTTCGGGATCCCCCCGAGACGCCGGACCCCCCGGCGCTCCCCCCTCCGTCGTGCTCGTGACAGGTGTCAGCAGGTTCCTGGGCGGCAATCTGGCGGCCAGGCTGGCCGCCGATCCCGCGATCGAGCGCGTCCTCGGGGTGGACACCGTGCCGCCCTCCCGGGACATGCTGCGCCGGATGGGCCGCGTCGAGTTCGTCCGCGCGGACATCCGCAACCCCCTCATCGCCAAGGTCATCGCCGGTGCCGCGGTGGACACCGTGGTGCACGCCGCGCTCTCCTCGGCCCCCGGCTCGCGCGGCGGGCGCACGGCGATGAAGGAGATGAACGTCATCGGCACCATGCAGCTGCTGGCGGCCTGTCAGAAGGCCGAGCGGGTGCGTCGGGTGGTGCTCAAGTCCACCACCGCCGTGTACGGCTCCGGGCCGCGGGACCCCTCGCTGTTCGACGAGTCGATGGGCCCCAAGGACCTCCCCTCCGGCGGGTACGCGAAGGACGCCGCGGAGATCGAGGGCTACCTGCGCGGCTTCGCCCGCCGCAGGCCGGACGTGTCCACCACGGTGCTGCGCTTCTGCAACTACATCGGGACGCGCATCGACACCGTGATGACCCGCTACTTCGCCCTGCCCGCCGTCCCCACGGTGCTGGGCTTCGACCCGCGCCTGCAGTTCCTCCACGAGGAGGACGCGCTCGCCGTGCTGGAGCGGGCGACCACACACGACCTCCCCGGCGTCTACAACGTCGCGGCGGACGGCGTGCTCATGCTGTCCCAGGCCATCCGCCGGGCCGGGCGGGTGCAGGTCCCCCTGCCCTCGCCCGCCGCCGGGCCGGTGGCGCGGTTCCTGCGCGGAGCCCGGATCGTGGACTACTCGCCCGAGCACATGTTCTTCCTCCACTTCGGTCGTGTGGTGGACACCACCCGGCTCAAGGAGCGGTTCGGGTTCGCCCCGCGATGGACCACCGTGCAGGCCTTCGACGACTTCGTCCGCGGCCACGCCCTGCGTCCCGTCATCGGGCGGGGGCCTCTCGAGGCGGTGGAGCGCGGGGTGCTGCGAGCGGCGCGGGCGTTGACCTGAGGTGGCGGGCATGGGGAACCGGAACGAGAAGGGTGGCCGCGGAGTGTCGGACGCGCGTGTGATCCCGCTGCGGGCGGAGGAGTCCGGGGGCCGGACCCGCTGGCGGCTGGGGGAGTCGAAGCCGGAGGGCGAGCGGCCCCGGCGCAGACCCACCGCGGCGACCCCGCGCCCGCGCACCCCCGCGGACGACGTGCCGCCCGCGCCCCCGATCGCGGCCGTCCCCGACCCGGAGCCCCCTGCCTGGGAGCAGGCGCTCGAGGAGGCGCTGCGGTTCCTGCGGCGCAGGCTCGCCGGGGACTACCCGGTGGACGAGTTCGGGTACGACCCCGAGCTCGCGGACAAGGTCCTGGCCCCGGTGCTGCAGCCGCTGTACAAGCACTGGTTCCGAGTGGAGACCATCGGGATGCACAACGTCCCGGAGACCGGCGGGGCGCTGCTCGTCGCGAACCACTCCGGCACGCTCCCGCTGGACGCGCTGATGACGATCCAGGCCCTGCACACCGAGCACCCGGCGAAGCGCAGGCTGCGGCTGCTCGGCGCGGACCTCATGTTCAAGCTGCCGCTCGTGGGCGAGCTGGCCCGCAAGAACGGCGCCACCCTGGCCTGCAACCCGGACGCCGAGCGGCTGATGTGCTCCGGTGAGCTCGTCGGGGTGTTCCCCGAGGGGTTCAAGGGGATCGGCAAGCCCTTCGCGGACCGCTACAAGCTGCAGCGCTTCGGCCGCGGCGGGTTCGTGTCCGCGGCGCTGCGCACCGGCGTGCCGATCATCCCGTGCGCGATCGTGGGTGCCGAGGAGATCTACCCGAAGCTCGGGGACGTCAAGCCGCTGGCCCGGCTCGTCGGGGCGCCGTACTTCCCGATCACCCCGACGTTCCCGCTGCTGGGTCCGCTGGGGCTCGTGCCGCTGCCGTCGAAGTGGTACATCGAGTTCGGCGAGCCCATCCGGCTGGACCAGCACACCGCCGCGGACGCCGAGGACCCCATGCTGGTCTTCAACCTGACGGACCAGGTGCGCGAGACCATTCAGCAGACCCTCTACCGCCTGCTGTCCCAGCGGCGCAACGTGTTCCTGGGCTGAGCGCGCCGGCTGAGCCGCGGCTCAGCGGCGGCGGTAGGCGACGCCCGCGGCGACGGCTCCGGCGAGGGCGCCCACGCCCAACACGCTCGGCACGCCGATGCGGGCGGCGCGGCGGCCGGTGCGGAAGTCCCGGACCTGCCAGCCCCGCTCCTTCGCGACCTCCCGCAGCTCCGAGTCCGGGTTCACCGCGACGGCGGTGCCGACGGCCGAGAGCATCGGCACGTCGTTCACCGAGTCCGAGTAGGCGGTGCAGCGGCGCAGGTCCAGGCCCTCGGTGGCGGCCAGCGCCCGCACTGCGTGCGCCTTCGCGGGCCCGTGCAGGATCTCGCCGACCAGCCTGCCGGTGTAGTGCCCGTCCACGCTCTCGGCGACGGTCCCGAGCGCCCCGGTCAGCCCCAGCCGACGCGCGATGATCAGGGCGAGCTCCACGGGGGTGGCGGTGACCAGCCAGACCCGCTGCCCGGCGTCCAGGTGCATCTGGGCGAGCGCCCGGGTGCCCGCCCAGATCCGGTCCGCCATCAGCTCGTCGTAGATCTCCTCGCCGAGCGCGGTGACCTCGTCCACCGAGCGGCCCGCGACGAAGGACAGCGCGGTGTCCCGGTGCCCGGCGATGCCGCTGTTGTCCTCGCGGCCGCCGATCCGGAACTTGAGCTGCTGCCAGGCGAACCCGGCCAGGTCGGACGTGGTGAAGAACTTGCGCGCGGCCAGCCCGCGGGCGAAGTGGAAGATCGAGGCACCGACCATCATGGTGTTGTCGACGTCGAAGAACGCGGCCGCGGTCAGGTCCTGCTCCGCGGCCGCCGACGAGGCCCCGCCCGGGGCCTCGGCCGCCGCCACCGCGGCGGCCGCGGCGGCCTCGCCGGCCCGCTGGGACCGGTCCAGCGCGCTCACCGACGCCATCACGTCCGCGGACTCCGCGACCCCGGCGACCTGCGCCCGGCCGTCGTCGTGCTGCGGCTCGTCGTTCTCCACTACCACCTCGGGGCCTTCCGGGTCGGGTCCGGCACCAAGCCTACTGGCGCCGGTACCCGGCTAGCCGAGGGTGATCGGGGGGAGCCCGGGCAGCAGCGGCGGGATGTTGATGGGGGGCAGGATCGAGCCGCCCCCGCTCCCGTCGCTCCCGGACTGCTTGCCGTCCGTGCTCGTGCTGTTCTGCGAGCTGGTCTGCGTGGCCGACGGCGACGTCGTGGTGGAGCTCGACGCGTTCCCGCCCGCCAGCGGATCCAGGAGGTTGCCCTGCTGGTCCGTGGTGGGCTGACCGGACGGCGACGTGGTCGCGGTGCCGGAGGGCGCCGCACCCGGGGTGCGGGCGCTCTGCCGCGAGCCCGCCAGCGGCGAGGCCCCGTTCTGCGCCGAGGAGGCGGACGGCACGCAGGGGCCCGAGGCCGGGATCGGCCCGAGGTCGTCCACCCCGTTGCTGACCTCGGTGCAGCCCATCCGCGCCCGCAGGGCCTGGGCCCGCTCGGACAGCCGCTTCATCAGCTTCGACGACTGGTCGGCGCCCGGGACCTGACGGTCCGCCTTCTGCAGGGCCGCGATCGCGTCCCCCTGGCGGGTCGCCCAGGCGTTCAGGTCACCGAGGCCGTCCGGTGTGGGCTCGGGGCCGGCCAGGACCCGCCGCGAGCCCTCGCTCGCGGCGGCGTCGAAGGCCTTCAGCGCGGTCTCGTAGGTCGCCGCGTCCGGGGTGCGGCCCGCCTCCTGCAGCCGCCGGATCTCCTGCAGCCGGGTCGCGGCGATGTCCAGCTCGCGCTGGGCCTTCGCCGCGTCGCCGAAGGTGAAGGCGCTGCCGGTGGACTCGGACATCAGCTTCATCGCGTAGAGCGGGTCGCCGGGCAGCGCGCCCTGGCTCACCGTCGCGATGCCGCCGAGCAGCGCGACCAGGCCGACCGACGCCGCGGCGCCGACCAGGACCACGCGGCGCTTCCGGCTCGGGCGCCGGGCGTTGTCCGGGTGGTTCGCGGGCAGGGTGTGCCGGGCCCGGCGCCGCCCGGTCAGCGACACGAGGTTGTCCGGGGCGTCCGCGGAACGGGTCTCGTCCGCGGTCACCACCGTGTCCTCCGCCGCCGGGGCGGGGGCGCCCAGGTCGCGGGTCTCGGTGAGGTTCGCCTCGCGCTCGGCCAGGGCCGCGGCCAGCGCGGCGGGCAGCTCGTCCTCCGCCGGGACCGGCGCGATCCGGGTGGTGCGCTCCAGGTCGCTCTCGGGCGGGGCGGTCGGCGCCGCCGGCGCGCCCCACTCCTGCGCGAGCCGGGCGAAGAAGTCCGCCTTCATGCGGGCGGACGTCTCGGCGTCCGGGTTGAGGTCGGTACGGCTGCGGTCGAGCGCAGCCGCCACGGCCACCTCGTGCTCCAGGTCGTCCCCGGAGTCGGAGCCCCATCGTCCCGCGGGCATGTTCGCCGTCCTCACTGCATCCCTGCATTCGTCAGCGTTCGGCCCGATCGGGGCCGCGCGCTCTGCCGACGTTCACCCACACAACGAGACGGGCGGTCGTCGGTTACGGGGTAAGGACCGTTCACCGCTTGGTGTAGCTCACTCGTCGCATCCGTAACGACAAGTGTGTAGTTCACGATAGAAGTCGCACCGCTCATCGCAGGCCCTCGGGCATCAGCTGCGCCAGGCGGCGGACGGCACGGTGCTGCAGCGCCTTGACCGCACCCTCGGCCCGGTTCATCCGCTGCGCGGTCTCGGCGACGGACAGTCCCTGAAGGAAGCGCATCCGGATGCAGTCCTGCTGGTCGTGGTTGAGCTTGTCGATCGCCTTGAGCAGCTCGGAGTTCGTGGCGTTCTCGATGACCTGCTGCTCGGGGCCGTGGGTGGTCGGCGAGTGCTCGACCATGTCCGCGGTCGTCGACTCCAGCCGGTACCGGCTGGACTTGACGTGGTCGAAGATCAGGTTCCGGGCGATCGTCACGAACCACGCGCCGATGTCGCGGCCCTGGTAGCTCACCGAGGAGATCCGGCGCAGCGCGCGCAGGAAGGTCTCCTGGGTCAGGTCCTCGGCCAGCGTGCGGTCGCCGAGGCGGAACAGCACGTACCGGAACACGACCTCGTGGTAGCGCGAGTACAGCTCCTGGAAGGCGCGCTGATCGCCTGCCTGGCACTTCTTGACCAGGATCCAGCTGCCCGCGCTCGCGTCCGACGGGTCCGGCTCGGTCGGCTGGGGGGGCACCGGTGCCTGCTGTGGCGCCTGCTGCTGCGGCGGGGCCGGGGGCCTGCCCTGCACCGGGGCGCTCGCCGCCGGGTTCGGGCCGGTCCGCGGCGGGGTCACGGGGGGAGCGGTCACTGGCGCCTGCCGGGGTGTCGGCCGGCCGTCGACCGTCGGGTGGCCGCTCGCGGCCTCGACGGGCGGGCCGGGCTGGGCCGGGGGTGCGGATGTCTCACCGGGAGGCGGGGCCGCGGGGAGCCCGGCCCCGCCCACACCGGTCCGGCCCGTGTCGAGGGACCCGGTGGGCTCGGCGCCCACGGATCCGACGGGCCCGTGGCCGCGGGCCTGCCGTGGCAGGCCCCCCGACCACGTGGAGCCACTCACCTCGGGGCCCGCAGAGTCGAACCGCTCCACCGGG
>Ga0068863_100002812_pt1 | contig 17228 bp, 16 predicted proteins | sample KBSSwiS62_FD_66596 | JGI IMG/M metagenome (GOLD analysis project Ga0068863, IMG submission 66596) | Switchgrass rhizosphere microbial communities from Kellogg Biological Station, Michigan, USA - KBS Switchgrass S6-2 | ecosystem: Host-associated > Plants > Roots > Rhizosphere > Soil ...
AGGTGGGCGAGTCGATCGAGGACGCGGTCGCCCGCGAATTGTTCGAGGAGGCCGGGGTGATCGTGAAGTCGGTCCGCTACATCGCCAGCCAACCCTGGCCACTCCCTTCCCAGCTGATGATCGCCTGCATCGCGCCCGTCGAGAGTGACGCGCTCAAGATCGACACCAACGAACTCAACGACGCGATCTGGGTGGACAAGGCAGAGGTTCGCGCCGCGTTGGCGGGCGAGGATTCGGCACCCTTCCACATGCGGTTCCCGCTCGCCATCGCCTATACGTTGCTGACCGCCTGGGTGAACGGCGCCTGAGGCTGAGGCGCGCGCTGCGCCGCCTCAGCCGTTGCCCCGGCTGCGCGCCTGCCGATAGGTACCAAGCAGCCGGACCCATTTGGTGTGGAAGGCGAGTTCCTCCAGCGCGCGGCGGACATTCGGCTCCTCGGGGTGCCCCTCGATATCGGCGAAGAATTCGGTGGCAGCGAAACTTCCCCCGCGCTGATAGCTTTCGAGCTTCGTCATGTTCACGCCATTGGTGGCGAAGCCGCCGAGCGCCTTGTACAGCGCGGCCGGAATATTCTTCACCTCGAACATGAAAGTAGTCATCACCGGCGCGGTGCCGATGGGGACGTCCAGCCCGGCCCGCGCAAGGACAACGAAGCGCGTCATGTTGTCGGCCGAATCCGCGATGTCCTGCTGGATGATCTCGAGCCCGTAGAGGCCGGCGGCAATCATCGGGGCGAGTGCGCCGACGTGCAGATCGCCCGCTTCGGCAACCGCCGCGGCGGACCCGGCGGTATCGGGATAGGACACCGGCGTGATCGCGCGTGCTCGCAGCCAGTGGCGGCACTGGCCGAGCGCTTGTGGATGACTCATCGCCTGGGTGATCGCGCCATGCCCCGGCAATGCCATCAGCGTGTGCCGGATGTGCAGGAAATGCTCGCCCGTGATCACGAGACCCGACTCCGGCAACAGGAAATGCATGTCCGCGACACGGCCATGGAGCGAATTCTCGATCGGGATCACCGCGCAGTCGGCGCGATGGTCGCGCACCGCATCCAGCGCATCCTCGAAACTGAAGCATGGCAGCGGCAGGCAATTCGGAAAACATTCCAGCGCAGCGATGTGCGAGTTCGCGCCGGGCGCACCTTGGAAAGCGACGGTACGGCCGGGTTCGGCTGCGCAGGCGGCGGTCATCTCTGCCACCAGCGCCTGAGCGGGAGCGGGGAAGTTCTGCATATTGGCGGCGGATTAGGAGGGTGACCGACCAATCGCAAGCGGCTGCGAGGACATAATGATTGCCGGAACGCTTGCGGAGCCCCACAACCGATTCTAAAGGGGCAGCGAATTCGGCGTGGGTTCCATTCCCCCACGTGGCAACGGGAGTTCAAGGGGCACATGGACGATCGCGCAAACACGATTGCTGGCTGGGTGCTGGCTGGCGGCATCGCTGCCCTCGGCCTGTCGATCCTCAGCGGGGAATATTTCCACGCTGAGCGCCCCGAGAAGATGGGCTATGTCGTCGAAGGTGTGGAAGACGAAGGTGCAGCGGGCGGCGGTGCGGCTGCCGATAAGCCGATCGCCTTTTATCTCGCCAGCGCAGATCCGGCCAAGGGCGCGGAGGTGTTCAAGAAGTGCGCTGCCTGCCACAATGCGGAAAATGGCGGCCCGAACGCGCTCGGCCCGAACCTGTGGGGCGTGCTGGGCGAAGGAATCGGCCAGGGCCGTGGCGGCTTCGCCTTCTCGGATGCGCTCAAGTCGAAGGGCGGCACCTGGGACTGGCAGACGCTGAGCGACTGGCTGAAGAGTCCCAAGGCTTTCGCGCCGGGCACCAAGATGACCTTCGCCGGCCTGTCCAAGCCGGAAGACCGGGCCAATGTGATCGCCTACCTGAACCAGCAGAGCGCATCGCCCAAGCCGATGCCGGCGGCTCCGGCCGAAGCCGCTCCTGCGGCCGGCGCCGCGCCGGCGGACGGCAATGCCGCGGCTCCGCCGAGGCCGGCAACGCAGCCGAACCCGCAAAGAAGTAGGCTTCGGCTTTAACGGACCGGATCGGGCCCCGGGGTTGGCTCCGGGGCCTTTTCTTCGTCCGCGGTTCAGCGTGAATCTGCTCAAGGCCTTTTGGAAGGCTGCCAAGCCTTTGACCTACTAGACTTCTCTCCATCTAGGTAAAACACACAGGCGGCCCATTCCGTCATTGACTTGCCTCATTCCATCTCTAGAAGCGCCGGCGGGCCACGCTGTCCCAACGCAGCGCGTGCTCTCTGTAAGGAGAGTCATTTATGACTGATATTGATCGCCCGGCGAACAAGCCGGCACGTCCCCATTTCTCTTCCGGCCCCTGCGCAAAGCCCCCAGGCTGGTCTCCCGAAAAGCTCGCCACCGGATCGCTCGGCCGCTCGCACCGATCGAAGCTCGGCAAGGCGCGCATCAACCATGCGGTCGATCTCACGCGCGACATCCTGGGCATACCCGCGACGCATCGCATCGGGATCGTCCCTGGTTCGGACACCGGAGCGGTCGAGATGGCGCTGTGGAGTCTGCTCGGTGCCCGAAAGGCGACGATGGTCGCCTGGGAGAGCTTCGGCGAAGGCTGGGTCACCGATGTCGTCAAGCAGCTGAAGATCGACGCCGACGTCGTCAAGGCGCCCTATGGCAGCCTGCCCGATCTCGCCGCGCTCGACCAGGCGACCGACATCGTGCTTACCTGGAACGGCACCACCTCGGGCGTCCGCGTTCCTGATGGCGAGTGGATCCGCGACGATCGCGAAGGCCTGATCATCGCCGACGCCACCTCGGCCTGCTTCGCGCAGGAAATCCCGTGGGACAAGCTCGATGTCGTCACCTTCTCCTGGCAGAAGGTGCTCGGCGGTGAAGGCGCGCACGGCATCCTCGTGCTCGGTCCGCGCGCCGTCGAACGGCTGGAAAGCTATACCCCGGCCTGGCCGCTTCCCAAGATTTTCCGCATGACCAAGAGCGGCAAGCTGATCGAGGGCATCTTCAAGGGCGAGACGATCAACACGCCGTCCATGCTGGCGATCGAGGATTATATCCACAGCCTGGAATGGGCCAAGCAGATCGGCGGCCTTTCCGAGTTGATCGCGCGCGCCGACGCCAATGCGGCCGCGCTCGATGCCTGGGTACAGAAGACCGGCTGGATCGACCATCTGGCCGCCGAGCCGGCATCGCGCTCCAACACATCGGTGTGCCTCAAATTTGCTGATCATGCGGTGCAGGGCCTCGACGAGGAGGCGCAGCTGGCGCTCGTCAAGAAGATCGCCGGCGTGCTTGAATTGGAAGACGCCGCCTATGACGTCGCCGGCTATCGCGACGCGCCGCCAGGTCTGCGCGTGTGGTGCGGCGGTACCGTCGATACCGCCGATATCGAGTCGCTAGGTCCCTGGCTCGACTGGGCCTGGGCCAAAGCCAGCGCGGCCTGAACGGCTTCCTCTCCCTTTCACGTCACCCAGCGAAGGCTGGGGTCCATGCCTCTCTCCACATGAGATGACACCGAGAGGGCGACAGACATGGATACCAGCCTTCGCTGGCATGGCGATTCACATCAAGGATGAACTATAATGCCCAAGGTATTGATTTCCGACAAAATGGATCCGCTGGCCGCCCAGATATTCCGCAATCGCGGAATCGAGGTTGACGAGATCACCGGCAAGACCAAGGACGAGCTCATCGCGATCATCGGCCAGTATGACGGCCTCGCCATCCGTTCGGCGACGAAGGTTACCAAGGACGTGCTCGCCGCTGCCGACAGGCTCAAGGTGGTGGGCCGCGCCGGCATCGGCGTCGACAATGTCGACATCCCCGCGGCCTCGGCCAAGGGCGTGGTGGTGATGAACACGCCCTTCGGCAATTCGATCACGACGGCAGAGCACGCGATCGCGCTGATGTTCGCGCTCGCGCGTGACCTGCCGGAAGCCGACCGGTCGACCCAGGCCGGCAAGTGGGAAAAGAACCGGTTCATGGGCGTCGAGGTCACCAACAAGACGCTTGGCCTGATCGGCGCCGGCAATATCGGTTCGATCGTGGCGGACCGAGCGCTCGGCCTGAAGATGAAGGTCGTCGCCTATGACCCCTTCCTGACGCCGGAGCGAGCGATCGAAATGGGCGTGGAAAAAGTCACGCTCGACGAGCTGCTCGCGCGCGCCGACTTCATCACGCTCCACACGCCGCTGACCGATTCGACGCGGAACATCCTGTCGAAGGAGAACCTCGCCAAGACGAAGAAGGGCGTGCGCATCATCAACTGCGCGCGCGGCGGCCTGGTCGATGAGGCGGCGCTGAAGGAGGCACTGGATAGTGGCCAGGTCGGCGGCGCGGCGTTCGACGTTTTCGTGACCGAACCGGCAACCGATTCGCCATTGTTCGGTACGCCCGGCTTCATCGCTACGCCGCACCTGGGCGCTTCGACGAACGAAGCCCAGGTGAACGTCGCGATCCAGGTCGCCGAGCAGATCTCGGACTTCCTGCTCGGCGGAGGCGTCACCAACGCGCTCAACATGCCCTCGCTCTCGGCTGAGGAGGCACCCAAGCTCCGGCCTTATATGGCGCTGGCGGAGCATCTCGGCGCGCTGGTCGGCCAGCTCGAGGGGGATGCCATCCGCGCCGTGGCGATCGAGGTCGAGGGTGCCGCGGCCGAGCTCAACCAGAAGCCGATCACCGGTGCGGTGCTAGCCGGCCTGATGCGCTGCTATTCGGACACGGTGAACATGGTCAACGCCCCCTTCCTCGCCAAGGAGCGCGGGCTCGATGTGCGCGAGGTGCGGCACGACCGCGAGGGCGACTATTCTACTCTCGTTCGTGTCACCGTCACCACCGCGGAAGGCGCAAAGTCGGTAGCGGGGACGCTGTTCGCCAATGCCGAGCCGCGGCTGGTCGAAATCTACGGCGTGAAGGTGGAGGCCGACCTGACCGGCGACATGCTGTACATCGTCAACGTCGATGCGCCTGGGTTCATCGGCCGGCTCGGCTCGACGCTGGGCGAGGCGCAGGTAAATATCGGCACCTTCCACCTCGGCCGCCGCACAGCGGGCGGCGAGGCCGTGCTGCTGCTCTCGGTCGACACCCCGGTGGGCGATGCACTGAAAGCGAACATCGCCCAACTTCCCGGCGTGAAGACGGCCAAGGCGCTGAGCTTCTGATCAGCTGCGCAGGGTGCATGCTCCGAGGAGCATGCACCCGCTTTACAGCGCGGTCGACCATGTCGGCGCGGAGGTACTGGACGATGCACTGTTCTGCGCAATGGTGGGGCTCGCGCCCGTTCGAGCCGATTAACCCGCCCTTCGAACCTGCCGACGGAACGTTGCGGTTGAACCTCGGACATTCGCCGCTATGAGCCTCACCGCATGAGCATAGCCCCTGGCCTGTTACCTGAAGGATTGCGCGATCGCCTGCCTCCGCAGGCCGAGGCGGGTTCGCGCCTGCTCCATCGCGTGATCGTCGCGATTGGCAGGCATGGCTATGCGCGCGTTTCTCCTCCCCTCGCCGAGTTCGAGGAAGGGCTGGTCGGCCGCCTCAAGGCGGCTCGCGCGCAGGACCTGCTCCGCTTCGTCGATCCGGTCTCCCAGCGGACGCTCGCTCTCCGGCCGGACATCACCGCCCAGGTCGGCCGCATCGCCGCGACGCGGATGGGGCATCGGCCCCGGCCGCTCCGGCTCGCTTATGGCGGCCCCGTTCTCAAGCTGCGGGCAACCCAGCTCAGGCCGGAGCGCGAGCTGACGCAGGCCGGCGCGGAACTGATCGGCACCGATACGCTGCCCGCCGTCATCGAGATTCTTGGCGTCGCGGTCGAGGCGCTCGAAGTGGCGGGGGTCAGGGGGATCACGATCGACATCACCCTGCCCGACCTGGTCGAGACGCTTGCAGCCGGGCCCATGCCGCTCGCTCGCGGCAGTGTGGATGCCGTGCGCGAGAGGCTCGACGCGAAGGATGCGGGCGGCCTCGCCGCGCTTGGCGCGGGTAGCTATCTCCCGCTCATCGAGGCGGCGGGGCCCGCCGAGGCGGCGCTTGCACGGTTGCGCGGAATCGCAAGCGGGTCGGCCATGCTCGACGGTCGCATCGCGGCGATCGAGGCGATCATCGCCGCGATCGGCGATCGCGCAGCCCTCACACTCGATCCCACCGAGCGTCATGGTTTCGAATATCAGACATGGATCGGCTTCTCGCTGTTCGGCCATGGTCTGTCCGGCGAGATCGGGCGTGGCGGAAGCTACACGATCGTCCATCCCGACGGGACCGAGGAACGCGCGGTCGGCTTTTCGCTCTACCTCGATCCGCTGGTCGATGTCGGCCTGGGCGCGGTCGAGCACCAGCGCATCTTCCTGCCGCTCGGCACCGACCCTGCACGTGGCACTCAGCTTCGCGCCGAAGGCTGGATCACGCTTGCTGCGCTTTCCGCTGCCGACGATGCGGCTGCGCTCGGCTGCACCCACATCCTGCGCGACGGCGAACCGGCCGCGCTCTGAACGAACGGAAATCGCATGGCCAATGTTACCGTGATCGGCGCCCAGTGGGGCGATGAAGGCAAGGGCAAGATCGTCGACTGGCTGTCCGAGCGGGCGGATGTCGTCGTGCGCTTCCAGGGCGGGCATAACGCAGGGCACACGCTGGTCGTCGGCAACCAGACCTATAAGCTGAGCCTGCTGCCGTCGGGCATCGTCCGCGGCACGCTGTCGGTGATCGGCAATGGCGTAGTATTCGACCCTTGGCACTTCCGCGACGAGGTGGCGAAGCTGCGCGGCCAGGGCGTCGAGATCAACACCGACAATCTTCAGCTTGCGGAGACGGCGCCGCTGATCCTGCCCTTCCATCGCGATCTCGACGGACTGCGCGAGGACGCCAGCGGCGCGGGCAAGATCGGCACCACGCGGCGCGGGATCGGTCCGGCCTATGAGGATAAGGTCGGCCGTCGCGCGATCCGCGTCTGCGACCTGGCCCATCTCGACGATCTCGACCCGCAGCTGGACCGCATCTGCGCCCATCACGACGCCCTGCGCGCGGGCTTCGGCGAGCAGCCGATCGACCGCGAACGGGTTCGGGCCGACCTGGCGGAGATTGCCGATTTCATCCTGCCGTTCGCCAAGCCGGTGTGGCTGACGCTCAATGAGGCGCGCAAGGCCGGACGGCGCATCCTGTTCGAGGGCGCGCAGGGCGTGTTGCTCGACGTCGATCACGGAACATATCCGTTCGTCACCTCGTCAAACACCATCGCAGGCACCGCCTCCGGCGGCTCGGGCCTTGGCCCTTCGGCGACCGGTTTCGTGCTCGGGATCGTCAAGGCCTACACGACCCGCGTCGGCTCGGGCCCCTTCCCCTCGGAACTGACCGATGAGATCGGCCAGCGGCTCGGCGAGCGCGGCCATGAGTTCGGTACGGTGACGGGCCGCAAGCGCCGCTGCGGCTGGTTCGACGCGGTGCTGGTTCGCCAATCGGCGGCTGTATCGGGGATCACCGGCGTCGCGCTCACCAAGCTCGACGTGCTCGACGGTTTCGACGAGATCAAGATCTGCACCGGCTATGATCTGAATGGCAGGATCTACGACTATCTGCCGCCACATCCGCAGGACCAGGCCCGCGTCACGCCGATTTTCGAGACGATCGAGGGTTGGAGCGAATCGACCGCCGGTGCGCGCAGCTGGGCGCAGCTTCCCGCCCAGGCGATCAAATATATCCGTCGCGTCGAGGAGTTGATCCAGTGCCCCGTCACGCTGGTCTCGACCAGCCCCGAGCGGGAGGACACGATCCTGGTGCGGGATCCGTTCGCGGATTGATCCCCACGCAACAGGGACCGGCCGCCGAAGCCTAAATCAGACGAGAGCTCGCCGGTCGCAATCGATGGCGTGATCGTTCACTATTCCGATCGCCTGCATCCACGCGTAGACGATCGTGGGGCCAACGAACTTGAAGCCGCGCTGCTTGAGGTCCTTCGAGATCCGTTCGGACAATTCGGTCTTCGCCGGTACATGAATCCCATCGCCGATCAGCGGGGCACCATCGACGAACGACCAGGCATAATCGGCAAAGTCTGTGCCTGCATCGCGCATCCGCAGCCACGCCTGCGCCCCGCCGATCGTGGCTTCGATCTTGGCGCGGGCGCGGACGATGCCCGGATCGCCCATCAACCGCTCGACATCGGCAGCATCGAACCGCGCGACCTGCTCGGGATCGAACCCGACAAACGCTCGGCGGAAGCCATCGCGCTTGCGCAGGATCACGATCCAGGCGAGGCCGGCCTGGAACCCCTCCAGCATCAGCATTTCCCACAGCATCCGCGGGTCGCGCTGCGGCACGCCCCACTCCGCGTCGTGATAGGCCTGCATCAGCGGATCGCCCTCCGCCCAGCTGCACCGCTTCACCGATCCGCCTCGCCGTCGAGCATGGCGATCGTCGCCTGATCCGCCTCACCATCGAACCAGCGTTCGAGCGCCGCTTCGAACAAGCGCCCAGCCCCTGCTCGGACAAATAAGGTGAGCGAGGATCGCAGCTTCAGCGCGTCGATTCCGCCGAACACCGCCTCGGCGTCTGCGCAATCCAGATCCTGCAACGCCTCGACACATTGCCGCAGACGGGCGCCCAGCACCGGGTGGGCGAGATAGGCTCGCGCCTCATCGAGAGAAGCGATCGCAAACTGCCGCGCCTTCGGGCTGCGGCCCAGTCCCGCGATCTGGGGGAAGATAAACCACATCCAGTGGCTGCGTTTGCTACCGCGCCTGATCTCGGCGAGCGCGGTTTCATACACATTGCCCTGTGCGCTGACGAAGCGCTGAAGATCGAAAGCGTCCCTGACCATTACGTCACGCCTACAGAACATAAAAAGAACATACAACCCTCAGCGGCGACGTCCCGCCGCTCGCATTTTCGAATATTTCGTCGTCCGGGTGCCAGGCTTGCCGCCCGACGCATGCGCCCTTACCGGTGCGCGATGCTCGTCCGTCGGCAGGCCGAGTTCGTCCTGCTCGAGGCGGCGGATCTCGTCGCGCAGCCTTCCCGCCTCCTCGAACTCGAGATCCGCCGCGGCGGCGCGCATTCGCGCCTCCAGATCCTCGATATAAGCGCGCAGATTGTGGCCGACGAGGTGCGGCTGCTCCTCGATTCCCGTGTCCACCGTCACCTGGTCGCGCGAGGCGAGGTGGCCGACGATGTCGGTGATGTTGCGGCGGATCGTCTCCGGGGTGATGCCGTGGGCTTCATTATAGGCCCGCTGCTTCTCGCGCCTGCGCGCCGTTTCCGCCATGGCGCGTTCCATCGAGCCGGTAATGCTGTCGGCGTAGAGGATCACGCGCCCGTCGACGTTGCGGGCGGCGCGGCCGATCGTCTGGATCAGCGACGTCTCGGAGCGGAGGAAGCCTTCCTTGTCGGCATCTAGGATCGCGACGAGCCCGCATTCGGGAATGTCGAGCCCCTCACGCAGCAGGTTGATGCCGACCAGCACGTCGTAGACGCCGAGGCGGAGGTCCCGGATCAGCTCGATGCGCTCCAGCGTCTCGACGTCCGAATGCATGTAGCGGACCTTGATTCCCGCCTCATGCAGATATTCGGTGAGGTCCTCGGCCATGCGCTTGGTGAGCGTCGTCACCAGCGAGCGATAGCCCTTTGCCGCTGTCTCGCGCACCTCGTGAACGAGATCGTCGACCTGGCTCTCGATCGGCCGCACCTCGACCGGCGGATCGATCAGCCCGGTCGGACGGATCACCTGCTCGGTAAACACGCCGCCGGTCTGCTCCAGCTCCCAGTTACCTGGCGTGGCGGAGACATAGACGGTCTGCGGGCGCATCACCTGCCACTCGGCGAAGCGGAGCGGACGGTTGTCGATGCACGACGGCAGGCGGAAGCCATATTCGGCAAGGGTGATCTTGCGGCGATGGTCGCCGCGCGACATGCCGTTGATCTGGCCGATCGTCTGATGGCTCTCGTCGACGAACAACAACGCGTTCTCGGGGAGATATTCGAACAGCGTTGGCGGCGGCTCACCGGGCAAACGGCCGGTCAGAAAGCGCGAATAATTTTCGATGCCGGCGCAGCTGCCGGTCGCCGCGATCATCTCCAGATCGAAATTGGTGCGCTGCTCGAGCCGCTGCGCCTCGAGCAGCCGCCCCTCCGCTGTCAGCTCCTTGAGCCGCTCGGCAAGTTCGAAGCGGATCGCCTCCATCGCCTGCTTCATCGTCGGGCCCGGCGTGACATAGTGTGAGTTGGCAAAGACGCGGACCTGATCGAGATTGGCGGACTTCTTGCCCGTCAGCGGATCGAACTCGACGATCTCCTCGATCTCGTCGCCGAAGAAGGCGATGCGCCAGGCGCTGTCCTCATAATGCGACGGAAAGATTTCGAGATTGTCGCCGCGCACCCGGAAATTGCCGCGCGAGAAGGCCGCGTCGTTGCGTTTGTACTGAAGCGCTACAAGCTTGCGGATAATCTCGCGCTGGTCGACCGTCTCGCCCTTCTTCAAGTCGAAGATCATCGCCGAATAGGTCTCGACCGAGCCGATGCCGTAGAGGCACGATACCGAAGCGACGATCAGCACGTCGTCGCGCTCCAGCAACGACCGCGTCGCCGAGTGGCGCATCCGGTCGATCGCTTCGTTGATCGAGCTCTCCTTTTCGATATAGGTGTCGGAGCGCGGCACATAAGCTTCGGGCTGGTAATAGTCGTAATAGCTGACGAAGAACTCGACTGCGTTTTCCGGGAAAAACTGCTTAAACTCGCCATAGAGCTGCGCTGCGAGGATCTTGTTCGGCGCGAGTACAAGCGCGGGCCGCTGCAGCTGCTCCACCACCTTGGCCATGGTGAAGGTCTTGCCCGAGCCCGTGACGCCGAGCAGCACCTGATCGCGCTCGCCCGCTGCGGCCTGTTCAGCCAGCTCGGCAATGGCCGTCGGCTGATCGCCTGACGGTTCATAGTCCGAGACCAGCTTGAACGGCCTGCCACCCTCGCTCTTGGCGGGCCGCTCAGGCCGATGCGGGATGAAGGTCTGGCCGAGCTCGACATCGTCGAGATTGGTGCGGATCTGGATTGCCATCGGTCTTATGTAGGATGGAGCTTGCGCATGTTCACGACCTATCTTGTGCGGCACCCCTCATTCTTCTTCGAGGGTTGAACGCCGCCTTGCAGCCGCTAAGGGACTGCGCCATGAGGAGGAATGCCGATGACCGGAACCGTGCGGCTGGGCAAGAATGAGCTGCCCCGGACCAAAAGCTTCCATGACCGGATATCCTCCTTCGCGGGCATTCGCCTGATTTTTTCTGGACGGCACCAGTCTCCGTTTCTTTCATCGAAAGGCCGCCTGACCATGCGCTATCGGTTCCTTGCGTTCATCGCCCTGCTGAGCGCGGCGCCCGCGCTTGCCGAAGGCTTTGCGCCCGGCGCATGGCAGCATGAGACGACGACGATCAGCGCCGATGTGCCCGGCGTACCGCAATGGCTCGTCAAGCTGTTCGCGGGCAACAGCAGCCGTAAGAGCTGCTACACTGCGCAGCAGGCCGCAACGCGGCCCGAAGCGCTGCTGACGCAGGACGACGCGGCAGTCTGCACCAAGCGCGCCTTCTCCCTGTCGGGCGGCAAGCTGATCTACGACACCTTCTGCGTGAACAAGCGCTTTCCACAGGGGCTGCTCGTGGCCTCCAAGGGCACTTACACCGCCGACAGCTACAGCATCTCGACGTTATCGACCGGCACAAAGGACGGCAAGCCGGTGAAGATCGTGACGACGGGCACCGGACATCGGACCGGGGCGTGCAGATAAACGCCCCGCTGGACCTCGACGCCTATCTCGCCCGGCTCGGCCTGGGGCTGCCGCCGCTCGCCGATGCCGCCGGCCTTTTCACCGTCCAGCGCGCCCACCGGCTGTCGATCCCGTTCGAAAATCTCGACGTGCGGCTCGGCCGCGGCATCAGCCTCGATCCCGATCATGTGTTCGAGAAGCTCGTCCAGCGGCGGCGCGGCGGCTATTGCTTCGAGCATAACCAGCTGTTCCTCCGCGCGCTGACCGCGATCGGCTTCGACGCGCGCCCGCTGCTCGCGCGCGTATGGCTGGGCACGGCCGAACTGCCGCCCAAGACGCACACCATCAATCTGGTGCGGATCGACGGCGAGGACTGGATCGCCGACGCCGGCTTTGGCGGCAGCTACGCCCCGCCGATGAAGCTGTTCGACGGCTCGCAGGCGAGCGGACCTGACGGCGCGGAGCATCGTCTCACCCGCTCGGAGGATCATGGCTGGCTGCTCGAACGCCGCGGCGACCCGCGAGCTACCGACGGGCGGAGCGGCAATCCGGATTGGCAGCCGCAGTACAGCTTCACCCTGGAGCAGGTGGCAACGCCCGATCTCGAGGTCGCCAACCATTGGACCTCGACACGGCCGGGCGTCCGCATGACGTCCTTTTCGATCGTGAGCCTCTGCCTGCCGTCGGGCTTCGCGACGCTCACCGACCGCCATTACACGCGCCGCAACGGCGACCAATATGTCGAGGCTGATCTCGACAGCCCGACCGCCTACCGCCTGCGCCTCAACTTCGTGTTCGGCGTAGTTCTCGACGAGGTCGAGGTGATGGGATTGGGGCTGTTCTGAGCCTTGGTCGGCGCACCGGTTGCGCTACGGAGGGAAAGAGAGAGCCCAGCTTTCGCTGGGATGACGGATCAGGGGCCAATGGTTCGTACGCTCGAAGCCATCGGCGCGGGCCGTGCCTGTCTCGTCATCCCAGCGAAAGCTGGGATCTCACTAACTTTCCCGCACGCCCCTCCCGCCATCCGTTCCGCTGGGCTAAGAAAGGTGCCGATTCCGGCCGCCGCCGGGGCGACGAGGGGGAATGAAGCGATGACCGGCAAGCCACGCCACGCGGTCCGATCGGTTGTCGGCGGGTCGCTCGGCAATCTCGTCGAATGGTATGACTGGTATATCTATTCGGCCTTCTCGCTGTACTTCGCCAAGAGCTTCTTTCCTCAGCAAGACGCGACCGCACAGTTGCTGTCGGCCAGCATCGTCTTCGCGATCGGCTTTCTGATGCGGCCGCTCGGCGGTTGGCTGCTCGGCGAGCTTGCCGATCGCTACGGCCGGAAGAATGCGCTGACCTGGTCGATCGCATTGATGTGCGCCGGCTCGCTGATCATCACCTGTGCGCCGACCTATGCTTCGATCGGCCTCGCCGCCCCGATCTTGCTAGTAATCGCGCGCATGGCACAGGGGCTCAGCCTCGGCGGGGAGTTCGGCACGGCGGCAACCTACTTGACCGAGATTGCCCCGCCCGATCGCCGCGGCTTCTGGTCGAGCTTCCAATATGTGACGCTGATCGCGGGCCAGCTGCTGGCGCTCGGCCTGCTCGTGCTGTTGCAATTTTTCGTTCTCACCGAAGCGCAGCTGGAGGAATATGGCTGGCGGATCGCCTTCGCGACGGGCGCGGTGCTGGCCGTCACCGTTTTCTGGCTGCGGCGCGGGATCGATGAGACTCCCGACTTCGTCGCGGAAAGCGCCACCGAACGGCGCAAGGGCGGCGTTATGACATTGCTGCGCGAGCATCCAAAGCAGGTCGCGCTGGTGTTCGGCCTTTCGATCGGCAGCAATGTCAGCTTCTACGCGTTCACCACTTATATGCAGAAATATCTCGTCACGAGCGCCGGCTTCGCCAAGGATCAGGCATCGCTGGTCTGCTCCGCGGCGCTGATCTTCTACATCGTCATCCAGCCGATGCTCGGCGCTCTGTCCGACAGGATCGGGCGCAAGCCGCTGCTCTACTGGTGCTGGATCGGTGGCGTGCTCGCGACAGTGCCGCTCTTTACCGCAATCGGCGCCGCTCACAGCATGGCCGGCGCCTTCCTGCTGATCTGCGCCGCCTATCTGATCATCTCGGGATCGAGCGCGACGAGCGCCGTGGTCAAGGCGGAGCTGTTCCCGCCCAATGTCCGCGCGCTCGGCGTCGGCCTCCCCTATGCGGTGAGCCAGGCGATCTTCGGCGGGACGGCCGAGTCGGTCGCGCTCGGCTTCAAGGCTGCGGGGATCGAGGCGGCCTTCTTCTGGTATGTCGCGGGATGCATGGGCGTGGCGCTGGTCACCACCTTCTTTTTGCCCGAGACGCGCTGGGCCACGGCGGCCAGAAAGGCGCGCTGACCCACTCATGTGCATCATCGCCATCGCCTGGCAAGCGCACCCGGACTGGGAGCTCGTCGTCGCAGCCAACCGGGACGAATATCACAACCGTCCATCGAGTCCGCTCGGCCGATGGAACGACAAGCCGCAGCTGCTCGCGGGCCGGGACCTGCGCTCCGGCGGCACATGGCTCGGGATCTCGGAAGCGGGGCGCCTGGCCGCCGTGACCAATATTGGCGGCTATGGCCTGCCGGCGCAGGACCGGCCATCGCGTGGCGAGCTGGTGACCAGCGTGCTCGAAGGGGTCGCACCCGCGGCCATTCCACTGGCTGCCTATAATCCGGTGCACCTGCTGGCCATAGACCAGCACGAGGCGCGCATTCTCTCGAATCGACCGCATTTGCAGGGAGTCGATCTCTCGCCTGGCATCTATACGCTGTCCAATGCCGAAGCCGGCGTAAGCTGGGCGAAGACCGAGCGGCTGGAAGCCACTCTTGGCCAGTGGCTTACCCGGCCGTCGCATGCGCCCGATACGCTGCTCGACGGGCTGCGCGAGGAACGGTTGCCGAAGGCCGCGGAGACGAGTGCCGAACGTCCTAACCCCATCTTCATCCGTGATCCGCTCTACGGCACGCGCTGCAGCTCGGTAATCATGATCGATCGCGCCGGGCAAGGGCTCTTCGTGGAGCGGCGGTTTACCCCCGCGGGCGACGCCGATGGCGATACTCGGCTGCGCTTTTCCTGGCCTGTTCAGCGAGCCGACAGCCGCGCGGGCTGAAGCGCCGGTTGCGGCTTCAGGCGGCGGACCTTACGGGCTTTGGCGGATGGGTGGGCAGGATGATCGATGGGGTGGGCGCGCCACCAAGCTGACGCTGGCGATCCTCGTCCATGTGATCGGCTTCGTGATCGGCTGGTATCTCTCACCCCCTTTGCCCCATCGAAGGACAGACGAGCCGGTTGCCAGTTTCCGGCTGCTCTCGATCACCGAAAAGACCAAAGCGCTTCAGCCGGTGCGGCGCAGGCAGGCGCGCCAGCAGCCGGTGCCGCCGAAACTCACGAAGAGCGAGCAGGTCGACACCAGCAGCAATCCACTGAACATGCTGGTCGTCAGCAGCGACGTCTTCCGATCGGGGGATATTGCCCGCTTCATGCCGCGCGGCGAACAGCAGGCGGCAGTAGCGGCCGCTCCCGGCGAAAGCGACAGCAGCGTCGGCGAAGGACCCGGCGGTGCAAAGCTTTACAATGCCGAATGGTATCGTGAACCGACGAGCGCGGAGATGGACGGCTATATGCCGCGCAACGGCGTCCGCTCGGGCTATGGCATGATCATTTGCCGCACGATCGCCGATTATCGGGTCGAGGATTGCCGTGAGCTCGAAGAGGCTCCGCAGGGTTCGGGGCTCGCTCGTGCGGTGCGGCTGGCCTCATGGCAGTTCCGAGTGCGCCCGCCAAGGATCGGCGGCAAGCCGATGATCGGTACATGGGTGCGCATACGCTTCGACATGATTGAGGGATTCAGGAAATAGGTGACACATCATGCTAATTTCCTGACAGCATATCTAAAAATGCTTCGGTTCAGGCTCGATTTTGTAGCAATCTCACCTTGCAACATGCCCGATCACGGTTAAAGGAATCGCCGTTTGAATCATGTTTCTCTATGGGAGGGTATAATCATGCGTACTTCGATCATCTGTGCTGCACTGCTTTCGGCTGTCTCACTGTCGGGCGCAGCCCTCGCCATCGACGTCAAGACCGGCGCATTCGTCAGCACCTCCGACGGCAAGCGTATCGGCCGCGTCTATGAAGTCGAAAAGGCAAAGGACGGCACGCAAAAGTCTATCGCGATCATCCGCGACAACAGGATCATTCACATCAACATCTCCACGCTGACGGCGGGGGAAAAGGGCCTGACGACCAGCCTTTCCTCCGACGACATCAAGAAGATGAATTAAGCCGGATGCGCGCTGCGCCTGCCTACGGGGCGAGGCGCAGCAGCACCCGCGTCAAGACCACCTCGCCCGCGCGCGCTCACAAGGCGAGCGTCATTATCTCCACTCCAGGCTTCGGGTAGGGTTTTTCCGCCACTCCGGCCGAACCTTATTCGACGTCCCGCCGTTCAAGTCCGCATCTCAGCATTGCGGAGTGGACAATGGACATCCTCGCCTATCGCGACGGCGATCTCGAACTCGTCGGCGAGCTTTACCATCCGGATCGACAGGCCAATGGCCGAGCCGTTCTCGTCGTCCATGAGGCGGACGGGATAGGCGGCAATGTACGCCGGCGCTGCGCCATGCTGGCCTCCCTGGGCTATGTCGCGCTTGCCGCCGACATGCACGGAGGGCGGCGCGTCCTGGAGGGCGAGGAGATGGCTGCCGCGATGGCCCGCTTCAAGTCGGATCCGGTGCTTCTGCGAACGCGGGTGAGAGCCGGTCTCGACGCGCTCCGATCCGCCAGCGGCAGCGCGCCGGACCGAACCGCCGCGATCGGCTATTGTTTCGGCGGCCTCGCGGTTCTCGAACTCGCCCGCTCGGGAGCCGCACTTGCGGCCGTCGCCAGTTTCCACGGGATCCTCACCACCGCGGCACCCGCCGAGCCGGCGGCGATCCAGGCGCGCGTGCTCGCCTGCACAGGCGCGCTCGACCCATTGGTCCCGCTGGCGGACATCACAGCCTTCCAAGCTGAGATGACTTGTGCCTCGGCCGACTGGCAGCTGATCGTTTACGGGCGGGCGCTGCACAGCTTTACCAACTCCGGCGTCGCCACCCTGGACGACCCGCGCATGGCATATGACGAGGAGGCGGACCGCCAATCCTGGGCTGCGCTCCACAGCTTCCTGGAGCCTTCGTTCGGCTGATCCCCAGACTGGCGATGCGTCTGATCACGCGGCTTCGAAGGCGTCGGCAAACCCGGCGTTCGCGCTCGATGATCGATCGCGTGTCGGCCGCTCGACGCGCGTGCTAGCGAAGTCTGGTCGGCGCGGCCGCGGTGACGCGCCATACCGTATTGCCGACATCATCCGCGACCAACAGCGCACCGGTGCGGTCCACCGCCAGCCCGACCGGGCGGCCGAAGCTCTTGCCCCGATCGCGATCGAGGAAACCGGTCACCACATCCTCCGCCTTGCCCGAGGGCCGCCCGTTGCGGAAG
>Ga0068863_100002813_pt1 | contig 17226 bp, 16 predicted proteins | sample KBSSwiS62_FD_66596 | JGI IMG/M metagenome (GOLD analysis project Ga0068863, IMG submission 66596) | Switchgrass rhizosphere microbial communities from Kellogg Biological Station, Michigan, USA - KBS Switchgrass S6-2 | ecosystem: Host-associated > Plants > Roots > Rhizosphere > Soil ...
GCAATTTCGCCTTTGTCGCGATCGAGCCAGCGATAGTGGCCGACGAAGGTGCTGCCGACTATGCTCTCCTGGACCCACGCTTCGCCTTCGGCGAGCTTGCCATCCGCTGCGAGGCAGGCAAGCTTGGCGCTGGTACCGGTCCCGCACGGAGAGCGGTCGTAGGCCTTACCGGGACACAGAACAAAGTTGCGACTGTGCGCTTTGAGCGAAGGCCCGAAGAGTTCAACGTGATCGACTTCCGGGAAGCCTTGCTCGTTCGCAGCTTGCCGCAGCAGCCAGCTGAATTGGGTCAGTCTCTCCACGTTGCTCAGCTCAAGCGCCAGTTGTTCATGTTCGTCGGTGAGAAAAAACCAATTTCCACCCCATGCGATATCACCGCGTACAGGGCCGATACCGGCAACATCGATGGCGACCGATGCCCTGCGAAAACTCGGCACATTGCCGATGGTGACTTCGCCGCTTTCATGGAGTTGCGCGTCGACCGCACCGACCGGAGTGTCGATGCGCAGCGCACCCGGTTGCAATTCTCCCCGATGAGCGAGTGAAGCCACGAGGCCGATCGTGCCGTGGCCGCACATGCCGAGCAGGCCGACGTTGTTGAAGAAAATGACGCCGATGCGGCAGTCCGCTCGCGCTGGCGTGCACAACAGCGCGCCGACCATCGCGTCGCAGCCGCGCGGTTCGTTGACGATCGCGGAGCGCCAGGTATCGAAGTGCGAACGGAACCGTTGCGCGCGGTCGGCAAGAGATCCTTCGCCGAGATCAGGACCGCCCGCAAGGACCAGCCGGGTAGGTTCGCCCCCGGTATGCGAATCAATGACACGAATCTCGCGCATGCGCAGCGTCGGCCTAGCGCGGAGCAGTGTCGCGCGCTTGCTCAACCATCCTGGTCACGGCTTCGCGACGCGCGCCGACGAGGGGTAGGCGCGGTGGGCGCACACGCTCGGAACCGCGGCCCATGATTTGTTCGGCGAGCTTGATCGATTGCACGAGATCGTGCTCGGCATCCAGATGCAACAGCGGCATGAACCAGCGGTAGATATGGCGCGCGCGCTCCAGATCGCCGGCTTGAATCGCGGCGTAGAACGCCAGAGACTCGGCGGGGAATGCGTTCGTCAGTCCGGAGACCCAGCCTTTGGCGCCCAGCACGAGGCCTTCGAAAGCGACATCGTCGAGGCCGGCAAACAGCGTGAAGCGATCGCCGAATGCGTTGATCAGGTCCGTGAATCGGCGCGAATCAGGGGCGGATTCCTTGAGCGCAACAATATTCGGCACATCGGCCAGATGTGCGAGCGTTTCCATATCGATGTTGACGCGATAGGAAGGCGGGTTGTTGTACAGCATGATCGGCAAGGCCGTTGCCGTGGCGACCGCACGGAAGTGATATTCGAGCTCGCGCGGCGTCGGCACGTAGACCATGCCCGGCAGCACCATGAATCCCGACGCGCCGATGCGCTCGGCATCGCGCACGAAGTTCACGGCCGTTGCCGTGGTGAATTCCGAGACGCCAACGATCACCGGGACTCTGCCGCCGGCAGCCTCGACGGCACCGGCAAGAACGCTGCGTTTTTCTTCAGCACTCAGCGAATTGCCTTCGCCGACGGTGCCCATCAATACCAGCCCGTGCACGCCGTCGCGCACCAGTGCCGCCTGGACGCGTTGCGTCGCGTCGAGATCGACTTGCAGCGCGGTATCGAATTGAGTCGTCGCGGCCGGAAAAACGCCGGACCAGGCGCAAGACAAGGGTTGGGTCATTTGTACTCCACGCACAGCATGTTGTTGAACTGATCGTAGATCGTATACGATATCCGAATGAAAGAGAAGATTGCGATCGTCGGTGCCGGCGTGATCGGGTGCGCTGTCGCCTTTGCGTTGGCGCAGGAAGGGCATCAGGTTGTATTGCTCGATCGGGCTGAACCGGGCACGGGCGGCGCCAGCTTTGGCAACGTCGGACATATAGCGGCCGAACTCGTGCAGCCGCTGCCATCGCGGCAATTGTTATTTGGATTCTGGCGCGAGCTGTTCGCGTTCGACGGCCCGCTGGACATCCCACTGCGCCGGCTCGGCGCGTTCGCGCCGTGGGCATGGGGCTTTGGCCGCGCGGCATTTCGGCGCGAGGCCAATACGCGCTCGCTGGCGCCGCTCGTTAAGCCTGCGGCGGCCGAATTCGAGCGTCTTTGTCGCCGGTTGGGCCGCGCGGATCTGATGCGTCGCCAGGGACACGTGCAGGTGTGGTTCGGCAAGCACGCCGCGAAGAAATCCGCCGCGGAAGCCGCCGAGATGAATCGGCTCGATGTCCGCACGAGTGCCGCATCGCGCGACACGCTCGACGCGATCGCCGCGGCAGCCGGTGCGCGATTGATCGCTGGCCTCGAATTTCCCGACAGCGGGCATGTGCTGGACCCACTCGAAATTGTTCGCGCCCTGGCGAGGGGAGCTATGCAAGGCGATGCCAAATTCGAACGTGTCGAGGTGCGAGCACTGCGTCCGTCGGGCGACCGGATCGTGCTGACGACGGAATTGGAAGATCGCATCTTTGATGCTGCCGTGGTGTGCGCGGGACCGTGGTCTGCTCCGCTACTTGCGCCATTTGGACTGCGTGCGCCGCTGGAAGCAGCGCATGGATATCACGTCGAGCTCGCCGAACATGCTGCACAGGTCGATGCGCCATTGGTCTACATGGACCAAAAGGTGCTGGTCACGCCGATGCACGGCCGACTGCGCGCATCGAGCTATATGGAATTCTCCGGCCTGGATTCATCTGCGGATCCGCGCAAACCCAGGCGACTGCGGCACAAACTGCAGCAGCTCGGCTATCGCTGCGACAGCGAAGGTCAGAGCTGGCGTGGGGCCCGTCCGGTGTTGCCCGATTACCTGCCGGGCATCGGACGCGCCCCGGGATCGCAGCGATTGTTCTACGCCATCGGGCACCAGCACATTGGCCTGACATTGGCGCCCGTTACCGCCGAACTGGTCGCGGATTTGGTGGCGGGTCGCAAGTCACGGCACGAACTCGCTCCGTTCGATCTTCGGCGATTCGGCACACCGGCATGAAATTCACATAGCCATGAATATCGGCACTCTGATTCTTTTGCTGGCTCTATGCGTGCTGGCTATCGGGTACGCATGGCGCTGGTTTGCGTTGGAACGCCAGCACGGACAAACACCACGCGCGCGCCGCTGGCCGAGCGCCGCAGATGCGGCGATCGGATTCATCACAAATTTCTTTGATACGCTCGGCATCGGATCTTTCGCGCCGACGACGGCGATCTTCAAGTTTCAGCGTCGGATTCCCGATGAGGCAATACCCGGCACACTCAACGTCGGCCATGCCTTGCCTACGCTTGCCCAAGCGCTCATTTTTATTGCGGCAGTCAGCGTCAATCTGTGGACTTTGATCGGCATGATCGCAGCCGCCGTGCTCGGCGCATGGCTCGGCGTCGGAATCGTGGCGCGCTTGCCGCGCCGCTCGATTCAAATCGGAATGGGAGTGGCATTGCTGTTTGCGGCATTGCTGTACCTTGCCAAAAATCTGAACTGGATGCCGAGCGGCGGCGATGCGCTGGGGCTCGACGGCGTACGACTGGTATTTGCCATCGGTGTCAGCTTCGTCCTTGGCGCACTGATGATGCTCGGCGTCGGCATGTACGCGCCGTGCCTGATTCTGGTCAGCCTTCTCGGCATGAATCCGCTGGCCGCGTTCCCGATCATGATGGGCTCGTGCGCATTCCTCATGCCTGTGGGCGGCGCGCGCTTCGTGCAAACGGGACGCTACGATCTGCGCGGCGCGCTCGGCCTGACCCTGGGTGGCATCCCCGGTGTGCTGATCGCGGCCTTCATCGTGAAATCGCTGCCGATCGTTTGGCTGCGCTGGCTGGTGACGGCGGTGGTGCTATACGCAGCAATGCAAATGCTGACATCCGCCCGCCGCGATCGAGCATAAGCGGCGCCTCAACCTGGCGATCGGTTCGATGCGTGCGGACTGAGAGTGGGAGCACGCCGGAGAACGGCGCGCCGGTAGGGGCGCGCCGCTGGCGTATCGATTACGCCTATTGGTTGAGCCGGTAATTCACGGGTACTTCGACGCTGGCCACGACCGGGCGGCCGTCGTGCAATGCCGGTGCAAATTTCCAGCGACGCACCTCACTCGGTGCCGCGCGATCGAGGGTCCATGATCCGCTGTGGCGCACAACCCGCGCGTCGGTGACCTGGCCATCGACATCGATCTGCGCGAGCACCAGGACGGTGCCTTGCTCGCCGGAGCGTAGAGCCTGCAACGGGTACACCGGATGGGGGTGTGTCGCCAGGACGACTTGACGATTGCGTGGTTCTAGCGCTCGTGCCGGCTTGGATGCTTTGGCTACCGGGTGATGCTTGGCAGAGTTTGCATGCACTGATGGCGCAGCATTGGCAACAACATGCGTACGGGGCTCGTCCGCGCTCGTTGTCTCTGGCGCCGTCGTAGCCGATGGTGCCGTGGAAGGAGCGCTCTCCGTGGCGAGTGGAGTTGCTGTTTCGGCCGGAGTGAACGCCTTATTGTCGGACGTCGTGGTCTGCGGAACGGTGGCATCCGTGCCTGCGTCGTATTCATCCTGATAGTAGACAAACGCAGCTGCGACAATCGCAAGCGCACTCAATGCGCCTACCAGTGGCAATACGCCGGTCGGTGCCCGGCTTGCTGGATCGCTTTCGGGCGCGGGGTTCATCGGTGTCTTGGCATTCACCGAAGCGGAAGGCTGTTGGATTCGAGCCATGTTGCACCTCCTCAAAGTGGGATGTGTCACGAACGAACTCACCCCTGTGGGGGGGAGAGTGGCACGCGGGAGCGGAGGCGACGTTTGAATTTCGTTATCAGAAAAAAGGCGTTCAGGTGCCGTTTTAAAAACGTAAACCCGAATTCTACCTGAACGACAAGCTCGTTATTGGCGCTCGCGCCACTGCTGCATGGCCAGCCGCAATGCGGTGAACTGGCGCGACACGTTCGTGCACGCATCGCAGTACAACAGGTGCAGGCGCAGGCGCACGCGCTTGCCGAACGGCAAGGGTTCGTCTTGCCGCTGCGATAGCAGTCGCGACGCGTGCTGGCAGGAGATGCGCAACATTCGATGCTTAGCGAGCCACAGCATTGCCAAAGCCGCCGCGTTCCAGGCAAGTCCTCAGCATCATGCGCGCCCGGTAGAGTTGTACCCAGACGTTGGACGTCGTCAGCTCCAGATCCTTACAGATGTCCTTGGTGTCCGTGCCGAATACCTCGCGCAGCACGAATACCTGGCCGACACGCTTGGGCAACATGTCGACGCAGCGCTGCACGGCGGCAAGGAATCCGTCTTGCTGGCATAGCTCTGCAGGATCGCGCACTTCGCTCGGCATCTGCGCGTAATGGCCGCCGGCGTCGAACAGCCGATCGATCTGGTCGTCGCCGCCCTCATCGTTGGGTAGCTCAAGAGGCTGTTCGCGCCATTGCTTGCGCAGCACGTCGACGATGCGGTTTTTGAGGATCGCTGTAAGCCACGTGCGCAGCGAGCTGCCGCCACGAAACGATGCGCGTTTTTCGAAAGCCTGGGTGAGAACGTCCGAGACGCAGTCCTCGGCGAGATGCTCGTCGCGCAATTGCAGGCGCGCGACCTTCATCAAATACGAGCGATGTTCGGCCAACGTATGAAAATCGAGCGTCGGATTGGCGGTGTCGATTGGCATGCAGTCCCCTCGGCGCGCGGTACGAGGGCCGCGCGGCAGCGGCCGCCATTCTAGCAAAGCGCGCATCTCAAGCCGGCCACACGGCCAGATCGATCGGCTCGGCGACGCCGCCGACGGAACGCGCGCGGCGAATTTCAAGACCTATCGGCGTCAGCCCTGTGTCCTGCTGCTGCGCGAGCTCGATCAGGCTCGCGGGTGCGCATGCCGACGCGGATTCGGCTTTGTTGTGTTTTTCGAGCTTGGCCGCGAGGTTGACGGTCTCACCGATCACCGTGTATTCGAGGCGCTTGCCAACGCCGATGATGCCGAACACCAAGGACCCGTGCGCGACGCCTATGCCGATGCCAAGCGCAGGCTGGCCCCGCGTCTTGCGATCGGCCGCCCATGCCCGCGACGCTGCAAGCACGGCATCGATGCAGCGCAACGCATCCGCGGCGTAGGTGCGCGAGGCGTTGACGGCACCGAAGCTGGCGAGGATGCCGTCGCCCATGAATTTGTCGATATTGCCGGCGTGCGCACGCACGACCGGCAGTACGACGTTCTGGTATTCGCCGATCAGCGCGATAAGCTCGCTGGATGAAAGCGTGGCCGATGCTTTCGTGAAACCACGCAAATCCGTGAACATGATCGCCGCATCGCGCAGCATGCTTTGTCCGGCCATCGGCGCAAGATCGGTTGTCGTGATCTGATCAGCAACCTCGGTATCGAAAAAGCGCGACAGGGCGTCGGCCGACTGGCTCGCTTGCACGGCGCGCGCGAGGGTCAGGCGCGCGCGCGCGAGCGCAGTCGCGAGCAGGGCAGTGACGATCAGGATCGCAGCGATGCGAATGGACTCGTCGCTGGCGCTGAAACGACCAGTCGTTGCCGAAACGACGAAGTCCATGGTCTTACCCCCGGGACCGGCTTCACGCGCCGCGAAACCGGCGAGCAGCGCCCAGCCGGCGGCGGCGGTCAGGCCGGACAGCCAGACCCAGATCGTTTCGAAACGCAGTGCGCGCAGCGCAATCAGCACGAATATTCCCGCGAACAGCGCATTCTTGAGCGCGATCGCGAGGGTCGTCTCGTATTGCGGTGCAAAGCCCCATAGCGTGGCCAATAACACGCTCATCTCCGCGACGACGGACGCGGCGAGCACCGGGCGCGTGAGCTGGTCACTGTATGCATACCAGGCGCGCAGGGCGATCAGCAGGGTCAGCGCAACCAGACCCAGCGGCAGCGCCGCGATCGGCGTGTCCGGGCTGAAACCGCGCGGTGTAACCGCATAGGCGAAAGCGGCGAGCGCGATAACGATGACCTGGGCCGCGCCGACCCAGATTTCCGATTCGCGCTGGCTGCGCGCGATTTCCTCGAGCACCCGTTGCGGTTGCGGCACGCGCGCGCCGAGCAGCGCGCGCGTGCGCCAGAACACGGCTGTCACAGCGTGCGCTCGTCGGTTGTGCCGCCGGCCAGCCGTATGCAGGTACCCTTCGGCACTGCTATCCATTCGCGCTTGTCCGAATCGGCCGGCGCCTGCTTGGCGCAGGAATGCACCGCATTCGCGCAGTCGTTCGCACCCGCACGCGCGACGCCGTAGCAGCGTTCGCGCTCGACCGAACCTTGCGTGCCGTGACGCAGGCTCGCAGCGACCGCGGCAATCATTGCTCCGGCGACGGCGAGCATTACGCCGGCGTTGAGCGCATCGCGAGCTTTCATGCGCAGACTCCTTCCGATGTCGGGTTGCCCAGTTTACGCCGCGGCCGCCAATTCGGGCTGCTGCCGCTGCTGCCGCTCGGCAAGATAATCGTGCAGCACGCGTCCGTACGGCAGGCTCAGGTCGGCGATGAAATGCCGGCCCTCGACGATGCGATGCACCGGCAGGTCCGCGACCGGCGCGTTCGCGTGCGGGATCAGGTGCAGGCGCGCAGGGCTCAGCCAGCCGCCCTTGATCGTGATGTCGCAGAGGTTGTACGCGACCAGTTGCGCGATCGCCAGGCTGCCATCGACGTGCGGAATCAGCTTGAGGTTCACCTGAGTCTTGCCGAGCTTGTGCTCGAGCGCGTGGAAGTCGCAGCGTGCCAGATCGTCCGGGCAGTGCTTGAGACACTCATGCTTGTACGCCATTGTCGCAATCGAAACCGGCTGACCCGAGAATTCCAGGCGTCCGGTCAGGGTGCCGTTGGCGACGCCCAGGCGCGGCGAAGCGAGCTTCTTCGGAAAGCCCCAGATCTCGCGGCCGCCGGCGATCGGCGGATCGCAATCCAGATACATCTGCGCGGTGAAATTGACAGGCTCGTCGCCGAACTTGGCCGGGATCACGATGCCCGATTCGGTGTAGTCGCCGAAACCCGAGGAATCCGGCATGCGGATGAATTCATACAGCACGGTGTTCGATCCGTCCGGTTCCAGCGGCTCGGGCAGTGCAGCGCGGATCGCCGCCGGATCGGACTCGTACGTGACGATGAAGTATTCGCGGTTGATGAAGCGATACGGCCCACGCGGATACGACGGGCTCGCGATCGGCATCGAAGCACTGGCAAGGATTTGTTCGCGATTCATCCAATCTCTCCTAAAAAAGATACAGGTTCAAAGAAATTCCGCGTCCAGATCGACCGAGGAGCGAGTGCCGATAGAATCGAAATTCGCCCGCAACCAGCGTTCGGTTACGGCGCCGCCACTGTCCTTGAGCCCACACAGAAAGTCCCAATCCGGGCTGAGCTTCGAGGCGACCGAATGCGCCGTCATCATCTCGTCGTCGCGGATCGAGTGGATCAGCATCTGCTTCATTTCCGAGGCCTCGACCTTGCCTTGCTCGATCAGGCGTGTGACGAAGGCGACTGCGCGCATCTCGCGCATCAGCGACGAATTGAAGCTGATTTCGTTGATGCGATTGAGGATCTCCGGCGCGGTTTTCGGCACGCCCGGCCGCACGATCGGATTGATATGAATGATCACGACGTCGCGGCTCTTGGAGCCATAGATCAGTGGGAAGATCGCCGGATTGCCGATATAGCCGCCGTCCCAGTAATGCGATCCGTCGATCTCGATCGTCTGGAACAGGAATGGCAGGCAAGCCGAGGCGAGCACGGTATCAGCCGTCAGTTCGGTGCGATTGAATATGCGAACTTTGCCGGTTTCGACGTTCGTGGCACACAAGTGCACATTGATACCTTTGGTCTTGCGCAGTTTCTCGAAGTCGACCTGCTGTTCGAGCACTTCGCGCAGCGGGTTGAAGTTGAGCGGATTGAGTTGGTAGGGCGAGAACACGCGGATCATCGTGTCGAACATCCAGTAGAACGGCGATTGCTCGATCGGCAACGTACGCCCGGTCCAGTCGCGCAGCGGTTTGACCGGGCTGTATTTCGCGCCCGCATCGGCGATCGCGCGCCAGAATGCGGTCAGGCGCTCGCGCGCATGGTCGCGGTTGCCATCGGTCAGCGCGTCGGCGAGCACGACCGCGTTCATCGCTCCGGCGCTCGTGGCACTGATCGCTTCGATGTCGAGGCGGCCGTCGTCGAGCAGCGTGTCGATTGCGCCCCAGGCGAATGCGCCATGCGCGCCACCGCCTTGCAGGGCAAGGTTGATCGCCTTGTTCGATGATTTCTTCTGGGTAGCCACGTCAGTGCGCCGTCCAGCCGCCGTCGACCGGAATGATCGTGCCGGTCGTCGACGCGGCCGCATCGCTGGCCAGGTACAACGCCAGCGCGGCGACTTGCTCGACGCTGACGAACTGCTTGGTCGGTTGCGCCGCGAGCAATACATCGCGGATTACTGCCGCTTCACTGATGCCGCGCGCTTTCGCGGTGTCCGGAATCTGCTTTTCCACCAGCGGCGTCAGCACATACCCCGGGCAGATCGCGTTCGCGGTGACCCCATGTTCGGCGCCTTCCAGTGCGACCGTCTTGGTGAGGCCGGCAATGCCGTGCTTGGCCGCGACATAGGCGCTCTTGAACGGTGAAGCGACCAGCGCATGCGCGGAGGCGACATTGATGATGCGCCCGAACTTGCGCGCTTTCATCTGCGGCAGCGCCAGGCGGATCGTGTGGAACGCGGCGCTGAGATTGATCGCGATGATCGCGTCCCATTTCGCCAGCGGAAATTCCTCGATCGGGGCGACATGCTGGATACCGGCATTGTTGACGAGGACGTCGACACTGCCGAACTCGGTGATGGCTTTCTCCAGCATCGCTTCGATCGCGTTCGGGTTGCTCATGTCGGCGCCGTCGTAACGCGCCTTGACGCCGAACTCGCGTTCGATGCTCGCGCGCAGCTTTTCGATTTCCGTTGCGTCGCCAAAGCCGTTGAGGATGACGTTCGCGCCTTCACGCGCGAAAGCACGCGCGATACCGAGTCCGATGCCGCTGGTCGAGCCCGTGATTAGGGCCGTCTTGTTCTGGAACTGCATGATAGGTCCTTTGTGGTTTTACGAAATTATCGCGACGGTCGTTGCCGCCAACGCCGGCGCCGGAGTCGAAGCGGCCGGATTTCTTCTTGGCGATTGGTTAGCTGATGGCATTACGCCAGCGCGATCGCTTTCCAGAAGTTCATGGCTGCGCGTGAAGCGGAAATGGGTGATGTCGGGCGGAAAGAACATGCCCCAGCTCCATTCGACGAAGATGCGCAACTTGCGCCCGAATGTCGGTATTTGGCTGAGGTAGTACGCGCGCCACAACATCCACGCGGCGAGCCCGCTGAGCCGCAGACCAGAAACCTGCGCTACGCCCTTGAGGTGGCCGACGGTGGCCATCATTCCACGCGCTTTGTAGGAAAACGGTGTCGTCGCCTGGCCGCGCGCCTGCGCGATCAGGTTCTTCGCCAAGTGTTTCGCCTCGGCGACGGCGAACTGCGCGGTCGGCGGGGCGAAACCGTCGTCGCCGTTCTTGATCGACGCGCAATCGCCGAGCGCCCACACGCCAACGGCGCCCGACACGGACAAATCGGCATTGCAGACGATGCGCCCGCGCTCGGTCGCAATGCCGGCAAGGCGCGCGGTCAGCGCGTTCGGGGTCGTACCGATCGTGCAGATCGTGGTCGCCGCACTGAGTACCTGGCCATTGTCCAGGGTCAGATCGCGTGCGCCGACGGCACTTGCGCCAGTCATCGTCTTCACGTCGACGCCGCGTTTGGTGAGCGAACGCTCGGCCGCTTGACCGAGCGAAGGCGGCAGTTCGACGAGCAGGCGATCGACGTTTTGCAATAGCGTGACGCGCAGTTCGTCGGCTTTCACGCCGGGGTAGAAACGGCGGATCTCGCGCAGACTGTCAGCAACGGCACCGGCCACTTCGACGCCGGAAAATCCGCCACCGACGATGACGAAGTGACCGAGGCAACGGCGCAGTTGCGGATCGGTTTCGAGCTCGATCTGCGCGAGCCGGCGCAGCACGAGATTGCGGATATGCATCGCATCGCCGACAGTCTTGAGCACGACTGCATGTTCGGCCATCCCGGCGATAAGGTCCACGCGGGCACGATTGCCGAACGCGAGCACGAGATGGTCGTACTGCAGCTCGACATCGCCTTTGAGCGTGTCACAGCGCAGCCTCTTGTTGGCGAAGTCGACCGTGCCTACGGTACCCATGACGAAACGCGCGCGGCCGACTGTTTCGCGCAGCGGGGCGACGACATGCTCGGGGAACACCGTCGCGCCGACGACTTCGGCGAGCATCGGATTGAATGTCGTATAGCTTTCTTCCGATACCAACGTGATATCGGCGAACTTGGCGCGCTTCTGCAACAAACGCGTGAGCTTGGCGCCGGCAAAACCGCCGCCGACAATGACGATGCGCGGCTTGATCGAATTCATCCCATTTCCTCCCTTGGATTGCGATTCGCCGATTGGACGCGGTGCACAGCGATTCCTTACACAAATGGCCCACTCGTCGGGCCGGTGTAAGGAACCTTGCGGCGGAGCGTCGAATGAAGATGTCCGCATCTGTGGCCGGAAGGCGTATATAGAGATATGCAAAGACCTCCCACGATCTCGCGTTCGCCTCTCGGTGTCGGCATCGGTCTGCGCCCGGCGCACTATCGCGAACTGCTGGCGCGCGAGCGTTGCGTGGACTGGCTCGAAGCGCATACCGAAAACTACTTCGGCGACGGCGGCTACGACCTGCATGCTTTGATGCGGTTGCGTGAGCGTTACCCGATCAGCCTGCATGGCGTCGGCCTGGCGCTGGGATCGGCGGCGGGTTACTCGATCGAGCACCTGCAACGTGTCGCGGCGCTCGTGCGCCGCATCGATCCGGTATTGATATCGGAGCACCTATGCTGGGGCGCGATCGACGGGCGGAATTTCAACGATCTGTTGCCGTTGCCGATGACGCGCGAGGCGCTCGACCTGATGTCTGAGCGCGTGATGCAGATGCAGGATGTGCTGCAAAAACGTGTGCTGATTGAGAACGTGTCGAGCTACCTGCGCTTCGCCGGCGACGATTACGGCGAAGCCGGGTTCCTGAACGCGCTCGCCGGACGCACCGGTTGTGGGATCCTACTCGACGTCAACAATCTGTATGTGAACCAGTGCAATCACGGTGACGATGCGGCTGCGCAGATCGACGCGATTGCGCCGGAACATGTCGGAGAAATTCATGTGGCGGGACATCTGGTCACCGACCTTGCCGTGATCGACCATCATGGCGCGCGTGTGGCCGATGCCGTGTGGGAGCTGTATGAGCGTGCGTCGCAGCATTGCGGCGCGGTGCCTACGCTGATCGAATGGGACACCGATGTGCCGGCCCTCGGTGTACTGCTCGATGAAGCCGAGCGCGCGCGAACGCGCCGTGACGTCTGTGCGCAGGGAGAGTCCTGTGCGGCTTGAGACCCTGCAAGCGGATTTTGGAACGACGCTGCTCGACGGCAGCCCGGCGCCTGCGCTGTTGCTGGCGCTGCGCGATCGCGGCGCGCAAGCACTCGATCGCCTGATCCTGTACCGAGGCAATCTGCATACAGCGTGGGAAAAAGCGCTGGCCAATGCGTTCCCTGTCGTGCGCGCGCTGGTCGGCGAAGAATTCTTTGGCGGGCTCGCTCGCGCATATGGACGCGCATGTCCGAGCACGAGCGGCGATCTCAACCGGTTTGGAGCGTCGTTTGCTGGCTTCGTTTCCGCGTTCGAGCCTGCGCAAGCGTTGCCGTACTTATGCGACGTGGTGGCGCTGGAGTGGGCGGTGCATTGCGCGCATTGCGCCCCGGATGCCGCGGCACTGCTGCGCGAGCGCATGGCAGTCATCTCACCCCACACTCTGCTCACTTCGCGGTTCGCTCTGCATCCGGCGTGTGGGTGGATCGAATCGCGTTTTCCGATCGCCAGCATTTGGCGCGCGCATCAACCAGCGGCGGCGATTGAGCTCCCGGAATCGCTGGATCGCGGCGAGTGCGCGCTGATCGTGCGAGCGGATTGGCGTGCCGAGGTCGTGGAATCCAGCGCGGCTGAAATCGCGGCTCTCGAGCAGTTGCGGGCCGGGGTGGACATGGATGGCGCGATCGGTGCAGCGATGGCGGCCGACTCCGGCTTCGATTTTGCCAAGACCATGCTGCGCTGGCTCGATCTCGCCATTGTGGTCGATATCCGCTGAGCGCGGCGCGAGCTAAAATGCGCGTCTTCGAGTCAAATCTGGAATGCGCGCATGAACGACGTACTGTTCCACATCCATCATATCGGCGTAACGCCGTGGAAACTGATCGGCTATGTCGGCGTGTTCCTGTTCACCGCGCGCTGGTTCGTACAGCTCTACGCGACGAAGAAACTCCGCCGCGTGGTAATGCCGTTGTCGTTCTGGTGGCTGTCGATCACGGGCAGCGCGCTGCTGCTGCTCTACTTCACGCTGGGCAAGAACGACTCGGTTGGCGTGATGTCGAACCTGTTTCCGGCGTTCGTCTCGGTCTACAATCTGATCACGCATATGCGCGAGCACAAGCCCGAGGTGATCGAGCCGGGGAGTGCGGAAGAAACTTGAGTTTCGACACTGCGCGATTCAACGCGCCGCGGTGATCGCATTGCGAATCGCCACGCCTGGCACGTTTTCGTCGAAGGTCGTCTTGTCGCCGCCGCTGCGGACCACACCGAGATCGGCAAAGATCTTCTGCCAATCCGGAAAGCGCGTCGCCTGCGCGAACTCGCGATAATGCGTCGAGAATGTACGCACGCCCATCAGCTCATCGAGCTTGGCGACGAAGTTTTCGGGTTTCCATTCATGATAGGCAGGCAGACAGCAATCGTGGAAGCGCGACAACGCGGTTTCCAGATTCAGATCGCCGCCACTTGAACGACGCAGGTCTGAGTCGACCGACAACCAGTAAGCTGCTCCCGACCAGTACACGCGCTGAAAGGCATGCGTCTGCTCCATTGAGTTTGCGGCCTGTTCGAGAGTGTCATCGCTCTTTGTCGCCGCGGCATCTGCAAATCCGTCGCCGAGATGCTGCCATGCCTGCGCTGGCGTGAATATTCCGGTGCGCGCGCGCAGTACGTTCTGGTAGTACGTGGCCAGGCCCTCCGCCAGCCAGCTGCCGCGATCGCCGAGGTAAGGATGCATCAGGTGGCTGAGTTCATGAATCGCGGTCCAGTCGCTGACGAACTCGGCTAACGGGCGGCGCGGATCGACCAGGAGTTGTATGGAATTGCCCTGGCCACGCGCGGAATCGCCACCGAACACGGCCGTCGGGTGGAGCAGCGCGAAGAATCTTCCGGCGTAGCTCGTGCTGCCGATGGAAACGATGGAGACCGATACATCGTCGATGGGCATCCGTCCATAAGTCTTGAATACGGCGGATGCGGCTCCTTGTATCCAGGTCATCAGTTTGGCGCGTTGCTTCGCATCCGCGTCGAACAGGATCGCGACGCGCACGCTACTGCCTTGCGGCAGCTCTATGCGCTGTTCCTCGAATTGTCCCAATGCGACTCTCGCGGACCAATCTGGCGGCGTGTCCGGGATTTGGAACTGTATGCTTCTTCCCGCGCGGCCGAGTTCGTGCCACGGTGCCGCGATTGCCCAACCTTCCGGCAACTCGATGCGCAGGTTTGCTCCGAGCTGCGTCTGCGTGTCGGCGCGTAGCAGCCAGTATTGCGGATCCGTGACCAGCACCTCGCCATAGCGCGAACCGGCATCGGAATGCAGCATCGCAATGGCGCCAATGTCGGCAGAATAGGCCAGGCATTCGCCGGCCTGCCAGCCGCGCGCGCGCCAGCCTGCGCGGAGGGGTTCGATGTGGCGCGCGCTAGAACGTTGCAGGCTGCCGAGAAAGCGCATCGCACCGGGCGAATCCGCGGCGAACACCATCTGCGGGTGTGCGCCGGAAAGGCACAGGCGTACGTCGGCGTGCGCACTCTGGGGGTCGTACGTGACGGAATATTGCGGTGTCTCGCTGGCCGCCGCCTGGGCGATACGTGCAACGACTGCCGATATCAACAAAAGTGCTCGCAACATGCGCGCCACGGCGCCGATGTTCCGGGGGCGTTCGTTCGCGCCTACGGAACGCGCGGCGGCGCCGCTATCCCGAGCGGAGGCAAGCGCTGTGCATGCGCGACAATTCGATTCCAACATGTCGTGACTGTCGACCAGGTTCCCTGATCGACCGGCCAACGGATGGTTTTCTGACGTCGTCGTTGCGCGCGCGGATTGATCGAGACACGATGCCGTGGGCATCACTCCGGATCGTAATCCAGGTTCGGCGCCAGCCAGCGTTCGGCTTCGGCCAGCGTCCAGCCTTTGCGCTCGGCGTAGTCCTCGACCTGTTCCTTGGTCACGCGGCCGACCACGAAATATTGGCTATCGGGATGGCTGAAGTACCAGCCCGAAACAGCGGCGGCGGGGTACATCGCGAAGCTTTCGGTCAATTCGATGCCGGCGTTCTTCGTTGCGTCGAGCAACTGGAACAGCGTCGCTTTTTCGGTGTGGTCCGGACACGCAGGATAACCGGGAGCAGGGCGGATGCCGCGGTATTTCTCGCCAATCAAATCATCGTTGGCCAGAACTTCGTCCGAGGCGTAGCCCCAGAATTCCTTGCGTACGCGTTCGTGCAGGCGCTCGGCGAACGCTTCGGCGAGGCGGTCGGCCAGTGCCTTGAGCAGGATTGATGAATAATCGTCGTGCGATTTTTCGAACTCGGCGAGCTTCGTTTCGATGCCGAGGCCGGCAGTCACGGCGAATGCGCCAATCCAGTCACGCACATCGCTGTCCTTCGGTGCGATGAAGTCGGCGAGACAGAAATCCGGGCGACCGGGCGGCTTGTCAGCCTGTTGGCGCAACGAGTGAACGACAACGCGCTTCCCAGCTGCGTCGATTTCGACGTCATCGCCAACGCGGCTCGCCGGCCACAATCCAATCACGCCTTTCGCCGTCAGCCATTTTTCCGTGACGATGCTTTTCAACATCTTCTGCGCGTCGTCGAACAACTCACGCGCCTGCGTGCCGACGACGGCATCGTCGAAAATCTGCGGGTAGTGACCCGACAGTTCCCAGGTGTTGAAGAATGGCGTCCAGTCGATGCGCTCGACGAGTTCGGCAAGCGGATAGTCGTCGAACACCGTGATGCCGGGCTTATTGGGCTGCGCGGGCGCATACGTTTCCCAATTTCCGACAAACGCCTGCGCGCGTGCGTGCTCGAGCGAAACCAGGCGCTTGGTCGGGCCGCGATCCTTGTGGCGTTCGCGGATTTCCGAGTATTCGGCGCGAATCTTCGCCATGAATTCATCGACCAGTTCCTTGCTGATCAGCGATTGCGCGACGCCAACTGCGCGCGAGGCGTCCTTGACCCACACGGTCGGCGACTTATAGTGCGGCTCGATCTTGAGCGCCGTATGCGCGCGCGACGTGGTGGCGCCGCCGATCAGCAATGGCACGTGAAATTGCTGGCGCTGCATTTCCTTGGCGAAATGGCTCATTTCCTCGAGCGACGGGGTGATCAGGCCGGACAAGCCGATCATGTCAGCGTGCTCGGCTTTCGCTGCGTCGAGGATCTTTTGCGCCGGTACCATGACACCGAGATCGACGACGTCGAAGTTGTTGCAGCGGAGCACGACCCCGACGATATTCTTGCCGATATCGTGCACATCGCCCTTGACCGTGGCCATGATGATCTTGCCATTGGATTTGGCCACATCGCCGGTGCGCACCTTTTCTGCCTCGATGAAGGGCAACAGATAGGCGACGGCTTTCTTCATGACGCGCGCCGATTTCACGACTTGCGGCAGGAACATCTTGCCGGCGCCGAACAGGTCGCCGACGACGTTCATGCCGTCCATCAGCGGGCCTTCGATCACGTCGAGCGGCCGCGTCGACAGTTGTCGCGCCTCTTCTGTATCCGCTTCGACGAAGGCGTCGTTGCCATGCACAAGCGCGTGGCTAAGCCGCTCGCGCACGGGCAACTCGCGCCATGCCAGTACTTCGGCAGGGTCTTTATCCTTCTTGCCTTTGTAGCGCTCGGCAATATCCAGCAGGCGCTCGGTGCCGTCCGCACGGCGGTTGAGCACGACATCCTCGACGCGTTCGCGCAATTCCGGATCCAGGTCATCGTAGATCGGCAACGCGCCGGCGTTGACGATGCCCATGTCCATGCCGG
>Ga0068863_100002816_pt1 | contig 17218 bp, 19 predicted proteins | sample KBSSwiS62_FD_66596 | JGI IMG/M metagenome (GOLD analysis project Ga0068863, IMG submission 66596) | Switchgrass rhizosphere microbial communities from Kellogg Biological Station, Michigan, USA - KBS Switchgrass S6-2 | ecosystem: Host-associated > Plants > Roots > Rhizosphere > Soil ...
TGTCGCCGGAGACGCGGAGTTCGATCTCAAGCGCTACCCCAACGTCATGCGGTGGATCGAGCGGATGAAGGGTCAGCCGCGCTATATGGCCATGGACGCCTGAGCGCCCTTGCCCCCACGGCAACGCAGGGTTACATCGCTGCCCATGCTGGCCGCTCCGCGAGGGGCGGCCCTATTTGTTTCAAATTCCGGAGAAAACCAGTGGCCCAGCCCCTGATGCCCCATGCGACCGCTGCCTGGCTGGTCGACAATACGTCGCTCACGTTCGAGCAGATCGCCGAATTCTGCGGCCTGCACATCCTCGAAGTGCAGGCTATTGCCGATGACACAGCCGCGACTAAGCTCACCGGCCGCGACCCGATCCGCGCCGGCGAGCTGACCCACGAGGAAATCGAGAAGGGGCAGAACGATCCTGAGTATCGGCTGAAGATGCACCGGGCTCCCGAAGAGGTCCGCCGCACCAAGGGACCGCGCTACACGCCCGTCTCCAAGCGCCAGGACAAGCCGGATGGGATCGCCTGGATCATCAAGAACCATCCCGAGGTCAGCGACGGGCAGATCAGCAAGCTGATCGGCACGACTCGCACGACCATCGCCGCGATCCGCGAGCGCACCCACTGGAATATGGCGAACATCACGCCAAAGGACCCGGTCACGCTCGGCCTGACGACCCAGCGCGAGCTCGACGCTGCGGTCGCCAAGGCGGCCAAGCTGAAAGGCATTGAGGCGCCGACGGACACGCGGTTCGAGGGGGACCGCGCCGCGCTGATCGAGGAGCTGCGGCACGAGCGCGAGCGGCATGTCCGCGAAGCCGAGGCCGCACTCGCCGATGCCGGCGACGAGGCGCTTCGCGACGAGATCTTCCCCGGCATCCGCGACCCGTTCAAGAACACGCCAAGCGAATAGTTCCGATTGCTTGATTCACGGCCTGCTGGGGGTCACAACCGCGCCATGGCCACTGCCGAGACCGATGTCAGTCAGCTGAGCTTCGAAGCCGCGCTTGCCCGGCTCGAGGAGATCGTGCGCACGCTCGAGAAGGGCGAAGCGCCGCTCGACCAATCGATCGAGCTCTACCAGGAGGGCGACCAGCTGAAGCGGCACTGCGAGGCGCGCCTCAAGGACGCGCAGGCGCGGATTGAGCAGATCGCCTTCGGGAGCGATGACAAGCCGGCAGGGCTGAAGCCCTTCAATGCCGGTTGAGACGGTCGACCGGCTCGCCGAGGAGCTGAGCGCAGAAAGCGCGCGCGTCCGCGCGGGTGTCGACAGCTTTTTCGCGAAGTTGCTTGCGCCCACGGGCGACACCCGCGAGCCGCTCTACGAGGCGATGCGCCACGCTGCGATCGGCGGCGGCAAGCGCCTTCGGCCACTGCTCACGCTCGCCGCGTCGCGCCTGTTCGCGATCGACCGGACGCGGGCGCTGCGCGTCGGCTGCGCAATCGAGGCGATCCACGTCTATTCGCTTATCCACGACGATTTGCCGTGCATGGACGACGCGGATCTGCGGCGCGGCAAGCCGACAGTCCACAAGGCATTTGGAGAGGCGGAAGCAGTCCTCGCCGGAGACAGCCTGCACGCACTCGCCTTCGAGATCCTCGCCGATCCGGCAACGCACCATGACCCATGGGTACGGTCGGACCTTGTGCTCGAGCTGGCGCGCGCTGCCGGGCCGGCCGGAATGGCCGGTGGGCAGATGATGGACCTGGCCGCGGAAGGGCAGCAGCTCGATCTGCCGGCAATCACTCGCCTCCAGCAGCTGAAAACGGGCGCGCTGATCGAATATGCGGTCGAAGCGGCGTGCATCATGAACAAGATGCCGAACGACGCACGGACGCCTTATCGCGGCTATGCACGCAACATCGGCCTCGCCTTCCAGATTGCCGACGACCTCATCGACCACAGCGGCGATGCGGCGGCGGCTGGCAAGCCGACGGGCCGGGACGCGAATGCGGGCAAGGCGACGTTCGTTTCGCTTTCGGGCGAGGAGCGCGCACGCCAGCAGGCGGGATACCTCGTCAATCAGGCCATCGAGCACCTGTCGAGCCATGGCTCGGAAGCGGACCTGCTTCGGGCCATCGCTCGCTTTGCTATTGAGCGCAATCACTAGGGGGGAACATGAAGGTTGCCGTATATCCCGGGACGTTCGATCCCGTAACGCTCGGCCATCTCGACATCATTCGTCGCGGCGCGCACCTTGTGGACAAGCTGGTGATCGGCGTCACCACGAATCCATCCAAGGAGCCGATGTTCTCGACCGCGGAGCGGCTGGGGATGGTCCGCCGTGAGGTGAACGATATTCCCGGCAATATCGACGTCGTGGAGTTCGGCTCGCTGTTAATGGACTTTGCCGAGGCGCAGGGCGCGTCGATGATTCTGCGGGGGCTGCGCGCGGTCGCGGATTTCGAATATGAGTTTCAGATGGCGGGAATGAACCAGCAGCTGAACGACGATATCGAGACCGTCTTCCTGATGGCCGATGTGTCGCTGCAGCCGATCGCCTCTAAGCTGGTCAAGGAAATCGCGCGCTTCGGAGGCCGGATCGACAAGTTCGTGCCGCCGGCGGTAGCGGAAGATGTTCGCCGCCATTTGAATGACGGTTCACGCTAAGGAAAGCGGCGCCGCTGCACAGGCGCCGATGAAATTCGGGGAGGAATATGCTCGTTAGGTCCGTGTTGCTGTTGCCGTTCGCTGCGTTCCTGATCGCCGCCAAGGCTCCGCCGGCGCCGCCGCCGATGCCGAGCATCGTGGCGCCGCCCGAAATCATGGCCAACAAGGCCGACCATCTGTTTATCGAGCTGTCGAGCGGCGGCACGGTTGAAATCGTGCTGCGCCCGGACCTTGCTCCGCATCACGTGGAGCGGATTCAGACCTTGGTGCGTCAAGGCTTTTACAACGGCCTTACATTTCACCGGGTGATCCCCGGTTTCATGGCCCAGGGCGGCGACCCGAAGGGCACTGGCGAGGGCGGGTCAAGCCTGCCGGACCTCAAGGGCGAGTTCACTCCCGTTCCGTTCCTGCGCGGAACGCTCGGTGCGGCGCGAGCGAACAGCCGCGATTCGGCCAACAGCCAGTTCTTCATCATGTACGCGCCGCGCCCGGAGCTCGACAGAAATTATACGGTAATGGGCCGCGTGGTCTCGGGCATGGACGCGGTAGACGGCGTCGCGCAGGGCGAGCCGCCGGAGGCGCCGACTAAGATCGTCCGCGCTTATCTGGGTGATGCCGCTCCGGCTCCGGCTTCCGCTGCAGCGAACTGACGTTAAGGCGACGCCATGCGCGTCGACCTCTTCGATTTCGAGCTTCCGCAGGATCGGATCGCACTCAGGCCCGCGCGGCCGCGCGATAGCGCGCGGCTGCTGCTGGTTGAGGGCAGCGACATCTCGGATCATCAAGTGCTGGAGCTTCCGGACTTGCTCCGAACCGGCGACGTGCTGGTGTTCAACGACACCAAGGTGATCCCGGCGCAGCTGGAGGGGCGGCGGGGAGACGCAAGCATCGGTGCGACGCTGCACAAGCGTGAAGGACCGCGTGAATGGCAGGCATTCCTGCGCAACGCCAGGCGGGCGCGGGTAGGCGACGTGATCGACTTTGGTGCGGGCGTTACCGCATCGGTCGGTGAGAAGGCAGAGGACGGCTCGGCGCTCCTGCATTTCCATGGTGAGGAGCCGGTCGAGCTGCTGCTCGAGCGCGCTGGGCGCATGCCGCTCCCACCCTACATCAGTTCGAAACGCCTGGCGGACGAGGCGGACCGCGCGGACTATCAGACGATGTTCGCGCGCGAGAAGGGGGCGGTCGCGGCTCCGACCGCTGCGCTGCACTTCACCCCGCGGCTGCTCGGCGCCCTCGACGCGCGCGGGATCGGCCGCGACACTTTGACACTCCACGTCGGCGCCGGGACCTTCCAGCCAGTCAAGGCGGAGGACACCAGCGGCCACACGATGCATGCCGAATGGGGCAGGATCGAGGTGGGGATGGCGAAGCGGCTCAATGCTGCACGCGCTTCAGGCGGGCGGCTGATCGCCGTGGGGACGACGAGCCTGCGCTTGCTCGAAAGCGCCGCGGGCGAGGACGGCGTTATCCGTTCATTCGAGGGTGACACTGCGATTTTCATCACCCCCGGTTACCGCTTCAAAGCAATCGACGGCCTGATTACCAACTTCCATCTGCCGCGATCGACGTTGTTCATGCTGGTCAGTGCGCTGATGGGTCTCGATGTCATGAAGTCGGCCTACGTCCACGCGATCGATGCCAGGTATCGCTTCTATTCGTACGGCGACGCGAGCTTGCTGTTGCCTTAGCCTCGCCTCAGCCTGGGTAGCAGCTCTGCCGCTCCGCCGGATGGGCCGCGAACCAGCGCTTGCGTGCGGCGGCATCCGCATCACGATGCCGCATTCCCTGGAGCACGACTTGCCTTGTTCGTAACCCTGCTACTGCAACGCCGTCTTTCAAGATGGGCGCGAATTCACCTTGTGCAGACAGCGAACGGCAAATCCAAAAGCCCATCTCGGGCTTGAGATTGCCTTTGATGGCGCGACATCCAGTGACTTTGCCCTTTGCGTCGAGATCGATTGAGAAATCGCCCCATTGGTCGCCGGACATCAGCTGATCGACTGTCCACGGATAAGCTTCGCCGGGCTTGTGAGGTATGCACGGTTCTTTCGCCGAGACTGAAGATGCTACCGCCACCAGTGCGACCGCTCCATAAGCTATGAACTTTCTCATTTTGCCCCATTCGACCGAGATCCGGCAAACGCAGTCGAACAGCGTTTGAAACTCAGCGCAAGGGGCAACGTGGACTCGAAGTGACCCACTTGGCATGGCGGCGCGCGTGACCCGCTCTTCCTTCTCGATCATCCAAACCGACGGCGCCGCGCGTACGGGCGTCATCGCCATGGAGCGCGGCGAGATCCGCACGCCCGCGTTCATGCCCGTCGGCACGGCCGCCACCGTGAAGGCGATGCGGCCGGAGGAGGTGCGCGCATCGGGCGCCGACATTATCCTGGGCAATACCTATCATTTGATGCTGCGCCCGGGCGCGGAGCGGGTGGCGAAGCTCGGCGGGCTGCATCGGTTCATGGGCTGGGAGCGGCCGATCCTCACCGACAGCGGCGGCTATCAGGTGATGAGCCTGTCCGAGCTGACCAAGGTGACGGAAGAGGGCGTCGCCTTTGCCAGCCACATCGACGGATCGCGGCACATGCTCTCGCCGGAGCGGTCGATCGAAGTGCAGCGGCTGCTCGACAGCGACATCATCATGCAGTTCGACCAGCTGGTGCCGACCACCTCAACGCCGCAGGCGCAGCGCGAGGCGATGGAGCGGTCGATCCGCTGGGCAAAGCGCAGCAAAGAGGAGTTCGACCGTGGCGGCAAACATTCCGAGCGGGCGGCGATCTTCGGCATCCAGCAGGGCGCGCTGGACGCGGAGCTGCGCAAGGCCTCCGCCGACGCGCTGATCGGGATCGGGTTTGACGGATATGCGGTAGGCGGATTGGCGGTGGGCGAGGGGCAGGAGGCGATGCTCGGCTGCCTCGACTTCGCCGTTGACATGCTTCCCGCCGAAAAGCCGCGCTACCTGATGGGTGTCGGCAAGCCCGACGATATCATCGAGGCGGTTGCGCGCGGGATAGACATGTTCGATTGCGTGCTTCCGACGCGGTCGGGGCGGACTGGGCAGGCGTTCACCGCCGATGGAGCGCTAAACCTGCGCAACGCGCGGTTTGCCGAGGACCAGGAGCCGATCGAGCCAGGGTGCCCGTGCCCCGCATGCACGACGTTTGAGCGCGCCTATCTGCACCATATCGTTAAGTCGGGCGAGATCCTCGGCGCAATGCTGATGACCCAGCACAATCTTTGGTTCTACCAACGACTAATGCAGAGCCTGCGCGATGCAATTGCCGGGCAGTGGCTGCAATCCTTTATCGGAGACTTTCTCGCACGATATCGCGGCATGGCCCGAGGCAATTGCTGAGCCTTGAGCCGGATGGTAGCGTCAACACCGCATCAAAGGAGACAAGCAATGCGTCGCCTGTTCGCGGCAACTTTGACGCTCGTGCTTGCGACCGCCACCGCGTCGGCCCCAGCTCCTCAGGAAAGCTGGGGTAGGGCGGGGATTTCGCTGGCGCAATATCGGCAGGACGCGCTCGAGTGCGGACTTCAGGGTTACTACACCGACATTTCCAAGACCGACGATGCGAAAGCCTTCGTTCAAGCCTCGCGCCAGCTCGATGCAGTGACGAACGGTGCGTCCGCGCCGAACACGATCGGCGGCAGCGCGACCGGCCCGGCGTCGACCGACTCAATCGATCAGATGGTGCGTTACGCGAACCAGCAACAGCGGATCGTCGAGAACGTCAGACCGAACCAGCGGTTCCGCACCATCAAGCAGATGCTGCAGTCACGGACGGAGCACTGCCTTGCGGGGCGCGGCTACTCCAAGTTCCGACTGACCGACGACCAACGGCACGAGCTGCGACACCTGAAGTTCGGGTCCGAGCAGCGCCGGGACTATCTGTACCGGTTGGCGAGCGATCCTGCGGTCCTGCAAACCCAGGCGGCTTCAGCGAAGCCGTGACGGCCGCCGGTTAGATCGCGTCGTCCTTAATCGTCTCCGCCTCATCCGGCGCGAAACCCAGGATTTTATCCTGCGTCCGCAGTTCGAAATCGCTCGCATCGTGACGCTCGTGGAGCTGCTCGGTTTCGTCGCCGCTCATCTTGTTGACGATCCGCCCGCGCTTCACCGCCGGGCGCGCGTCGATCTGCTTCGCCCAGCGCATTACATGCTCATATTCATGCGTCGCCAGGAACACATTGGCGCCTTCATAGCTGCGGCCGAGCGCAATGCCGCCGTACCAAGGCCAGATGGCAATGTCGGCAATCGTATAGTGGGGTCCGGCGACATATTCGCTCTCCGCCAGCCGGCGATTGAGGACATCGAGCTGGCGCTTGGCCTCCATCGCGTAACGATTGATCGCATATTCGATTTTCTCCGGCGCGTAGGCGAAGAAGTGGCCGAAGCCGCCGCCAAGGAAGGGCGCACTACCCATCTGCCAGAAGAGCCAGGAAAAGGTCTCCGCGCGCGCAGGGCCTGAAGAGGGGAGGAACTCGCCGAACTTCTCGGCGAGATAGACGAGGATCGCGCCGGATTCGAAGATGCGCACCGGCTCGGGGCCGCTGCGGTCGACGAGAGCGGGGATCTTGGAATTGGGGTTCACCTCGACGAAGCCGCTGCCGAACTGGTCGCCGTCGCCGATGCGGATCGGCCAGGCGTCATACTCAGCATTCTTGTGGCCCTTCTCGAGCAGCTCCTCGAACATGATCCCGACCTTTTGGCCGTTGGGCGTAGCGAGCGAGTAGAGCTGGAAGGGATGCTTGCCGACGGGCAATTCGCGGTCGTGGGTCGGGCCGGCAATGGGGCGGTTAACGTTGGCGAATTGACCGCCGCTGGGCTGGTCCCACTTCCAGACTTCGGGAGGCACGTAGTCGTTCATTACGGTTCCTTTGCTGCCACAGCCCGTGGGGCAGCTAGGAACCGATCGCCCGCCTTTCCAGTGCCAGCCCTGTGCCTATCCGACTCCGTTTGTGACGCCGCCGGCTAGGCACACTAGCCCGCGCTGACCGAAAGGAAGCCGGGGAGCGGCCCGTTCCACTCGTCCTTGATGTCCTCGACGACTGTGGAGGTTTCGGCCGGCTGCTTTGGTTTTGGCGGGCGGCTATCCTCTTGCGGAGCCGAAGCGGTGGGGCGCGGTTTTTGAGCTTTTGTCGGTTTCGCCTTAGCCGTCTTTTCCGCCTTCTCAGGCTTCTCTGCCTTCGCAGGCTTTTCGGCCTTCGCGGGCTCCTCGACGGGCTTATCCGGTCCGCGCGGGATCTTATGGCCGATGAGCTTCTCGATCCGGCTGACCGCTTCGCCGTCTTCGCGCGTCGCGAGTGAGATGGCGATTCCGGTCATTCCGGCGCGGCCAGTGCGGCCGATGCGGTGGATATAGTCGTCGGGCTGCCACGGAACGTCGAAGTTGATCACGTGGCTCACGCCCTTGACGTCAAGCCCGCGAGCAGCGACGTCCGAAGCGACCAGGATTGTGATTTCGCCGCTCTTGAACCGGTCGAACTCAGCGATGCGCTGCGCCTGCTCCATGTCGCCCTGGATCTGGCCGACGGCGAAGCCAGAGCGCTTGAGGCTCGTGGTCAGCTCGCGAACAGTCGTCTTGCGGTTGGCGAAGACGATTGCGTTCTTGAACTCTTCGTGGCGCAGGATTTCGCGCAGTGCATCCTTCTTCTTGTCGGCGCGAACCTCGACCAATCTTTGCTCGATATTGACGTTGGCGGTCGCGGGCCGTGCGACTTCAACGCGCTTGGGGTCATTGAGGAACTTGGCCGCGAGCTTCTGGATCGGCGGCGGCATGGTCGCGGAAAAGAGCAGGGTCTGCCGCGACTTGGGAAGCTTTGCGCAGATTTCCTCGATGTCGGGGATGAAGCCCATGTCGAGCATGCGGTCGGCTTCGTCGATCACGAGCAGGTTGCAATCGTTGAGCATGATCTTGCCGCGGCCAAACAGGTCCATGAGCCGGCCGGGCGTCGCGATCAGCACGTCGACGCCTTTTTCCAACGCCTTGACCTGATCGCCCATCTGCACTCCGCCCATCAGCAGCGCCATCGAGAGCGGGTGGTACTTCCCATATTTCTCGAAATTCTCGGCGACCTGCATCGCCAGCTCGCGCGTCGGCTCGAGAATGAGGGAGCGCGGCATGCGTGCGCGGCTCCGGCCGTGGTGCAGGATGTCGATCATCGGCAGGACGAAACCAGCGGTCTTGCCGGTGCCGGTCTGGGCGATGCCGATCAGGTCCTTGCCCATCAGGACGGAAGGGATTGCCGCGCGCTGGATTGGAGTCGGGTCGTTATAACCGCTGTCGTTGACGGCGCGGAGCAGTTCGTCGGAAAGGCCGAGGTCGGCAAAAGTCATCCAGGTTCCGGAAGTTAAGTGGAGCCGCGGCTTCTCTTGGCCGGTGCGGCGATCACGCGCTCAGGGGCTATGCCGCAGCCCAAGCGCTTGTCAAGGAATGTAGGGATGCAGTGTCGTGATTCCAATGCGGCTGTCCCTCCTTACGGAATTGTCATCCGCTGCATTGCCACGCGATAAGCGGGCGGAGCGATAGTGCGAAGGATGGCGACCACGATTCACCGAGTGCGGGGCATGGCGGCGTTGCTGCTGCTCGGCGCAATCGTCGTGCTCGCCCTGTTTCTCGCTCTGCGCCCGCTGCGGGTTGATAGCCCCGCCACTTCGAGCGCACGCGCGTTGCTGCGCCTCGACACGGCCCTGGGAGCGACGGTCGAGCCGGTCGATCGCGCAACGGCCGGGATACTCGGAGTACAATCAAGCGAGCGTAGCCTTGTGGTGACGAGTGTCGCTAGCAACGGGCCTGCCGCGACGGCCGGCTTGCGTGTAGGAGACGTCATCGAAGAGATCGGCGGCCGCCCGGCCGGCGACTTTCGCGAGACAGCAGGTCTCGCTTCCGCGGAGCCGCTTTCGATCCGGCGCGGCGGCAAGGAAACGATTCTCAACGTTCAGCTGGCCGAAGGCTCCGGCGGGTAAGAGCGTCCGTTCAGGGGATGAAGATGAGTAAGAAGATCCTGGTTGTTGAAGACGATCCGACAACAGCGGAGTATGTCGCGAACGGACTGGAGCAGAACGGCTTCATCGTCGATCGCGCCAGCGACGGTCGCGACGGCCTGTTCCACGCCACGGACGGCAATTATGCGGCGATCGTGCTCGACCGCATGCTACCGGGCATGGATGGCCTCGCGGTGCTGAGTGCGATCCGCGCCGCGGGAATCCAGACGCCGGTGATCGTCCTTTCCGCGCTTGGTTCGACCGACGAGCGGGTGAAGGGACTGAAAGCCGGTTCGGACGACTATCTCCCCAAGCCCTTTGCTTTCTCGGAACTGCTCGCCCGTATCGAAGCGCTGCAGCGGCGTGGGCCGGCTTCGGCGCAGGAGGTGACGACCAGCCTCAGCTGCGCCGATCTGCACATGGATCTGCTGACCCGGCGTGTGGAACGCGGCAGCCTTCGCATTGATGTCCAGCCGCGCGAATTCAGGCTGCTGGAGCTCCTGCTCCGCAACAAAGGTCAGGTCGTAACCCGGACGATGATGCTCGAAGAAGTCTGGGACTATCATTTCGATCCCGGGACCAACGTCATCGACGTTCACATTAGCCGGCTGCGCAAGAAGATCGACGAAGGGTCGGATACGCCGCTGCTGCACACCGTGCGCGGCGTCGGGTACATGCTGTGCGAGCAGGCTTGAGCAAGCGCTCGCGGCGCTTGCTTCCATTCTCCGCGCCCGTGCGTGCGGCGCTGGTCAGCCTTGCGTTCACCCTGCTGATCAGCGTTCCGGTTCTGGCATTCGTCTACCACCAGACCGATACCTTGTTCGAACAGCGGATCCGCGACCGGATCGACACGCGCGAGCGCAACCTGCTCAACGGCTACCGAAGCGACGGGACGAAAGGCTTACTGCGGGTGATCCAGGAAGAGCTCGATACGGGGCTTGTGCGCAATGGGGCGATCCTTCTGGTGGATTCCTCGAATCGCAAGATCGCCGGAAATATTGCCGCGTGGCCGCCAACGCTCACGACCGGCACGGACTGGATCGAAATCCGGCTCTATCCGGAGGGCAGCCGCCAGGCGGTGCTCTACGCCTTGAGAACGCTCCAGCTGCCGAGCGGCGGGCGGCTGCTGCTCGGCTCAAACGTCGAGGATCGCGAGCGAATGCGCGCGTCGCTGCTCGAGGCGCTCATTGGCGCGCTCCTGCTCGCAATCCCCCTCGGTCTGATTGGCGGCGCGATGGTGCTGCGGGTGACCGAGCGGCACGCGCGCGAAGTCGGCAAAGTCGCGACTCGAATTGCCGCCGGCGACTTCAGCCATCGTCTCGACGAGGAGGCTCAGGGCCAGGAATTTGGGATGATCGCGGCGGCGATCAATGCGATGCTCGAGCGCATCGAGGAGCTTGTGGAGCAGCTGCGCCTGGTGACGGATTCGCTTGCGCACGACCTGCGTTCGCCGCTCACGCGAATGCGCGCGAACATCGAGAAGGCCGCCGGCTATGCGGCCGCTGAGCCAGAACAGCAGGCCCTCGAAGCCATTTCGACTGATATCGATCGGCTGCTCCGGGTGATCTCGGCAACGCTGGAAATCAGCCGCGCCGAAGCGGGCATGGGAAGGCAACAATTCGAAAATTTCGATCTCGGCGAGATGATCCGCTCGATCTGCGAGATTTATCAGCCGGTGGTCGAGCAACGCGGGCTTTCACTGGAATTCCAGGGCGCGGGCGATTTTCCGTACGTCGGCAATCGCCAGATGATCGGCCGGGCCGTCGCGAACCTGATGGACAATGCTCTTAAATATGGGGCCGACGGCGGCAGCATCGAGCTCGGCCTCCGCGACTTGGGCGAAAATGCGGAAATCATCGTCAGCGACCGCGGCGCCGGAATCCCCGCAGAGCTTCGCGAAGATGCGATGCGTAAATACCGTCGGCTCGAGGAGGCGCGAACGACAGATGGGAGCGGGCTCGGTCTTGCAATGGCTCGCGCCGTCGCGCGGCTGCACGGCGGCGATCTCGCGCTGGAGGACAATCAGCCGGGCCTGAGAGTCCGTCTCCTGCTTCGGCGTCAGGACGGCAACATTGCGGATGTTTAACGCGTCGAACGGGCAGAGGTCAGGCAGGCGATACTATAGGTCGTTGTGCCGGATGCGCGGATCGTCGACGGAAACTTCGCCCCCGTTTCCCTCCTGAGGCCGTTCGCGCAGCCGGCACCTTCGGAGCGAATTAGTGGCGCAGCTTGGGTACGAGCTGCTTGAACCGCTCGATTTTGCAGCTGCTTCCGATCCTCGAGTGGATAGCGTCGCGCTGAGCACACAGGCGGTCATCTTGCAGCTGCAGATAGAAGCCCTGGTAAAAATCCAGCGCAGGGCAGTCTTCGTCGAACTTGGCGCGGACCCGGCTATGATTGTCGAGGATGAAATCGACCTGCTCGGAACCGGACAGGAGCGCCCGCCGGATCGCTGCAACCGGCAGGCATTTGGGACCCTTCTTCTCCACCCATTCGATGTCCGGCATTAAAGGCCGCGGCTGGACCGGTACGCGCAGGATGATTTCGTCCTGCACGATGAGTCGCGTTACGGATTGGCCGACGGCTCCCGGCTGCGCTCCGAACAAGCCGAACAACAGCGGCAGCAGGTTCCAGAATCCCCCCGATGTCACTGATGGCCCAGCCCCATGAACGGCGGCTTCGCAGCAAAGCGTTGAATGTTCAATGAACTAGCCGGTCCTGGCCAAAGCCGGCTTACCACCGCTTGCCTAACGGCCAAGAGGCCAATAGAGGCGCCGGGGACACAGTTTCCGGCAGGTGTGCGGACACGCGCAGCCGCAAGTCCGGACCCCGGGAGAAGATTACGAATGGCGACTGCCGCTCCGAACCAAGGCCTGCCTCTATTCTACAATACGATCGAGCCGATCAATCTCGAACAGCACGGCAAGATGAAGGTGCGGGCGATCACCAGCATGCCCGAACTCGGCCGGACGCACGCCGTTCCGCTGACCGTAGATGAGTTCGCGCTCGTGCAGCGCCACTTCCCGATCGTCTTCTCGGTCGGCGGGCAGCCGGTCCCGATTGCGCTCATGGGCCTCAACGAGGGGGTCAACGTCTTCCTCGATGAGACCGGCCGCTCGAACGACGCCAACCTCTACATCCCGGCCTATCTGCGTCGCTATCCGTTCCTGCTCGCCAAGCTCCGCCCGGACAGCGACGAGCTGTCGCTGTGTTTCGACCCGATGTCCGGCGCGGTCGGCGACTTCGAGGAGGGCGAGCCACTGTTCGAGGGCGACCAGCCGAGCGCTGCGACCAAGGCGATCCTGGAGTTCTGCGAGCAGTTCGAAGCCGCCGGCCTCCGCACCACCGCCTTCCTCGAGGACCTGGTCAAGTCGGACCTGCTGATGGACGGCGAAGTCGCAATCCAGCCCGAAGGCTTCGAGCAGCCGTTCGTCTACCGCGGCTTCCGTATGGTCGACGAGGAAAAGGTGCGGAACCTGCGCGGCGACGAGCTGCGCAAGATGAACCAGAATGGCATGTTGCCGCTCATCTACGCGCACCTCTTCTCATTGAGCCAGATGCGCGACGTCTTTGCCCGTCAGATGCAGCAGGGCAAAGCACCCGCCCAGGTTCCCCAGCCGGCACCGGCGACGGTCTAGGCCGACCTATTCGGCCGCCGTTGCGAATTGACGGCCGATCAGCGCCTGGCCGAGGTCTACGGCAAGACTCTCGATGAGCGCCGCGATGCGGTCGAAGCCGGGGCCGGGGCGCTGTAGCCGCGCGTCGAGGTAGCAGCGGCGGTCGATCTCCAGCTGCAGCGCGTGGATTCCGCTCGCAGGGCGTCCGTGGCGCTCGATGACGTGGCCGCCGGCGAAGGGATCGTTGAGGCTAGCCTCGAAGCCTGAACGGCTCGCGACCGCGACGGCCTCGGCGCTGATCCAGCCGTCGGCCGTGCGCCCGCGGCAGTCGCCGAAGACGATCGGCGGGACGCCGGCGGGCGGCGGCGGCATCGAGTGGCAATCAAGCAATAGAGCGCAACCGAAGCGGTCGATCAGCAAGCCGAGCTGCGCTTCGATCGCTTCATGATAAGGTCGGTGCGCCTGGGAGAGCCGCTCCTCGAGCTGCTTGGTGCTGATTGCCCGCCGCCAGAGATAGCCGTGCTGCTGGGTCCGGGCAGGCACTATTCCCAGACCGCCGCGGGCGCGCGCGCTGACTCGTCCGCGCCGGGCGCCGTCGACGACGGAGGGGTCGACTTCGTCCTCGCTCCGGTTGCAGTCCACGGCGGCACGCGGCGTGCGTGCGATCACCGCTCCGCAACCGCGCTGCAGGGCGCGCCAGACGAGGCGATCGACCAGCGGATCCTCGAGCGTTGCGAGACTTGGCTTCCCGCTGGCGGCAAGCCCGACCAGCCATTCTGGGTACTCGCGTCCCGAATGCGGCACCGAAAGCAGGACCGGAAGGTCGCCGTGCGGCTGGTGGATGAGTGGGGAGGGGAGCTTGCTCACGGGCCTTACGGTTAAATTTCGTGCCAGATTAGGACTTGCTATGGGACCCTGCAACGCGCCAGCTCGTTATTCGCTTCTGGCAAAACGCAATCGAGCAGAGCATACAGAGCTCATGGCAAGAATCCTCCTAGCCGAAGACGATACTTCGATGCGCGAATATTTGCAGCGCGCGCTGCAGCGCGTCGGCTACGAGGTCGAGGCGGTCGGTTGCGGCACCGAGGCCATGCCGCTCCTCGAGACCAGCCACTTCGACCTGTTGCTAACCGACATTGTCATGCCGGAGATGGACGGCATCGAGCTGGCGCAGAAGGCGAGCGCGCTCGACCCCGCGATCCGGGTGATGTTCATCACAGGCTTTGCAGCCGTAGCGCTTCAAGGCGGCCGCACCGCGCCCGAGGCCAAATTGTTGTCCAAGCCCTTCCACCTGAAGGACCTGGTGATGGAGGTCGACCGCATCTTCCAGACCGAGGACCAGCACGGGCGGCTGTAATTTCGAGCAAAGTGGTACTTTGGGCCAAGCATGTTGAAGCGCGCCGGCCCGGAGTGAATCCGTGCCGGCGCGATGCGTTTTCAGTTATGGTTGAACGTAGGCGATCGCGGGTTGCGCCTTTGGCGACCTCTGCCTAAATGCGCCGCAGAGTGGGCGTGTAGCTCAGTGGTAGAGCACTGTGTTGACATCGCAGGGGTCGCAAGTTCAATCCTTGCCACGCCCACCATTTTAACCATCAGAAAAACAATGGTTTTTCCGGATCTACCCCGATCCGGAGGGCATCGGGCAACGCGCCAAATCGTGCCAAAATGTGCCGATTTGAGGCCCAATTTGCCACTTCTGGTGGGCACCTGCTGGGCACGTGCTGGGCACGCCATTCAGAACACACCATCTAGCTCGGCGCTAGGAAGAACGGATTCGGACGAGCATCCGCCGCCCGAAACGTTGCAGATCGGCGTGTCTGTCGCGCCCAATCGTCGCCCAAACCACGGCATCGCTGTGGCCGTTCGATAGCAATCGGAGAAGCTTCCGCCTTGCTGTCTGCAAGGCGCTGAAGCGCACCCGCGAAAAGCGGATCTTGAACATGCTGACAATGCGGCGCCGCGGAAAGGCGCATAAGTGGTACATTCGTGGAATTGTCGCGTACGGCGAGCGCATCGCCGACGTTCCCGAATTCTGTTCGGGAACGTCCGACAAAGCCGCGGCTTCCCATTTGATGGCCGAACGTGAGCGCGAGGTCCGCGAAGCCCTCATCTTCGGCCCCCGTGTAGTTCTGACGCGCTCGGTGATTGCGGATGCATTCGAGGCATATCTGACCAAGCCCAAGCCGCCCAACTCGACCGATGTGGTGCGGATCGGGGTGATGAACGAGCGGATCGGGACGATGTCTTTGGGTGATCCCAAGGCGGCCTGGCATGCGTTCCGCGAGAGCTATCTGACGCGCCATGCGCCGGCGGGTCAGGATCGCTACCGCTCGCTGCTGCAGGCAGCGATCAACGTCTACAACGAGCGGCACGATCTGCCGCCGTTTAAATTGAAGGCAATCCCGTTCGACAACCAGCGCATCCGCTTTCTCAGCCATGCCGATCGGGACAAGTTGATCGCGAGTTACTCGAAGCACGTACAGCCGATCGCGACGATGTTCGCGTTCCAGGGGCCACGCACGCAGGAGGCGCTGCAGTTGCCGTGGGGGGCAGGGGGCGTCGACATGGGCCGCGGCACGATCTTCTTCTCGCGCACCAAGACCGGCAATCCGCGCACGGTCGAGATCCATCCCCGGCTCGATGCGGTGCTGCGCCCGCTGTGGCTCGAGCGCGGCAAGCCTCAGGAGGGGCATGTCTTCCTCAGCAGCCGAGGTAAGCCCTACACCGACACCCGCGACCTGAAGGTGCAGGGCGGCAATCCGCTCCAGACCGCGCACGAGAATGCCTGTCGCCGGGCCGGCATTGTCGACTTCACCGTCCACGACTGGCGCCATCACTGGGCCAGCCACTGCGTCATGGCCGGTGTCGATCTTGTCACGCTCATGCGGCTCGGCGGCTGGAAGTCGCTGCGCATGGTCCAGCGCTATGCCGCCGTGGATACCAACCACATGAACGAAGCCGTGAGGAAATTACGGTAGTGCGATTGCTACTCGCTTCCTTCGAACCGCCGAGCGGAGCATGGCTCATGCGGAAGCGGCCGAGATGGCTCACTTGCTGCTTGAATACAGGCGATAGTGCGTGGTTGTACCGTAAGTTCGAATCCCGGATGCTCCGCCAGGCGCTGTTCCACGGGGGTCCGCAACGGACCGCCAATATCGACTTTTTCCTCCTGATTACTGACGCTTAGCCGATCAGCTCGGCCGCGGCCGTCCGCACTCGTCCATGCCCTTCCGGCGAATCGGAGGGGCTAAAACGTGGTACGCGCGGTTAAAAAGCGTGGTACTTTTCAGGAGACCGACATTGTTGACTGATGCGAAGGTTCGCGCAGCAAAGGCGCAAGGCAAACCCTACAAACTTACCGACGCCAATCGTCTCTATCTGCTGGTGACGCCCAGCGGCGGCAAGCTCTGGCGCTGGAACTATGATTATGACGACAAGCAGAAGAGCATGGCTTTCGGCGCCTACCCATTTGTCTCGCTGAGTGATGCCCGAACCAAACGCGATGAGGCCTACACAATTCTCTGCGACGGCCGCGATCCAGGGGTCGCAAGAAAGATCAAGATCAAAGCCAACATCGAGGCGTCGCGCCAGACGTTCGAGCGGGTCGCTCGCGAGTGGCACCAGAACGCCAAGGCGCAGTGGGCGGGTCGGCACGGAGACGATGTTCTTCGTAGTCTCGAGCGGGACGTCTTCCCGTCAATAGGATCCTTCCCGATTGGCGAGCTCACGCCGCCGATCATCCTTGGCGTGCTGAGGGAGATGAAAAGCCGCGGGGCAATTGAGACCGCCAGACGCGTCCGACAGCGCATTTCTGCGACCTTCGTCTATGGCATCGCGAAGGGCGTCGTCAGCCATGATCCCGCCGAGAAGCTTGGCGCCGTCCTCAAGCCGCTGCGCAAGGGCCGGCAGCCGGCGATCACGGAGCTCGCGCCACTTCAAACGATGATTCTTGCCACTGAAGAGGATCACGCTCCGCCCGTCACCCGTCTGGAGCTGCGCT
>Ga0068863_100002817_pt1 | contig 17214 bp, 10 predicted proteins | sample KBSSwiS62_FD_66596 | JGI IMG/M metagenome (GOLD analysis project Ga0068863, IMG submission 66596) | Switchgrass rhizosphere microbial communities from Kellogg Biological Station, Michigan, USA - KBS Switchgrass S6-2 | ecosystem: Host-associated > Plants > Roots > Rhizosphere > Soil ...
GCGCTCGCGATGAGGTAATTCGACACTTCGCGCCGGCCGAAATTGAAGATTGCCGTGCTCCAGTCGGGGTGGAAGCCCTGGCGCGGATCCTCGTGCTCGTACAGGGCCGTGCCGTCGAAGCGGGCGAGACCGTGTGGATCGACGGGGAAGTGGGCCGGCACCCAGTCGACGATCACGCCCAGTCCCGCCGCGTGGCAGCGGTCGACGAACCGCGCGAACGCGGACGGCGAGCCGAAGCGGCTCGTCGGCGCGAACAGGCCTATCGGCTGATAGCCCCACGAGTCGTCGAGCGGATGCTCGTTGATGGGCATCAGCTCGAGATGCGTGAACCCCATGTCGGTCGCGTACGGGATGAGCGCGTCCGCCAGCTCGTCGTAGCTGAGCCAGCGATTGCCTGCTCCGCGCCGCCACGAGCCGAGGTGAACCTCGTAGATCGACATGGGGGCGCGGCGTGGGTCGCGCGCGGCGCGCGCGGTCATCCAGTCGCGATCGGTCCACGGAAAACGCGTCGTGTCGCGAACGATCGACGCCGTCGAAGGTCGCAGCTCCGCACCGAAGCCGACGGGGTCCGCCTTCAGCGGAAGCAGCTGACCGCCGGCGCCGATGATCTCGTACTTGTACAGCGTGCCCTCGGCGAGCGCCGGAACGAAGATTTCCCAGACGCCGGTGCCGAGCCGCCTGCGCATCGCGTGCCGGCGGCCGTCCCAGTGATTGAAGTCGCCCACGACGGACACGCGCTCCGCATTGGGCGCCCACACGGCGAAGTGCACGCCGTCGATGCCTTCGTGCGCTACCGCGTGCGCGCCGAGCCGGTCGTACAGGTGGGCGTGCCTGCCTTCCCCGATGAGCCAGTCGTCGACGGCGCCGAGCACCGGCCCGTAGGCATACGGGTCGTCGTAGATCCACCGGTCCGCGCGATTCGATGCGTGCAACCGATACGGCGCCCGGCGAGGGATCGTACCTTCGAAGAAGCCGGCGTCGTGGCGGCGCGCAAGCGTGGCGAGCAGCTTGCCCTCGCGAGTGACGACGTCCACAGCATCGGCGCCCGGTATGAACGCGCGCACGACGAATGCGTCCCCCGCCTCGTGGATGCCGAGCACGGAAAAGGGATCTTCATGCCGGCCCTCGACGATCGCGTCGATGGTGGCGGCAGGCAGCGATCTCGTCATCGAATCGACTGGCGTGGAGGCGCCGCTCGCTTTGCCTCAGATGCGCCCCGGTTCCGCGCGCCAGATCTCCTGCGCGTAGTCGAGGATCGCGCGGTCTGCCGAAAACCAGCTCATCCGTGCCGTGTTGAGCACGGCGATGCGCCACCATTCGCTCTTGTCCTGCCACAGCGCGCTGACGGCGCTCTGCGCGGAGCGATACGCTTCGAAGTCGGCCGTCACCATGAAGTAATCGTGATGCCGCAGGCCGTCGATGAGATCGCGGTAGCGGTTCCTGTCGTCGGCCGAGAACATGCCCGACTCGACGCCGTCGAGCACCTCCTTGAGCGCGGGCGAGGCGTCGATGGTCGCGGTCATGTCGAGGCCGGCGCGTCGGCGCTCCGCGACCTCCTCGGCGAGGAGCCCGAAGATGAACATGTTCTCGCCGCCGACGTGCTCCTTGATCTCGATGTTCGCGCCGTCGAGCGTGCCGATGGTGAGTGCGCCGTTCAGCGCGAGCTTCATGTTGCCGGTGCCGGACGCTTCCATGCCCGCGGTGGAAATCTGCTCCGAGAGATCGGCGGCCGGAATGATCGCCTCCGCCAGGCTCACGTTGTAGTTCGGGACGAAGACGACCTTGAGGCGGTTCCGCACCGCTGGATCGCGATTGATCACGCGGGCGACGTCGCAAGCGAGCTTGATGACGAGCTTCGCCCGCTGGTACCCGGCAGCCGCCTTGCCCGAGAAGATCTTCACCCGCGGAACCCATGCCCGCGTCGGCTGTGCACGCATCGCGTTGTAGAGCGCGATCGTCTCGAGCACGTTGAGGAGCTGCCGCTTGTATTCGTGGATCCGCTTGATGTGGACGTCGAAGAGCGCGTCGGGGTCGAGCCCGAAGCCGAGCCTTTCCGCAACGATGCGGGCCAGCGCGACCTTGTTCACGCGCCGGACGGCGGCGAACTTCTCGCGAAACGACGCGTCGTCGGCGAACGTCGTCAGCGCCCGGAGCCGCGTCGGGTCGTCCTCGAACTCGGGTCCGATCGCCTCGACGATCAGCTTCGTGAGCCCGGGATTCGCCTGGAAGAGCCAGCGCCGGAACGAGATGCCGTTGGTCTTGTTGACGATGCGGTCCGGGTAGATGGCGTTGAGGTCGTGGAACACCGTCTCGCGCATGAGCTCGGTGTGCAGAGCGGAGACGCCGTTCACCTTGCGCGACCCCAGGAACGCGAGGTGACCCATGCGCACGCGCCGGCTGTGGTTCTCCTCGATCATCGAGATCGACGCCAGGAATGCGTCGTCGTCGTGGCCGGCATTGCGCTGCGCGTCCAGATGCAGGGCGTTGATGAGATAGATGATCTGCATGTGCCGCGGCAGCAGGTGCTCGAGCAGCGCGACCGGCCAGGTCTCGAGCGCTTCCGGCAGCAGCGTGTGGTTCGTGTAGTTGAAGATCGAAGTGGTCGTCGTCCAGGCGAGCTCCCACGGCATCGCGTGCTCGTCCACCAGAAGGCGCATCAGCTCGGCAACGGCGATCGCCGGATGCGTGTCGTTCAGCTGGATCGAAACGTGATCGGCAAGCGACACGAGTTCCCCGTGCTGCTGCTTGTGCCGGCGGAGCAGATCCTGCAGCGACGCGGAGGCGAAGAAGAATTCCTGGCGCAGGCGCAGCTCGTGGCCGGCGGCCGTCTCGTCGCTCGGATAGAGGACGCGCGAGATGGCCTCGAGCCGGACGCGGTCGGCGAGCGCGCCGACGTGATCACCGCGGTTGAAGTCGTCCAGGCGCAACGGGTCACGCGCCCGCGCGGACCACAGCCGCAGCGTGTTGACGTGACCGCCGCGCCAGCCGGCGATCGGCGTGTCGAAGCCCACGGCGTTGACGCTCTCCGCCGGATCCCAGCGATAGCGGGTGGTGCCGTCGTCGCTCTCGATCGTCTCGACGCTCCCGCCGAAGCTGATCACGTAGGACACCTCGGGCCGCTCGAACTCCCAAGGATTGCCCGAGGACAGCCAGTCTTCCGGGAGCTCGAGCTGCCAGCCGTCGCGCAAGGCCTGCCGGAAGATGCCGTGGTCATAGCGAATGCCGTAACCGTGCGCGGGGATGCCGAGCGTGGCCATGCTCTCCATGAAGCAGGCGGCCAGCCGGCCGAGGCCGCCGTTGCCGAGGGCCGCGTCGGGTTCCAGCGTCCGCAACCGGTCGAGATCGACCTCGAGGCCTCGCAGCGCGGCGCGCGCGACGTCGGTCAGCCCCAGGTTGCCGAGCGCATCGAACAGCAGCCGTCCGATCAGGAACTCGAGCGAAAAGTAGTACACCCGCTTGCGGCCGTCGCGATACGTCCGCCGCGTGGCGTCCACCCAGCGGTCGACGATGTGGTCGCGCGCGACCAGCGCGGTCGCCACGAACCAGTCGCGATCGCGGGCATGCTCGGGATCCTTGCCCACCATGTACGTGAGCTTGTCGAGGACGGCGCGCCGGAAGGCGAGGACGCTGTCCTGCGTTTTAACGCCGGCCGCGGGGGCAACGTCACCCGCGAGGGGTGTCGCTTCGTCCTGCTCGTTCGAAATGTTCGCTCTCAAAGGCTCGCTCTCGTGACCGCGCACCAAAGCGGGGCGCCATTCCTAGCGTGGAATGCCGACCCACCGAATGCACGTGCGCCATCTTACGACACGGCGACCAAGTGCGTACGTCCCGGGTGACGCCGTGCGCGTCGATTCGCGTGCGGCGGCTTCAATATGCACGGCCCGCCGGTTTGGGGGCCGGCGGGCCGCGAAGTGTACGATGACGCGGCGAAAGCGAGCCGCGTGTGCGTGGGTCTAGTGCGCGAACATGTAGATGATGACGAGAACGAATGCGGGAACGCCCAATAGCCACGCCAGCACGTATTTGCCCATGACTGCCTCCAATTCGAGTTGTCGATCCGACTTGATCATTTGGCCGCTTTCGCGACTGCTGGCCGCATTGTGGAGAACTCTCTGTCGGCGCGTTATAGGCGTTGCACTCGTTCGCTCGTAGGACAGCAGCCCAAACGATATGACGGATCTCCGGCTCGGCATCGATCTCGGCGGCACGAAGATCGAGATCATCGCCCTCGATCCGAACGGCGGCGAGCTGCTTCGGCGGCGGGTCCCGACGCCGAAGGACGACTATGCGGCCACGCTTGCGGCGGTCTGCCGGCTCGTCGCACAAGCGGAGCGCGAGCTTGCCGGCCGCGGCACGGTGGGGGTCGGCACGCCGGGTTCACTGTCGCGCGCGACCGGCTTGCTGCGCGGGTCGAACTCCGTCTGTCTCAATGGACGGCCGATCCAACGCGACCTGGAAGCGCTTCTCGAGCGCGACGTTCGCATCACGAACGATGCCAACTGCTTTGCGCTCTCTGAAGCGACGGATGGGGCGGGGCAGGGCGCGGCGGTGGTCCACGGCGTGATCGTCGGCACTGGTGTGGGCTCCGGCATCGTCGTGCACGGACGCGTGCTGGACGGAGCCAATGCGATTGCGGGCGAATGGGGACACAATCCGCTCCCGTGGCCCCGGGACGAGGAGCGTCCCGGCCCCGCATGCTATTGCGGCCGCCGCGGGTGCATCGAGACGTGGCTGTCCGGGCCCGCCATCGAGCGCGACCATTGCGACGGGTCCGGCGAGCGGCGACATGCCAAAGACATCGCCGCCGCTGCCGCGGCCGGGGATCGAAACTGCGAGGCGACCCTCGCACGCTACGAGGAGCGCTTCGCGCGCGGCATCGCGCACGTGATCAACGTGCTCGACCCCGATGTGATCGTGCTGGGGGGCGGCATGTCGAACATCGAGCGGCTCTACGCGAACGTGCCGAAGCATTGGGCGCCGTGGATTTTCTCGGACCGGGTCGATACGAAGCTCGTGCGCAACGTGCACGGCGACTCGAGCGGCGTGCGCGGCGCCGCGTGGCTCTGGGGACGCGCGGCGGGGTGATGCCGCCGGTCGCCGGCAACTTCCTCGGCCGCGGTCGCCCGGGGCAGATAGTTGACAAAGTCAATCAATCGGTTGACATTGTCACATGGCCAACGCCACCTCGCTCGCCCCGCGGTCCGGCCTCGATGCCCGCATCGAGGCGGTCCGGCGGTTCAACCGCTTCTACACGCAGCGCATCGGGATCCTGCGCCAGGGCCTCTACGACAGCCCGTGGTCGCTGGCCGAGGTGCGCGTGCTGTATGAACTCGCGCATTCCGAGCACTCGGTCGCGAGCGACCTCGCGCAGCGCCTCGGACTCGATCCCGGCTACCTGAGCCGGATTCTGCGAGGCTTCGTGGCCAGCCGCTACGTGCGGAAGTCGCCGGCGGCGACCGATGCGCGGCGCCACGAGCTCGAGCTGACGGCGGCCGGCCGCAAGGCGTTTGCGCCGATCGATCGCGCGTCGCACGACGAGATCGCGGAGCTCCTCGCTGCACTGCCCAACGCGGCGCAGCGACGGTTGGTCGGCGCCATGCGCACCGTCGAGGCGCTGCTCGGCGAGCCGGAGAGGAACGCCGCACCCGTCGTGCTGCGGCCGCATCGACCCGGCGACATCGGGTGGGTGGTCGCCTGCCACGGCAGGCTCTACGCGGACGAATACGGCTGGGACGAGACGTTCGAAGCGCTGGTCGCGGAAATCGCGGCGCGCTTCATCAAGCGTTACAAGCCGAAGCGCGAGCGCTGCTGGATCGCCGAGCGCAACGGCGAGAACGTGGGCTCCGTGTTCGTGGTGGAGCGCTCGCCTGCCGTCGCGCAGCTGCGGCTATTGATCGTCGAGCCGTCGGCGCGCGGGGCCGGCATCGGGCGTCGGCTTGTCGCCGAGTGCATCGACTTCGCGCGCCGCGCCGGCTACCGCAAGATGATGCTGTGGACGAACGGCGGCCTCGACGCGGCGCGCCACCTGTACGAGGACGCGGGTTTCCGTCTCACGAAGGAAGAGCGCCATCGCAGTTTCGGCAAGGACCTGGTGGGACAGACGTTCTCGCTCGATCTCAAGGCGCGATCGGCCGAGCCTTGACTTGATGCGCGGTCCGATCGACAGTGCGCCCTCTTTCTCCGGAAACCTGGCATGGCGGTTGTCCGATATCTCGTTGCTGACGTAGACGCCGCCGTGGCGTTCTACACGAAGTTGCTCGGCTTCGAGCTGGTCGAGCAGTGGGGACCGCCCTTCGCGATGGTGAAGCGCGACGATCTGACGCTGTGGTTGAGCGGCCCGGGCAGCTCGGCGGCGCGTGCGCTTTCGAGCGGGGCCATGCCGGCTACGGGCGGATGGAACCGGCTGGTGCTCGAGACCGACGACCTTGCCGCGCTTGTCGAGCAGCTCGCTCGCAAGGGTGCCCGCTTGCGTGGTGATGTCACGACGGGGCCCGGCGGCAAGCAGGCGCTCGTCGACGATCCATCGGGAAACCCGATCGAATTGTTCCAGCCGGCTCGCTAGACGCGCGGGCGAGCTCGTCCCCCAGGCACCGCGCAGCGATCCCGCCAAGCGATCGCGCTCTATCCCGCCGCGAGCCGCGCCGCGAGAAAGTGCGAGAACGCGGTCCGGTACGACGTCGCCGTGCGATTGGCGTTCACGATCTCCACCAGTTTGCCGCCCTGCAGAAAGAATCCGATCGGACGCGATTGCAGTCCGAACTCGGCCGGCGCCAACGCAGCTTCCTGCAACAAGGGCACGAGCGTCTTGGCAAGCGCGTCCCACGTCGCGTCGGCCTTGATCGCGGGATCGACGAGGAACAATGTTTTCGGGGCCGCCTTCTCGCGAATCACGCGCTCGAGCTCCCAGCGCACGCCGGCGGAATCCTTGAGCAGCAGCACGATGCGCTCGGCGTCGCGGATCTTCTGCGCCACATAGGCCTGCCACTCGGAATCGTCGAGGTAAGTGCGATACGCGAGGCCGCCTTGCGCCTCCTTCGAGCTGCCCGGCCTGCCGACGGCGATCAACGGGCGATAGCCGTCGGCGACGTCGAACAGTTCTTCCTCGATGCGGACCGGAAAGGGCCGAAAGGACAGGAAGCTGCTGAGCGGAGGCAGGCGCGGCGTCGGCAGTATGACGTCGTCGGCATCGAACGGGCGCAGGTACAGCACGAACGGATCGTTGGGCCGTCGCAACACTTCGGCGACGCTCAAGCCGCCCAGTCTCTTGGCGGTCGATTGCAGGAAGGCCGCGACCTTGACGCCGATGATCGCCACGAGCAGGAAAAGCGGAATCCGACGGGCCCAGCGCTCGGACTGGGCGACGCAGTCCGGCAGCAGGTCTCGGTGCTGGCAGGCAATGGCCAGCGTCGCGAGCTTGTTGGAGGTGCTGCCAGCCGTGAGCAAATACATCATGGACTCGATCAGCAGCAGTGCGCCGGCGAAGGCGAACGCGTAGGCAACGGTCGTCCGCACCGTGCGCAGCGGCGTGCGCGGCAGGTCCAGCAGCTTGTTGACGTAGGTCCAGAAGCCCGGCGCGAGACGAGGATCGAGCGTCGCGACAAAGCTCGACGGTTCCGGCGACCGGGCCACGGTCCAAAGCGCGGTGCCGACCACGAGCGGAACGACCAGTATCGTCATCGCCGAGCCGAACGCCGAAAGAATCGCAAACTCCGTGTCCAGATTGCGGAATGCGAAGCGCACCTCCGACCACTTGCCCGCGGAGTTCCACAGGGCCACTGCCACCCACAGCAGAGCCTGGAACTGCAAGGCGCGTCGCCGCACGTTCGTGATCGAGCGATAGATCCACGTCACGAACATCAGGAACACGACGAACAGGATCGCCGCCGTGATGGCGAAACCCACCTGACCGAGTGGGTTCCCGTCGAGGTTGTTCTGGATCGCTTGCGCCCGCATCGAGCGGATCATGTCGACGGCGAGGGGTGAAACCTTGTCGAAGCCGGTCATGAAATAGACACCGGCCGCGACCACGGCGACGAGAACGTGCAGCACGAGCGCGCGCAGGAACTTGACGAGCCACAGCACGCGATGGAGCCGGACTTCGGATGGAGCCTGGTCGATGGTTTCGATGTCCATGCAGCGGCGCGCGACGTCGACGGTTGCTTTAGTATGGGACAAAGCGCGCGAGACCTTGATGCCCGCGACTCAAAGTCGTAGGCTCTCGCCTCGCGACGCATCACCGATAACGTTCCGCTTTCGAAAGGTTCGCATGGACACTGGCGCCGAGCTCCTTGCGCTCGCGCAGACGCGCATCGGCGAGAAGTACGTGAATGTCCAGGTGCCGAAGGACAACGCGCACTGGCACGGTCCATGGGACTGCGCGGAGTTTGCGTCGTGGCTTGCCTTTCAGGCGACCGGCAGGCTGTATGGCTGCATCAGCAACACCGCCAATCCCGCGCTCGCCGACGCCTATTCCGGTGCATGGGTGCGCGACACGCTCGACGGACGGCTCGACCGCACCACGCAGCTCGAATCCAACTCGATCGCGGGCGCGGTGCTGATCCGCACCCCGCCGGCGCCCGGCAAGATGGGGCACATCGCGATCACCGACGGCCGGGGCGGAACGGTCGAGGCTGCGGGCGTCAACCTGGGCGTGCGCCGCGACAGGATCGAAGGGCGGCTCTGGCACTACGTGGTCAAGGTTCCGGGGCTTGCCTATGCGTCGACCGGTTACGTGGCGCCGGTCAAGCCGCTGCCTTACCTGCTGACGCTCGAGACGCCATGCATCAGGAGCGCGCTCGTCCGCGCCGTCCAGCGCGCACTGCGCGACAAGGGCGTCGACCCCGGGAAGATCGACGGCGAATACGGCCCGCACACCGTCGCCGCGGTCGAGGCATTTCAGGCGATGAACAGGCTCGTGGCCGACGGCATCTGCGGGCCGCTCACCGCGAAAAAGCTGGGGATCGAGTGGCCGGCTCCCAAGAAGCGAATGCGCTTCCACGGGCTGCCGCGGTGAATGTGATTCGACACGCTCTCGTGGTCGCCCTGGCGACGACCGTGCTGGCAGGCTGCGCGTCGGTTGCGGTCGAGCGTGCGAAGGATCTCTCGTCCGCGGGCATCCAGTACGCGCAGGCGACGGCGAAAGTCGTCGACGTCGCGAGCGATGCCGCGGTCGACGCCGACAGCGATACGCAGGTCGTGACGAAGCCGCGGCCGCCGGTGTCGCAAGAGCAGCAGGAGCAGCGTGCGGCGAGGCTCGAGCAGCTCGACGTGCAACTCGTCAAGACGATCTCGCTCTACGCGACGCTCAAGCGCTCGGTGAATGCCGTCGAGGCGTACTTCAGGGCGCTGCAGGAGCTTGCGAACGGCTCGCAGGCCGATGCGACGGGTGAAGCGGTGAAGTCGGTTGCGGAGCGCGTCGACAGCCTGAGCGACGCATTGGAAAAAGGCGCCGGCAAGCCGCTCCTGACCCGGGCCCAGGTCAACGCCCTCGGCGGACTCGCCAAAATCGTCGCCGCGCAGGTGCATGGCGCCAAGGTGGCGAAGGCGCTCGAGCGCGATGCGCCGACGATCGGGCGCGCTCTCGCATTGCAGGAGCGAGTGCTGGAGCTCGCGGGCGACGACATTCGCAATAACCTTGCAAAGTCGAACAACCAGTTCTACCTCACCAAGGTGAAGACGCCGTACGTCAACGGAGACATCGACGGAACGTGGGCGGATCACCGCCGCACGTATCTCAGGGTGCGGGCGCTGGGTCAGACGGAGGCAGCGGTGACCTCCGCGCAGGCCGCCGCGAAGCAAATGCAGAATGTGTGGGAGCGCATCCTGAGCGGCGAGTACTCGGCACGCGAGCTCACCGCGATGTTGAAGGACACCGACGACCTGCTGGAAGCCGTCGGCGCTCTGAAGGACGCTACCAGGGCGAGGTAGTCCGCGCCGGACGACGCAACCGATTGCGGAGGATCGATGGCGACGCGCAAGAGAACCACCAAGACGACGGGTCGCAAGACTGCGCGATCGGCGGCCGCCCGTGGCACGCCGAGGTCGGCGACGCCGCCTCGCGGGCCGCCCGCGCCGACGGTGGCCAGACGCAGCGTGTCGAGGTCGGCGACGGCAGCGCGTGGCGGTGCGCCATCACCCGCAGCCACAAGCGCAGCGAGCGGGCAGGCCGAACGCCTGCGCTCTCTCAAGCTGCATCTGCAGTCCACGCAGGACGCGCTGCTGCTGATCGACCCGAAGCGGCTGGACGACGTCGCGCATGCCGCCTGGAGCAACGAGATCTTCGAGCTCGCGCGGGCGATCAATGCGCTCCGCAACGTGCTGCTCGAGCAGCTGTCCGCGGACTTTGCGGCGGAGCTGCCGGATATCGAAGACGCGACCAAGGACCTCGCGGACGAATTGCAGGAGCTGGAAGACGCCGTCGACGTGATCAACGCGGTGGCCGGCGTGCTCGGCGTGATCACCCGTATCGCCACGCTGGTGGCGTAAGTCGCACCGACACCCGAATGTCGAGATCGATCGCGATCGCGCGTTTGCACGCGCCCATCTGACGCACAGGAGAGCGAATCATGGCGAAGAGAAAGAAGGTTGAAGCGAAGTCCAATGCAAAAGCGTTGTCCCTGCATGCGGGGCTCAACGGGGTGAGTGCCGCCGCGTACGGCGGATGGGACGGGCCGCTTGCCGCCTGCGAGTTCGACGCGAACGACATGGCGGCCATCGCCAAGTCGCAAGGGATGAAGTCGACAATATTGCTCACGAAAAAGGCCACGCGCGCGAATGTCCTTTCCGGCATGCGCGACGCCGCGAAGGAGCTCAAGGCGGGCGATTTCTTCCTGCTGACCTACTCGGGGCACGGCGGACAGGTCCCTGACGTGAGCGGCGACGAGCCGGACAAGCAGGACGAGACGTGGTGCCTGTACGACGGCCAGCTCATCGACGACGAGCTCTACTTCGAATTGAGCCGATTCGCAGCGGGCGTACGGATTCTCGTGCTGTCCGACAGTTGCCACAGCGGAACCGTCACCCGCGCGGGACCGCCGCCGTTCGCGACCACGCACCAGCGCCCGAAGCTCATGCCGCCGGCTGTCGCCATGCGCACGTATCGCGAGCACCAGGCGTTCTACGACAAGCTGCAGCTCGATCTCGTGAAGGCGGCTGGGAAGGCGGCCGTCGACCCCGATGCCGCGCTCGCGCAGGTGGCGGCGAGCGGACGCCTGCAGGCGATCGTCAAGAAGTTCAATCCGGCCGTCGTACTGATATCGGGCTGCCAGGACAATCAGACGTCGATGGACGGCGATCACAACGGCGCGTTCACCGAGTCGCTCCTCAAAGTCTGGAGCCAGGGCACGTTCCAAGGCAACTACGGCACGTTTCATGCGCGCATCAAGGCGGGCCTGCCGGCGAGCCAGTCGCCGAACCTGTTCACGCTCGGCGTAGCGGGCACGTTTCTCGCGCAGCGGCCGTTCACGGTCTAGTACGACGGCTGCTGCCGGAAAACACGACCGTCGATGGCGAAGCCAGTCGTCCTTGTCGTTACCGGGCACGAGCAATCTGCGGCCGGTGTGGCGCGCGGCGGTGGACCGCCGCAGTCCCGGCCCGACGCGCTGCGGGGTCGCGTCACGCAATCCGTCCGTGTCGGCGCCGAGCGCGGCGGCGGCGCCGACGTTCGAATCACGGCGGAGCCTGGCAAGGACATCATCGTCCTTCGGATCTCGGGCGGCCCCGCGCTGTATCTGCGCCCGGAGAACGCGCTCGATCTCATCCGTGCGCAGACACTACCGCCCGGCGCGCGCGGCGGCGCACCGGCGAAAACCGGTACGCGTGACGGCGCAATTCGAGTTCCGGCGCGGCTGCAATGGCAAGGCCTGGAACGCGCTCCCGCTGCGCGTGGCGGTGCCGACCCGCGACTTGGCGAGGTGCTGCTCGACAGCATCGAAGTCATCTCGGACAGCGCGGCGGGCCTCGCAGCGGACGCCGTCGTTCGCAAGGTCGACGAGCAGGTCGACGAAGGCGTCTACCGATTGCAGCGCGACGCGCTGCCGAAGCTCAAGGGCAGTGGCGCACGTCCCGCCGGCGTGGAAGCGTCCGCGGACGGCGCGCCGGCGCTCGTGCTCGTGCACGGCACGTTCGCCAACACGGCGGTCACGTTCGACAAGCTCTGGAAGGACCACCCTGAGCACGTCGCCGCGATCTTCGACCATTACGGGAACCGGGTCTACGCGCTCGATCACCGCACACTGTCCGTCAGTCCCATCGCCAACGCGCTGACGCTCGCCAGCGCGCTGCCGCAGGATGCACGCGTGGATCTCCTGACGCACTCGCGCGGCGGCCTCGTCGCCGAAGTTCTGGTGCGCGCTTGCGCGAGCCAGGACCTTGCGGCCGATCTCAAGTTCTTCGGCGCCAAAGGCTACGAGCAGCACCGCAGCGACATGAAGGCGCTGCATGGCGCGGTCGCGGGAAAGAACCTGCGGATCGGCAGGATCGTCCGCGTTGCCTGCCCGGCGCGCGGAACGCTGCTCGCCTCGAAGCGGCTCGATGCGTATCTCTCCGTGTTCAAGTGGAGCCTCGAGCTTGCCGGGATTCCCGTCGTGCCGGCAATCGTCGATTTGATAGCGCACGTCGCGGCGCGTCGCGAGGATCCGGCGCGAATCCCCGGCTTGAGCGCACAGATTCCGGACAACCCGCTGGTCAAGTGGCTTTACTCCGCGACGGATCCCGTTCCGGGCGACCTGCGCGTCGTCGCCGGCGACATCGAGGGCGATTCGGTCGTCTCGTGGCTCAAAACGCTCGTCGCCGACTCGTTCTACTGGACCGACAACGATCTCGTTGTGCAGACGCGCTCGATGTACGGCGGCGTACCGCGCAAGGAGACGGCAACGTTCGTGCTGGACCAGGGCGGCAAGGTGTCGCACTTCACGTACTTCACGAACGAGACGTCGGCGGCGGCGATCACGAGCGCGCTCGTCGATGACGACCCGCGCCGCTTTCGGCCGGTCGGGCCGCTGTCGTGGGCCGGCGAAGCGTCGAGCGGGGCGCGCGCAGCCAGACCACGCGATCTCCCGCGGGCGAGCGACAAGCCCGCGGTCTTCGTGCTGCCGGGGATTCTCGGGAGCAATCTCAAGGTGGGCACCGACCGCATCTGGCTCTCGCCGCGGATCGTCTTCGGATTGAAGAAGCTCGCGTATTCGCCCGGCAAGGACAACGTGAGCGCGGACGCGCCCCTTGCGCTGTACGACGGGCTCTCGAAGTTCCTTGCGCAGACGCACGAGGTCATCGAATTCGGGTACGACTGGCGACGGCCGCTCGAAGACGAGGCGCAGCGCCTTGCGCATGCGGTCGACGACGCGCTGGCCGCCCGCGGGCGCAACGGCCTGCCGGTACGGATCGTCGCGCACTCGATGGGCGGACTGCTCGCGCGGACGATGCTGCTCGAGCGGCCGCAGACGTGGCAGCAGATGATGACGCGCGACGGCGCGCGCGTCCTCATGCTCGGCACGCCCAACGGCGGGTCGTGGGCGCCCATGCAAGTGCTGTCCGGTGACGACAACTTCGGCAATCTGCTCGTGGCGATCGGCGCGCCGTTCGCAAGCCACGAGGCGCGGATGCTGATGGCGGCGTTTCCCGGATTCATCCAGATGCAGGCCGGGTTGGTCGACGCAGCGCCGGACCTTTCGAGCGCGGCCACTTGGCAGAAGCTTGCGGCCGACGATCTGGAGGCGGCGCGTGCGCGCAGCGTCTGGCACGACGTTCCGCTGCAGCTCGACGCGTACGAGTGGGGCATCCCGACGCAGGACGCGCTCGACCGCGCGGTCGGCCTGCGGAAGAGGCTCGATGGCCAGCTCGCAACCACGCTCGCGGGCTTTGCGGACCGCATCGTGCTCGTGGTGGGCCAGACGAAGCTCACGCCGGACGGCTACGAGGTCAGCGCGGAGAACGGGCTCGTCTATCTCGATGCGCAGTCGAGCGGCGACGGGCGCGTCACCTGGTCGAGCGCACGGTTGCCCGGCGTCAGGACGTGGAAGCTCGATTGCGAGCACGGCAAGCTGCCGGAAGAGGAAAGCGCGTACCCCGCCTATCTCGAGCTGCTGCAGAGTGGAACCACGAGCGCGCTCGCCGCGTTGGATGACGCTCGCGCGACTCGCGCCACCGGTGCGCCCGCCGACACCGGCACCGCGCACGTGTGGAGTCGTCCTGCGCGCGCCGGCTCGTCCGGCCGGCCGCCCGCGGCCGATCGCGATCTCTACGCGCCGTCCAGCGAGAGTGCGCAGGCGCCTTCGGTGGAGCGGGGCGCGGCGCTGCGTGTCACGGTCGTCAACGGCGATCTCAAGTTCGTTCGCGATCCGCTCATGCTCGGGCACTATCGCTCGATGCGCCTCACCGGCACCGAAGCGGTGATGGACCGGCTCATCGGCCGCTCGATGAGCGAGAAAGTGAAGGCGGGCTCGTACCCGGATGTTCCGGGGAGCAATCAGGTCTTCGCGAATCGGTCCTGCGATGAGGATTATCCCGGGCGAGTCCCACGGCCGGAAGCGGTCATCGTCGCCGGGCTCGGGCCCGAGGGCGAGCTGCGCGCGGTCGATCTCGTGCACACGGTGAGGCAGGCCGTGATCGAGTGGTCGCAGCGCGAGTCGGAAAAGCGCCCGGGCGGCGCTTCGACGTTCGAGCTCGCGTCCACGCTCATCGGCAGCGGCGGCAGCGGCATTTCAGCCGGACAATCCGCGCAGCTGATCGCGCAGGGCGTGCGCGAGGCCAACGAGCGGCTCGCGAAGATCCGCTGGCCCGTCGTTGGTCATCTGCGCCTGATCGAGCTCTATCTCGAGCGCGCGACGGAGGCGTGGCGCAGCCTGCAGGTGCAGGCGAGCTCGACGCCCGCCCAATACGTCGTGACGGCCTCGATCCAGTCCAGCAGGGGCGCGATGAAACGGCCGCTCGAATCGGGCTACCGCGGCGCCGATTACGACCTGATCTCGGCGATCTCCGATCAGGACGCGCAGGGCAACCCGTATATCGCGTACACGCTCGACACCAAGCGGGCGAGAACGGAGATACGCGCACAGGCGACGCAAGCGCCGCTGCTGCGACGGCTCGTCCAATCCGCCTCGAACGACACCAGCGTCGACGACGCGATCGGGCGCACGCTGTTCCGCCTCCTGGTGCCGGTCGAGCTGGAGCCGTTCCTCGGAGGCTCGCTCGACATGATGATCGAGCTCGATCCGGGGACTGCAGGCATTCCGTGGGAGCTGCTCGATGCGAATGTGCCCGGCAGCGGCGACCGTCGCCCGTGGGCGATCCGTTCGAAGCTCATCCGCAAGCTGCGAGTCTCCGAGTTTCGCCGCGAAACGCGAGATAGCGGTACGGAGGAAAAGATCCTCGTCATCGGCGAGCCGCTGTGCGACCCGGATCGATATCCGAGGCTGCCGGGGGCGCGCGCCGAGGCGAATGCGATCGTCAGGCGCCTCACGGCTCTCGGAGCGCTCAGCCCGGACAAAGTGGTCGCCCTCATCAGTCCTGACGACGAAGCGCAGGCCGGCCCCGACGCGCGCACCATCGTCAATGCGCTGATGGCTCGGGATTGGAGGATCGTCCACATCTCCGGGCATGGCGAGCCGCCGGCGCGCATTGCGAGTGACGCGACGGCGACCGGCGGAGGGGAACCGGACGATGGCGATCCGCGCGGCGTCGTGCTGTCCGAGTGCAGCTTTCTTGGGCCGCGCGAAATCGAGAGCATGCGCGTCGTGCCGGAGCTCGTGTTCGTCAACTGCTGCCATCTCGCCGCGCGCAATCCGGGACAACTCGTAGCCAAGTACGATCGGGCGCGGTTTGCCGCAACGGTCGCGGAGAAGCTCATCGGCATCGGCGTGCGCTGCGTCATCGCCGCGGGATGGGCGGTAGACGACGCAGGCGCCAGCACGTTCGCGACGACCTTCTACGATGGAATCCTGGGCGGGCGCCGGTTCCTGGATGCGGTCGCCGACGCTCGCGAGGCCGCGCAGCTCGCCGGCGGCAATACGTGGGCAGCGTACCAATGCTACGGCGACCCCGACTGGATCTTCCGGCGCGACGCTGCCGACGCGCAGGGGGTGGCCTCGCCGCTGAACGAGTTCGCCGGCATCGCTTCTTCGATCGGTCTCGAGAACGCGCTCGAGACGCTGCAGGTACAAAGCAAGTACCAGGGCCGGACGGGTGAAGCGCAGCGCATGCGGATCCGTTTTCTCGAAGACCGCTTCTCGCTGCAGTGGGGCGGCATCGGCAGCGTGGCTACCGCCTACGCGATGGCTTGGGACGCCCTCGGCGACCGGCGGGCGGCGATCCGTTGGTATGAGCGCGCGGTTGCCGCCGAGGACGGGACGGCTCCCACGTCGGCGATCGAGCAGCTCGCAAACCTGCGCGTGCGCGACGCGTGGGACGACGTCCAACGCTCGCGCGCCGGGGACAAGCCGGGTGCGTCTGCGAGCGCCACCCAATCGGCGCTCTCCGCCATCGACGCTGCGATCGATCTCCTGAACAAGCTGATGGCGATCCAGCCTTCCGCCGAGCGCTGCAGCATGCTCGCGTCCGCCTACAAGCGTCGTGTGATGGTGCAGGGCGCTGCAGGCAGGCGTGCCGAACGTGATCTCGCCAACATGCGGTCGTGCTATGCGGAGAGCGAAAGGCTTGCCAAAGCGGCGAAGCTCTCGAACGCTTTTTATCCGATGCTGAACCTCGTCGCCGCCGACCTTCTGCTGCATCGAGGTAAGAAGAGCCCCGCGTCGCCCGCTCGCGTGCGCGAGGTCCGTCAAGTGCTGGAAACGGCGATGCGGGACGACCCCGAATTCTGGGCCGCCGCCGGCGAAATCGAGCTCGCGATGTACGAGGCGCTGGCGTCGGCCGAGGGCCTCTCCGGAAAGCTGAAGCAGCTCGAGATGCGTTACCGGGATCTCAACGGCCGCGTCAAGGCGAGGTCGATGTGGCAATCGGTCTACGATCAGGCGAGCTTCGTGCTGTCCTGCCGGAGGGTCAAAGCCGCAGCAGCCGAGAAGCGTGCGGCCGAGGATCTGCTCGGGGTTCTCGGCTCCTTCTTGTGAGCGCTAGCCGCTTAAGGCCCCGAACAGCTTGAGCTCCAGCGACTGCAGCGCCAGCAGCAAGACAGCAATCGCCCACAGCGCCAGCACGAACCGTAACCAGCCGGGCACGCGTCTTCCCGTCGCCGTCTTGCCTTCCGTCATCGGCGCATCATAA
>Ga0068863_100002818_pt1 | contig 17214 bp, 17 predicted proteins | sample KBSSwiS62_FD_66596 | JGI IMG/M metagenome (GOLD analysis project Ga0068863, IMG submission 66596) | Switchgrass rhizosphere microbial communities from Kellogg Biological Station, Michigan, USA - KBS Switchgrass S6-2 | ecosystem: Host-associated > Plants > Roots > Rhizosphere > Soil ...
TGGCGCTGCTCTACATGGCGCTGCTCACGCGCATGACCCGCGCCACCGTGCTCGAGGCGCTGCAGGAGGACTACATCCGCACCGCGCGCGCCAAGGGCCTGGGCGTGCCGGCGGTGCTGGGCCACGCGCTGCGCAATGCGGCGGTGCCGATCGCGACGACCGTGGGCGTGGGCATTGCCCTCCTGATCGGCGGCGTGGTCGTGACCGAGACGGTGTTCGCCATCCCCGGCATCGGCCGCCTGGTGATCGATTCGGTGCAGCGCCACGACTACCCGGTGATCCAGAGCGTGCTGCTGCTCTCGGCCGGCGTGTACGTGCTGATCAACCTGCTGATCGACCTGAGCTACCAGTTCTTCGATCCGCGCATCCGCTACTGAGACGATTCCGTGTCTGCCGTGCTGCCGCCCGTGCCCGAGACCGTCGCCGCCGACGAGAGCGTGGGTCCGCCCGGACTAAGGGGGCGCTGGCTGCGCAAGAACCCGACGCTGGTGCTCGGCGCGGTGCTGCTGCTCCTGATGGCGATGCTCGCCCTCGCCGCGCCGGCGCTCGCGACCCACGACCCGGAAGACATCGATCCGTCGGCGCGGCTCGAAGCACCTTCGCCCGAGCACCGCTTCGGCACCGATGCGCTCGGCCGCGACGTCTACAGCCGGGCCCTGCTCGGCGGCAGGATCTCGCTCGTCGTCGGCTGCACCGTGGCGGCGCTGGCGACCGTGTTCGGCGTCGTCCTCGGCATGGTCGCCGGCTTCGTGCGCCGCGCCGACGGGCCGGTGATGCGGGTCATGGACGGACTGATGGCGATCCCTGGCATCCTGCTGGCGATCGCCTTGATGGCGGTGACGCGGGCCAGCCTCGCGACCGTGATCGTCGCCATCACCGTGCCCGAGATCCCGCGGGTCGTGCGCCTGGTGCGCTCGCTCTCGCTCACCTTGCGCGAGCAGCTCTTCGTCGAGGCGGCGCATGCCGTCGGCACGCGGCTGCCGGCGGTGCTCTGGCGGCACGTGCTGCCGAACATGCTCGCGCCGCTGGTGGTCCAGGCCACCTTCGTCGCCGCCTCGGCGGTGCTGATCGAGGCGTCGCTGTCTTTCCTCGGCGTCGGCATCCCGGCGCAGACGCCGAGCTGGGGAAACATGATGGCCGAGGGCCGGAACGTCGTCGCGGTGGCGTTCCACATCATCCTGTATCCCGGCATCCTGCTGGCGGTGACGGTGCTCTCGATCAACATGGTCGGCGACGGGCTCCGCGACGCGCTCGATCCGCGCCTGGCGAGGCAGCTGTGACCCCATTCACCGCCGCTGCGGCGGCAAGGCCGCCGCTCCTCGCGGTCGAGGAGCTGCGCACCACCTTCGCCACGCGGACCGGGCCGGTGCGCTCGGTCGACGGCCTGACCTTCACGGTGAACGACGGCGAGACGCTCGGCATCGTCGGCGAATCGGGCTGCGGCAAGAGCGTCACCGCGCTCTCGATCCTGCGCCTGGTGCCGGTGCCGCCGGGGCGCCACGGCGGCGCGGTGCGCTACCGCGGCCGCGACCTGCTGGCGCTGAGCGAGAAGGAGATGCGCGCCATCCGCGGCGACCGCATCTCGATGATCTTCCAGGAGCCGATGACCTCGCTCAATCCGGTGCTGAGCGTCGGCCGGCAGATCGCCGAGTGCGTGCAGCTGCACCAGAAGCTCGGCCGCGCCGAGGCGATGGCGCGCGCGGTGGCGATGCTGAAGCTGGTGCAGATCCCCGAGGCCGAGCGCCGGGCCAGCGAGTATCCGCACCAGCTTTCCGGCGGCATGCGGCAGCGGGTGATGATCGCGCTCGCGCTTTCGTGCAAGCCCGAGCTGCTGATCGCCGACGAGCCGACCACCGCCCTCGACGTCACCATCCAGGCGCAGATCCTCGACCTGGTGAAGCGCCTGCAGCGCGAGCTCGGCATGGGCGTGATCATGATCACCCACGACCTCGGCGTCGTTGCCGAGAGCTGCGACCGGGTGGTGGTGATGTATGCCGGCAGGAAGGTCGAGGAGGCGACCGTGCTCGACCTGTTCGACCGGCCGCGCCATCCCTACACCCGGGCGCTGATGGCCTCGATGCCGGCGCTCAGCACGCGCGCGGCGCGCCTGGCCGAGATCCCGGGCCTGGTGCCGGCCCCGCACCAGCTCGGCCGCGGCTGCGCCTTCGCGCCGCGCTGCGCCTATGCCGAGGCGCGCTGCCGGGTCGAGCAGCCGGCGCTGCGCGTCGACCAGCTCGGCCACGGCGCCGCCTGCTTCGCGGTCGAGGAAGGGCGCATACCCGAGCACGTGCCGGAGCTGGCCGGGCCATGAGCGCCACGCCTTTGCTCGCGGTCGAGAAGCTGCGCAAGCACTACCTCTCGCCCAAGCCCTGGATCGGCAAGGGTCGGCCGCCGATCCAGGCGGTGGACGACGTCTCCTTCACGGTCGAGCGCGGCGAGACGCTGGCGCTGGTCGGCGAGTCGGGCTGCGGCAAGACGACGACCGCGAAGTCGGTGGTGCGCCTGGTCGAGCCCACCTCCGGCTCGATCCGGCTCGAGGGCGAGGAGCTGACCACGCTTTCGGCCGAGCGCATGCGCCAGCGCCGCAAGGACCTGCAGATCGTCTTCCAGGATCCCTATGCCTCGCTCGACCCGCGCCTGGCGGCCGGCGAGATCGTCGCCGAGCCGCTGCGCAACTTCGCCGGCATGACCGGCGCCGAGCGGAAGGAGCGGGTGCAGTGGCTGTTCGCCCGGGTGGGCCTGCGCCCCGAGTCGGCGGCCAAGTATCCGCACGAATTCTCCGGCGGCCAGCGGCAGCGCCTCGGCATCGCCCGGGCGCTGGCCCTGAACCCGAAGCTGATCGTCTGCGACGAGCCCGTCTCGGCGCTCGACGTCTCGGTGCAGGCCCAGGTGGTGAACCTGCTGATGGACCTGCAGGCCGAGCTCGGCATCGCCTACCTGTTCGTCGCCCACGACCTGGCGGTGGTGCGCCACATCAGCCACCGCGTCGCCGTGATGTACCTCGGGCAGATGATGGAAGTGGCCGACCGCGACACCCTGTTCGCCGCGCCGCGCCATCCCTACACCGAGATCCTGCTCTCGGCCGTGCCGGTACCGAACCCGCGCATCAGGCCGCAGCGGCTGCTGTTGCAGGGCGACCCGCCGAGCCCGGCGAACCCGCCGCCGGGCTGCCGCTTCCACACCCGCTGCCCGCTGGCGCAGCCGGTCTGTCGCGAGCAGCGGCCGCAGCTCACACCGCGCGAGGCCGGCGCGGGTACGCAATGGGTGGCCTGCCACTTCCGCTGAACCCTTCTTGTCATGAGGACCGCATGAGCACGACCCCGACCTACGACCTGCTGATCCGCGGCGGCACCGTCATCGACGGCACCAAGGCGCCGCGCTTCGACGCCGACGTCGCCATCCTGGACGGCCGCATTGCCGCCATCGGCGAGCTCGCCGGCGCGAGCGCCAGGCGCAGCATCGATGCCGCCGGCCTGATCGTCGCCCCCGGCTTCATCGACTCGCACACCCACGACGACCAGGCCCTGCTGGCGCAGCCCGACATGGGATTCAAGGTCTCGCAAGGGGTGACGACGGTGATCGCCGGCAACTGCGGCATCAGCGCCGCGCCGCTGGTGCGCGGCATGAAGCTGCCGATGCCGCTCGACCTGATCGACGGCCCCGACAGCGAGCGCCACGAGACCTTCGCCTCCTGGGTGGCGGCGCTTTCGGCCAAGCCGGCGGCGACCAACGTCGCCGCGCTGGTCGGCCATTCGACGCTGCGCGCCGCGACCATGAAGGACCTCGACCGCGAGGCCAACGCCGAGGAGATCGCGGCGATGCAGGCCTTGCTGGTGGAAGCGCTCGACGCCGGCGCGATCGGCCTCTCGACCGGCACCTTCTATCCGCCGGCGCTGAAGGCGAGCACGGCCGAGATCGTCGCGGTCGGCCGGCCGTTGACGGCGCGCGGCGGCCTCTACGTCACCCACATGCGCGACGAGTCGTCGAAGGTGATGGAGGCGCTCGACGAAACCTTCCGCATCGGCCGCGAGCTTGCCATCTCCGTCGTGGTGTCGCACCACAAGGTGCAGAACCGGCCGAACTTCGGCCGTTCCGAGGAAACGCTCGCCTTCATCCGCGAGACGATGAAGGGGCAAAGCGTCTGCCTCGACTGCTATCCCTACACCGCCGGCTCGACCATGATCCGCACCGACCGCGGCATGCTCGACGGCCGCGTGCTCATCGCCTCGAGCGTGCCCCATCCGGAATGCGCCGGCCGCGAGCTCGGCGAGATCGCCACCGAATGGGGCGTCGCCGAAAGCGAGGCCGCGCGGCGGATGCAGCCGGGCACCGCGATCTACTTCCTGATGGACGAGAACGACGTCCGGCGCATCCTCGCCTTCGACGACACCATGATCGGCTCCGACGGCATCCCCGTCGGCGAGAAGCCGCATCCGCGCCTCTGGGGTACCTTCCCGCGGGTGCTCGGCCACTACAGCCGCGACGTGGGCCTGTTCCCGCTCGAGACCGCGGTCTGGAAAATGACCGGCCTGACGGCGCGCAACTTCGGCCTCGCCGACCGCGGCAGCGTCGCCGTCGGCAAGCACGCGGACCTGGTGCTGTTCGACGCCGGCACGGTGAAGGACGCCGCCACCTACGAGGAGCCGACCCGGCCGGCCGTGGGCATCCACACGGTGATCGTCAACGGCGGCGTCGCCTGGGAAGGCGGGCGCTCGACCGGGGTGCGCCGCGGCCGGGTGCTGCGGCGAACGCCGTCGGCCACACATGCAGGGGCGGCGGCATGAGCGCCGCCATCGCGATCCGACGCTATCCGACGCCGCTGCCGGTGCCGTTCTCGAAGGCGGTGCGCGCCGGCGACTTCCTCTTCCTCTCCGGCGTGCTGGCGATGGATGCGCAGGCGCGCATCGTCGACGGCGACATCCAGGTGCAGACCAAGGTGGTGCTGGAGCGCATCGCCGCCACGCTCGAGGAATGCGGCGCGACGATGGCGCAGGTGGTGAGGGCGACGATCTGGCTCGCCGACCTGGCGGATTTCGCCGCCTTCAATGCCGAGTACGCGAAGCATTTCGGCGGCGGCCTGCCGGCGCGGTCGTGCGTGCAGGCGGTGCTTTACCAGGGCGCCAAGGTGGAGATCGAGGTCCAGGCCTTCGTGCGCGACGACGTCATGTACTGAGCGCCGGCACCTGGTGACGCCGATGACGGCGCCGCCGCGCTACCAGTTGCGGATCGTCGGGTTCCTGAACGCGTAGTTGTTGGGGACCGACAGGTTCGAGAACGAGAAAGACAGACTCACGTCGAGCGATGTCACCTGGTGCCACCAGCCCAGCGGCAGAAACACCGTGTCGCCCGGCTCGGCCACCACCTCGAGCACCTTCACGTCCTCGAAATCCGGGTAGCGGTAGAGGTCGGGCGCATCGAGGTCGATCGGGCTGTACACCTCGAAGTGGTTGTACAGGCGGGGCGTGTCCAGCGGCGAAATGAAGCGCCAGCGCTTGCGGCCGACGATCTGCGTGTGGAACAACATGATCGTGTCGTGGTGCAGCGGCGTGACCGTGCCTGCCGGGCCGAACCAGAACGATGCTCGCTCGGACAGTTCCGCTCGGTTGCAGATCTTCGGCAGCGTGCCGATGTCGGCCAGCAAGGCCGCAAATTCCGGGCGACGCAGCGCTTCGTTGTTGGCCGTGAGGTAGTAGTCGTTGGAGGGGCCGCCGGCGAGCACCCGGTCGACGAAATCGGCCAGCCGGACCTGGCGTTGGTGGTTCAGCTTGTTCTGCTCGTACTTCGGGTCGGCGCTGCGCTCGGCCTGGACTTGCACATCGAGGTGCCCGAAGCGGGCTTTCAGGTCCTGCGGCGACCAGCGCTTCATCGCCGGCCAATCGGCCGCCACCCCCGTGAGCACCAGCGGGCGGCTGCCGCGAACATAGCGCTCCATGAACTCGCCTTGGGAGACGTTCTTGCGCTTCTCGACTCGCGTGTAATCGGGCGCCAGCTCACGCAGCCGTTGCTGGCTGGCCATCACCGATTCGAGCTTGTACTGAAGCTGCTGGACCTTGCGCGCTGCCAGGTAGGCGGGGTCGGTTTCCATGCGCGCGATGGCGGCCTCGGCTTCGGCGCGGTCGAGGCCCGCTCCGCACATCGTCACCAGCATCGACTCGGGCGTGCAGTTGCGCAGCCGGTTCTCGGCGATCCATTGCAGCCATTCGGCGTCGACCGGCTTGCCGGGCCGAAGCTCGCGCGGCGGAGGGCAGGCGTCGAGCGAATTCACGGGCTGCCTCGCAAGCCGAAAGGGGGTGCCGGTGTCTGCAAGGAAGTTCATGCGCAAGAAAGGGGTGGTGAAGCAGTGAATGATGGACAAGGCGTCGCTGGCGTTGCCCAGGCGGATTCAGGTTGCGATTTTCCGGCAACGGACTCTGCCACGCCGGCCCACTGGGCCCGCGGCCCGGAGGACACGCCGAAGGGCAGGGTCGTGAACGAATCCCGGCCGAGCCGACGGGAGGCCCACTGTATCGTGCACGACCATGGCTGCCATCGACGACCCCCGCCACGACCGCGAAGCCGGCAGCCGCAGCAGCACGCTCGACACGACGCGCATCGACGACGTTCGCATCGGCGCGGTCCGGCCGCTGATCACGCCGGCGTTGCTGCAGGAACGCGTTCCGGTCGACGACGACACGCTTGCCCTGGTCGAGTCGAGCCGGTCTGCGATCGCCGCGGTGCTTCACGGCGGCGACCCGCGTCTGGTGGTCGTCGTCGGCCCCTGCTCGATCCACGATCACGACCAGGCGATCGAGTACGCCACCCGGCTGAAGGTGGCGGCCGACCGGCTGGGCGACGACCTCCTGATCGTCATGCGCGCCTACTTCGAGAAGCCGCGCACGACGCTCGGCTGGAAGGGCTACATCAACGATCCGCACCTCGACGGCAGCTTCGCGATCAACGAAGGCCTGGAGCGGGCGCGCCGCCTCCTCCTCGACCTGACCCGACTCGGCGTGCCCACCGGCACCGAGTTCCTCGACCTGCTGAGCCCGCAGTACGTCGCCGACCTCATCGCCTGGGGCGCGATCGGCGCGCGCACGACGGAAAGCCCGAGCCACCGCCAGCTCGCCTCGGGCCTCAGCTCGCCGATCGGCTTCAAGAACGGCACCGACGGCAGCGTCAAGGTCGCGGCCGACGCGATCCTCGCAGCGCGCTCGCCGCACGCCTTCATGGGGATGACGAAGATGGGCGTGGCCGCGATCTTCGAGACCCGCGGCAACGACGACTGCCACGTGATCCTGCGCGGTGGCAGGGTGCCGAACTACGGAGCGGCCGAGGTCGCCGCCGCCTGTGCCACCCTGCGCGCCGCCGGCCTGCGCGAGCAGGTGATGATCGATTTCTCGCACGGCAACAGCGCCAAGGACCCGCTCCGCCAGATCGCCGTCGCCGACGACGTGGCGGCGCAGATCGCCGCCGGCGACGAGCGGATCATCGGCGTGATGATCGAGAGCCACCTCGAGGCCGGGCGGCAGGACCTGGTGCCGGGCGTGGCCCTGAAGCGCGGCGTGTCGATCACCGACGCCTGCATCGGCTTCGCGCAGACCGAGCCGGTCCTCGCGGTGTTGGCGAACGCGGTGCGCACGCGCCGGAGTCGGGCGGGGCGGATCCAGCGGATCTAGCCCTGGCGGCCGGCGGCCAGGCTCCAGCCCGGCTTGCTGCCGAGCGCCTGGAGGACGGCCTTGTCGTCGGCCGTGACTTCGTACTCTGCGAGCGTGCGCTCGCGGAAGGTGACCTGCGGGAATTCCCGGAGCAGCGGCACGAGCTGGGCGCGGGCTTGCTGGGACTGGCCGTTGAAGCGCAGGATCGAGGTGGTCATGGGTGGAACGACGGGGCGTCGGCAGCGGGATCGTATGCGCGCCCAACGTGGCGTTGGCGCCGTCCGTTGACGCACCCCTCCGAATGCGGAATTTCTTTACGCTGGCGTGTTCATGGAACGCAACTACATCGAGGAACAGACCAGCGGCGGCGTGCCCCTCAAGATGTGGACCCGCGGCGTGCCGGTGGAAGACTCGGCCCGGCGCCAGCTGGAGAACGCGGCCCGGCTGCCGATCGTCTTCAGGCACGTCGCCGCCATGCCCGACGTCCACTTCGGCATCGGTGCGACCGTGGGCTCGGTCATCCCGACCTTGAGGGCGATCATCCCGGCCGCCGTCGGCGTCGACATCGGCTGCGGCATGATCGCCTGCAAGACCACGCTGGCGGCCGAAGACCTGCCCGACAACCTGGCGCCGCTGCGCGCGGCGATCGAGCGCGCGGTGCCGCACGGCCGGGCGCCGGGCGCGCGCGACCCGGGCGCCTGGTGCAAGACGCCGGCCAGGGTCGACAGCGCATGGGCGGAGCTCGAGCCTGAGTTCAGGGCGATCTGCCGCGACCACCCGAAGCTGGAGAAGACCAACCACCACCAGCACCTCGGCACCCTGGGCAGCGGCAATCATTTCGTCGAGGTCTGCCTCGACGAATCCGGTGCGGTCTGGTTCATGCTGCATTCAGGCTCGCGCGGCGTCGGCAACGCGATCGGCACGATGTTCATCGAGCTCGCCCGGCAGGACGCACTGCGCAACAACGCCCACCTGCCGGATCGCGACCTCGCCTATTTCGAGGAAGGCGCGCGCCACTTCGGCGACTACGTCCGGGCCGTCGGCTGGGCGCAGAGGTTCGCGGCGGCGAACCGCGAGGTGATGATGAAGCAGGTGATCGAGGCCGCGAAGACGGTGCTCGCCAAGCCGTTCCGGAGCCACCTCGAGGCGGTGAACTGCCACCACAACTACGTCCAGAAGGAGCGCCACTTCGGCGAGGACATCTACGTCACGCGCAAGGGCGCGGTCAGTGCTCGGACGGGTGAGCTGGGCATCATCCCCGGCAGCATGGGCGCATGCAGCTACATCGTGCGCGGCAGGGGACACCCGGAGAGCTTCGCGTCGTGCTCGCACGGCGCCGGCCGCAGGATGAGCCGCGGCGAAGCCAGGCGCAGCTTCACGCTCGAGGACCACCGTGCCGCCACCGAAGGGGTCGAGTGCCGCAAGGACGCCGGGGTGATCGACGAGACGCCGGGCGCCTACAAGGACATCGATGCGGTCATGGCGGCGCAGAGCGACCTGGTCGATGTCGTGCACACGCTGAAGCAGGTGGTGTGCGTGAAGGGCTAGCCGCGGACCGCGTCGTCTAGCATGGCGCATGCGGCTGCTCATCCTCGAGGACGACGCTCAGCTCGGCGATGCGCTGGCCACGGGCCTGCGCCAGCTCGGGCATGCGGTCGACTGGTTCGCCAGCGGCGCGCAGGCGGATGCGGCGATCGACAGCGCTCCCTACGACGCCGCCGTGCTCGATCTGGGCCTGCCGGGGACCGACGGGATGGTGTGGCTGCGCCGCTGGCGCGAGCGTGGCTCGGTCCTGCCGGTGCTCATCCTCACGGCACGCGACGGCGTCGAGCAGCGCATCGGCGGCCTCGACGCCGGCGCGGACGACTACCTGATCAAGCCGATCTCCACCGAGGAGCTGGCGGCGCGCCTCAGGGCGATGCTGCGCCGCGCGACCGGGCGCGCCCAGTCCGAGTGGACGCATGGCGCCCTGCGCTACGACACCGTCAGCAAGCAGGTCCACTGGCAAGGCCGTCCGGTGGAGCTGACGGCCAGAGAGCTGGCGCTGCTCGAGGCGCTGCTGAAGCATCCGCAGCGGGTGCTGTCCAAGACGCAGCTGCAGGAGCAGCTCTACGACTGGAGTGGCCGCGAGCCCGAGAGCAATGCCCTGGAGGTGCACATCCATCGGTTGCGCCGCAAGATCCATCCGGACATCGTGCGCACGGTGCGTGGCGTCGGCTACGCGCTCGGCGCGGAGGTGCCGGCTTGAGCCTGCAGCGCCGCCTGCTGGCCTTCCTGCTGTTGTGCGCGCCGCTGGTGTGGGGCGTGGCGCTGATCGTGTCGGCGAGCCGGGCGCGACACGAGGTCAACGAGCTGTACGACTCGGAGATCATCCGCCTTGCGCGCCAGGTGCAGGCGACGCTGCCCGGCCTCGGCGATTCGGCCGGATCGCCGGCGGAGCTTGCGCCGTCGGGGGGTACGGCCGACCTGCGCGACCTGGCGATCGCCGTCTGGAGTGGCGAGGGCAAGCTGCTGCTGTCCGACCGGGAGGGCGTGCAGCTTCCGCGTCGCGCGGACGCCGTTGGCTTCGTCGACCTGACGCTCAGCGGCGATGCCTGGCGGGTCTACTACCTGCAGTCGGCGCGAGGCACCTGGCTGGTGGCCGCGGGGCAGCGGCTGTACGAACGCGACGAACTGGTCAAGGACCTGGTCAGCAGCCAGCTCCTGCCCTGGCTCCTGGTGCTTCCCGTGCTCCTGCTGGCCATGGCGTGGGCCGTGCGCCAGGCCCTCGCGCCGGTGCGCACGCTGACGGCCGACCTGCAGCGCCGCGGCGCCGATGACCTGCAGAAGGTGCCGACGGCGCTGATCCCGGTCGAGCTGGGCCCGCTGTTCGCGGCCATGAACGGCCTGTTCGCCCGCATCGAGTCGACGCTGGCGCGGGAACGCCGCTTCACCGCCGACGCGGCGCACGAGTTGCGGACGCCCCTGGCCGTGCTCCGCGCCCAATGGGACGTGCTGAGCCGCAGCCGCGAGGAGAGCGAGCGTTCGCGGGCTTTCGCCAGGCTGGGCGCGGGCCTGGACCGCATGGATCGCATGGTCGAGCAGCTGCTGGCCCTGTCGCGGGTGGATGCCGCCGAGCGACCGGCGCAAGCCGAGCCGGTCGAGTGGAAGCACGTGGTCGAACAGGTGGTGAACGACCTGCTGCCGCTCGCCGAACGGCGCCGCGTCGAGCTCGCCTGCGACTGGCCGGCCGAGGGCACGCCCGCCTTCGTGCTCCGCGGCGATGCCGACTTGCTGACGCTGCTGCTCCGGAACCTGTTGGACAACGCCGTCCGCTATGCGCCGGAAGGTAGCGAGGCGACGCTGCGCTTCAGCGCCGACGGGCTGGACGTCGAGAACGCCGGCCCGCCCTTGCCTCGCGAGATGGTGGCGCGCCTGGGCGAACGCTTCCACCGCGCGGCCGGACAGGCGGAGTCGGGCAGCGGCCTCGGCATCTCGATCGCGCAGCGCATCGCCGCGCTGCACGGCCTGGAGTTGCGCTACCGCGCCCGGTCGGACGGCAGCGGCGTCGTCGCCGAGCTGCGCCGGCTCAGCGCGCCTTGAGCTTGGCCAGCAGGGCGCGGACCTCTTCGCGCCGGCCGGTGTCGGCGATCTGCCGGCCGGGCCGTGCCGGAGCCTGCAGGGCGCGCTCGAGATAGACGATCGCTTCGTCGCGGCGGTCGGTTTCGGCGAGGAACTCGCCGTAGAAGAAGTTCGGATCGATGCCCTGCGGATTCACGGCGAGGGCCTTCTGCAGCAGCTCGCCGGCCTTGGCCTTGTCGCCGAAGCCGACCGGCCATCGCGGCACCTTGTAGTAGAGGACGCCCAGGCTGTTGTAGGCCGAGCCGTCGAGGGCGTTGCCGTCGATCAGGATCGCCCGCTCGTACAGCGTCCGCGCCTGCTTCACCAGGCCGAGCGCGCCGAGGCCGCCCTTCTCGCCGGCGAGCGAGCTGTCGATGATGCCTTCCCAGATGAGCGGCTCGGCCCGGTTGGGGTAGGCCTCGGTCGTCTGGTGCGCCTTGACGGCGAGCGTCTCGAAGCGCTTCTCGCGCTCGCCGGCAGCGGTCTGGTAGCGCGTCACTTCCCACTCGCGCTGCAGCTCGACGACGGCGTCGTCCACCGGCGCCGCATGGGCGGCCGGGAGCAGGGTCAGGCAAGAGGCGGCCAGCAGGCCGCAGAGGAGCTTGTTCATGGCGTCGATCCTTGCGGGTCGGGGTGGGGAGAGGCCGCGCGCAGGTGGCGCCGGTGCTTGACGAAGCTGCCGTCGAGCAGCGCGCCGAGCAGGCCGTTGAGGCGCACGCCCAGGCGTTCGGGAAAGCCGATGAAGCGGTCCGCCGCCTCGCTCTCGATCAGCCGAAGCAGCGCCTCGGCCACGACTTCAGGCGGGTCCATGGCCGCGTTCGTGGCCCGGTTGTAGGCTTCCACGGCGGCGTCGTTGAAGGCGGTGCGCGTGCTGCGTGGCCCGAGGAGCTGGATGCGCACGCTGGAATCGCCGAGCTCGCGGCGCAGCGCCTCGGCGAAGCCGTGCAGCCCGGCCTTGCTGGCGCCGTAGACGCTGAATCCCGGCAGGCCGATGCGGCCGAGCGCCGAGCCGACGAAGACGATCTGCGCCTGCGGCTGGCGCAGCAGCTGCGGCAGCAACTGCCGGGTGAGCAGCATCGGCGCGAGGAGATTGGTGCGAAGCACCTCGTCGAGGCGCGAAGGCGGCTCGCTCGTCAGCGGGCCGAAGGCGGGCACGCCGGCCGCGTGGATCACGACGTTGGCGCCCCAGGCCTCGGCCGCGGCGGTCACGTCGGCCAGGCCCTGCGCCGTGGTCAGGTCCGCCTGCAGCCAGCGCATGCCGGGGGCGGCAGCGGCGGGCGGCTCGGCCGCGCGGCCGACGCCCATGACCGCGGCGCCGGCGGCGCTCAGCGTCCGTGCCATCGCCTGGCCGATGCCGCCTCGGGCGCCGGTCAGGAGCACGCGCGCGTCGGCGGCCTTCATGCCTGCGCCGCCTCGCTGCGCTCGGCAGGCGGAGCGCTCGGGGCCGCCTGCGCCCCGGGCAGGGGCAGGCTGCGGAACACGTCGCCATAGAGCTGGAAGAAGGCCCGGGCCGCATGCACGATCGCGGCCTGGTCGCGCGGGTCCGCCACCTGGTCCATCAGCAGCGCGAAGTGGGCGACGTGCTCGCGGTCGAGCGTGCCGTGCGAGCGCAGGTAGCTGAAGGCCGCGTCGGGCAGCGCGAGCGGCTTCTGGATGGCGTCGGCCGCCATCAGGGCGAGCGACGCGCTGGTGCCTTCGAGCACGTGCACCATGCCGAAGAAGCCGAGCGGGTTGACGCGCTCGATCGTGTCGTAGGCATAGGCCACCATCACCTCGGTGGCATGCCCCGGCATGCCGTGCCGGGTGGCCTCGGCATCGCCGCCGCAGGCCCGGATGTCGTCGAGGATCCACTCGTCGTGGCCGGCTTCCTCGGCGATGTATTCGTCAAGCGGGCCACGCAGCCAGGCATGGCGCCCGGGGAGCCCGGCCTTTGTTGCCTGCAGCAGCGGCACCGTGTGCCGCACGTGGTGGTACGCCTCCCGGAGGAACGCGAGGTAGCTCGGCAGCGAGACCTGGCCGTGCAGCGCACCCTGGATGATGGGCGTGGCCAGCAGGCCCTGGCGGGCGGCATGGGTCTCTTCGAGAAGTCGGGTGTGAAAGCTCATGCGGGCGTTCGGGAGGAGGAAGCGATGTGGAGGTCGAGCGCGTCGGCATGCAGCGCGGCGATGGCGCTGCGCTGCGGCCGGCCGTTGCCGGTGGCCAGGCCGGTGGATGGATCGAAGGCGGCACGGCCGCGGGTCCAGCGGCCGATGCGCGCATAGTCCGGAAGGCAGGCGTTCGCCGCATCCACGGCCGCCTGCAGGGCGGCGTCGTCGATCGCTGGCGAGACCGGCCACAGCACCGCGGAGAGTGCCGGCTCGCCGTCGCCGAGCACCACCGACTGCAGCACCGCGGGGTGGCTGCGCAGCGCCGTCTCTATCCATTCCGGCGAGACGTTCCGGCCGAAGCCGGTGATCAGCACGTTCTTCTTGCGGCCCTGCACATGGACGAAGCCGTCGCTGTCGATGCGGCCCAGATCGCCGGTAGGCCACCACGCGGGCACGGGCGTCGGATCGCCGAGGTAGGCGCTGAACAGGCTGCCGGAAGCTTCGAGCTCGCCGTCCGCGGCAACGCGCAGGCGCGCATGCGGCAGCACCCGGCCGACGCTGCCCGGACGTTGCGCCCCCGGCAGGTTGAGCGTCTGCACCGAGCAGGCTTCGGAAAGGCCATAGCCCTCGTACGCCGGGATGCCCAGCGCCTGCGCCGCCGCGACCAGGGGCGCACCGACCGCTGCGCCGCCCACCGCGACCAGCTTCAGCGCTGTCGGCGCGTGCTGTCCGGTCTGCGTCAGAAAGCCGCACCAGGCACGAAGCATCTGCGGCAGGAGAATGAGGCTGTGCGGCCGATGCGCCTGCACCGCGGCATGGAAGCGCGCGGCGTCGAAGCTCGACGATCCGCTCAGGCCGAGCTCGGCGAGCGGCAGTGTCTGCAGCAGGGCGCCCTGCCGGCGCGGCGCCATCAGGCCGGCGATGTTCTCGAGCAGCACCGCGAACGGCAGCGCGTTCAGGTGGCGTTCGATCCCGAAGGGCGCCAACGTCGCGACCAGGCTCTCGGTCACCTGCTCCATGGCCTGGCCGCTCAGGCACACGCCCTTGGGCGTTCCGGTGCTGCCCGAGGTGAAGGTGATCTTGGCGGTGCCCAGCGGCAAGGCGACCGGCCGGGGCTCGCGCCGCGCCCAGCGCAGCGATCGGCCGGCGACGACGACCGCCGACCAGTGCAGCGCCGGCCAGAGCGCGGCCAGCGACGGATCGACGAGCAGCGCGTCGACGCCGGCCGCAACGACGGCGTGCTGCATCTGCATCGGCGTGAAGAAGAGCGGCAGGGGCAGGTGCACGCACTCGGCATCGCCCGCGGCCTCGTCGAGCACCACGAATGCCGGGGCGTTGTCCATGGCGGTCGCGAGCACGCGCACGCCGGCCTGGCGCAGGCGGCGCGACGCCGCTTCCTCTTCGGCCGCGAGCTCGCTCCAGCCCCAGTTCTTCGCGCCGTCGTGCAGGGCGGCCGTCACGGCAGCGCCCGTCGTCGTGAGAAGGCCTGCAGGGCGACGTCGATCCGTCCGGCCAGCACCACCGGGCGGTGGTCGTAGTAGCTGCCCCAGCGCGCGATCTCGGCACCGAGGACGGCGGGATCGGCTTCGGCGAGCGAAAGCGGCACGACGCCCAGGCGCAGGAACAGTTGCCGCAGCTCCTGCGTCAGGGTGCCGATCACCCACTGGAAGCCGAGTGCCGCCAGATGCGGCCCGAGCAGCAGGATCAGCCGCCGGCCGGCGCCCGCGCGCGTGGCCGCGAGGTGTCCCACCTCGACCAGGCGGTTTCGCTCGGGCAGCGTCGTCGGCCCCTGCACGAGGTAGGTCTCGATCGGCGACGACAGGTACTGCTCGAGGAACAGCGGTCCCCGATCTCCCGGGCGGTACCCGGCGGCGGCGATCACCTCGCCCTTGTCGTCGGCCAGGCTGACGAGCACCGGGGCGAACTGGTTCACGTCGGCGCCGTAGCGCTCGCGGTACACGGCGCGGATGAAGGCCTCGACTTGCGCCCGGTCGGGCGTGCCGGGTCCGTGCATGCGCAGTGAGGCCTCTGCAGCGGCCCTCGCCGGGAGGGGAGGGTTTCGATCTCGCGATGACGATGCCATGGCCAACATTCGGACTCCTGCGACGAGCCCGCGGCCGCCGTTCGTTGAGGTGAATGCTGGGAGGGGGGGATTAACCCTGCCTTAAGCCAGTCTGACAATCGCCGCTCCACGAACCCTGCACCGCGCCATGGACCTTTCCCGCTTTCCCCGCCGCCGCTACACCGCCGGACCGACGCCGCTCGAGCCGCTGCCTCGCTTCAGCGCCGCGCTCGCGGCGCAATGTCCGGGCGGGCGCGGCCCCGAGGTCTGGGTCAAGCGCGACGACCTGCTCGGCCTCTTTCCCGGCGGCAACAAGACCCGAAAGCTCGAGTTCCTGGTCGCCGCGGCCCTGGCCGAAGGCGCCGACACGCTGGTCACCTGCGGCGCGCCGCAGTCGAATCACTGCCGCATCACGCTCGCGGCGGCGGTGAAGGAAGGGCTGAAGTGCCGCTTCGTCATCGAGGAGCGGGTGGCCGGCGGCTACGACCCGAAGGGCAACGGCAACCACTTCATGTTCCGCCTCCTCGGCGTGGAGGCGATCAGCGTCGTGCCCGGCGGCAGCGACATGGGCAAGGCGATGCAGCAGGTGGCCGACGCGCTCGCCGCCGAGGGCCGCAAGGCCTACGTCATCCCCGGCGGCGGCTCGAACGCGCTCGGCGGCCTCGGCTACGTCGCCTGCGCGCAGGAGCTGCAGCAGCAGCAGTTCGAGCTCGGCCTCGCCTTCGACCGGGTCGTCGTCGGCTCGGGCAGCTCGGGCACGCACGGCGGGCTGCTGGCCGGCTTCCTCGGCGACAACGTGGCGACGCCGATCGTCGGCATCGGCACCAGCCGCGACCCGGCCGACCAGGAGCCGCTGGTGCACCGCGAGGCCCAGGCCGTGCTCGACCTGCTCGGCGTGCGCCTGACCGTGCCGCGCGAGGCGGTGGTGACGATCGGCGGCTGGTGGCAGCCGAAGTACTCGGTGCCGAACGCGCCCATGGTCGAGGCGGTGCAGATGCTGGCGCGCAGCGAGGGCCTGCTGCTCGACCCGGTCTACACCGGCAAGGCGATGGCCGGGCTCATCGGCCTGGCGCGCAAGGGCTACTTCGCGCCCGGCGAGAAGCTGCTGTTCCTGCACACCGGCGGGCTGCCGTCGCTGTTCGCCTACGGCGACGTGGTGCTGGGCGACAAGCCGGTCGCCTGAGCGACGCCTCGCCGCAGCAGCGCGGCGCGTCGTCGCTCAGCGTTCGTCGAACAGGGCCCGCGCCTTCTCCGGCAGGCCCTTCTTCAGCTTGCCGGCGATCGCCACCGCTGGCCGCTCGGCGAGCATGCGGGCGAAGGCGCGCCGCACCTCGAGCGGCCCGACCGCATCGATCCGCGCCGCGACCTCGGCGCGCGAGCGCACCCGGCCGAGAGCGAAGACGTCCAGCACCGCATCCTCGAGCCGGCGGGCGGTGCGCTCCCAGTCGCGCAAGCGCCGCACCGCGATCAGGTTCTTCGCCCGCTCGAGGCCGGCGCTGTCGATCCGGTCGGCCTGCTGCAGCAGCAGGCGCTTCATCTCGACCATGAACTCCTCGGCGTGCTCGGGTGCGGTCGAGGCCTCGATCACGAACTGCCCGGCGAGCTCGGTGACGTCGGCCGAGCACGACACGTGATAGGCGAGGCCGCGCCGCTCGCGGATCTCGTCGAGCAGCGGCGAGCTCATGCCCTCGCCGAACAGCGCCGTGGCGACGGCGTGGGCGTGCTGCGCCTCGTCGGCCAGCGGCGGGATCGGCAGGCCGTAGACGACGTGCGTCTGGCCGAGCCCGGCGATCGCTTTCGAGCCGGTGCCGCCGCGATGGGTCGGCGGCGC
>Ga0068863_100002819_pt1 | contig 17213 bp, 18 predicted proteins | sample KBSSwiS62_FD_66596 | JGI IMG/M metagenome (GOLD analysis project Ga0068863, IMG submission 66596) | Switchgrass rhizosphere microbial communities from Kellogg Biological Station, Michigan, USA - KBS Switchgrass S6-2 | ecosystem: Host-associated > Plants > Roots > Rhizosphere > Soil ...
GCCGTGGCCGACGCCGTCCGGCGCAACGCGCGGGGACCCGCGATGTCGGGCGACCTTGCGGTCCGGCTGTCACGACAGCCGGCCGAGCCCGTGGCGCTGACGCTCGCCGGCCTTCGCGGCCTCGGCGACGCGGCCGTGCTCCTGCTGCTCAAGGACAATACGGAAGAGGCCAAGCTCAAGCGCCAGGTTGCGCAGGCGACGAAGATGCAGGTCGTCGGTCAGCTGGCCGGCGGCGTGGCGCACGACTTCAACAATATCCTTACCGCGATCATGGGCCATTGCGACCTTATGCTGATGCGGCACACGCCCGGGGACAGCGACTATGACGATATCCAGCAAATCAAGTCGAATTCGAACCGCGCTGCTGGGCTTACTCGACAGCTTCTTGCCTTCTCGCGGCAACAAACCCTGCGTCCGCAGGTGCTCCAGCTTCCCGACGTTGTGTCGGAGGTGTCCCATCTGCTGAAACGGCTGCTGGGTGAAACGGTCGAGTTGATCGTGAAGCATGGCCGCAACCTGGGGCCGGTTCGCGCCGATCCCGGCCAGCTCGAGCAGGTCATCGTCAATCTCGCGGTCAATGCCCGTGACGCGATGGCGGAAAAGGGAACTGCCGGCACGCTTACCATCCAGACCTACGCGGTGAAGGCCGATCAGGTCGCCGAGCTCGGGTCGGACATCCTGCCGATCGCGGACTATGCCGCGCTATCGGTCACCGATACGGGATGCGGAATCCCGCCAAGCGTGCTCGGCAAGGTCTTCGAGCCCTTCTTCACGACCAAAGAGGTCGGCAAGGGCACGGGGCTGGGCCTTTCCACCGTCTACGGCATCGTCAAGCAATCGGGCGGATTCATCTTCGCCGATTCCAAGGTCGGCGAAGGCACGCGCTTCGTAATTTATCTTCCGGTGCACCGCGAGGAGGCCAGCGCCGCCAAGGCCCGCAAGGCCGGAAAGCCGAAGGAGAGCGAACTCTGGGGCAGCGGCACCGTGCTTCTGGTCGAGGACGAGCCGATGGTCCGCGGCGTGGCGGAGCGCGCGCTCACGCGTCACGGTTATACCGTCATCACTGCCGACAACGGCGAGGACGCGCTCGAGGTGATTGGGCGCGGGGAGGCGATTGATCTCCTGATCAGCGACGTTGTGATGCCGGGAATGGACGGACCCGCGATGGTGGAGGAAGCCCGCAAGAGCCGTCCGGATCTCAGGGTCCTCTTCATGTCGGGCTACGCCGAGGAGCAACTCAGGAACTCAATCGACGTCGACAATGTCAGCTTTCTGCCCAAGCCATTCTCCGTCCAGGAGTTGGCCGAGGCCACAAAACGGACCATGGAAGCGAAATAAATCTTTGCGCCGGGTGCAGCGCGCCGTATGCGATACTGCCGATGAGCCAGTCGCGTTCCATCCTGATCGTCGAAGACGAACCGCTGATTGCGATGATGCTCGAGGATTTCCTCGATTCGCTCGGCCATCAGGTGCGCCGCACGTGCGAGACCGTCGAGTGCGCGCTCGAGGAGGTGGAGAAAGGCGGGTTCGACCTCGCAATACTCGATGTGAACCTTCGCGGCGAGAATGTCTGGCCCGTGGCGACCAAACTCCGCGAAAAGAATGTGCCTTTCGTGATTGCGACGGGAGGTCACGTCGATCCGCCCCCGGCCGAGTTCAACGACGCACCGGTGATCGAAAAACCCTATACGGTCGACCGCGTCACACCGGCGATCGAGGCGGCGTTCGCGGTCTGATCCGACCAAAGTTGGGACACGGTAAGGTTACCGCGGCATCCAAGCCCACTTGCTAGGTTGTTGCAGCCAATCCATATTCCGATCGATGCGTGAAGCGATCTCTGGGGGGCCGCGTTAAGACTCCAGCAGAGTTGATTGTGTCATAAAGCGGGCTAGCATGCCCATGAGAGGACGGTCGTTCGCGGCCGCAGAGCAAGGACGGGAATGACCAAGCTTCAAGGCGGCGACAGCAAGAGCACGCTCTACTGCTCATTCTGCGGCAAGTCGCAGCACGAGGTCCGCAAGCTGATCGCCGGGCCGACCGTTTTCATTTGTGACGAGTGCGTCGAGCTCTGCAACGACATCATCCGCGAAGAGTCGAAGTCTGCCTTGGTCAAGACCCGCGACGGAGTTCCGACTCCCGCTGAGATCTGCAAGGTCCTCGACGATTATGTGATCGGCCAGGACCGCGCCAAGCGCGTCCTGTCGGTCGCGGTCCACAATCACTACAAACGCCTCGCCCACGGCTCGAAGACCGGCAATGAGGTCGAGCTTGCGAAGTCGAACATCCTGCTCATCGGCCCGACGGGTTGCGGCAAGACCTTGCTCGCGCAAACGCTGGCGCGAATTCTCGATGTGCCCTTCACCATGGCCGACGCGACGACGCTCACTGAAGCCGGTTACGTCGGCGAAGACGTCGAGAACATCATCCTGAAGCTGCTTCAGGCGTCCGACTATAACGTCGAGAAGGCGCAGCGCGGGATCGTCTACATCGACGAGATCGACAAGATTTCGCGCAAGTCCGACAATCCATCGATCACCCGCGACGTGTCGGGCGAGGGCGTGCAGCAGGCCTTGCTGAAGCTGATGGAGGGCACGACCGCCTCGGTCCCGCCCCAGGGTGGCCGCAAGCATCCGCAGCAGGAATTCCTGCAGGTCGACACGACCAACATCCTGTTCATCTGCGGCGGCGCTTTCGCGGGCCTCGAAAAGATCATCGCGGACCGCCTCCAGGGCAAATCGATCGGCTTCGGCGCTCATGTCGCCGCGCCGGACGAGCGGAAGACCGGCGAGACTCTCAAGCATTGCGAACCCGAGGACTTGCTGAAGTTCGGCCTGATCCCGGAATTCATCGGCCGACTGCCGGTGATTGCGACCTTGATGGACCTCGATGAGGAAGCGCTGGTCAAGATCCTGGTCGAGCCGAAAAATGCGCTCGTGAAGCAGTACGCCAAGCTGTTCGACATGGAAGATGTCGAACTGGAGTTCACCGACGACGCCCTTCACGCCGTCGCCAAGAAGGCGATCGAGCGGAGGACGGGAGCGCGCGGCCTGCGTTCGATCCTCGAAGGCATATTGCTGGACACGATGTTCGACCTGCCGTCGATGGACGGGGTCGACGAAGTGCATATCGACAAGGACGTCGTCGAAGCCCGCAAGGAGCCCGTACGGGTCTATGCGAAAAAGGATAAAACGGGCGACGCTGCGTGACGATGCGGGCAGTGGCGAGCGATCGCAGCCCTGACTGGACGGCGCCCCTCAACTGGTTTCCCAAAGCAATTCGGCAACCATCGAGCGCGTTCGGGTCGATCGCGGTCGGCTGGCTCCTGACCTTCCCGGCCAGCATCCTGTTGGCCGCGTTGATTCACTGGGTGGCTCCGAACGCCAAGGGGCCAGAGTTTCCGATCAGCGGTCCGATGGCGATTTTCCTGCTCGTCATATTCTCGCCTGTTCTGGAAACCTTGATCATGGGCGGGGTGCTCTTGCTGCTTCTCCGCTTTGTGCCGCCGACATGGGCAGTCCTCATCAGCGCTGTGGGGTGGGGAATTGCCCATTCGACCGCAGCCCCGATCTGGGGCCTGGTCATCTGGTGGCCGTTCCTGATCTTCTCGACCTTGTTCGTCGCATGGCGCAGCCGCTCGCTTACGCTCGCCTTCATCATTCCGATGATCACGCACGGGCTGCAGAATCTCGGTCCGGCGCTCCTCGTCGCGACCGGCAAGCTGGTCTGAGCCTGGCCCTCGGCGCCTAGCGCCTCACTGCCGCCATCAGCTGCGATCCGAAGCGTTCCATCAGGTGCGCGTCGCGGCCGTATGGATCAGGGCGGAACACCACGCCGTCCGCGGTTGGGGCGACGGTCAGGTACGTCATGTACACGGGTACCGGCTGCGGCAGGTCCACTTCTTCCTCGACCTTCGGGTCCTTGCCCTTCGGCACGTAGCCGCCGAACAGCCAGTTGGCGAAACGCTTATAATCCTCGACCCGGACGCAGCCGTTGCTGATCCACAGCTCGTTCTTGGTGAAATGCTCCTTCTCCGGCGAATCATGGAGATAGATGCCGAAGTAGTTGGGCAGCATGAACTTCATCATGCCCATCGAATTGGCCGGGCTGGGGAGGCGCCGAAGCCGGACGTCCTGGCGACCGTCGACCACCGCCTGCCAGTCGACCGTGCTCGGTTCGATGAGCTTGGCGTCTTCGCCGTAGCTCGTCAGGACCTGATATTCGCGCTCGGTGAGATAGCTGACGCCCTGCGATACCACGCGCGGACCGATGAGATTGCGGACAAGCTCCGGCGGCACGTTCCAATAGGGGTTTACGCTCGCATATTTGATGTAGGCGGCCATCATCGGGGTGGCGGTTTCGGCCTTGCCGACGACAACCTTCATTTCGTCGACCTTGCGCCCGTTCTCCCACATGGAGAGCCGTCCGCCGCCAGCATCCACGAGCGCGTATTTCTTCTGTTCTTCCGGCGCCGGGAGGCGCTTGGCGCGCTCCATGTTGATGATGATCAGCTGCTCATAATATTCCGGGCCGCGGTTCAGGGCCTGGATCGTTCCGTTGCCCGCGATGCCGTCGGCCTTCATGCCGTGGACGGACTGGAACTCCTTCACCACGCTCGCGAGTCCGGCATCGTAGCTGTTGCCCGGCGAAAGCCCGAGCCTCGTTCGAAGCGCCGAAACTCGATCGCCGGTCGAGCCGGGCTTCAGCGCCGGGCCTTCGGGAACGGGTATCTGCGGAAGGCTGCCCCAGCGCTGCTGATAGCGCACAAGGCCGCGCCGGAGATCGGTGTAGATGGGGTTCATCGACACGAACATGTCGAGCGGCGCGCCGCTCCAGTCGTCGAATGAAATGTCGTGGAACAGGCCTTTGTCGTGAACCACCCGAGGAACGAGATCCTCGTCGATGTAGATCATGTCGACGCCCTGCTCGATCGCCGGAGGCAGGTCGATCGGCTCCAGCGCCGGCCCTCGCTCGCCGGTTGCGGCGGGCTGGTTCCAGGATTGCTGCGGCTGGGGCGGCGGCTGGGCCATCCACGGCTCCAGGACGGGCGCCGGCATCGACGGTGCGGGAGGTGCTGGTGCGGGCCACGGCACCTGCGCACCTGCGCCAAGCGGAAGGGCGACCGCGCCAAGTGCCAGAAGGGAATAACGAACGCTCACAAGAACCCTTGATACGGATGGAAACTGAACGAGAACAGAATCGATCGTTCACACCACGATTGAATCATTCACCTTCGAGCGGAAGCGTGTCGCGCTCTTTCCTTGCCGTCGGCGCGCCCAGGGCCTCGGCCGCTTCCTCGACTTCTTCATCGGTCGGTGGGTCCGGGAGATCCTCGCCGGGCGCTAGGGCATCGTCGGGTATTCCCGGCCCTGTACCGGCGATTGTTTCGTTGATCGGCTCCTCGTTCGGGCCGGTGCTGATCTTTTCCCTGTCTTCCATGACGATCTCCACCCGCGGATTTGCGAGGTCAAAGCGACTGATTACTGTGGATAGTTCCGCCCCTTTGTTGCGCGTGTAGAGGGCGGCGCCCATATATCGGCCATGACTCGTTTTCTTCCGATCCTCCCGCTTCGCGATATCGTCGTGTTCCCGCAGCGCATCGTTCCGCTGTTCGTCGGCCGCGAGAAGTCGGTGGCAGCTCTCGAAGCGGCGATGGCCGCGGACCGCGAATTGTTCCTCGTCGCCCAGCTCGATCCGGGGGAGGACGATCCCGATCGCGACGCGCTTTACGATCTCGGCGTAATCGCCACGGCGATGCAGATGTTGAAGCTACCCGACGGTACGGTCCGCGTGCTCGTCGAGGGCGCAAGGCGCGCGCGGCTAATCGATATGGTCCCGCGCGATGGTTACATGACCGCCGAGGTCGAGGAAGTTACTGACGAAACCGGCGACGGTCCCGAAACGCAGGCGCTCATGCGCTCGGTCATCGACCAGTTCGAAAATTACGCGAAGCTCAACAAACGGCTTCCGCCCGAGACCGGGATCCAGCTCAGCGAGATCGAGGAGCCGTCGGCGCTCGCGGACGCGGTTGCGTCGAACCTGTCGATCAAGGTCGCCGACAAGCAAGCCCTGCTCGGTGAGCTTAATCCCGCGCGGCGGCTCGAGATGGTGTTCGCCTTCATGGAGGGCGAGCTCGGCGTTCTGCAGGTCGAGAAGAAGATCCGCAGCCGCGTGAAGCGCCAGATGGAGAAGACTCAGCGCGAATATTATTTGAACGAGCAGCTGAAGGCGATCCAGCGCGAGCTCGGAAACGAAAGCGAGGAGGGCGGCGACGAGCTGCAGGAGCTCGCCGAGAAGATCCGCAAGACGAAGCTGTCGAAAGAAGCTCGCGCTCGCGCCAACTCGGAACTGAAGAAGCTTCGCGCAATGGCCCCGATGTCGGCCGAAGCGACCGTTGCGCGCAATTATCTCGACGTGTTGCTTGGCCTGCCCTGGGGCAAGAAGTCACGGCTGAAAAAGGACATTGCCGAGGCGCAGCGCGTCCTCGACGAGGACCATTATGGTCTTGAGAAGGTCAAGGAGCGGATCGTCGAATATCTCGCGGTCCAGGCGCGCACCAACAGGCTGAAGGGTCCGATCCTTTGCCTGGTCGGGCCGCCCGGCGTCGGAAAGACGTCGCTTGGCCGCTCGATTGCCCGCGCCACCGGGCGTGAGTTCGTCCGCCAATCCCTGGGCGGCGTTAGGGATGAGGCCGAGATCCGCGGCCACCGGCGGACGTACATCGGCTCTCTTCCGGGCAAGATCGTTTCGAACATCAAGAAGGCGGGCGCGTCCAATCCGCTTTTCCTGCTCGATGAGATCGACAAGCTCGGCCAGGATTTTCGCGGCGATCCGTCGTCGGCTTTGCTCGAGGTTCTGGACCCCGAGCAGAACAGCCGGTTTCAGGACCATTATCTCGAGCTCGACTACGACCTGTCGGACGTTATGTTCGTCACGACCGCCAACTCGCTCGACATGCCCCAGCCGCTGCTCGACCGCATGGAGATCATCCGGCTCGAAGGTTATACCGAGGACGAGAAGGTCGAGATCGCCAAGCGCCACCTGATCCCGAAGCAGATGGAAGCGCATGGCCTGAGGCCGGAAGAGTTGACCTATACCGACGAAGCGTTGCGCGGGATGATCCGTCATTACACGCGCGAGGCCGGCGTTCGGACGCTCGAGCGCGAGTTGGCGAAGGTCGCTCGCAAATCACTTCGCCAGATCCTGGAAAACAAGATCGAACGGGTCGAGCTGACACCTGACAACCTCGGGGATTTCCTCGGGGTTCGCCGCTTCCGCTACGGAATGGGCGAGGAAGAGGACCAGATCGGTGCCGTTACCGGTCTTGCCTGGACAGAAGTCGGCGGCGAATTGTTGACGATCGAGGCCGTAACCGTTCCCGGCAAGGGCCAGATCAAGACCACCGGCAAGCTCGGCGAAGTGATGCAGGAGTCGATCCAGGCTGCAATGAGCTTCGTCAAGGCTCGGGCTCCTGCCTATGGCGTCAAGCCGTCGATCTTCGCTCGCAAGGACATCCACGTGCACTTGCCGGAAGGCGCGGTGCCCAAGGACGGCCCGTCGGCGGGTATTGGAATGGTCACGGCCATGATCTCGACTCTAAGCGGGGTCGCCGTCCGGCGTGACGTGGCGATGACGGGTGAAGTGACGTTGCGCGGCCGCGTCCTCCCGATCGGCGGTCTCAAGGAGAAATTGCTGGCTGCGCTTCGCGGAGGCATCACGACGGTACTGATTCCAGCGGAGAACGAGAAAGATCTCGCGGAGATTCCGGTGACCGTGAAGGAGGCTCTCGAAATCATTCCGGTCGAGCATGTGGACGAGGTTCTGGCACGGGCCCTGGCGGAGCAGCTTCATGCGATCGAATGGACCGAGGACGACGAGCGCGCTGCCGAGCCTCCGGTCCACGGCCCCTCGGGCGAAGCGGGTGTCCCAATCCGGCATTAAGCTTTGACTGGACTCAGCCCGCGACTTGGGCCTTAAAATCCACGGTTCCGCGCGCGAGTCTTGGCGGCGGAATGAGGGAGAGGCGGCCTCATGAACAAGCAGGAACTTATTGGCCACGTCGCTGACCGAGCGGGCCTCAGCCGAAACGACGCGACGCGCGCGATCGAAACGATGCTCGAGGTAATCACTTCGACCTTGAAGCGCGGCGACGAGGTGAGGCTAGTTGGCTTTGGAAACTTTTCGGTGACTCGCCGCAAAGCTTCCACAGGCCGCAATCCGCGCACCGGCGAACCGATGCAGATCAAGGCGACGTCTCAGCCAAAGTTCCGGCCTGGCAAGGTCCTCAAGGACGCCGTCCAGTAGCGCTGGACACTTCCATTCGGTCGCCTATATGCGCGCTTCGCTTCGGGCGTGGGCGCGTAGCTCAGCGGTAGAGCACACCCTTCACACGGGTGGGGTCACAGGTTCAATCCCTGTCGCGCCCACCACGTCCTTCCGGAAGATCAGTCGAGGTAGCTTGGCTGGAAGCTGCCGACCCGGCGCATTTCGGCCCAGTCCGTGAACTGGATTTCGCGGCCCGACCGCTTGATCAACCCCTGGCGTTCCATGTCCGCGAAGACCCGATTCACATTCACCGAAGTCTGGCCGGTGATGTCGGCGATCTGCTGCTGGGTGAACGGATTGGTCATTTTGACGCTGTCGATGTGCATGCGCGCGGCGGTTTCACACAAGAGATGCGCGACGCGGGCAGTCGAATCCTTTCGGCCGCAATTGACCAGCCATTCGTAACCGATCGCTTCGTTGCGCTGGATCAGCCGCCAGAAGAACCTCCTGAGATCGGGATTGTCTTCGACGATCGGATCGAAATCCACGGCTTTTCCGACCATGACTTCGCTTTTGACGATCGCCTGGATGCCATAGCTCGCGGGGCCTTCGCGGGGCAGGATGCCTTCACCGGGGAAACGGAGCGCAACGATCTGCCGGCGTCCGGCTCCATCGGGTTTGAATTTTGCAAGAATGCCGGAGCGGACGAACATGACTTCGTCGCGCAATGCCCCAGGCTCACGGAACGGCCTGCGCGGTTCGACCTGAACCAGCTTGTGCGGCAAGTCATCGAGCAAGTCCGCGAGACGCGTCTCGAGACCTGCCGCGATCAGGGTTTCGCGCAGCGATACGCGCGGCGCAGGCGTTTTAAGACGCCGACTCGCCATGATATATCTCCCCATCAACGACGATGCGCTCGCACGCTTCCCCGCGCAAGCACTTATTAAACATGCATTACAAACAAACTAGTTAGCGAAAGTTTGTCCGTCGCTCCTCGGACAGAGCTTTCAGCTGCGCCCTAGAGAGGTGAATCGCGCTTGCCAACTGCGGTTGGCCGGGCCAGCCAGAATCAGGAAAATCCACTCCATTCCAGCGTCGAAATTGCGAATAACGCGGGATGACATGGAAGTGGACGTTAGGATCCACCATCATCAACATGAGGTAGTTGATCTTTTCATATTGGACGAAGTCACGGAGATTGCGTTCGATCGCGGCAATGACCTCGGACTGCTCGGCGAACGCCTCGCTCGGCAAGTCTCCCCAGGCCCTTGCGTCGCTCTTGGCGGCAAGAACCAGCGAGCCGAGCGTCACCTGCTCGGGGCGCAGAAGCACCAGCCAATGTTCATATTCCCGGATCAGAGTGGTCGGGTAACCGAACTTCTCAATCGTCGGGTTCATCCTGGGCACCTTCGCTTGCGTTCGTGCGGGTCCAACCTTAAGTGGCGCGGGCGCTCAGGGGAACCGCACGAGAGGGCGGTTTCTTCGAGCGTTTCCATGGCGATCGTAGCTCAGCTGGTTAGAGCACTGGTTTGTGGTACCAGGGGTCGGGGGTTCAAGTCCCCTCGATCGCCCCATTTTCCACTGGTTAGATCCGGAATTTGCCAAGACATGACGACGCCCTGGGGCCTGCCTGATTTCGATGCCCATGAGGAACTGCATTTCGTCACTGACGAGAAATGCGGCCTCAAGGCGATTATCGCCATCCATTCGACCCATCTCGGGCCGGCCGCCGGCGGAGCTCGCTTCTGGCATTATGCGAAGGACGATGATGCGCTGACCGATGCGCTGCGGCTGTCGCGGGGGATGAGCTACAAGAACGCGATGGCCGGCCTCCCCCTGGGCGGCGGCAAGTCCGTGATCCTCGCCAATGCGGAACGGTCCAAGACACCCGATCTGCTTCATGCGTTCGGCAAGGCGGTCGATCATATCGGCGGTCGTTACGTCACTGCGGAAGACGTCGGCATGAGCGTGACCGACATGATCGAGGTGCGGCGCTCGACGCAATATGTGGCAGGCCTGCCGAACTCGGGAAGCGACGTCGGCGGCGATCCCGGACCGCACACGTCGCTGGGCGTTTTCCTCGGCATCAAGGCAGCAGTGAAGCGCGCACTCGGCAAGGACAGCCTCGACGGCCTTCACATCGCGCTGCAAGGCGCGGGCAGCGTGGCGAGCGGAGTCGCGCTTCACGCCTTCACGGAAGGCGCGAAGCTGTCGATCGCCGACGTCGATCAGCCGAAGGCACAGAAGCTCGCGGACGCGGTGGGCGGCACGGTCGTCGGGACGGATGAGATCCTGACTCTCGAAGCCGACGTTCTCAGTCCGAACGCGCTCGGAGCGATCCTCACCGAGCAGTCGATCGCCGCCCTCAAGGTACCGGTGGTCGCAGGCGGCGCGAACAATCAGCTCGCCAAACCGGAAGATGGCCAGCGCATCCACGAACGCGGAATCCTCTACGCCCCCGACTACGTGATCAACGCTGGCGGGATCATCAACGTCTGCACCGAATATCTGGGTGACGGCGATGCGAGCCTGGTCCGCGAGCGGATCGAGGGCATTCCATTGAGGCTCGAGCAGATCTGGGCCGAGAGCCAGGCGTCAGGCCGCAATCCGGCTGACGTCGCCGATGCGATGGCGCAGCGGCTGATCGGAAGGGCCTGAACGGGCCGCGATGCACGCGCTTGCAAATCCGGCGCGGTTTCTCCGTTTTGCGAAACCGGCGACAGCTTGGCTGCTGGTGATTGGCCTCGTCTTCGCGATTTGCGGGGCGATTGCCGGTCTCACGCTGACTCCGCCCGATTACCTTCAAGGCGAGACCGTTCGGATCATGTACATCCACGTGCCTTCCGCATGGCTGGGAATGGCTGGGTGGGGAGGGATCGCCGCGGCGTCGATCAGCCAGTTGGTCTGGCGTCACCCGCTTGCGTCGGTCGCCGGGCGCGCGACGGCGCCAGCAGGAGCCACTTTCGCCGCGATTTGCCTGATGACCGGTTCGATCTGGGGGCGGCCGACCTGGGGCACGTGGTGGGAATGGGATGGCCGCCTGACATCGATGCTCGTGCTGTTCTTCCTCTATCTCGGCTACATCGCCCTCGGCTCGGCAGAGCGCGAGCGCGGAGGCGGGGGCAGGATCACCGCGATCTTCGGCCTCGTTGGCGCAATCAACCTGCCTATCATCCATTATTCGGTGCTCTGGTGGCGCACCCTTCATCAGGGGGAGAGCATCGGCTTGACGGGTTCGACCATCGATGGCTCGATCCTTTGGCCACTTCCGCTGACAATGATCGGCTTCACCTGCCTGTTTGGCGCGGCGGTCCTGATGCGCATTCGGGCTGATCTGGCTGAAGCAAAGGTCGAGGCGCGGATGCGCCGAATGGGGCAGTCATGAACCCCTGGCCCTTTGTCACTGCGGCTTACGCCATCGCATTCGTCCTAACCGCGGCGCTGCTGTTGCGCGCCTACGTCTCGATGCGGCGCGCCGAGGCCGCGGCAAACGCGCTCAAGCGTCAATGAAGCCCAAGAACCAGCGATTCATTCTCGTCGGCGCGGCGATCATCGCGGTGCTCGTCGCGGTTCTCCTTGCCATGTGGGGTCTGCGCGAGCGGGCATCCTATTTTTATACGCCCGCCGAAATCGCGGCCGGCAAGGCCGAGCAGGGCAGGGGGATGCGGCTTGGCGGCATGGTCGAGAAGGGCTCAGTCCAACGCGGCGCCGATGGCATAACCGTTCACTTCATTGTCACCGATGGCCAGGCGCGAACGCCCGTCATTTTCCGCGACATCCTTCCGGATTTGTTCCGGGAAGGGAGCGGCGTCGTCGCGGAAGGCCAACTTCGCGGCGGCACTTTCTACGCGGACAAGATCCTGGCCAAGCATGACGAGCGCTACATGCCGCCCGAGCTCGGCAATTTGTCCGCCGAGCATAAGGCTGCCAAGACGCTGACGAAATGATTGCCGAGGCTGGTCTCGCCGCCTTGTGGCTCGCCGCCGGGCTCGCTGCGCTTCAATTCGTACTGATGATCATGGCTTTGCGCAGCCACATCGATGCAGCGCGGACAATGCGGTCGATCGCGGCGGTTCAGGGGGTGTTGACCTTGATCTCGTTTGGGGCGCTGCTGTTCGTTTTCGCGCGAACCGATCTTTCCGTCGCCTTGGTCTTCGAGAATAGCCACAGCGCGAAGCCATTCATTTACAAGGTCGCCGGCGCGTGGGGGAACCACGAGGGATCGATGCTTCTGTGGGTGACCGTACTCGCCTTTGCGGGCGCCCTCCTGGCGTTGCTGTCGCGAAGAACGAACGAAAGAACGCTGGTTGCTGCGCTTGGCGCTCAGGCTGCGCTTGCCCTCGGATTCTATGCCTTCCTGCTCGTCGCTTCGAACCCGTTCGCGCGGCTCAATCCGGCGCCTCTGGAGGGACGCGGCCTCAACCCGTTGCTTCAGGACCCGGGCCTGGCCTTCCATCCGCCGACGCTCTACCTCGGTTATGTCGGCCTTTCGATCGCGTTCAGTCTCGCGGTTGGCGCATTGCTCACCGGCGATGTGGATTCGCGGCTCGCGCGAGCGATGCGGCCGTGGGTTCTGGGTGCATGGATCCTGCTCACGCTCGGGATCACCGCCGGCAGCTATTGGGCTTATTACGAACTCGGCTGGGGCGGCTGGTGGTTCTGGGACCCGGTCGAGAATGCCTCACTCATGCCGTGGCTCGCGGCAACGGCATTGCTTCATTCGGTTAGCGTGCTCGCTTCGCGTGGAGCGCTCAAAGCGTGGACGATGATGCTCGCGGTCATCGCCTTTTCCATGTCGATGGTCGGCACGTTCCTGGTTCGCTCGGGAATCCTGACTTCGGTGCACGCCTTCGCGATCGATCCGGAACGGGGGACATTCCTGCTGGCTTTGCTGGCGATTTACGTGGGCGCGGCTTTCACGCTGTTCGCGCTTCGCGGAGTGACGTTGAAGGAAGGCGCGCCCTTCGAGCTAATCAGCCGCGAGAGCGGGCTCGTCGTGAACAACCTCTTGCTCAGCGTCATCCTCGGCGTCGTTTTCCTGGGAACGCTTTATCCATTGTTCGTGGAGGCCGTGACCGGCGAAAAGCTCTCGGTCGGCGCACCATATTTCAATGCGGTGGCGGGTCCCCTCGCGCTGATTCTGGCAGCGTTGGTCGCGGTCGGGCCGTTGCTTCGCTGGAGGAGCGATTCGCGGCCTATCCTCAAGCGGCTAACCATACCCGCACTGTTATCCGCCAGCGCATTGGCCATGACGATCATTGTCGCGCCCGAAATTGGAATCCTGCCGCGGCTGGGTCTCACGGCGGCCGCCTTTCTCGCCGCCGCGTGCTGGCTGCCCCTGGTTGGACGCAATCCGCTGCGAACGCCGCTCGCGATCTGGGGCATGGTGATCGCACATTTCGGGATCGCCGTCGCGCTCGCGGGAATGGCTGTTGACAGCGCCTTCACCAGGCAGACGCTCGCGGTGGTGAAGCAGGGCGAGACGCTGAGCGTCGGCCCCTGGACGGTCGAACTCGGCGATGTCGTTCCCACAGCGGGCAAAAACTGGACTGCGATAGAGGCAGAAATCCATGCAAGCCGGGGGCAGGGACTTGAGACGCTGAAGCCGCAGACCCGCTATTTCACGGATCCGCCAACCGAGACCAACGAAGCAGCGATCGAGACCTTCTGGAACGGCCAGCTCTACACCGTCATCGGCAAGCCCGACGCGAGCGGAGGATGGCAGGTGCGGCTGTGGTGGAAGCCGTTCGTGACCCTGATCTGGCTTGGCGGAGTGCTGATTGCGTTCGGCGGGGCGCTTGCACTGGTTGGGCGGGCCTGGCGCGGATGGCGGTCGAAGCGTGACCGCGGTTGGCGGGAGCGTTACGCATGAGCCGCGCGATCCGCTTCGCCCCATTGGTGTTGCTCTTGTTGTTGATCGCGGGTCTCATCTGGCGACTTGTGACGCCCGTGGACACGAACGTGCCCTCGAAGCTCGAGGGGAAAGCGGTTCCGGCCTTCGCATTGGCTGCGGGACTGCCGACGAAGCCGGGCCTGTCATCCACTGATCTCGCGACCGGCAAGCCGCATATCGTCAACATCTTCGCCAGCTGGTGCGTGCCGTGCATCACCGAAGTGCGCGTGCTCCAGCAGCTGAGGTCGCAAGGCGTCTCGATAGACGGCATAGCAGTCCGCGACCGTCCGGCGGACATCGCCGACTTTCTCGCTCGGAACGGTGATCCGTACGAGCGGATCGGGAGCGATACAGAGAGCAAAGTGCAGATCTCGCTTGGCTCATCGGGAGTTCCCGAAAGCTTCATCGTCGATGGGCGCGGCATCATTCGCTACCAGCATATCGGGCCCATCGAGGCGGCAGATGTTCCGATGATCCTCGGAAAGCTGGAGCAATCGAAGTGAGGCCTGTTGCCATCGCCTTCGCGCTGCTGCTTGCGCAGCCGGCCTTGGCCGACAGCGACTTGCCGCCGGCATATTGGGCGAACCGGCAACTTCCCGACCAGCGCCAGGAAGCAAGAGCACAGGCGCTCATGCAGGAACTTCGCTGCCTTGTTTGCCAAGGGCAGTCCATCGCCGATTCGGATGCGGAACTTGCCGGCGACATGCGCGACCTTGTGCGGCGCAGGATCGCGGCGGGGGAGAAGCCCTCCGACATCCGGGCGTGGCTTGTCCAACGCTACGGCACCTGGATCAGCTACAAGCCGACGGCCGAGCCGGCAGCCTGGCCGCTTTGGCTGGCGCCGCTGGCCCTGCTGATGATCGGCGCGTTTCTGATCCGCCGGCGCATCGGGCTTGGGAAGCGCGCCTGATGGGCTGGATCATCCTTCTCGGGCTGATCGCCGTCAGTGGAGCCGGGCTTTGGCTGCTGGGCGTTCGCCGTGGCTTGCTGCAGGCGGCGGGCGCGGCATTGCTATTCGGAGCGGCAGGCTATGCGTTCCAGGGGCGACCCGATATTCCTGGCGCACCGGCGCCGGGAACAACCACAGCGAGCATCATTCCCCTTACCGAAGCGCGCCACGCCTTCTACGGGGATTTCACCGGCGAGGAATCCTGGCTCCGAATATCCGAGGCGCTCGCGCGGACAGGAAAAAGCGAGGATGCGGTGAACATCCTCACCAACGCGGTCCACCGTTATCCGAGAAACCCGCAATTGTGGGTCGGCCTCGGCAATGCGCTTGTCGACCACTCGCACGGCCTGACCCCTGCGTCGGAATTTGCCTACCGCCGCGCGGCCGAGCTTTCACCGGGCTATCCGGGACCGCCATTCTTCTATGGTCTGGCGCTTGCCCGTTCCGGCGATCGTGAAGGCGGCGTGGCGGTTTGGAAGGCCATACTCGCCAAAGCTCCCGCCAATGCGAGCTGGCGACCCTTGATCGATCAGGGTGTAGCGGCGCTAAGCGGACCGCCGAGCGCCGCGACGCGCTAGGCCGGTTCGTATTCGAGGTCGAGCGCCTCGGCGACCGCCTGGTGGCGGATCTTGCCACCGGAGACATTGAGGCCCGCCGCGAGATGCGGATCTTCACGCATCGCCTGCTCGGCCCCGAGATTCGCGATCTTCAAGGCGAAGGGCAAAGTCGCATTGTTGAGTGCGAACGCGCTCGTCCGCGCGACCGCGCCCGGCATGTTGGCGACGCAATAATGGATGATTCCGTCGATTTCATAGACCGGGTCGGCGTGAGTTGTTGGATGGCTGGTCTCGAAGCAACCGCCTTGGTCGATCGCAATGTCAACCAGCACCGAGCCGCGCTTCATAGTCTTCAGCATGTCGCGGGTGACCAGCTTGGGAGCCGCCGCGCCGGGAACGAGTACCGCGCCAATGACCAGCTCGGCTTTCTCGACCGCGCTCGCGATCGCCGAACGTGACGCGAAAGCCGTTTTGATCTGGCTCGAAAAGAACATGTCGAGCTCGGCCAGCCGTTCCATGTTGATGTCGTAAATCGTGACGTCTGCGCGCATTCCGACGGCCATCTGGGCGGCATTCACGCCGGACACGCCGCCTCCGAGAATCGCGACCTTGGCCGGCGCGACCCCAGGAACGCCGCCGAGCAGGACGCCGCGGCCGCCCTGTTCCTTCTCCAGATAATGCGCGCCGACCTGGACCGACATGCGGCCCGCAACCTCGCTCATCGGCTTGAGAAGCGGCAGCGAACCGTTCCTGGACGTGACGGTTTCATAGGCGATGCAGGTTGCGCCCGACTTCATCAGGCCGATGGCCTGATCCTTGTCGGCAGCAAGATGGAGATAGGTGAAAAGGACGTGCCGCGGCTCGAGCATCGCGATTTCCTGCGGCTGCGGCTCCTTCACCTTCACGATCATGTCGGCGGCCTTGAACACAGACGCCGCATCCGGAAGGATCTGCGCACCGGCCTTCTCGTAAGCGCGGTCAGGGCAGTCGATTCCGTTCCCGGCCTTGGTCTCGACGACCACTTCATGCCCCGCCGCGACAAGCTCGGCCACCGAAGCCGGTGTCAGTCCGACGCGATATTCATGGACCTTGATCTCTTTTGGCACCCCAACCCGCATTATCCGTTCGCTCCATTCTGATGTTTGCGCGGGCCTATAGACGGGCTTTTCGCCCCTGTCCCCACCGATTGCAGCGCCGTAACGGCGGTGCTAGATAATCATGACCGTGACCGACGACTTCGGCACCGGACCCAAGGATGCGAAGCCGCAGTCTGTTCAGTCTGAACCCAATAAAATGAACCTCACCGCGACTGGGGGCGCTCAAACTGAAGCGCCGCAAGACACTTCGCACGGGCATGCTCACGGCCCGCTGTGGAAGCTTGCCATCGGCGCGATCGGGATCGTGTTCGGCGACATCGGCACGTCGCCGATCTACGCCTTCCGCGAGACTTTCGCCGGCCATCACGAGCTGCGCGTCGACCAGCTGCACATCTTCGGGGTCTTGAGCCTCATCTTCTGGTCGATGATGATCATCGTGACGCTGAAATACGTCA